>Ga0310915_10000522_pt1 | contig 18471 bp, 9 predicted proteins | sample GREbulkMGAN111_FD_202508 | JGI IMG/M metagenome (GOLD analysis project Ga0310915, IMG submission 202508) | Lab enrichment of tropical soil microbial communities from Luquillo Experimental Forest, Puerto Rico - GRE.bulkMG.AN111 | ecosystem: Environmental > Terrestrial > Soil > Tropical forest >...
GCCACTCCCCTCAAGGTATTCATTTTTGTGACGCTGCCGGCGACGCTGCCGTTCATCCTGACCGGCATGCGCCTTGCCATGGGCAATTCGTTCGCAACCGTGGTCTCCGCCGAAATGATCGCGGCGGATTCGGGCCTTGGCTATCTGATATTCAACTCGCGCCTGTGGATGGCAACGGACAAGATCTTCATCGGCATCGTATGCCTCGGCGCGCTTGGCCTCACCACCGACCGCTTCTTCCGCTATCTCATCGTCCGCTTCGCCCATCAATATGGGCCGATCGAATAGCCGTTCTGCTTGCATCCTGAGGATGGCGGTCGCTGAGCTCGTGCCCGTGCTCTACGCCTTCAAACGCGGGCGCAGGGCGTTCACGCGAGCGCCGGCGGAGTTGCACCCACCGCGGTGATGCCAAAAATTTGCACCGTCGACCGCTTCCCTACGTTCCTTCCGTTTTTCGAAACACACAATCACCTCCAAAACCCTAGGCGACCGCGGTTTCGCCTCGACGTACGGTCTGCCGGACCTCGAAACCCTCGAATTGCGGGTGGTCGATGTAGAGCGGCTTGTTCTGGCCGGCATCCTTGTGAGCGGCGCGAAATGCCTCCGACTTGGTCCACGCTTCGAAGGCACTCTGGTTCTGCCAGACCGTATGCGACGCATAGAGCGTGAAGTCCTCGTGTTCGGGTCCCTTCAGCAGGTGGAATTCGACGAAGCCCGGCACCTTGTTCAGTTGCGAGTCGCGGCTGAGCCACACCTTCTCGAACGCCTGTTCTGATCCCTTCTTCACCCGGAAGCGGTTCATGGCAATGAACATCTTTGCTTCTCCTCGTTGACGGTTGAAGTATCGCCGTCATCCATGCCGCTTCTGCGACGCAAGCCTGCGCGTCCTGATCCGGCGACCAATACGGCGCGTACCCGAGCTTCGCATATGGCGGAGGCGATGCAAGGCGATAGCCTATCGTCGTTCGTTGAGGCGAGCATCCGCTGATACCCCCGATAGAAGGATTCAAAATTTTCCTGTCTTTTAGCTTGACAGGCTGCGATGGCACACTGAAACAGCCTTTAACCCTTGCAACCGGATAAAGGACCGCATGAGAGGAAAGCGTGCAGCGCCCGTGGCTTCCGCGAAACATCGCCGCAGCTCGAGCGTTCCCTACTCCTTGGCCGGGCTCATATGAAGATGCCAGGACAATTCATCGCGGCCAGCCCAGCAGCAGCGTTCGCGGCTTGGGCGCTGCTTTTTGCACAAACCGTGTCGGCTCAACCCGTCTCTGAGTCGCTCGGCGAGCTATTAGTCGGGAAGGCAGCATTTGGTGATTGGCGCGCTGATGCTCCCTTGGTTCGGCGCAAGATCACGGAGCTACCGCCACCATACGCCACTCGATCGGCGCCAAATCCTCCCCGGGTGGTCGCGAGACCGGTCTCCGCCGTGCCGAGGGTGCCGCCGGGTTTCCAGGTCGAACTGTTCGCCTCCAATCTCCGCGATCCGCGCGCGGTTCGGGTCGCGCCGAACGGCGACATCTTCGTCGCCGAATCAGAACCGGGGCGGATTCGGGTCGTGCGCGCCGCCGACGGAGCGGCCAAGCCTAGCAGCAACGACGTGTTCGCCTCAGGCCTCGACCAGCCGTTCGGCATCGCCTTCTATCCGTCCGGATCGGATCCGCAGTGGATATATGTCGCCAATACGGGATCTGTGGTCCGCTATCCCTATCGCAGCGGCGACCTCAAGGCGCGCGGGAAAGCCGAGGTGGTCGTGCGCGATCTTCCCCACGCGGGTGGCCGCTTGGTGCAGCGGGGCCACATTACGCGCGACATCGTCTTCTCCAAGGACGGCCGCCACATGTTCGTCTCTGTCGGGTCTGCCTCGAATGCCGGAGAGGGAATGGGCAAACGCGATGCCGCCGCGATCGCGCGTTGGGAAGCGGAGCATGGCCTAGGGAGCGCATGGGGCAACGAGACCGATCGCGCGGCCGTGCTCGTGTTTGACCCGGACGGCAGGAATCGGCGGGTGTTCGCAAGTGGGCTGCGAAACTGCGTTGGGCTTGCCGTGCACCCGATGACGGGCGATGTCTGGTGCTCGACCAACGAGCGCGACGATCTCGGCGACGATCTCGTCCCCGACTTCGTTACGCGCGTGCGTGGCGGCGCTTTCTACGGCTGGCCTTGGTACTATCTGGGCGCCAACGAAGATCCTCGACACCGGGGCGAACGGCCAGACCTAAGGGACAAGATCACCGTCCCCGACGTGCTGATCCAGGCGCATTCGGCCTCGATGGGGATGATCATCTACGATGGCGATCAATTCCCCTCGGAATACGGCGGGGATGTGTTTGCGGCCGAGCACGGCTCTTGGAACCGCTCGAAGCGCACCGGCTATAAAGTGATCCGCGTGCGGCTGAAGGACGGAGTGCCGACCGGCGAATATGAGGACTTCATGACCGGGTTTGTCGTCGACGGTTCCTCTGTGTGGGCGCGCCCTGTCGGCGTAGCGGTGGCGCATGACGGCGCTCTCCTCGTCAGCGAGGACGCAAACGGCACGATGTGGCGTGTATCCTATCGCGGCGGCCCATAGAACCCGTTCATACTGCGCTCGATCGGAGGCAACTTCGGGTACGGGTGCTCGCCCGAGGCCGCGCACGGCCGAGGGTTTTTTGCCTGACCGTACGGAGCAATTTGGCTATACGCCGCGGCGAAGCGCGGCGATGCCGCTTAGCCCTCGCGGTAGTCTACGTGCCGGGCGCTCAATTGTTGGGCCTCTGTCTCCTCGGCGTACTTGAGATAGTTGTGGGCCTGCACGAGAAGAAACCGAGCGCGTTGCCGATCGCCGATCACGCGTGCCTTCTCTAAGCATTCTTCCGCCTTGCTCCGCAACAATTCGACGCCGCCCATGAGCCCAATCCCCCTTTAAGGAACCGCACGATTGCAGCCAGCAATCGTGGCAAAATGTCGGAATCGTCTTCCATCCGTCGGGTGTACGACGCAAGATCTTTAATGATCCGCGCCACTAGCGCCTGAGACGCGCGCTTCCATGATTTCCAGCGTGCCAGTCAGTGTGCCGGTTTATGGGACATCACTCCACGCGGAGCCTGAGAGGGGCTAGGTGCAGGGCGGAGCGTCCGGCGCGTGATCGTTCAGACTTTTTCGTAGGAGATGGCCTGCCACTGGCCGTTTCCTGTATGAGATCGTCAACAATTCTGGAAGGATCGCGCCGTGACGAAATTTCACGGTTGATATCTGGGAATTTTTCCCACCATTCGGCCGAGTATTTAGCACACATGATTGCCTCCCCGGCTGCATCACGGCGGCTCGTTATAATCACAACCGAGGCGAGATTATGTGCACCGTTTGCCGGCGGGCTGCGGCTGAGGGGCCTTCGGCATTGTTTTAAGGGGGAGAGCCTCGGCCCGCCGACCTCATGATATGCGCCGTTGACCTCAGAGCTGGCTGATTTTTCAAGTGTTCCAAAGACACGGGCAAGCGCTGGCGCCAATTTGGATGTTCGTTGGTCGTCCCCGGGAGATTGACCTGATTCCTCATCCCTAGGACATCCTCCATCGATATGACCAACAGTCGTGATGGAGTATCCGCGAGATACTTCGCCACCGACGCAAAGTCTTGGGTTTCGAGACCGCGCTGCCGCAGCGCATGGCGAAGAGCATCAAGCGCGCCGTGACGCTCCTGCGTCGTCTCGCCGGGATCGATGCCCAGCGCTTGCTTGACATCCAAGTCGTGTTGATCCCTCCATCCTGCGAAGGTTGCGACATCGTGCGTTCCGAACGAAACGAGGGCATTTTCCCGGTAGCTTTCGGGCGGGAAAAAAGCGCCGTTCGCCGAGCGCTCGAACAACATGACTTGATACGTCCAGATGCCCCAATCCGCGAGCGTCTCGCGAAAATTTTCGGGAATGGTCCCAAGGTCTTCCCCCACAACGATGCACCCGTGTTCCAGGCTGGATAAGGCGGTGACTGCCAGCATCGCCTCGAAGGGAAAGCGAATGTAGGCGCCCTGGCTCGGTGGAACGCCGTAAGGAATCAGATAAAGACGCTTCAAGCCCAAGACGTGATCCAGCCGAATCGCCCCCGCGTAGCGCATGGACGCCCGCAGCATGTGGCGAAATGGTTCGAACTTCCGATCCTCTAGGCCGGCAGGATTGAACCCAGCCAAACCCCAGTTCTGTCCCGCCGTGTTGAGAATATCCGGCGGCGCACCAACTGCCATCCCCGACAAAACTGCATCCTGATCGCACCAAGCATCGAAGCCGTCGCTGCAAACTCCAACCGCGATATCGAGATAGAGCCCGAGCGGTAGCCCGCGCTCGCGGGCTTTCACGCGACAGCGCTGGAGCTGTTCATGGGCTACCCACTGCACAAATTCGAAGAAGCCGGTCGATACTGCTTCTGTCCGCCGTAGCGTATCGAGCGTCTGTTGTTCCGCCCTTCGCCACTTAAGGGGCCATTCCCACCACGGATGTCCGAATTTCCGGCGCAGCCACTCGAAGCACGCAAAGCGAACTAGCGTGGAGCCGCACGCCTGTCGAAACCGACCGAAGGCGTGACGCCTTTCCAGACTGCCTTGCTGGCGAAACGCCTCGTATGCAAGCTCGAGCGCGCGCATCTTCGCACTTGCAACGCCGTCATAGTCGACGATGTCTTGCATTCGAAGGCGTTCGACCTCTTCTTCCAGCCCTGCAGCTTGGACGCCGGGAAATTCCGGAATTGCGTCAACGTCGATGTACAGCAGACTGAGAAAGAGGCGGCTGTTTGGGGCATAGGGACTGGCATTCGAGGCTCGGTCATCAAATAAAGCATGCAGCGGATTGAGCCCGATGCCCGCAGCGCCCAGATCTCCAGCGAGGTCGACGAGCACGGCAAGATCGGTAAAGTCGCCATGCCCCCAATTACCCAGCGACCTCACCCCGTAGAGCTGCACACCGAGCGCCCACATCCGCCGCGGCGCCGTTTGCTCCCCCTGATACGCCCGGTCCCGACAAACAATTAGGCAGGCGTCCTCGGCCAGAGAACCCTGCCCGTCCGCGACGGTGACATGCAGTCGGAAGATGCCATTTTGGAGCGCGCCCGGCACGACAAGCAAAGGCGACGTACCCTCGCCCTCGGCAATTTTCTGCTCTGAAACGATTTCCCAGCGAAGTGGCAGCCCGCTGGCGGCAGCCAAGCGGACGGGTTGATCGCCATGGCCGCGGATGACAACAGTCCGCGGCAGCATGCGCTCAGTCGCTCCGCCGCCGACGGCCAGGGCCTCGAGAATTCGAGTAAGCACCTTCGGCTCGACAGTCCGGAGATGTCCGAATGCATCCCGGTACTCGGTTTCCAAGCCCCAAAGAGCTGCTTGTTCAAAGACACGGTCCATGGTCGAGGCGCTCGATCGACCGGCAACACGGGCGATCCGGGTTTGTTCCGCTAAAACCCATGGATTGCCCGATACGATTTCATGTTTTTCGGCATAACGCGACCTCAAACGTGGCCTGGAACCAAAGGGGGCGGCTCCAGGTTCCATCAACGCCCCTCCGCCGCCCGGGCGGGTCGACAGGGCGGCAAGCGCAATAGAACCGTGACAGCCAGCGCCAGCATCAGGTCCGTCGACGACCTTTCTAAACACCGCATCTACATCGAAGACGTTTACCCCGTCGTCGATGGAGGTCGTTTTCCGGTCAAGCGAATCGTCGGCGAAGCCGTCGATATCTGGGCCGATATCTTCCGCGACGGGCATGTCGTGCTCGCGGCCGAGCTTCTGTGGCGGCGCGAAGGCGCCGACAAATGGCTCCGCGTTCCGATGGTGCTGCACGACAACGACCGCTGGGCGGCAAGCTTCACGCCTCCCAAGGCCGGACGCTACGTCTATGCCATCGAGGCTTGGACGGACGTATTCGCGAGTTGGCGCCGCGATTTTCTGGCCAAACGCGCAGCCGGGATGGATGTCGGACTTGAAATCGAGGAAGGCTGCAACCTCTTGGCGGATATCAAGGTCAGGAACAGCGAGCAGGCTCGGCTAATCCGGGATGTCTGCCGGCAACCTGACATCGTCGAAAACCCAGCCCCGCTCCTATCGGAGGATCTTGCGGCGGCGGCCAGCAAGGGCCAGCAGTCCGACCTTACCCGCAGCGCCGCTTATCCGTTGGTGGCCGACCGGCCAATCGCGCGCGCAGGTGCCTGGTACGAGATGATGCCCCGCAGCCAATCGCCGGTGATTGGCAAGCACGGCACCTTTGGTGATTGCATCAACCGATTGCCCGAGATCGCCGCGCTTGGCTTCGATGTGCTGTATTTGACTCCCATCCATCCGATCGGCCGCGTCAACCGCAAGGGTCGCAATAATTCGCTGCGTTGCGAACCCGGCGATCCGGGTAGCCCCTACGCCATCGGCTCCGCCGAGGGTGGCCACGACGCCGTGCATCCCGAGCTTGGAACGCTCGACGATTTCCGGCGCCTGGTGCGAGCCTGCGCGGAGCACGGATTAGAAGTCGCGCTCGACTTTGCCATCCAGTGCTCGCCCGATCATCCCTGGCTCGCGCAGCATCCGGAATGGTTCAGACGCAGGCCCGATGGCTCGATCCAATATTCGGAAAATCCACCAAAAAAGTACGAGGACATCGTCAATCCCGATCTCTACGGGCCCGACAATGAGGGACTTTGGAAAGCTCTGCGCGACGTCGTGCTGTTCTGGGTCGCGCAAGGGGTGCGTATCTTTCGCGTCGACAATCCGCATACCAAGGCGTTTCCGTTCTGGGAGTGGTTGATCCGAGAAGTTCAAACCGTCGACCCAGATGTCATCTTTTTGTCCGAGGCCTTCACCCGCCCCAAGGTCATGAAGGCGCTCGCCAAGCTCGGCTTCAGCCAATCGTACACCTACTTCACTTGGCGCACGGGCAAGGAGGAACTGCAGGCCTATCTGAGCGAGATCACCGGTTATCCCGAACGCGAATATTTCCGACCTAATTTCTTCGTCAATACGCCCGACATCCTGCCCTTCCATCTGCAGAGCGGCGAACCCTGGGTCTTCAAGGCGCGGGTGGCGCTGGCCGCTGCGCTTTCGAGCAATTACGGCATTTACAACGGTTTCGAGCTGCTGGAGCACGAACCGATACCCGGAAAGGAGGAATACCTTAACTCCGAGAAGTATGAATTGAAGGTTCGCGACTGGGATCGGCCCGGCAATATCAAAGACTATGTTGCCCGCCTCAATCGCATACGGCGGGACAATGCGGCGCTCCTGCAAACCAACAATTTGCGTTTCGCGCAGATCGACGACACCGAGGTCGTCGGTTTCGTAAAGGAGTCGGTGCTACGCGATAATGCGGTGGCCGTCGCGGTGGCGTTGACAAAGGCCGGACCGCGCGAGTTCTGGTTTCATTTCGGCGATATCGAGATCGGCCCATCGACCTCGCGCCGACGCGTCAAATCCATCGAAAATCTGGTCACGGGAGAGGGGCACGTCCTCGAGTGGGGCGGGGTCCGCTTGCGCGTCGATCCGCAACGGGACCCCGCCCTGCTGTTCCGGTGTTTCGCGTGAAGGCTGCGCCATGGATGTGGTCACTGACATCAGAACGGTGCCGAAGCTCGAAAGCGACGAGCTTTGGTTTAAGGACGCGATTATCTATCAGCTGCATGTCAAGGCTTTCGCCGACAGCAACAACGACGGCATTGGCGATTTCGCAGGGCTGACCGAAAAACTCGACTACCTGGAGGATCTCGGCGTCACGGCTCTTTGGCTGTTGCCGTTCTATCCCTCGCCCGGCCGTGACGACGGCTACGACATTTCGGACTACCGCGCGATCAATGCCGATTTCGGCACGATGTCGGATTTCCGCCGCTTCATGCAGGAGGCCAGACGACGAAAACTGCGAGTGCTCACCGAGCTCGTCATAAATCATACTTCCGATCAACATCCCTGGTTCGTGCGCGCACGCCAAAGCAAGCCGACATCCGATGCCCGCAACTGGTATGTGTGGAGTGATAACGACCAAACCTATGCAGGAACGCGCCTCATCTTCAGCGACACCGAGAAATCAAATTGGGCGTGGGACTCGCTTGCTGGGGCGTATTACTGGCACCGCTTCTTTTCGCATCAGCCGGATCTCAATTACGACAATCCGCGCGTGCTGTCGGCCATGATCCAGATCATGCGGCGCTGGGTGGATCTCGGCGTCGATGGCTTCCGTCTGGACGCCATTCCGTATTTATGCGAGCGCGAAGGCACCAACAACGAGAATCTCCCGGAGACTCATGCGATCATCAGGAAAATCAGGTCCGCTCTCGACTCGTACATGCCGGGCAAAGTCCTGCTCGCCGAAGCCAATCAGTGGCCGGAAGACGTCAGCGCATATTTCGGCGACGGCGATGAGTGCCATATGGCCTATCACTTTCCGCTGATGCCGCGGATTTACATGGCGATCGCTCAGGAAGACCGCTTTCCCATCACCGACATTCTCCGACAGACTCCGGACATTCCCGCCAACTGCCAGTGGGCGCTGTTCCTGCGCAACCACGACGAGCTCACGCTCGAAATGGTAACAGACGTCGAGCGCGATTACCTCTGGTCAGCCTATGCGACCGACCCTCGCGCCCGCATCAATCTGGGCATAAGGCGACGTTTGGCGTCCTTGATGGACAATGACCGGCGGAAGATCGAACTCATGAACTCGCTGCTGATGTCGTTTCCAGGTACGCCGATCATCTATTACGGCGACGAGATCGGGATGGGCGACAATATCTATCTCGGCGACCGTAATGGTGTCCGCACGCCGATGCAGTGGACGCCGGATCGCAATGGTGGGTTCTCCCGTTGCGACCCGGCGCGGCTCTACCTGCCGATGATCATGGACCCGGTCTACGGTTACGAGGCGGTCAACGTCGAAGCGCAATCGCGCAGTCTGGCGTCGCTGCTGAGTTGGACCAAACGCCTGATTTCCGTTCGCAAGTCGAGCAAGGTGTTTGGGCGCGGATCGCTGACATTTATCCGGCCGGCAAACCGCTCGGTCCTTGTCTACGTGCGGCAATACGAAAACGAAGTCGTGCTCTGTGTCGCCAATCTGTCGCGCTCGGCGCAGGCCGCCGAGATCGACCTCGCCTCCTGGCGTGGTCGTGTGCCCTTCGAATTGCTCGGCCGAACGAACTTTCCGCCGATCGGCGAGGGTCCCTACCTCGTGACGCTCGGGCCTTACGGATTCTTTTGGTTCCTGCTGCGCGAACCGGATGCATCGATGGTCGTCGACAGCCCGAGGATCTGGGCGGAATTCGAGACGCTTGTGGTCACCGACGGCTGGAGGTCGCTGCTGCACGGCCGTTCCAAATCGGTGCTGGAACGCGATGTTCTTCCGGCGTTTCTTGCGAGCCGGCGTTGGTATGCAGATCGAGGGAGGGTGGCGACGACCCATATCGCCGGCGCCATACCAATCGTGGCGGCCGATCCGGATCTGGGAGTTGCGCTGCTCGAGGCCAAAGGCAAGCGCGAAACCGCGAACTATCTCCTGCCATTAACCATCAAATGGACTCGTTTTGACCGCGAGCGACAAAATCCAAGTGCGCTCGCCGCCGTGCGCAGGGGGCCGCGCGAAGGCACCCTGCTCGACGCCACGGCTGATCCGAGCTTTATCGCTCTTCTCCTCGAAGACCTGCGCGCCGCGCGAACCACCGAGGACGGCCGGCGTCGAATCGAGTTCGTACCGACAGCGAGCTTTCCGAAAAACGTTCCTATCGCGATCGAAGACGTGCGCGCGGTGGATACGGAGCAGTCCAATACGACGGTTGTTGTCGGAACAGATTACGTCGTCAAGCTCTTTCGCCGCCTCGAGCCGGGACTCAACCCGGAAATCGAGGTCGGCCATTTTCTCACGGAGACAGTCGCGTTCCCGCACGCCCCGCCCCTGCTTGGAGCGGTCGAGCTGGAGGAAAACGGAGCTCGCAGTGCCGTCGCCGTCGTGCACGGCTTCGTGCAAAACCAGGGCGACGCCTGGACGGTGACGAACGCCTATCTGGACCGTTTCGTCGAAGAACAACGCCTCCTGACCGCCGAGGCCGCTGGGCACAGCGATGAGCAAACCGCCTATCTGCGGCGGATGGACCAGGTCGGACGGCGGGTCGCGGAGTTGCAGCTCGCGCTTGCCAGCCGTGATGATATCGCCGCATTCGCTCCGGAACCGATCGCGGCCGACGACGTCCGAAGTTGGACGGAGGGAATCCTACAGCGTGCTGGCCGTGCACTCGGTGACTTAGCACGTCGCCGATCGGAGTGGGCGGACAATGATCGCCAGCTGGTCGACGCGCTCTTGTCCTATCGAGACTCGCTTCCCACGCGACTGCGCGAATTGCTTCCTGAAACCGTCGACGCAATGAAGATCCGCCATCACGGTGATTTTCATCTCGGGCAGATGCTGATCGTCAAGGACGACGTCGCTATCATCGATTTCGAGGGTGAACCGCGCCGCAGCATCGAGGATCGCCGGCGCAAGGCCCCCGCCGCCCGCGACGTGGCAGGCCTCATCCGCTCGATCGACTATTCCGCGACGGCTGCGCTCCAGCGCGCGCTCAAGTCTGCACCCGATGAACACGGCAGGCTCGTCCGCGCGCTCGAAGATTGGCGCGAACACTGTATCGCCGCCTTCATGGCGGCGTATCGGTCATCGTTGAGCGACGGGAGACTTTGGCCGCAATCGCCCGAGGCTGCCCACCGTCTTCTCGATTTTTTCCTGTTGGAGAAGGCGTTCTATGAAATCGAATACGAGCTCGCGCATCGGCCCGATTGGCTGCGGGTACCGTTGGCCGGTACCTGGCGCATTCTCTCGCGTTCGGAAGGCACCTCACAATGAGCTCGCTCACGCCAGAAGCCTATGCCGTCATAGAGGGGCGGCATTCCGATCCTTTCCACTACCTCGGCCCGCATGTCGAAAACGGCTCGTCCGTCGTTCGCGTCTTCCTTCCGGATGCCGAGGGGGTCGCCGTCGTCGACGAGCAGGGTCACGAAAGCGAGCTTGAGCGCATCCATGATTCCGGCCTGTTCGAGGGTCGTGTAGCCAATGGGCCGCGACACTACCGCCTGCGCGCGCGCTACGGCGAACGGCAGCTCGAGATCGAGGATCCCTACCGCTTCCCGCCGATCTTGTCCGATTTTGATCTCTACCTGCTCGGCGAAGGGACGCATGTGAACCTCTACGAAAAGTTGGGCGCCCATCCGATGGTGCTCGATGGTGTTGCGGGCGTCGCCTTTGCCGTCTTCGCGCCTGCGGCCAAGCGGGTGAGCGTGGTTGGCGATTTCAATCTATGGGATGGACGTCGCCACGCCATGCGCGTGCGCGGCAATGGCTTTTGGGAAATTTTCGTGCCCGAAGCCCGCGCCGGCGACAAATACAAATATGAGATTGTCGGGCCGGATGGTCATCTGCTGCCGTTGAAGTCCGATCCCCTGGCCTTCGCCGCCGAGCTGCGACCGCAGACGGCGTCGATCGTGGTCGATCGCGACACGATCCAACAGCCGCGACCCGCGCCCGACGGCATCAATGCATTGCGGGTGCCAATATCGATCTATGAAGTCCACCTCGGCTCGTGGCGACGGCATCCGCAACGTGGCGGGCGTTGGCTGAGCTACCGCGAGCTAGCGGAGGAATTGCCGGCTTATGCGAGCGAGATGGGGTTCACCCATGTCGAATTCCTGCCGGTCAGCGAACATCCATTCGACGGATCCTGGGGCTATCAGCCAACCGGACTTTTTGCACCCACTAGTCGCTTCGGCAGTCCAGCCGACTTTGCCGCCTTGATCGATGCATGTCACCGAAAGGGTCTCGCCGTCATTCTGGACTGGGTGGCGGGACATTTCCCCGACGATCCGCATGGCCTCAGCCGTTTCGACGGGACCGCGCTGTATGAGCATGAAAATCCGCAGCAAGGCCGCCACCTGGACTGGAACACGCTCGTCTACAATTACGGACGCACCGAGGTCGCGAATTTTCTGCTGGGCAGCGCATTGTTTTGGCTCGATCGCTACCGCATCGACGGGCTACGCGTGGATGCGGTCGCCTCCATGCTCTATCTCGACTACAGCCGCCCGGAAGGCGGCTGGATCCCCAATCGGTACGGCGGGCGTGAAAACCTCGACGCCATCAATCTTCTTCGCCGCTTCAATTCGGAGCTGTTCTCGCGATTTCCCAATGCGACGACGGCGGCCGAGGAGTCCACCGCTTGGCCGATGGTGTCGCGGCCGGCGGATTGGGGCGGCCTCGGCTTCGGATACAAGTGGAACATGGGGTGGATGCACGATACGCTCGAATACATCAGCAAAGATCCGATCTATCGCCGGCATCATCACGGCCAAATCCTTTTTGGCTTGCATTACGCATTCTTCGAGAACTTCATCCTACCCCTCTCCCATGACGAGGTCGTGCACGGCAAGCGCTCGATTCTCGCGCGCATGCCGGGCGATGAGTGGCAGCGCTTCGCCAATCTGCGCGCCTATTACGGCTTCATGTTCGGCCATCCCGGCAAGAAGCTTCTGTTCATGGGTAGCGAGTTCGGCCAGCAAAGCGAATGGCGCCATGACCATTCGCTTGATTGGCATCTCCTCAAGAATCCCCGGCATGCGGGCGTTCAGGCCCTCGTCCGCGATCTCAATCGGCTTTACCGGACGATACCGGCCCTGCACGAACTGGATTGCGAAGATGCCGGCTTCGAATGGCTGGTCATGCATGATGCCGACCGCAGCGTGTTCGCGTGGCTACGAAAAGGACGCCAGACGCACGAGCGTTGCCTGGTGGTGGTGAATTTCACCCCCGAGGTCTATCCCGATTATCGCATCAAAGTTCCATTTTCGGGGACGTGGCGCGAGATCCTCAACAGCGATTCCGCGCTGTACGGCGGCAGCAATGTCGGGAACGGGGGCGTGGTCAGGACGTTGGACGGGGGCGCAGTTCCCGAGGTCAGCCTTGTTGTTCCGCCCCTTGCGGCAATTTTTCTCGTTCCGGAGCGCTAGTGTGCGGATTTCGGCTGGGGCGCCGCATCCGTTGGGAGCCACCTGGGACGGGCGCGGAACTAATTTCGCGCTGTTTTCGGCGAATGCCGAAAAGATCGAGCTTTGCCTATTCGACAGCCATGGTCGCCGTGAGATCGAGCGCATTGCGTTGCCAGAACGCACCGAGGATGTCTGGCACGGCTACCTCAACGATGTCGTGCCGGGACAGCTCTACGGTTACCGGGTCCATGGCCCTTATCAGCCCGAGCGGGGATTTCGCTTCAATGCGCACAAGCTGCTCGTCGATCCCTATGCCAAGCAGTTGGCCGGGCGCCTCGTCTGGAGCGACGCACATTTTGGTTATCGTGCCGGCAGCGCGCGCGCCGACCTCTCGTTCGACCGGCGCGACAACGCTCGTGGAATTCCAAAGAGCGTGGTGGTCGACGAAGCGTTCACATGGGGCGAACAACATCGACCGTCGATCCCCTGGCAAGACACGGTCATCTACGAAGCCCACGTCAAGGGGCTGACTCAACTTCGCGAGGATGTGCCGCCCGCTTGGCGCGGTACGTATCGCGGCCTTACGGCACCGGCGGTGGTCGATCATCTCAAGCGTCTGGGTGTCACCGCGCTTGAGCTGCTGCCGATCCACGCCTTTATCGATGATCGCCATCTCATCGAGCGCGGCCTTAGCAACTATTGGGGCTACAATACGCTGGGCTTTTTCGCGCCCGAGGCGCGTTACGCCGCGGATGGACCGCTCGATGCATTTCGATCGACCGTGTCGCGATTGCATGATGCCGGCATCGAAATCATCCTCGATGTCGTCTACAACCATACCGCCGAAGGTAATCACCTCGGCCCGACTCTAAGCTTCCGCGGCATCGACAACACCTCGTACTACTGGCTTCTCCCCGATCAGCCGCGCTACTACGACGACTTCACGGGTTGCGGGAATGCACTCAAGCTCGCGCATCCGCGCGTGCTGCAGATGGTCATGGATTCTCTGCGATACTGGGTGCAAGTTTGTCACGTCGACGGGTTCAGGTTCGATCTCGCCAGCACGCTCGGCCGCGGCCCCAATGGGTTTGATGCTGGCATGGGCTTCTTTGCGGCCATCCGGCAGGACCCTATCTTGGCGGGTACCAAACTGATTGCCGAGCCGTGGGATCTTGGTCCCGACGGCTATCGGGTCGGTGCGTTTCCGTCGGGATGGTCGGAGTGGAACGACCGCTTTCGCGGCACGCTGCGTCGCTACTGGTCCGGCGAAGGCAATCTCATCGGCGAGGTTGGCGGCCGCATGACCGGCTCAGCCGATCTATTTAACCACGACGGTCGCGGCCCGCGCTCGAGCATCAACTACGTTACGGTTCATGATGGGTTCACGCTTGCCGATCTCGTCAGCTACGAGCGCAAGCACAACGAAGCAAACGGCGAGGACAATCGAGACGGGTCCAACGAAAATCACAGCACAAACTTTGGCGTTGAAGGACCCACCGATGATCCCGCCATTCTCCAGCTGCGGCGGCAACTGCGACGTAATCTGCTTGCAAGCGTGATGCTGGCGCAAGGCGTGCCGATGCTGCTCGCAGGCGACGAAGTCGGCAACAGCCAGGGCGGCAACAACAACGCTTATTGCCAGGACAATCCAATCGGATGGGTGGATTGGTCCGCGCTCGGCCGCAACGAGGAGGACATGACGGCCTTGGTTAGCAAGCTCGGGGAGTTGCGCCGGCGATTTCCCCAATTGCGCGCACGGCGCTGGGTCGAAGGTCGCCGTGCTGATGGCTCCTTCGGCGTGTTATGGCTGACGCCGCAAGCCACCGAGATGGTGGAACGGGACTGGAATTTTCCGGAGGGACGTTTCCTGTCCTATGTCCTCGGTCCGGTGGAGGAAGCAGACGCGCCGCTTTTTGTCGTGCTCAATGCCGCCCTGGCGACAATCGAGTTCACGCTTCCCATCCTCCCGCAATACAGCCGCTGGACTACGCTCTTGGAAACAGCGCCGGAACCGCGGCTCGGCGCGGAGTTGGCCGCCGGCTCGAAGTTGCAGGCGCGGCCACGGTCGATTCTGGTATTTTCGGGGTCGCCATGACCGCCAGCATGCGCTTTGGCGCAGAGCTGCATCGCGGCGGAGTCACCTTCCGCCTCTGGGCGCCGGCCGCCAAGCGCGTCGAAGTGATGCTGGATCGCCCCTATCCGATGCAGGCGCAGGCCGACGGCTGGTACGCGCTCACGATACCCGGGGCCCGCGACGGCACGCTCTACAAGTATCGTATCGATGGCGAAGTAGAAGTCCCGGACCCGGCCTCGCATTTCCAACCGCAGGACGTGCTCGGCCCAAGCGAGGTCATCGATCATGATCGATTCGAATGGCGAACGAACGGGTGGCGCGGGCGGCCCTGGGAGGATGCGGCATTTTTGGAGGTTCATGTCGGGGCGTTCACGCCCGGCGGCACGTTTCGCGCCGCGATCGAGAAGCTCGACCACGTAGTTGAGACCGGAGTGACCGCGATCGAACTGATGCCCGTCGCCGACTTCGCCGGCCGCCGAAATTGGGGCTACGACGGCGTCCTGCTCTATGCGCCGGACAGCGCCTACGGGCGGCCGGACGATCTGCGGATGCTGATCGACGAAGCGCATGCTCGCGGGCTGATGGTGTTTCTCGACGTCGTCTACAATCATTTCGGCCCAGAAGGAAATTTTCTCCACCTTTATGCGCCAACGTTCTTCGCATCTGCGCATACGCCGTGGGGCCACGCTATCGATTATAGCGTTCCACAGGTGCGCGCCTTCGCGATCGACAATGCCCTCCACTGGCTCGAGCGCTATCATTTCGACGGCCTGCGGCTCGACGCCGTTCATGCCATCGTCGAAGCCGGGCAGCCCTCGATCCTCTATGACCTGAGCCGAGCGGTCGGGCGGTTCGCTGCCGCCACTGGGCGCATAATCCATCTCGTGCTGGAGAACGACCACAACGGTGCGAGCCTACTCGATCCGTGGGCCGATCCTCCGCAAGGTAAATATCGTGCGCAATGGAATGACGATTACCATCACGCTTGGCACCGCCTGCTGACCGGAGAAAACAGCGGTTATTATCAGGATTATGCACCGAATCCTCGCCGCCACATCGCGCGCGTCCTATCCTCAGGCTTCGCCTATCAGGGTGAGGCCTCCCCTCATCGGCATGGTCGAAGTCGCGGGGAAGCCTCGGCTGCCCTGTCGCCGCTGGCTTTCGTCAATTTTCTGCAGAACCATGACCAGATTGGTAATCGTCCCCTCGGGGATCGTCTTGCATCCCTCGTCCACGAGGCTGCTCTCACGGCGGCGCTCGCCATCACGCTGCTTGCTCCGATGCCTCCGCTCTTGTTCATGGGAGAAGAATGGGGATCAACTCAGCCCTTTCCCTTCTTTTGCGATTTCCCCGGGGCACTGGCGGATGCCGTGCGCAAAGGCCGTCGGGAGGAATTCAAGTCCGCTTATGCCGAGTTGGGCGATGAAGTTCCCGACCCGCTCGAAGAAGCAATTTTCCGCTCCGCGGTGCTGGATTGGGATGCGCGCACGACGTTGGACGGCCGCAAGCGGCTCGCGCTGGTCCGCGGCCTCTTGACGACGCGACAGCGGGAGATCGTCCCGCGGCTTGCCGGTGCAAAGTTCGGCGTCGCACAATGCGAGCAACATATCCTGACCGCGAATTGGGTACTTGCCCATGGCAAGATGCTCAGAATGCTTGCCAACCTCGCCGATGACGGCGGCGAGCTACCGCGCAACTTTCGACCGCTCCGACCCATTTGGGGCGGCCATCCGCCGGCAAAGTTGCCGCCGTGGTCGGTGTTCTGGAGCATCGGAGAGGAATGATGCCGTCCTCCGTCCCGCTCGCGACTTACCGTCTCCAACTCACTCCGAATTTCGGTTTCGACCAGGCGGCGGAGCTGGTGCCGTATCTCAAGGCGCTTGGCATCAGCCATCTTTATGCTTCCCCGTTTCTCAAGGCGCGTTCGGGCAGCCCGCACGGGTATGACGTGGTCGACCACAATTCGTTCAACCCTGAGCTTGGCGGGGAGGATGCGTTCCGGCGCCTGTCTGCGGCGCTCGGTGCGGCGGATATCGGGCTCATTCTCGATTTCGTGCCCAACCACATGGGGGTTCACTATGCCGACAATCCGCGCTGGCTTGACGTCCTGGAATGGGGGCCGAAATCTCCATGCGCTGCTTCGTTCGATATCGATTGGCAAACGCTGCCCGCGCACCCCGGCGGCGGTGTCCTCATCCCCGTTCTCGGAACGTCCTATGGCGAGGCGCTGGAACGCGGTGAAATCGAGCTTCGATATGATGCAACGGAGGGTAGCTTCTCGGCCTGGTATTACGAGCATCGACTGCCCATCGCTCCAAGCCGTTACGGCGAGATTTTAGACAAAGTCGTCGTAGACGCCGGCGCGAGCGAGCAACCTGCAGGCCGCAAACTGCTCGAATTGGCGGCGCGGTATCGCGGCCCGCATAATCCCCCGCGTCACCAAGCGCCGGCCTTCAAGGCCGAACTCGCGTCTATCGTCGACGGCAAGGACGTGATCGACCGCGGGCTTCGGGCTTATCGAGCGACACAGGGACCCGGGGCGATTCTCGCCCTGCATCATTTGCTCGAGCGCCAGCACTATCGACTCGCGCATTGGCGACTTGCCGGCAGCGAGATCAACTACCGACGATTTTTCGACATCAACACGCTGGCCGGACTGTGCGTGGAGGACCGCGGCACATTCGATGCCATTCATGGACTTGTCCGTCGCCTCATTGCCGAGGGTTGCTTGCACGGGTTGCGGCTCGATCACATCGATGGGTTGCGCGATCCGCACCAATATTTCCGCCGGCTACAACGGCTCATCGACGTCGCCCGGCCCGCAAAGAACCCACCGTTCCACGTAGTAGCCGAAAAGATTCTGGCCGACGCAGAGCGCCTGCCTCGCTTTGCTGGAGTTGCAGGCACAACGGGCTATGAATGGCTCAACGTCATCTCACGGCTCCTTCTCGACGATCGCGGGCTCGCCACGCTGTCACGAACCTGGCACGACGTGAGCGGCGATGAACGCAGCTTTGATAGCATCCTCATCGAGGCCAAACGTCGCGTGATTGCCAACATTTTGGCGAGCGAATTCACCGTATTGACGCGTTTGCTCGCACGGATCGCCGCCGGCCATTACACCACACGCGACTATACCGCCGAGCGGCTGCGCGCTGCGTTCGAGCTGTTCATTTTGCATTTCCCGATCTATCGCACCTACATCACCGCGTCAGGTCCGAGCAGGGAGGACCGTGCGATCATCGAAGGTGCGCTCGCCAATGCTCGCGCCGAATGGTTCGGTTCGGACTTCGGGATTTTCGATTTCCTGCGCGAGGCGTTGACGCTCGACCTCATTGCCCAGGGTCGCGCAGGTCACAGCATTGCGCGCGACCGCCGGTTTGCATTCAAGGTTCAGCAATTCACCGGTCCGATGATGGCGAAGTCGCTCGAGGATACCGCGC
>Ga0310915_10000523_pt1 | contig 18442 bp, 14 predicted proteins | sample GREbulkMGAN111_FD_202508 | JGI IMG/M metagenome (GOLD analysis project Ga0310915, IMG submission 202508) | Lab enrichment of tropical soil microbial communities from Luquillo Experimental Forest, Puerto Rico - GRE.bulkMG.AN111 | ecosystem: Environmental > Terrestrial > Soil > Tropical forest >...
TCCCGCGACGTCGCGAACCGCGCGGCTGTTTCAGCGCGGGCCGGCCAAGATGGCGAAAAAGCTCGCCGAAGAGGCGATCGAGGTCGTGATCGACTCGGTCAGCGGCGACACTCAGGCCGTGGTGCGCGAAAGCGCCGATCTGCTCTATAACCTCACTGTGCTTTGGGCCTCCGCGGGTGTGCGGCCCGAGGACATCTGGCTGGAGATGGAGCGGCGCGAACTCCTGCTCGGGATCGCCGAGAAGATGCCGAAATCGGCAGTGAAACTCGCCAAAACGGTGGCACAGCGCCCGGGCCGGCGACCAATTGTCGCGCTGGACCGCAACCGTCTGCGCAAGCGGCATTAGACCATTTTCCGCTGCCTTCCACCTGCCGGGGGCAGGGAGCCCAATCTCCGAGATAGTTCAACCTGATTTCAGGGTCCTGCGGGCATGGACAAATGCCGTCCATGATGGTTCATCCCGCCCATGCTCAGACGGATTTATGACTGGTGCGTCGACGCCGCCGACAAGCCCTATGCGGTGTGGATCTTGGGGGGTGTGGCCTTCGCGGAGAGTTCGTTCTTTCCGGTTCCTCCCGACATCATGCTGCTGCCGATGTCGCTGGCGCAGCCGAAGCGCGCCTGGCTCTATGCCTCGGTCTGCACGGTGGCTTCCGTGCTTGGCGGCGTGCTCGGCTATGCCATCGGCGCGCTGCTCTATGACTCCGTCGGACACTGGCTGATCAATCTCTACGGCCTCGGCGACAAGGTCGAGGCGTTCCGCGCTTCCTATGCCGAGTGGGGCGCCCTCATCATTCTGCTGAAGGGCTTGACGCCGATCCCCTACAAGCTCGTCACGATCACCTCGGGCTTCGCCGGCTACAATATCTGGCTGTTCATCCTGTTCTCCATCATCACCCGCGGCGGACGTTTCTTCATGGCCGCGATCGTGCTCAATCGCTACGGCGAATGGATCAAGGTCAGGATCGAACGGCACTTGGCGCTCTCGGTTGCTATCCTCGCCATTGTGCTGGTGGCGGGTTTCATCGTTGCGTTTCGTTTGATTTGACAAGGCATGACGGTTCGGCGGGGCAAATTGGATAACGAACGTCAAATCCGCTCCGCTCGCCTGGCGTCGCGATGCCTGGTGCCGGTCGCTGCGGCTGCGGTGATGCCGATCCTGGCCGTGATCGCCGCAGGAGTGGCTCTTGCGCAGACCGCGCCGCCGCAGCCCTCGCTCGGTCTTCGCGAGCAGCCGGCGCAGCAGGGAACTCCGCCGCCGCCAAACCCGCCGGCGGCACAGCAGTCACCTTCGCCGTCGAAAAATCCGGGCCTCATCAACGAAATGGGCAAGCTGTTCGAGAAATCGCTGTCGATTTTGCCGCCGCTGAAAACTCCGGGCGAAACCATCGATGACCTCAACGCGCGCGCCAAGGATGCGGGCGAGGCGCTGTCGCGGCTTGCCAAGCCGGGCTCGATGGTATCCGGGCGCGTGATTTGTCCGGTCGGGGCCAACGGCACGCCGGATTGCAAGTCGGGTGCCGACAAGCTCTGCCAGAGCAAGGGCTACAAGGAGGGCAAAAGCCTCAACACCGATTCCGCCCAAACCTGTTCGGCCAAGGTGATGATTCCGGGACGGCAGCGCAAGCCCGAGGACTGCCGCACCGACAATTACGTCACGACCGCGCTGTGCCAGTAGGCGCGATTTTGCGCGTTGCTTTCGTGGGATGATGTCTGGCATCTTTGAGCGGAAAGCGTTTCCCGCCGGCCGGAAAAAGGAATTTTTGCAACATGTCGATGCCTGCCTTGTTCAAAGGCCGCCTGTCACTCCCCGTGATCGGGGCGCCGCTATTCATCATCTCCGTGCCCGATCTCGTCATCGCGCAATGCAAGGCGGGTGTGGTCGGTTCGTTTCCGGCGCTGAACGCGCGTCCGCCCACGCTGCTTGACGAGTGGCTGGCGCGCATAAAGGAGGAGCTTGCCGCCTACGACAAGGCGCATCCGGAACGCCCCTCGGCGCCGTTCGCGGTCAACCAGATCGTGCACAAGTCGAACAACCGGCTCGATCATGATCTCGCGCTTTGCGAGAAGAACAGGGTGCCGATGATCATCTCGTCGCTGGGCGCGCGCGAAGAGTTGAACCGGGCCGTGCACAATTGGGGCGGCATCGTCTTTCACGACGTGATCAACCAGAAATTCGCGCACAAGGCGATCGAGAAGGGCGCCGACGGGCTGATCCTGGTTGCCGCCGGTGCCGGCGGTCATGCCGGCGTGATCTCGCCGCTCGCCTTCGTGGCCGAGACGCGGCAATGGTTCGACGGGCCGATCGCGCTGTCCGGCGCGATCGCCAATGGCCGCGCCATTCGCGCGGCGCGCATCCTGGGCGCCGATTTCGCCTATATCGGCTCGGCCTTCATCGCGACCAGAGAGGCCAATGCAGTCGAAGGCTATAAGCAGATGATCACGAACGCGGCCGCCGAGGACATCGTCTATTCCAACCTCTTCACGGGCGTTCACGGCAATTACCTGAAGCCGTCGATCGTCGCCGCCGGCATGGATCCCGACAATCTGCCGACTTCCGATCCCACCAAGATGAGTTTCGGCACCGACGCCTCCGGTGAGCGCGCCAAGCCGAAAGCCTGGAAGGAAATCTGGGGTTCGGGCCAGGGCGTCGGCAGTGTCGGCAAGATCGTGCCGGCAGCCGAACTGATTGCGCGCTTCAAAAAGGAATACGACGACGCGTTGGATCCGCCGCTGTGAGGAGCGGATTCGACACTTTGCAAAGCTTCAATCGATCATAAAGCGCGATGGCTCCGGGAAAGGGATCAATTTGCTTCTGACGGAGCAAACTAACCTCCCCTTTTCGAGGGGAGGTTAGAACCGAGGTTTGTTCGCTGAACCTCAGCGAAGGTGAGGACCGCCTACTCCAGCTCGATCGGCGTGTACTTGCCGTTCTCGTCGATCGCGGTACCCCAGATCTTGTGCGAGGCCTGGTGCTCCGCGCGACCGAAATTGAGCGGCGCGCCGAGGCCGAGATCCATGTTGCGCATCGCCTCCAGGGTATCGATCAGCTTTTCGGTGTCGACCTGCGGGCCCGTTTTCTTGAGGGCCTGGATCAGCACATTGGCGGCGATATAGCCCTCGAGCGAAACATAGTCGGGCGCTTCGCCCGGAAAATATTTCTGCAGGGCGTTCTTGTATTCGAGCACCGCGCTCGAATAGCCGCCGACCGCCGGCACCACCTGTGTCACGATCACGCCGGACGCGTAGCGCGGCCCGAGCAGCATCAATTCGTCCGCGAGCGCGGTCGAGCCCACGAACGAGACGTTGGTATAGATCATGCCCGGGTACTGGTCTTTGGTCTTCTCGATGAACTTGGCCGCGGCGCGATAGGTCGCAACCATGACCACGGCGCGGATCGCGAGCTTCTGTCCCTTGAGCTGACTGACCGCATCGTCGACATCGACGGTGTTGCGCTTGTAGCCGAGCCTGAGGATCGCGGCGTCATTGACGCCGAGCGAGCGGAACGCCTTGGCCACGCCGGCATAGCCGGCATCGCCGTAGGCGTCCTGCTGGGCGAACACGGCGATCTGCCGCGGCTGCAGCCGGCGGATCTTGATCAGATAGTGCACGACCGCGTCGGTCTCCTCGGCATAGCTTGCGCGATAGTTGAACACGTAGCGGTCGGGCGGATCGTTGCGCAGGAGGTTGGCGCCGGTGAAGGCGCCGAAAAACAGCGCGCGATGCTCGAGCGCGTAGGGGATCGCCACCTGCGCCGTCGGTGTGCCGACATTGCCGATATAGCCGAACACCTGGTCCTTGTCGTAGAGCTGCTTCATCCCATCCAGCGTGCGCGACGGCTCGTAGCCGTCGTCGGCCGCGACGAGACGCAGCATCCTGCCGTCGACGCCGCCGGCGTCGTTGATGCGGTTGAACGCGGTGTCGATGCCGAGCTTCATCTGGCGACCGAGTTCCCGCGCCGAGCCGGAGAAGGGCGCCACAATGCCGAAGCGGATTTCGTTGCTGGTGATGCCGCGGACGTTGCTGGCGGGAAGCGGCACTGCCTGCGTGATAGTCGGGGTCGCCGTCGCCATCGTGGCGGGCGGCGCGGCCGCGGGCGGCGCAGGAGGAGCCGGGGGTACCGGGGGTGCTGCCGGTACGGCCAGCGCAGTCGATGCGGCCGGGGCAATCGGTGCGGTGGGCGCGGCGGGCGCCGGCGCCGGGGCAGCCACTGCAGCCGACGGTCCGATCACGCCTGCCAGCGAGGCGCCGGCCAGCGATTGTTCAAGTTCGGCGAGCTGACGGGCTGCCGTCTTGCAATCTGTCCTGCCTGTCGTAACCGCGCCTCGGCCGTCATTTGCGAAACGGTCGAACATCCGTGAGAGATCGTCACGCTCGGCTTCGTTGGAGGAAACTTCCCTGATGACGGCACGGAATTTGTCGGCGATCACCTGGATGCGGGACTGCGCGATATCCTGGCAGGCCAGCGCCGAGCCGACGATCGGTCCGACCCGGCTCGCGAGCTCGCGCACCACGGAGACGTTGTCGCCGGGCGCTGCCGACATCGCGCCCGCAGTACCGGCGAGCCAAGCGCCAAGGAGCGCGGTCGCCGCGCGTGTTGAAAAGCGCAACCGGCGCGTCAGAATCATGTTGGTGCCGTGATCAGGCATGTTGGTTTCTCCGCGCTTGAATACTGTGTCTTTGGTCAGGGTTTCTCGGGTGAATCGGCCTTCTGGCGCCATTGCATGAATTGCTGCAGGAGTTGTTCTGACTGCTCGTGGGTGAAGGCCTGGCCGCTTTCGCCGGCGACCAGAAGCCCCCGGAATTGGGCAAGCGCCGGCACCGGCTTCGACCGGTCTTCGGTCTGGCGCGGTTGCGCCGCCGTCGTCGCCAGCGAGGCGCCGGGAACCTTGTCCTTAGCCCCCGGGAACATGGTGACATAGGCGAGTGCGACCGCAGCCGAGACCACGATGGCTGCGGCGACGCCGATGACGACGCCGATCAACGCGCGCTGCGAGCGCTCGCGCTTGAAGTCGGCCGGCTCGGGAACCACCTGCGGATCGATCTGGCGCAGCAGGGATTCATAAACCGCATTTTCGAGTTTTGCGTTCAGCGCGGTCGATGGCGCGATGCTGCGCACGGCCGGGTCCGGCCTGGAGGCGCGATCCGCTGCCTGGATGTCGCCGACGACAGCGGCGAGCCGCGACTCCGTTCGTTCGCTGAACCGGCGCGGCGCGTAGTGCAGCGGATCCTGCAGATTCGTGCTGGGGGCCTGCTCGCGGGGCTGCTCACTCGGGACACTCATACGCTACTCCTCTGACGACTTACTTTATGAAAGCTTTTTTCGACCAAATCGAACAAAGGTTCAAAGCAAAGAGTGCTCGCCAAAATACGCGCAGGCCGTGCGGGAGACGCAAAAATCTTCTGCGCGATTTGAATCAAAAGACTTCGGACCGCCGCCTTCTGCGGCTGCGTGACCCTCGGTCGCAAGAAACATCCCGAGACCACGGCGTGCCCCTCGATCCCCTCTTCCCGTACCAAGCAAACGCCGCCAGCCAAGCGGAAAAAGACAGTCTGCTTGTCTCACCGAGAAGTGATTCAACCGGGGCGCGTCATTATTAAGCTCAAATCAAGGCCGAACCGCGTTGAGTTTTTGACAGCGGACACCCCTTCTTTGTCATTCGTGGGGCGGGAACAGGCCGAAAGAGCAGAAATGACGGGCATTAACTGACCATTAACCATGGCGTGTCGATGGTTAACCATTCGATAAGAAACCCGAGTCGTCAGCCATGGATGCAAGTGCAGAGCCCACACCCCAACCTGTCCGTCTGCGCGGCCGCTCCTATGTCGCTTTTGTGTTCGCGCCGGCCGTGCCGATCATCGATTGGCTTGCCGAAATCGACGCCACGGTTGCCCGCTCGCCAGGCTTCTTCGTCGGCAAGCCGATCGTGCTCGATCTTTCCGCCGTCGAATTGAGCCGCGCCGCGATCGCGCATCTTCTCGTCAGCCTTGAGAAGAAGAACATCCGCGTGCTCGGGATCGAAGGTGTGGATGCGACGCTGCTTACGCCGACCATGCCTCCGCTGCTGACCGGCGGGCGCCATTGCGCCGTGCGCGAGGCCGTGCCGGAAAAACCCGAGGTCAAGCCGCCGCCGACCTCGCTCCTGCTCGACAGCCCCGTCCGCTCCGGACAGTCGGTGGTGTTTCCCGACGGCGACGTCACGATCCTGGGATCGGTCGGCTCCGGCGCCGAGATCGTCGCAGGCGGCTCGATTCACGTTTACGGGACGCTCCGTGGCCGCGCCATGGCGGGCGTCAACGGCAATTCGGCCGCGCGGATCTATTGCCAGAAGATCGAAGCCGAGCTTCTGGCGATCGATGGTTATTACCAGACCGCGGAAGAGTTGGACGCCGCTCTTCGCAATCGACCAGCGCAGGCGTGGCTTGAAGGCAGCATGATGCGGGTTACGCCGCTCAATTGAATTGAACCCATAGTAAAAGGAGGTAAGAAATGGCCAAAGTGCTGGTTGTGACGTCGGGCAAGGGAGGCGTGGGCAAGACCACCTCGACCGCCGCGATCGGAGCGGCGCTCGCGCAAGCGGGCAAGAAGACCGTCGTGATCGATTTCGACATCGGCCTGCGCAATCTCGATCTCGTCATGGGCGCCGAGCGGCGCGTCGTGTTCGATCTCATCAACGTGGTGCAGGGCGTGGCGAAGCTTCCACAGGCCCTGATCCGCGACAAGCGCCTGGAGAAACTCTGGCTGTTGCCGGCCTCGCAGACCCGCGACAAGGAGGCGTTGACGGAAGAGGGCGTCGGGCGCGTCATCGCGGATCTGCGGACAAGCTTCGACTGGATCGTCTGCGACAGCCCGGCCGGCATCGAGCGGGGCGCGATGCTCGCGATGCGCTTTGCCGACGCCGCGATCATCGTCACCAATCCGGAAGTCTCGTCGGTGCGCGATTCCGATCGCATCATCGGCATGCTCGACGCCAAAACCGTGAAGGCCGAGGCGGGCGAGCGCGTGGAAAAGCACGTCCTGATCACGCGCTATGATGTTTCGCGCGCTGCGCGCGGCGAGATGATCTCGATCGACGACATTCTGGAAATCCTGGCGACGCCTCTGCTCGGCATCATCCCGGAGAGCCAGGATGTGCTGCGCGCCTCAAATGTTGGCTCGCCGGTCACGCTGAACAATCCGGCAAGCGCGCCGGCACGCGCCTATCACGACGCGATGCGGCGGCTGCTCGGCGAAACCGTGCCCATGCAGGTGCCGTCCGAGCGCAAGGGTCTGATGGACCTGTTGCGGGGACGGAGGGCCGCATGAGCATCCTGCGGTTTTTTTCCAGCCGCGCCGCGCGGCCGGCGGTCGCCACGGCTCCGATCGCGCGGGACCGGCTGCAGATCCTGCTTGCGCATGAACGTGCCGGCATGCGCGGCCAACCCGACCTCCTGATGCAATTGCGAGAGGAAATCCTCGCCGTGGTGTCGCGTCATGTTGCGCTCGATCCGGAAAAGGTTATGGTCCGGATGGAGCGAGGAAAGAATGTCTCGACGCTTGAGGTTGACATCGAGCTTCCCAACGAGTCCGGCGTTTCGCTCGCCGCGACGGGCTGACCGTCGGCTGAGTGTCACAAACGGGCTCGTCCCGCGGCCGCAAGATTGATGGAAGCCATTTTTCGCGTCGACGGCGATCGCGTCGAGGTTAGCCCCAACGCCGCAGGTCCGTGGGACCCGCGCATGCAGCACGGCTCGGCGCCGGCGGCCTTGGCCGTGTGGGCGGCGGAGCAAATCCCGACGGCGGTCGATATGCGCATTGCGCGCGTCACCATCGATTTGATGCGTCCGGTGCCGCTCAAGCCGTTGACGCTCAAGAGCGAGGTGCTGCGCGAGGGCCGCAAGATCCAGCTTTGCGCGATCAGTCTGTCCGCCGACGGCGTCGTGGCCGTGAATGCGAGGGTGCTCAAGATCAAAAAGCAGATCCTTGCGCTGCCTTCCGACATCGCCGATCTTCCGGTCGAACTGCCGCCGCCCGAGCAATCGCGTCAGGACCCCGCCAATTTTTCCTCGAGCGCCTTCGTCACGGGCATGTCGGTGCGCGCGGCGCGCGGCCATTTCGGCATGAAAGGTCCGGGCGCGATCTGGTACCGCGTCGAGCGGCCGCTGATCGAAGGTTTCGGCGTGTCGCAGGCGATGCGGGCGGTGGTTGCCGCCGACTTCTGCAACGGCACCGCGGCCGCGCTCGATTTCCGGAAATGGACCTTCATCAATGCCGACCTCACGGTCAGCATGGCGCGCGAGCCCGTCGGCGCGTGGATCCTGCTCGATGCGGAAAGCTGGATCGGTCCCGATGGTGCGGGGCTTGCAATGGCGCGCCTTGCAGATCAAAGCGGTTATTTCGGACGCGTCGTGCAGAGCCTCGTCATCGAGGAGCGATAGCAGCTTGCCGTCTTTCTCGATAGACTTCAGCACCTGTTCGACGCGGAGATGAAAATGAGCGCGGACAAACCTTCGCTCCCCCTGACCGGTGGCTGCTCCTGCGGCGCGATCCGTTACGAGGTCGCGAGCTTTCCGCTTCTGCTCTACACCTGCAATTGTACGGACTGTCAGACCGCCAGCGGCAGCGCATTTGCTCTCAACATGCCGGTGGCGGCAAAGGACTTTCGCATCGTCAAGGGCGAACCGAAAGGCTGGCACCATGTCTCGCCGTCGGGAGCCGAGGTGACATCGTGGTTTTGCGCGGTCTGTGGGGGGCGGCTCTACGGCTCGCGCAAGAGCCGGCCCGAATTCATGAATCTTCGCGCCGGCACGCTCGACGACACCGGCTGGCTGGTGCCGGCCGGCCACATGTTCGTGCGGAGCGCGCAGAGCTGGGTGGAGTGCGCGGAAGGTGCCGAATGTCACGAGATGGCGCCGCCCGAGTTCGAGACGATGGCCGCAAGGTGGCGCGCGATGTGGCCGGAGTTCTTCCCGGAAAAGTAGCTGCCGATCGATTTGCGAAGGGATAAAGCGGGCGCGCGCTATCCCACCATCCGCTCGCGGCCGGCCCAGTAGCGCGCTCGCAGCACCTTTTTGTCGACTTTGCCCACGCCGGTCATCGGCAATTCCTCGACGAACTGGATCTGCTTCGGTGCATGCGCCGAGCCCTTGCGCGCCTTCACGAGGTTGATCAATTCGTCGGCATCGGGATGCGTCCCCTCGCGCGCAACCACCACCGCTGTCACCGCCTCGCCCCATTTGTCGTCGGGCACGCCGACCACGGCACACATCGCGACATCGGCGTGTTGCGACAACACGTCCTCGACCTCGCGCGGGAAAATGTTGAAGCCGCCCGATACGATCATGTCCTTCTTGCGGTCGAGGATGAACATGTAACCGCGCTCGTCCTTGCGCGCGACGTCGCCGGTGTGCAGCCAGCCGTTCTTCAGCGTCTCCTCGGTCGTCTCCGGACGCTTCCAGTATTCGGCCATCACGTGCGGCGCGCGCACGCAGATTTCGCCGGCCTCACCGGTTTCGACTTCGTCATCGTCGCCGTCCAGGATCTTAACCTCACAGGCAGCGATCGGAAAGCCGCAGGACAGGAACAGCTCCGGCATCGCGGGATCGTGGTCGGCCTTGCGTAGAACCGAGACCGGATAGCATTCGGTCTGGCCGTAAAGCTGCGAGAACACCGGGCCGATCCGCTCGATGCCCTCGACCAGCCGCGACGGCGACATTGCGGATGCACCGTAGAGCAGCAGTTCGAGCGAGGAGAGGTCGGTCCTGGCGAGCGCGGGGTGATCGAGCAGCACGTAGATCATGGTCGGCACGAACAGGGTGAAATTGATGCGCTCCTGTTCGATGGTTTTCAGCACCGCTTCGGGATCGAAACCCTTGAGCATGTGCACCGTGCCGCCGCGCATCAGGGTCGGCAGCACCTTGGTGCCGGCGACATGGCTGATCGGCGCGACCGTGAGATAGCGTGCGGCCTCCGGAATTTCGAAATCGGCGAGAATGGCGCTGGCGAAACCACCATATTCACGATGATAGCGCAGCGCGCCCTTGGACTTGCCCGTGGTGCCGCCGGTGTAATTCAGCGTCGCGAAATCATCGGCACGCGCAAAGCAGCGCGCGGTCGCATGACCCGCCTCCTCGATTGTGGCGAGGAGGTCAATGCCGTAATTTGCGGGTCCGAGTGTGAACACGGTCATGACGCCCTGCACTTTTGCGGCGAGTTCGCCGCCCCGGTCGCCGAAGGCGTTCGCGTCGATCACCAGCATCTCGGCTTCGGAATCTTCGAGCTGAAACAACTGATCATCGAGCGATCCGAGCGGATGCAGCCAGGTGAGCGCCAGCCGCGAGAGCTGCGCCGCTACGCCCGCGCACCAGGTGTCGGCACGGTTGGCGGTGAGGAAGGCCACGCGCGCCCCCGGCGGCAAACCAAGCTTCATGAACACGGCCTGCATCCGCCCGATCAGGTCCGTCGCGCCGCGATAGGTCAGCGATCCGCCGGGCCAACTGAACGCCGTGCGCGACGGATAGCGCGCGAGCGCCCGCAAGGTCTGCCCGCAGACGGTCGGAAATGTATAGAGCGGATTACTCATTTGACCCTCCCGGCTTTGGGCTGCCGTTATTGCCGTCATCCCGGAATGCGCGAGGCGCAGACCTGGAAATTGGAGCGCTGCTTCGCATCGCCCCGGTATGACGTTGAGCGATTCCGACCTCTTTGTGTTGGGCGTTCGATCGTGCCAATGTCGGGTCTCACGCTAGCAAGGACGAAGGCCTTTGCAAACAACCGATCCCCTCGCACGCCTCCGCGACCGCCTCGCGCTGCCGCTGATCGCCGCGCCGATGTTTCTGGTCTCTGGCGTCGAACTGGTGGTTGCCGCCTGCCGATCTGGGGTGATCGGTGCGTTTCCGACCGTAAATTGCCGCGGCTCCGAAGAACTCGACGCCTGGCTCGGGGACATCACAGCCAGGCTGAGGCAGCATGCCGACGCGCAGGGCAGGTTGCCTGCGCCGGTCTGTCCGAACCTGATCGTGCACCGCTCCAATGCACGGCTTGACGCCGATCTCAAGGTGCTGCTCCGGCACGACTGCGAAATCGTCATCACCTCGGTCGGCTCGCCCGCACCCGTCGTCAAGCCGTTGCACGATGCCGGCGCGCTGGTGCTCGCCGATGTCGCCTCGCTCCGCCATGCCGAGCGCGCGCTCGAAGCCGGCGCTGACGGCCTCGTGCTGCTGTCTGCGGGTGCAGGCGGCCAGACCGGGTGGCTCAATCCGTTCGCTTTCGTGCGTGCGGTGCGCGCCTTTTTCAAGGGGCCCGTCGTGCTCGCCGGCGGCATCGCCGATGGCCACGCGTTGCGGGCTGCGCAAGTGCTCGGCTGCGATCTCGCCTATATGGGCACGAAATTCATCGCGACGCATGAGAGTCTGGCGGATCCCCGCTACAAGGCGATGCTGGTGCAGAGTTCGGCCGACGACATCCTGCTGACCACGGCCTTCACGGGACTGCAGACCAATATGCTGAGGCCCTCGATCGTTGCCGCCGGGCTCGACCCGGATGAGTTGCCCGCGCGCGGTGCGATCGAGATCGGCAACGACATCGATATCGGCGCGCGCGAAGCGCGGCCCAAGCGCTGGCGCGACATCTGGAGCGCGGGGCATTCCACGTCCGGCGTGACCGACGTGCCCTCGGTGGAAGAACTCATCGCCCGCACGATTGACGAATATCGCGCAAGCGACGTGCAACGCGCGACCTAGCGGAAGCTGACTTCGGGTTATGACTCCAGCCGACTGATCGATCTGTCCGCTTGTATGTTTTGTCTAATTGTGCACTCGTCACGTTGACAGGTTGGGATCGCGAGCCAACAGGGTTCCTAAAAGCATCATATGAGACGACCCAAGTCATGCGGTTTTGCACTGCGTTGTTCGCTGCATGTGCCGGATTGATAGTTTCAATCGCCGGCAGTTTACCTGCTTCGGCAGCGACGCGGAATGTGGTCTTGCTGTTTGGAGAACGGGTCGAGTTGCCCGCTCTGTCGGCCATGGAAGCCGAGATCGCCCGTACTCTTCGTTCCAATTCGGCCGAGAGAACCGAGATCTTCAGCGAGAACATGGATCTGTCTCGATTTGGATCGCCGTCCTACAGGGCGGCGCTGCGAGACTTTCTGCATCAGAAATATTCTGACAAGAAGATCGATGTCGCCGTCGCGGTTATGGCACCTGGTCTCGATTTCCTGCTCACGTCTGGCGATGCGATCTTTCCCGGTGCATCGATTGCGTTTTCCGGGTTGGATCGGGGAGAACTTGCAGATCGCCCGTTACCGCGCGGCGTCGATGGTGTTTTCTCCAAAAAAGAGTTTGCGCCGACACTGGAGCTTGCGCTTCGCCTGCACCCCGAAACCCGACAAATTGTCGTCGTTTCCGGCACTTCGGACTTCGAGGCGTCACTCCTTGCGGATGCGAAAAAGGAGTTCACTGCCTTTGAAAAACGCGTCTCGTTCACATACGTTTCAAACGTTCCAATAAAGGATCTACTCGTCCAACTTTCTCAGCTTCCCAAGCAGTCGATCGTCCTGTTTGTAAGCTTTTTTCAGGATGGCGCAGGTGAATCCTTCGTCCCACAGGAAGTCGTCGAGCGCCTTTCCAGTGCGTCAAGCGCGCCTGTTTACGGTTTTACAGACCAATTCCTCGGTCGCGGCATCGTGGGTGGCAGCCTGTACAGCTTCGCTGCGCTCGGCAGCGAAACGGCCAAGCTGATTGTGCGGATCCTGACAGAACCCGCGCACACCCAATTACTCTTGGACGTCCCCCGCAGGTTGATGTTCGACTGGCGACAGATGCAGCGATGGGGCGTCAGCGAGAACCGCTTGCCGCCGGGAAGCGAAATCCACTTCCGCGAACCGCCGCTCTGGGACAGATATCGTTGGCAGATGGCATTGATTGTGGCAGTGGTCCTGGGGCAGGCAGTGCTGATCGGCGTTCTCATGAATGAGCGCCGTCGTCGTCGGTACGCCGAAGTCCAGGTGGGCCGCCGCACCGCAGAATTGGCTCACTTCAACCGCTATTCGATGGCTGGCGAACTGACCGCTTCCATAGCGCACGAGCTTAACCAGCCACTTGGGTCTATTCTGACCAACGCCGAGACCGCCGAGTTGTTGCTGAAGTCTTCGGCTCCGGATCTGGCCGAACTCAGGGAGATCGTTGCCGATATTCGGCACGATGACAAACGCGCCAGCGAAGTGTTGCAGCGCTTGCGCAGCATGCTCAAGAAAGCGCCATCCGAGATCAGCGATCTTGATCTCAACGAAATTGCCGGCGAAAGCGTCCAATTGCTTTCTCCGTTATCGATCGCGCGGGAAATCAATCTGGGCGGCATCATTGCTCCGCTGCCGCTGCCCATCAGGGGCGATCCGGTTCAACTTCAGCAGGTCATTGTGAACCTGATCGTGAATGCGATGGATGCGGTATCAAAGATGCCGAGAGCCGAACGAAGGGTTACGGTCAGTACTGCGCGTGACGACGATTTCGCCGAAGTTTCGGTGACGGACACCGGTTCGGGCATTCCGACCGAGAAAATCAAGGAAGTCTTTGAGCCGTTTTTCACGACAAAGGCGCAGGGCATGGGATTGGGATTGTCCATTGCGCGCACCATTGTTGAATCCCACAAGGGACAGTTGTCGGCCGAGAACCGGGCGAACGGCGGTGCCACTTTTCGCGTCAAGCTGCCACTTGCGGCGGCGCCGCAATGACCGCTTGTGGTTTGTGGCGAACGAGCGCCGATGAGGTGATCGAATGAGGCGGCGGGAGTTCATAGCTGGCTCGATGAGCGCGGCGATCTGGCCGATAGGTGCTTCCGCGGAGCAGGCGCATCCACGTATAGGATTTCTGCATCAAGGAGGTCTCCCGACCCCGCCATTGATGGCAGCCTTTCGGTCGGGCCTACGGGAAGGCGGCGCGAGCCCTGACATTGAAATCGATCATCGCGCTGCGGACGGCGATTACAATCGATTGCCGGCTTTGGTTGCGGACCTCGTCAACCGCCGAGTATCGGTTATCGCGGCCGAATTATTACCCGCCAGCCTCGCGGCAAAAGCGGCCACGAAGACCATTCCAATTGTTTTCCTGACTGGAAGTGATCCCATTGGGTCAGGCCTCGTGTCGAGCATCGCGAGACCTGAGGGGAATGTCACAGGCATTGCTTTCCTCTTTACAAGGTTGGGCCAGAAAAATCTCGAACTGTTGCGGCAACTCGCGCCGAAGCACGAAGTGATAGGCACGCTTATCAATCCCAGTAACCCAAATGCGGGGCCACAGTTGAGAGACCTGGAAGCGGCGTCTCGAACGCTCCAGCAGCAATTAGTGATTCTCAACGCGAAAGACATCGACGAAATCGATTCGACCTTTGCAAGGCTGGCAAGCCGCAATGTCGATGCGCTGCTCGTCACCGCAGACGGTTTCCTGATCAGCCGTCAAGACCAAATCGTTGGTTTGGCGGCGCGCTACGCCGTTCCGAGCATGTACCCAACGAGCGAATATGTGATCGCCGGCGGCCTGATGAGCTACGGTGCCAGCCTTCGCGATGCCTTCCATCAAACTGGTCTCTATGTCGCGAAGATATTGGCGGGCGCCACGCCCTCCGATCTTCCAATCCTGCAATCCGCAAAATTCGAGCTAATGATCAATCTGCGGACTGCGAAATCGCTGGGCATCGCCGTGCCTGCCGGGCTTCTCGCGCTCGCCGACGAGGTGATTGAATAGATTTCTTGGAGGAGCCGAAGCGGGGAGGATCGGCTTCAGGTCGGCTTCCGGAGGGTAGACTGGACGTAGCTCGCGCCGGACCCGAAGGGCGTTCACATCGTCTTTTGCCCGGGCGCTCGATGCCTGCCGTAGTGGGCGCGGATCGGTCTTGGGCTGGCCATGGGCGCCTAAGACTACCCACATTTGACGAGCGTGTGCTAATCTGATCCGGGCACGATGCCTGTCCTGGGCCGAGAGGGGCGGCAATGAGGCGGCGCTCGATAGGAGCTAGCAAACGCGCCAAAGCGCAGCGTCGAAAGACGACTGCGCGCAAGAGCCGCGTTCCGACCAATGCTGCCTCTCCTCGCACCTCATCCGTTGCTGTCAAGGAAACAGCGGTCGCGCGGCTTACCCGCCAGCTAAATGAGGCCTACCAGCAGCAGACGGCAACAGCCGAGGTGCTAAAGGTAATCAGTCGGGCGACATTTGACCTTCAGACTGTACTCAATACGCTCGTCAAAACAGCGGCGCTTTTGTGTGAGGCCGATCTGGCGAACATTTGGCGGCCGAGCGGATCGTCCTATCATCTTGCGGCCAGCTTTGGCATTCCCGGAAAGGACAAGGAACGGCAGGCAAACAAAGCATATCTGGAGAGCATCGAGATCGAACCAGGCCGAGGATCGACTGTCGGTCGGGTCTTGCTCGAGAAGAGGCCAGTTCAAATCTCTGATGTGCAAGCCGATCCCGATTATCTTCTGGGCAAGATCATAAGCATTGGCGACTACCGGACATCACTCGGCGTCCCGCTGATGCGTGAGGGAGAGCCAATTGGAGTGATCACTCTAATGCGGTGTACGGTTCAGCCGTTTACCGTCAAGCAAATCGAACTCGTCTCAACCTTCGCCAATCAGGCGGTCATTGCGATTGAAAATGCGCGACTGTTCGAGGAGGTTCACGTCAAGACACGCGATCTTGAAGAAGCAATGGTGCATCTAACGGGTGGCGCGAATATCCTGAGCGTCATCGCGTCGTCACCAACCGACATCGCGCCAGTGCTAGATGCGATCGCCAAGAGCGCGTGCGAATTCTGCGATGCCGCCGATGCGGCGGTCCTGTTGAAGGAGGGTGACCAGCTCCGATTCAGGGCGCATCACGGATCGATACCACTGACGATGGATGCGAGGCCCATCAACAGAGACTGGGTCAACGGCCGCACTGTGATCGACAAGGTGCCCATCCACGTGCACGACTTCTTCTCTGCAGAAGGTGACGACTTTCCGCAAGGCCGCGAAATGGCCGCTCGCCGCATGGTGAGGACCATTCTTAGCGTACCGCTGCTGCACGAGAACGAGGCGATCGGCGCGATCGCGCTCAGGCGGATCGAGGCGCATCCGTTCAGTGACAAGCAGATTGCGCTGTTGCGCACCTTTGCCAACCAGGCGGCGATCGCGATCCAGAACGTCAAGCTGTTCGATGAAGTACGGGCAAAATCGCGCGATCTCGAAGAATCGCTGCAACAGCAGACCGCGACATCCGAAGTATTGCAAATCATCAGCTCCTCGCCCGGCAATCTGGCCCCGGTGTTCGACAAGATGCTGGAGAACGCAATCCACGTTTGCGGTGCTGAGTTCGGAACGATGATGCTGCTCGAGGACGGCGTGGTGCGCCCAGTCGCGCGGTATAATAATAATCCAGCGTTTGCCGCGATGCGAGGTGATGAGGCATATCGTCCACCTCCCGGAAGCGTGCTGGCGACGGCGATCGAGACCAAGAACGTGGCTCAAATCGCGGACCTGCGAACCAATCCCGCCTACATCGAAGGTGCACGATCTACTGTCGACTTGGTCGAGCTTGGCGGCGCACGCAGCGTTGTTGTCGTGCCCATGCTGCGGGACAACGAAGTGATCGGCACGATCACCATCTATCGCCAGGAAGTTCGTCCGTTCTCTGACAAGCAGATCGAACTGCTCAGCAACTTTGCGAAGCAAGCGGTGATCGCGATCGTGAATACACAGTTGCTCAAGGAATTGCGACAATCGCTGCAGCAACAGACCGCCACCGCAGACGTTCTCAAGACTATCAGCCGCTCGTCCATCGAGCTCGAGACGGTGCTCGACACGCTGGTCGAAACCGCCGCGCGGCTGTGCAATGCCGATCAGGCGCTGATCGCCAGCCGGGAAGGCGACGGCTATAGGACCCTGTCGCAGCTCGGGAACTCGCCCGAGCAAGCGGCGGTCCAGCGTAACCACGTTTATACGCCCGGCCGAGGAACAGTCATCGGGCGGGTACTCCTCGGGCGGGGAGTTGTGCAGATCGCGGATATCGCCGCCGACCCCGAGTATACGATGCACGAAAACGTAACGCTCGGCGGCACCCGTACAGTGCTTGGCGTGCCACTGCTCCGTGAAGGCGAACCGATCGGCGTCCTGAACGTCGCGCGGCGCCGTGTCGAGCCGTTCACCGAGCGGCAGATCGAATTGATGCGCACCTTCGCCGACCAGGCGCTAATCGCGATCGAGAACGCGCGGCTCTTCGACGAGTTGCGCGAGCGGCAGGCCGAGCTGCGCGTCACCTTCGACAATATGGGCGACGCGGTGGTCATGTTCGATGCGGCGGCGCGACTTACCGCCTGGAACCGGAATCTTCAGGAGATGCTTGAGCTGCCTGAAGACTTTCTTGCGCGTCGGCCGAACGCCGTTGAATATTTCCGCTATCTAGCCGAGCGCGGCGAATATTCTTCTGATCTCGAAGCTCAACTGAGCCGCACAATCGACGATCTGAGTCAGGAAATGAGGTTTGAACGCACCCGCCCGGATGGACGGGTGATGGAAGTGCGCCGTAATCCGGTCCCAGGTGGCGGCTTTGTCCTGATCTACGCGGACATAACCAGAAGAAAGCAGGCCGAAGAAGCTATTCGTGCGGCGCGAGATGCCGCCGAAACCGCTTTGCGCAATCTGCAGATGGCACAGACCAGTTTGGTTCATGCCCAGAAAATGGCGGCGCTCGGGCAGCTCACCGCCGGTATCGCGCATGAGATCAAGAACCCGCTCAACTTCGTCAACAACTTCTCTGAACTTTCCGTTGAGCTCGCGGATGAACTCATTGGAGTGCTAGAACAGGCCTCTCTCGCCGATAAACTCCGTAAAGAAGCAGATGAACTGACGTCGCTTTTGAAGGACAATCTCGGCAAGGTAGTGCAGCACGGCAAGCGCGCTGACTCCATCGTCAAGAACATGCTGCTGCATTCGCGCGAGGGCTCGGGTGAGCATCGGCCAGTCGAGATCAACGCGATCATCGACGAGAGCCTTAACCTCGCCTACCATGGAGCCCGCGCAGAGAAACAGGGTTTCAACATCACGCTTGAGCGCGATTTCGATCCGGCGGTCGGGGTTGCCGACATCTACCCGCAGGAGGTCACTCGGGTGCTTTTGAACCTGATTTCGAACGGGTTTTACGCCGCAACCAAGCGCGCGGCCGCCACCAACGGTTTTGAACCCAGGCTGAAGGCAGTGACACGAAATCTCGGCGACAACGTTGAAATCCGCATTCGCGACAATGGTACGGGCATCCCGCCTGACATCCAGGAGAAGATTTTCAACCCGTTCTTCACGACAAAACCGGCCGGTGAAGGTACCGGGCTTGGGCTGTCAATGAGCCATGACATCGTGGTGAAACAGCACGGAGGGACGATTGAAGTTGTGACTGAACCCGGTTCATTTAAAGAATTCGTCATTACGTTGCC
>Ga0310915_10000524_pt1 | contig 18434 bp, 17 predicted proteins | sample GREbulkMGAN111_FD_202508 | JGI IMG/M metagenome (GOLD analysis project Ga0310915, IMG submission 202508) | Lab enrichment of tropical soil microbial communities from Luquillo Experimental Forest, Puerto Rico - GRE.bulkMG.AN111 | ecosystem: Environmental > Terrestrial > Soil > Tropical forest >...
AAAACCTCCGAGCGATATCCGCCGACTTCGCTGCTGAGGCCGCGAGCGCCAACGGCGGCGTGAGCTGGTCGCCGCCGACTTCGCCCGGCTGCGCGACGCCGGTTTTCTGCTGACCGGCGTACCGGTCGACCACGGCGGCATTTGGGAAAGTGTGGGCGCGTCTGCACGCCCGATCTGCGAGATGCTGCGTACCCTCGCCCATGGCGACTCTTCGGTTGCCTTGGTTTGTGCGATGCACCCGGCCGTGTTGAATTTCTGGATGGCGACCGAGCAGGCGGCTGCGCCCTTTCAGAAGGCGTGGGAGGAGCAGCGACAGTCGATTTTCCGGAACGTCCGCGACGGAGCCTGGTGGGGGACCATCGCCTCGGAACCCGGTACAGCGGGCGACATCAGCAAAACCAAAGCGACGGCACGACGTGACCTATCCGACGGCGCCTACCTGCTAACCGGGCAGAAAAACTTTGGCAGCGGGTCGGGGATTACCTCCTACATGATCACCGTAGCTGCCCCCGAAGGAGAGACCGCCCCTGACATGTTCGTTCTGGATATGCGGGGCGTCCGGTGGGACGGCTCGGCGGGAGTGACCTTGACCGCTGCCTGGGATGGTCACGGCATGGCCGCGACCCAGAGTCATGCGTTCTCCTTCAAGGAGTTTCCTGTGACCCGCATCGCGTGGCCGGGGCAATTCCGGCTCATCCAGGAAAACACCGGCGCGCTTACTCAATGCTGCTTTACCGCGGTCATCGTCGGAGTGACGGAGGTGGCGCTCGAGACGGCGCGCCAGCAGGTGGTGCCGCGTGGCGACAGCTTGCGAGCGTATGAGCGGGTGGAATGGTCAAAAGCCGAGCTGGAAGGCTGGCTGATTCAGCAGGCTTATGAGGGGGTGCTGCGCGCGATGGAGGCGGCCCAGGATACCCACCTCCGCGCTTTACAGGCGAAAACCGCAATCGCGGAACTGGCGGAGTCGGTGCTGCGCCGAGTATGCCGGGTCATCGGTGGAGGTACGTTCTCCCGGTCGTCACCGTTCGGGTATTGGCTCGAGGATGTCCGAGCACTCGGTTTTTTGCGCCCACCCTGGGGCCTATCTTACGAAAGGCTTTTTGCGGCCTGAGGGCTTACCGCAAACAGCCTGTCTCACCCATCTGGTAAGTGGTCGCGACGGCGGTGCGAAAACGGTCCCGCCCGGCACCCACGCTCACCCCCGCCGTTCAGGACCCACCCGACTCCGGTTCGCTCGTCGGGCTTCCGGATTGAGGTTCAACGGCGCGGCGAGTGCTGTTTTCGCCTCGTCAAAGTCACCCTTGAGCCCTAGCGCTGCGGCGAGGCCAAAATGCATTATCCTCGGCCGCGGGTTTTGCAGCAGCGATTTGATCAGCAGATCGACCTACGCCCTCGCGCGAGCCCGGGGCGGCTGAGGGGAGGGTTATGGCGGCGCAAAACCGGCGGCGCTCCTCGGCACTCCGTCGGCGGCCGCTTCCCGCAGACGGACGGGCCTAAACAACAAGCCGCGCCAATTCCCGTGCGGTCGATCTGCTTCTCTGTTCGGGCGAATTAATTCTCTGTTCGGGCGAATTAATTCCCTGTTCGGGCGAATTAATTCCCTGTTCGGCCGCGTAGGGAATTCACACCGCCCCGTGACGCGAAAACAATGACTTAGGCGCACGAAACCGGTCCCGCAGCACCGGCAAATCGGGCATTTCGCTGTTTATTCCCGTCGAGCAAGGAAAGTCGCCAGCGCGCCCCGGCGAGTGCGGCGGCGTATGAGCGAGCGACGCCGTCAGAGCTTGGCCTCGGCGATTTGATAGGCTTGACGGATCTGCTCCGGCATCTCGGCCGCCTCTTTCAATCGCTCCACCACGTGTTCGCGCAGCGCGGTGCGGTCGGCGACCAGTGTTGCCGCGTGCAGATGCGCAACATCGGAGTCAGCCGCCTCGAAAGAATACCAGATGAAACGATCGAGCATCTCGGGCTGCGCGAGAGTTTCGCCCAGCTTTTGCCGGCAATCGTCGTCCCAAGCGTCCGGCGCGCCCCTTAGGATCGCACGAAGGCAGGCGAGATCGGCGATCTACCCGAGCAAGGTGCTGGCCTGCAGAGCAGTACGGCAGGCGCTCGCCAGCTCGTTGCACAGCGGTGCTACGTCTTTGGTCGCCAGAAACGGCACCACCAGCGCGGGTTCCTCATGCTCCTCCAGCTCAAGCTTCATCTGCACCTCGAGGAGATGGCCGGCGAGCGCAAATCGCCCATTGCCGATCCATTCACGCAACATGTCGAGATTGGGCTTGAGAAAACGCCGAAATGGGCCGAGCCGATGCAGATAGGGCCCCGAAATGAACTTGGCGAGCATTCGGTTGGGCGCGTCGCGCGGTGGATCGGTCAACGCCGGAACAGGTTCGGCAAAGTCGCTGAACGCCGACCAGATGTCGTCGAGCGGCCACACATTCTCGGTCAATTTGGGGTGGACGTGGTGACCGCAGCCGTGCAGCGCGACAAGGTATTCGGCGAGGTTGCCGCGCCTGTCGGCCTCCCGCAGCGCCTGCGTCAGCGCTGCTGCATCCTGATCGCCGATCTCGCCTATGACGTCAGCGTAGTGCGGGTGCGGTGCCGCGTCGCCGGCATCGCCGGCGTTGACCAACGTGCCAAAGGCCAGCGTCTTGGCCAGCGGCACCGGGGCACGGATCGCGGTCAGCGAATCTAGGTGACGGTCCCCAGGGGTCTTGAATAGGAACTCCAAAAGGCGCTGTAGAGGACGCACCGCCGGACCCGAGGCCAACCGCTCCCCGCCCTCTTCGAGCCACAACTCTTCCGGCGCCCCGGGCTCGGACCTCACGTCGACGTCGACTGCGGCAGGACGGTAGCCGGTCAACATCCGGTCCAGAAGAGCCTCACCGAACAGTCGGTTTCCCGGTCCGATGATCTGCTCCTGACGCCGCCGCAAAACTTGTTCGACATCAGGATATTTCGCCTGGATCGCTGCCCAGCCCAGCAAATCGACCTCGTCGACCTCGAAGCGCAGCAAGCGGTGCAACACCTCGAAGCCGGCGAGCGTGCGCTTGGCATCCCGCACAGTACCCAGGATATAGGGCACCAGGATCCCGAGGAGTTGGCCCAGGCGCTGCCGGTGTTCGCCAGGCTCATCGACCAGTTCACGGAAGCGCGTGTCGACGATCCGCCTGATTTGCCGCGGTACGAGAGGCGGCAGCGGGACCGCCAGCTGGACGACCTTTTCAAGGTAGGCCCGGCCGCGTTCGATGTTACCGTTGCCGAGCGCCGGCGCAACCCGGTCTGCATCGTAGGCGAGCAAGTAGGAAACGCGCTCAAAGTCCGCGACCGCGCGCACGAGCTGCGCGCAGACCGTGATCTCGCGGTCGCTCAGGCGGTCGATCTCGTCGATCAGGACCAGAATGTCGGTCTCGCTGTCCTCCAATTCGCGGGCAAGCTCGTCCCGCATGCGGCCGAAGGTGTCGCCACCGGTCAGACTTTGCCGCATCGTGTCGAGACCCGCCGCGGTGGCCCCCCCATCGCAGAACCAGATGCCGTCGGCGGGGGCGATGCGTTTGCCATATTTGAATATCGTCTGCGCCAGACCCTTGAGCCGTTCTGCCTGTCCGCGACGGGGCTTCTTTGGGCCGGCCTCGAGCGCCGCCGTTAGCTCGGCGAAGAAAGCGTGGGTGAGCCCGTTGCGCGAATTGGCGAGACATGGGTTGAACGAGACCACGATCGTGGCCGGATGGCGCGCCTCGGCCAGCTCCGCGACCATGTTGAGGATAGAGGTCTTGCCGCTTCCGCCCGGTCCGGCGAGACCGAGTACGATGCCGGTCGCTCGCCCTTCGGGTTCGATCAGCGCGCCGAGAAGCCGAGCGACGAAATCCTGGCGCAGCAGCCGGTCGTCCCCTTCTGTTTTGATCGGCCGCTCGACGTTGTGATTCATTGAACCGACGGTAATTGTTCGTCCGCGCAGCCGAGCCCGGGAACGGGTTTCGGCAGAGCAACCGTCTTCTTATCCACAATTCACTAGTTTACCGTTAACCGTCGCTGCCCGGGTCCTCCGCCGACGGCTTTTGCGAGTTAGGGGTTCATGGCACCAATACGGCGGCACCCTGCAGGACGCCGCTACGCAGATTGGCAAGCGCCTTGTTTGCCCGGTCGAGCGGGTAGGTCACCGTCTCGGTCCTGACCCCGGCTTCCGGTGCAAGCGCCAGGAATTCCTCGGCATCGCGCCTGGTCAGGTTGGCGACCGAGCGAAGGACCCGTTCTTCCCACAGGATCCGGTAAGGGAAGGATGGGATGTCGCTCATATGGATGCCGCCGCACACAACAGTGCCGCCCTTTTTTGTGGCGGCAAGTGCTACCGGCACGAGCGAGCCGACCGGGGCAAAGATCAGTGCCGCATCGAGCGGCTCGGGCGGCAGCGCCGTCGAGTCGCCTGCCCATTCGGCGCCGAGCGAACGCGCAAAATCCTGCGCCGCCAGGTCGCCGGGACGGGTGAAGGCGAAGAGACGCCGGCCTTGATGGCGCGCCACCTGGGCGACGATGTGTGCTGCCGCACCGAAGCCATAGATCCCGAGCCGCTCCGCATCGCCGGCCATGCGCAAGGTGCGATAGCCGATCAGCCCGGCGCACATCAGCGGTGCGGCCTCGATATCGCCATAGCGCGGATCGATCGCAAAGCAATAGCGCTCGTCGGCGACAGCCAGCTCGGCATAGCCGCCGTCGATCTGATAGCCGGTAAAGCGGGCGCGGTCGCACAGATTCTCTTTTCCCGCGCGGCAATACTCGCAAACCCCGCACGTCCAGCCGAGCCACGGCACCCCGACCCGGTCGCCAACCGCAAAGCGGTCTGCCGCTTCCCCGTTCTCGACGATCGTGCCGATGATTTCGTGCCCGGGGACGAGCGGCAGCTTCGGATCGGCGAGCTCGCCGTCAACGACGTGCAGATCGGTCCGGCACACCGCACAGGCGCGCACCGCGATCAACACCTGCTTAGGTCCCGGACGCGGGACCGGCAGCTCGGCCGCAATCAGCGGACGCCGTGCGGCGGCCAATAGCTGTGCGCGCATCTCAATCCTCCGAGTTCCGCCTTGCAATCATCGCCGGCATATTTACTAGTGCTGATGTGATCCAGGAGAGCAATTCCAGGTGCGCCATCGCTGCACGCGTTCGACCGCTCGAAGCGACACTCTATGCGCCAGTCAAGGAGTTCCTCGAAAGCCGCGGCTACGAGGTCAAGGGCGAAGTTCGGGGCTGCGATCTCGTCGCCTGGCGCGGCGGCGAGCCCCCGATCATCGTCGAGCTCAAGTTGCGCTTCAGCCTGGCGCTCGTGCTGCAAGGCATCGATCGGCTGCCCCTGACCGAGCGCGTCTACTTGGCGGTGCCGCGGTCGCCGTCGCGCCAACGACGCTCGCGCGCTCGCGTCCCGGACTCGCCCGATATCCGCAAATTGTGCCGGCGGCTCGGACTGGGATTGATTCTGGTCGGCAGACAACGCGTCGAGGTCCTGGAGGAGCCCGTGCCTTACCGGCCGCGCATGGCAAAGGCCCGCGCGCTGCGCCTCAAGGAAGAGTTCGACCGCCGCACGGGCGACGCGAATGTCGGCGGCACAGTCCGTGTCCCGGTCGTCACCGCCTATCGTCAGGATGCCTTGCGCTGCGCCCGCGCGCTCGCAATCCGCGGGGCGCTGCGGATCGCCGCGCTGAGTGCCGAAGCGGGGGTGCCAAATGCCGCACGCATCCTGCAGGGCAACGTCTATGGCTGGTTCACCCGGATCGAGCGCGGGACGTATGCCTTGAGCGACGGTGGCGGCCGTGCATTGAACCGCTTCGCGGCCGTGATCGCCGCCTTGCCGGCACCATCGGCTCCGGTCCAATCATGCCCGGCCGCTGCCTGATGATCACCGAATATAGCGAGGAGCGGCAGAAGAGCCTGATCCTCGATTATTTCGGCCGTGACGCGCGGATTCGCCTATTGCGCCGTGCCGCGACCTTCGGCGCTCCGGTTTTTGTCGTCGATTTCGACCGCGGGACGCGGCATTTTCGGACCTTGGGCTCGTTCGGCGCCGGGGCGCAGGTGACCGAGCAGTCGAGCATGGACCTACTCTATCCGGCGCACCTGGTGTTCCACTACGAGCGGCTGATGTCGCTCGCTTTCGCGATAATCGAACGGCCAGTTACCACATTGCTGCTCGGCGTTGGCGGTGCCGCGATGTGGCGTTTCGTGCGCGCCTACATGCCCGATTGCGCTCCGACCCTGGTCGATTCGGACGAGACGATCATCACGCTTGCCCGCCGCTGGTTCTACTTGAACCAAGCCGTCGTGCACGACACCGCGCAACGGTTTCTCGCCGGGACCACCACGCAATTCGATGCGATCCTCGTCGATCTCTATGGCCCCGCCGGTCCGGCCGAGAGCGACGAAGTGTTCTGGACCCGCTGCTTCGACGCGCTGACGCCCGGCGGCTGCCTTGCCAGTAACTGGGCCGATTTCGCAGTTAACCCGAACGTCAGGCCAATGGCCGAAGCGCTCGCCGCTGTCGCCCGCGGCCGCGGTCTCGAGCCGATCTTCGTAACCCGCCGAGGCTTCCGCGACAACCTCGCGCAATTGGTGTCGACTACTGCAGGAGTCGAACCCGAAGCGCTCGGCGGCGCACTTGAGCGCTTCGCGCTAGAGCGCCATCTCCCCGACCGCGGCCGCGGCATCCTCGAGAACTGTCTGGTAACGAGACATTTCCCGGTTGACTGACCCCCCAATCCGAGCGCCCGCTCCCTGAGAGCAGGGAGAAAATCTGATTTGGCCCCGAAAACAACCCAGTCCATCAACCAAAATATATTACAAATCAAAAGCTTAGGTCCTCCGGGAACATCGAGACAGCAGAGAGGCGATTTAGCGGCCTGAGGGAGGCAGCAGGTTCCCCGCCGCCTTGGCCACCAGCGAATTCCGCCAGTCCGCCCCGATTACAAGTTGCGCGTGCTCCTGGACCTCCGCTCCGCCGCGCTCATGACCACTGATGCCAGCTAATCGGCTATCGAGAACGTCAAGCCGGTTACCGAAAGCCCTCCCTCACCTCCGCGCCGCCTCGGCCGCGGCATCCACCAGAATCTTGTCGAGAACCGTTCGCCGCGGTACGCAAATCTCCGCCACGCCATCGGGCGCTGGCGGTTCGCCAATGAGCTGACAACGCGCCCAGATCCAATCCCATCGTCCGAGATGGCGGGAGTTGGTCGCCAACACGCGGTCGAGCAGCCCCAACGCTGGAGACATGCCGTTCCGAGCTGCCAGATCCAATGAGTGTAGATCGTATCGCTCGGGAACGTCGTGCGGTCGACCAATGAGACCCGGTAGCCACGCCGCGCCAACAGCATCGCGGTCGGCGATCCACCGCATCGTGCTCCGACTACGATCGCGTCGGATATGCCCTCCCCCGTCAGATCGACTTCGAAGGCCCCATCCCCAGAGAGCGCCGAGCTATTTCTTGGTATTCCAAATATCCTGCAGCAGCTCCCATTGGCCGCCTACTTTCTTCCAGACGACGGCGTATTTCAGGGCGCCGTCCTGAGGCGGCTGGGACTTTGTTTTGAAGCTGCAGGTGCCAATCTCACGCGCTGCTCCACGACCAAGGGGCTTTACGTCGAGCGCCGTGCGCTTAATGTCGCCGATCTGCTGCATCTGCTGCCCCCAAAAGGCTGTGATGGCGCTGCGGCCCTTCATCACCTCGGCGCCGGGCGGCAGCACATAAGCGTCTTCGGTGTGCATCGCTGCGAGTGCCGTGGCGTCACCCTTGTTAAAGGCTTCTGTTAACGGCTTCGGACCACCGATCACCCGCTTTTTGAATGGTCGCTTTACTCCGGGTCGCCGCCGGCCCAACAACGAGAATGAAGCATACGGAGAGCATTGCGATTCGCGACATCGATTCCTCCTTCGCGTTTCACGCGATCTTGACCCGACTTCTGGCAACGCTGCAATTCTGCCCTGCTCCTCGTCCACGCACGGCAGGGGTGAGGAAAGCAGAAACCCGGTTCAGACGACGCCTTCGCGGCGCAGCCGCGACATCGCCGACGCTCATCCCAAGCCATCCTACAGACGGAACTGCAACGGCGCTCCGGGCCCATAGACGCCCCTAGTCGAGCTGCACAAAGGGAGTACGCGTTTGTGACTAGTGAAGTATGCCGATCATTGTGGTTACGTCTTCTGCGCACGTGCGGCTCCAGGGGCAGCTATGATAACATTGGTATTCGGGAGCTGTCCCCGTACTTAGTGAGGGGGGGAGTATGAGCGGCAAGCTCGTTTGTCTCTTGACCGCGGCGGCGCTGCTATCCTCGATTAGCGCGACGAGCGCTCGAGAGCCTGTACGCTTGACGGACGCTCAGCTTGATAAGGTCACTGCGGGCGCCGACATGGGCCAAATTCCCATTATCGCGTCATTTCTTGCCAACGGTAGCAATGGACTGGGCGCCGTGAACCAGTTTTCGCCTTCAATTGCCACCGTTGTACCGACTCTCACTAATATAAACCTGTGCATCTTGTGTGTAACGCCGAGCGGCAGATGAAGACCTAACTCTATTGGACCAAATTCCCCGCTCTGTCCTTAACTCTTAAACCTTGTGAAGGATACCGGCCTATGAAGACCAAGGTCCTCCTGGTCGCATCCGCATGGAGTTTCGCGATGGCCGGCATTGCCATTGCGGGGCAGCCCATGGCGTTGTCAGACGCGCAGATGGATCGCGTCGTCGCCGGCGCAGTTGGCTCTGCGGCCGGCCTGTCAGACGCATTGGGCAATCTCCAAGCCCAGACCGTGACCTTCGCGCTCAGCTCCGCGGATGCAGCTCATGGCACTGCGCTTGCCGTTGGCCTTTCGAGCGCTTCTGCATCCTCACTACTCGTTCCGGCAGCAGCGAGCTCGAAATCCTTCGCGATCGCTCGGGCACCCTAGTTGTCAGGCAGTCGCCTGTGGAATCGCGTGCTTGCACGTGAGGTATCGTAACGCTCCCTTTGGAGCCTGCCGAACACGTCCGGATCTAAGTCGCAACGTCAGCTGAGCTGACGGCTTGCAATGTCGCCGCTAGAGTGGACGCGGGCGGCCTCCCCGACCGATTTAAAGTCGGACCAGCGTCGCCGCTCGAGTGCGCAACCGGAACTGATTGCGAAAACGACGTACTTCTTGTGACTACTTCTCGAAAGAGAAGACCATCATAGTTACGACTTCTGCGCTGTTGACCTCGAAAAGGACATTAATACAAGTAAGGTGGATCGTCCTATGGCGATCCTGTTTCAGAGCATCCCCAATGCTTATTATGGAGGTTACGATGAGTGGTAGGCTTCTTAGTTTGGCGGTGGCGGCAGCGCTGTTGGCTTCGGTTGGCGTGGCGAATGCCCAGGATCCTCTCAAGCTGACAGACGGTCAGCTCGACAAGGTCACTGCAGGTGCCTTCAATTTCGCGATTCCAGTAGCGGCATCGTTTCTCGCCAACGGCGCCGGTGGAGCCGGGGGAACCAATCAGTTTTCACCTTCCACCGCAACTGTTACACAAACCATCGTCCCCACGCAACTCAACCTCTTCACGGTTCGCTGAGGCAACTCGCTTGACGCAGTGTCCCCCCAGACACTGCACCGAGATGAGTGAAGGAACGCCCCATGCAGCTGCATGGGGCGTTCTCGTCTTTGCGTTATGGGTTGCTAGGGGTGGTGCGTCTCGCGTGTAGTCTGCGACATGTCAGATTAAATCGGATGACGAAGCTCGGCAGGCGGTCCCTAGCATGCACCGCTGGCCTCGCCGCTTTATTTGTGTGGGGTTCAATTCCCGCCAAGGGGAACCCCCCGGTCCGCTCGGTACTAGAGATGCGCCGCGAGCGCGTCATGATCCAAAAATGGGATCTAAGCTGCGGGGCGGCAGCGCTCGGTATCTTGCTGCGCTACCAGTTTGGCGAACCGGTTACGGAAAAGGAAATTGCGCGAGTTTTGATGAGTCGAAGCGAGTATGTTGGACATCCCGAGCTCGTGCAGGCTCGCGAGGGATTTTCGCTACTCGATCTTAAGCGCTACGTCCAGACCTATGGCGCAAGAGTGATCAAGGTGAATTCGTCGAGAAAACGCAAGCCGATTCGCCCGCAGTCTGCCTCTCTGAGCCCAATATCGGCGCGCGTTCCCTCTCACTCCGCCAAGCGCAAGTCCTCGTCGTCCACCCGCATTGTGAGCCTCTACAAGGGTGAGGGTCTGGGCCAACTCGAATTGAGCGACCTGATAGAGCAGGCGCCGCTTATGGTGCCGGTGAACGCCCTAGGCTACAATCACTTCGTGGTTTTTCGCGGCGTGATAGGGAACCGTGTACTGGTGGCTGACCCCGCCTGGGGAAACCGGACAATGACGACCGACAAGTTCCAGCGCATGTGGCTTGACTACGGAGAGCCGATGGGCCACGTTGGATTCGTCGTGACGCGTGCTGATGGGCGCAAAATACCGAACAGGTTGCAGCCGAAACCGAACGATTTTGTGATGCTCCAGTAACGCCTGATCGACGGATGCCGTTGGGGGGGGAAGACCGACGGCAGATCGGGGGAAGAGTAATTGAGGGCAAGGCTTGCGCGGCGTGAGCTGACGAGCACCGCAGCGATTGTTTCGGTTATGCTGCTCGGCACGGCACTGCCCGAGTCAATGGTCGCGCGTGCCCAGACGACCGGGCGGACCATCGAACAACTCCAGAAGGAGATCGTACAGCGGGACGCCGTTATCCGTAGCCTGATTCAGCGGGTTGAGAACTTGGAACGGCGAATGGGGGCTGCCGATTCGGCCAGTGCGAGCCCAGCGCCACCCGCGACACGTCCAGCGCCGCGGGCGCGGCCCGCGCCGCCGCCTCCGGCCGAGGTCGCGGCCTTGGAGCCGGATGAGCCCTCAGCACGACCGGCGATGCCGGCAAAAAGGTCCGCCGGCCCGACCCAGCAAGCACGTGCCACCCAGCCCGCCCCTGGACAGTTCGAAGTCAGCGAAGACGATGCGGAGCGCGCACTCGAACGAACGCTCGTTGCTACCGGCAACTTGCTAGTGCCGAGCGGTTTTGCCGAAGTCGAGCCCCTGTTCAGCTACGCGCGACGCGAGACGCCAAGCTTGGTTCTATTCAACCAAAACCGTAACGAGTTCACCTGGTCTCTCGATATGCGGCTCGGGTTGCCTTGGGAGTCCCAGTTCGAGATCGCGCTGCCCTATAACCTCGTCAATCAGCAGCTAACCGATGTCTTCGTCGCACCGCCGCAACAGGTGTTCGATCGATCCGGTAATGCTGTCGGCGACCTAACTGTGGGCCTGGCCAAAACCTTTGTGCACGAGAGCGGCTGGATCCCCGATCTGCTCGGTCGGATCACCTATGAGGCTCCAACGGGGCCACTAAAGGCCAATCAAGTCCCCATGCTCAGCGGGCAGAGCAAGCTCAGCTTCGCGGCGACCGCGCTGAAGCGGCAGGACCCGCTCGTCTTTACCGGCACGGCGGGCTACACTAAGGCGTTTGAAGCGAATCACATCAACCCGGGCGACCAGGTCAACTTCCAAGCCGGCGCATTTCTTGCGACCAGCCCAGAAACCACGTTACGCGCGGTTCTGCAGCAAAATTTCTTGCAGAATACGACGGTCAATAATGTCACATTCAACGGGTCGAATTCGGCTCAATCGATCCTGAGCTTTGGCGCGTCCTCGATCCTCGGGCGTGGCATCCTGGCCGATCTACAGGTGGGCATTGGCCTGACCAATTCCGCCCCAAAGTATAGCGTCATTCTGTCGGGCACCTACCGTTTCGACACGGGGCTCTGAGCTTGATAGGGCAGCCGAAGCGGGCTGTGCAAGCCGATGTGTTCCGCCTCGTAGCCGAGCAGCCGATTGGCGACGGAGGCCGCGTGCGTGCGGTTGGCCGCATGCAGTTTTTTCAAGATGTTCCGGACATGCACCTTCACGGTGCCCTCCTCCATGTTCAATCCGGCAGCGATCAGCTTATTTGGCTTGCCCTCGCGCAACAGATCGAGCACGGAGAGCTCACGGGGCGTCAGATCCAGCTCATCCGACAGTCGCGATCGCTGGCTCTCTGCCCCGATACCGAGCTTTCCGGTTCCCGAGGTTCGCTCCTGCGCCGGAATGTAAGTGCCTCCTGCGTTGATGAGCCTGAGCGCGGCGAAGGCAACTTCGGCATCGCCCGAGGTAGGGATGTAGCCTCGCAAGCCACAGCTGAGAGCCTCGTTGACGTCTTCGACATCGTCACGGTCAGAAAAAACTATAACTGGCGCGTCGGGCAGCTGAACCCTGACACAGTCGAGCGCATTCTGTACGCAGGCGTCTGTTACGCCAGCGCTCCTGATATAGACGATCACCAGTTGCGGCGAGGCACTCGGCCTTCCCCGAATCTCGACCAGCTCCTCGCAGCTCGAAGCCGCGATCGTCACATACTCGGGAAGCGCCTTGGTCAGCATTTCTGAGATCGATCGCCGCGTCAGAGGCTTCGGATCGATCAGTGCTATCGATGCAAGTATCTTCTTACACGTACGCCCGGGCCGACCCGTCACGACATTCAATTCTGCCAGCCGTAATCGGGCCGTGCCGTTGCCGTCACTTGGAGCCGTCGCTATGCCGGTCCTTCGCGAGCCCTTGCTTCGACGCATTGGTTCATCCCCCCATCCGATCTAACCCCTTCGGACCAGAACCACAGCGATCATATCATTTTAGGAATAAACCAATCAATAGTGAGAGATTGACCGCGACCGGATGGGCTGTTGTGGGCCGCTTGGGCCAAGGCGGACTGTCCGACAGAGAAGAATAGGCAAAGATGGGCAAAGGTTGGGGCTTGAATGCGATGGTCCCGCTGATCGCAATGTTAGCCGGCTGCCAACCTACGACCATCCAGGGTCCTGGCAAGGCCAGGATATTGACCGGGTTCGAGATGGACGCGGTTACCGCCGGGTTGGCTATCGCGGCGAACGACGCTGCGGCCCGCGCGTTCGGCGCTGCACCTCAAGCAGCGGCTTTGGGGATCGCGTCAGCGTATTCCGGTAGCAGCCCCATCCTCAGCGCCCCCTTCCTCAATTACGCGAACTCACAAGCGACCACCTCCGCGGGCAAAGGCGAACTCGCCCAAACCGGCCTCTCAAGCCGCGTCTCTGTCGGCGGGGCCAACGGGGGAGCCTCGATAGATGCCAAAGCCGCCGACGCTGGAACTACCGGCGCGCAAATTACCACGCAGTTTTACGGGATCAGCACGAGCCCGGCTGATCTTGCCTTCGGCTCGGTGTCCGCAAGCGCCTGCTGCGGTTCCACTGCTACCGTTCAGGTCAAAGCTGACAGCAGAACGGGAGGATCTTATTCGCAGGAAATTCGCAGCACGGCGACGTCGGATGTAGAGGGGCAAGCCCAACGCAGAGTCGACATTGCAGTTGTTTCCTCGGCGCTCCCGATCTTAGATCCGGCGCAGCTGTCGGTTACGGGCGGTCCTGCTCGCATCTCGCCAAAATATTGATAGGTTGCCGAGGGCGCCAGTCGGGGCATGCGTGCTGGCGGCGTGGGTCAAACGACCCCCTGCTCACGCAAACCCGCGATCTCGCCGGCGCTCATACCGAGCCAGTCGCCGAAGACCTCTGCCGTGTGCTCGCCCAACAGCGGCGACGGCTTGACCGGCCCGCGGCATCATACAGACGATACAGCACCCAAATGGCGAATTTCGTATGCCGGCCTACCCGGTGAACTTCGACGGCGCCCCGGCGCGCCGACCGCTTCCGGCCGCGGACCCGAAACGTTCGACCGCGTGGCACGAGCGATTTGCCACCGAGCGACATCTTCCCGATCGCTGCCGCGGCATCCTCGAAAATTGTCTACTGCGCCGGCAGGCGCACGCCGCCCGGACCGATCAGGCCGGGATAGGGCGCCTTGAAGCGCCAGAACGTCCCGCTCGTTGCACCCTCGAAGTAAATGTACTGGTTGTCGGGGCCGCCGAACGCGAAATTAGTCGTCGCTGAGTCATTGTTCGGTATCGGGACAAAGCCCAAAATGACGCCGCGCGGATTGATTTCGAGTACGCCGCCGAGAGGGGGCGCCGCCACCCACAGATTGCCCTTTACGTCGTAATGGATGCCGTCGGGTCCGCCGTTTCCGGGCATAAAGGTCCCGGCCTTCACCGAACTGAATGTCGAATGCGACGGATCCTTTGGGCATTGCGGGCAGCCCATGGTGGGACCGTTCTGGAAGGTGCTGTACCACATCCGGCCGCCTCTGAAATCGCCGACGGCCAGCAGGGTATCGTCCGGCGACACGGCAATGCCGTTAGGGAACAAGCCGCTGTCCATCACCTTGCGCAGCATGCCGTCGCGCGAATACTGATAGACGGCGCCCGTCTGGTCGGTCAGGTTCGGCCCCGGGCCGCTCCCCCAAGGATCGGTGAAGAACAGGTTTCCCTCGGCGTCGAAATCGAGGTCGTTGGGGCCTTTGAACAACTGGTTGCGGTAGCTATAGACCAAAGTCTTGAGTTCTTTGGTCTGCGGGTCATAGATCAGGATGCCGCGATGGCGCGTCGTCAAATAGAGCTTGCCGTCGAGCCAGCGGGTGCCCTGCGGCTCGCAGGTCTGCCCGAGCTCGGGCGGCGGGTTGCAGTTGACCACCGGGACGAGCTTCCCGTCGGACGTCAAATACGAGATCCAGCCGCTGCCGATCGCCACGAACCACAGATTGCCCTGGGTGTCGAACGAGCCGCCCTCGAGAAACTGGCCCTGCGGCGTGCCGCTGACATCGGCGAATTTCTCGACCGGGCCGACCTCCGGCGGCAATGGCGGCAGCCCCCACGGGACCGGGCCGGCTGGCGCCTGAGCCCTTGCCACCCCTCCCGGGCCGGCGAGGGCGCAGAGGAGCCCGATCGCCGCGCCTCCGAGAGCCACGATCAGATTCTGGCGAATACTCATCATGTTTCCTCCCTTGGCGTTTGCCAGTTCCTCGCCCGGCGGTCGAGCCGCAAACAAATTTAGTCGGGTGCGAAGCATTTCACACTGTTGAGCCGATTTGTCGACCATGTTGACGCGTGAAGGTACGGATCACCCCCTGATGGGAGAGATGAACATGGCAAATCGCGCTCTCTTGGTCGGCATCAATGCCTATCCCGGTCAACCGCTTAACGGCTGCGTAAACGATGTCAATGACATGGCCCAGTTCCTCGTGGACCGCTGCGGGTTTTCCACCGACGATATCCGCCTACTCGTTGACGACCGCGCAACCACCGACGGTATCAAGGAACGCTTGGCGTGGCTCGTCCAGGGGGCGGCGGCGGGAGACCGGCTGTTTTTCCAATACAGCGGGCACGGAACGATATTTCCGGTGCGCAACGCCGCCGGCCGTGTCACCGCGCAACACGACGCGATCTGCCCCGTTGATTTCGACTGGACGCGCCAACATGCGCTGATCGATGAAGACTTGCGCGGAGTATTCGATACCGTGCCGGAGGGGACCGAGTTTATCTTTGTTTCGGATTCCTGCAATTCGGGGGATCTCACCCGCGCAATGCGCACCTATCGCCCGCGCTTTCTGATGCCTCCCGCCGACATCGCTTGGCGTCTGCGCACTGCCCTTGACAAGAAAATTCCGGTAACCCCGATCCCGCATGACCGATGCGGCCTGATCTCGGGCTGCCGGTCGGACCAAGAGTCGGCGGATGCAGTGTTTGGCGGGCGGTACAACGGCGCTCTAACCTATTATCTGCTGCACGCGCTGAGTGCGGCCGGCGGCCTCGCCGAGCCATTGGCGCAGCTCGTGCCGACGGTGACGAAGCTGCTGAAAGCCAACCACTATAGCCAGACCCCCCAGGTTCGCGGCCCGAACTACATCATTGGCAAGAGCTTTTTGCCGGCATAGTGACCGGCGCCGGCTCCTCACCAGCCCCATGTTTTGGGCTGGTGACCGGCGGCGGGACGGCTGCCGAAAGACGAAGCTAGACGATTCCCTCGTCGCGCAACCCGTTAACGTCCTCGGCGTCCATGTGGAGCCAATCGGCAAAGACTTCTGTCGTGTGCTCGCCCAGCAGCGGCGACGGCTTGACCGGTGCGGGGGCGCCGTCAAAGCGCACAGGAAAGGCCGGCATGCGGAATTCGCCGTTCGGATGCTGCATCGTCTGGATGATGCCGCGCTGGGCAAAACTCGGCTCAGCCAACAGATCGCCGGTATCGAGCACCGCCCCTGCCGGAACCCCGGCCGCACCCACCAGTCGCATCGCCTCGTGTTTGTCGTGCTGCCGGGTCCACTCGCTCAAGAGCACGTCGACCTCCGCCTCGTGCTGGGCGCGGGCCACGACGGTCGCAAACCGCGGGTCGTCGATCAGATCGGCGCGGCCGATGATCTCGAGCAGCCGCCGCCAGTGCTGCGGATTGTTGTGGCTGGTAAACAAAAACACGTAGTCGTTGGGGCCGCCCGGCTTGCAGGGATAAATGCCGTAGGGTGCTAGGCTGCCGCCCGCCATCGGCTTAGCGCCGTTGCGCATCGCCGGCTGCCCGGTGCGCGCATGCTGCACAAAAGCTCCGCGAGTGTATTGCAGCTGGGCGTCCTGCATTGCGATCTGAACCCGCCGGCCGTGGCCGGTGGTGTGGCGCTGAAAGAGCGCACCCAGAATGCCGATCGCCAATAGCATGCCGGTGCCGGTATCGCCCAAGGTCGGGCCCGGTTTGCACGGGCGCCCATCGCGCTCTCCGGTGATCGCCATTGTGCCGCCGCAGGCCTGGGCGATCATGTCGAAGGCGAGGTTGTTCTCATAAGGGCTGCCCTGGCCGAACCCCTTGACCTGAGCATAGACGAGGCGCGGGTTTAGCGCGTGAAGCTCCTCCCATCCGAGCCCAAGCCGTTCGATCGCTCCGGGCGCGAAGTTCTCGACGAAAACATCGGCCCGCTTCGCCATCTCTTTGACGAGGGCGAGGCCCCGCTCGGATTTGAGGTTGACTGTGACCGATTTCTTGTTGGCGTTGTAGATCATGAAGTAATAGGCGTCGGTGTCGGGCTTTGGGCCGGTGCCTAGGATCCGTCCGGGCTCGCCGCCTTTCGGGTTTTCCACCTTGACGACCTCGGCGCCGAGCCAGGCTAGCGCCTCGGTGCATGACGGGCCTGCCTCGAATTGCGAGAGGTCGAGAACCCGAACCCCGTCGAGGCAGTTCGGCGCTACGGCCGTTTTGTCCATCACTCTTCGCTCCTTGCGGCACATTCCGAACCGCTACGATAGGGCAGTCTCGATTCTGGTTGAAACGCGTTTTGACGACACCTACCGTGCGCCGAGGCAGGATCTCAGCCCCGGAGGGCGATGCGATGAAGGTCTTTATTTTCGATCTCTTGGCTTACGGCGAACAGCTCGAGCATTTGAAGATTGGCAACGAGCTGCCCTATCCGTTGCCCAACAAATATTTCAAGTCCGAAGTCGCGGTACGGACCTATGCCGAGCATGTCGCAGCCTGGGAAGAGCTCGACCGGCTGGGCTATGACGGGGTCGGGTTCAACGAGCACCACTGCTCGCCTTACGGGCTGATGAACTCGCCGAACCTGCTGGCAGCGGCGGTCGCTCAACGGACCAAGAACCTCAAATTGCTGATCTACGGCAATCTGCTGCCGCTGCACGAGCCGCTAAGATTGGCCGAAGAGCTGGCGATGCTTGACTGCATGTCGAACGGGCGACTGATCTCCGGTTTTGCCCGCGGCATTCCGCGTGAGTACCAGGTGCACAACGTGCCATTGGCGCAATCGCGCGCCCGTTTCGAAGAGGCATTCGACATAATCACCAGGGCATGGACCGAGGAGATCTTCTCTTACGATGGTGTCTTCTGGTCTTATAAGGACGTGGCACTGTGGCCGCGACCGGTGCAGCGGCCCGGTCCGCCGATCTGGATGCCGATCGTCGGCAGCAAGGAATCGATCGAGTTTGCCGCGCGGCACGATTTGCCGATCACCCCCGGCCTCGGCCGCTCGCAAGGGTTGCGCGACGACATCATCCGCTACTACGCGCGTTGTTTGGCGCAGTCAGGCCATCGGATCACCCCCGACCATCTGTCGCTCGGCATCAGCGCCTATGTCGCCGACAGCAAAGCGCGGGCGGTGCGCGAGATGGGCCCCCACCATCTCTACTTTAACCGGACCTTGTTCAGCCACGGCAACTTCACCGAAACCGATCGGCTGCGCCAGACCGGCTATGCGAGCGCCGGGTCAACCGATTATGTCAGCCCCGAGAATCTGCGCGCCGCGCAATTCGCCCGCGAGGATTTTCGCGGCTTGACGATGACCGATGTCGAACGACAGGCGGAGCACATGCCGTGGGGTACTCCGGACGAGGTCACGAAGCGGATTATCGACGCGGCAGACAGTGCCGGCGCCAACACCGTGCAGGTTAGCCTCAACCGTGGCGTGCTGCCACACGAGATGTTCATGGAGCAGATCCGCCGCTTTGCCGCCGAGGTGCTCCCGG
>Ga0310915_10000530_pt1 | contig 18346 bp, 10 predicted proteins | sample GREbulkMGAN111_FD_202508 | JGI IMG/M metagenome (GOLD analysis project Ga0310915, IMG submission 202508) | Lab enrichment of tropical soil microbial communities from Luquillo Experimental Forest, Puerto Rico - GRE.bulkMG.AN111 | ecosystem: Environmental > Terrestrial > Soil > Tropical forest >...
AGACCGGGCCGATCCTGACCGAGGACACGATGCGCGCCTGCCTGACGCGCGACTGCATCGACGACCTCGGCATGTGGGACCGACAGCGTGCAATTCAGTCCTTCCGGCCGCCAATGAAAACCGACCTTGCCCTCGAGCTGGCGCTCGATGCTCGCCCCGATCACGCGAATGCCGAACCCTGGGGATTGCGGCGGTGACACCGAGGGGCCGCCGCACTCAGTCCACTGCAGCATCAGATTTCCCGCCTGCAGCTCCCAGCTGACCGAGACGCGGCCTGATAGAACCGAGAGGGCGCCGTATTTGGCGGCGTTCGTGGAAAGCTCGTGCAGTGCCAGTGCCAAGGTCTGCGCGGTGCGCGGTTCCAGCGAAACGTCGCGACCGGAAACCCTGATCTGATCGGGATCGCTACCGCGGAATGGGGCAAGCTCTTCGTCGACCAGACGGGCGAGATCGGCGCCCTGCCAACGGCTTTGCGCAAGCAGCGTGTGCGCGCGCGAGAGCGCGGCGATGCGGCCGTCGACGGCGGCGGTGTAGGAGTTGATCGTATCGGCGCGGGTGAGTCGAACGATGGACTGGACCAACGCCAGCGCGTTGCGCGCCCGATGGTCGACCTCGCGCGCAAGCAGAGCCTGGCGCTCCTCGGCTTCCTTGCGATCGGTGATGTCGACGGTCACGCCGCTCACGCGAACGACGTTATCCGCGGGATCGACGCTCGCCACCGCGGTTCCCACGCACCAACGCAGCTGCCCGTTGGGGCGGCACACGCGAAATTCGACCTGCAAGGCGGGGGTATTTGGCGCAGGCGCCTTGATCGCATTCTGCAGATGCTTCCAGTCGTCCGAGTGGATCAAGGCGCGAACATTCTCGATCGTGAGATCGAAGCTCTTCGGATCGACCCCGAAAATGCGGTACTGCCCGTCATCCCAGGCGAACCGACCGCCGACCGGATCCCATTCCCACGATCCCATCTGTCCGGCAGCGAGTGCCAGGCTGCGCCGCTGTTCGCTGCGCAGCAATCCTGCTGCCGAGGCCTCGAGCTCGCCGGTCCGGTCGGCAACGCGGCGTTCGAGTTCCAGATTGAGTTGCTCGAGCTGTCGCGTCTTGCGGTAGAGCTCGGCGAAGATCCTGACTTTGGCGCGGAGCACCTCGGGAATGACCGGGACCGGAACGTAATCGACCGCGCCCATTTCGTAGGCGCGCAGGCGGTCGACATCGGTCAAGTGGATGGCGGAGATGAAGATGATCGCGGTTCGTTGGAAGCGCGGATGCTCGCGGATCATGGCGGCGAGCTGGAAGCCGTCGAGCTCGGGCATGCACACATCGACGAGAATGACGGCGATGTCCTGCTTGAGCAGCTGTTCGAGCGCTTCCCGGGCGGACGCCGCCTTGACCAAATTCTCGCCGAGCTCAGCAAGAATGGTCTCATAGCTGAGCAGCTTGGCCGGCTGGTCGTCGACCAGAAGAATGTTGACTTTGTCGGAAGCCATGCTGCGGACCCGCTGCTAGCGATGGAGCCACATGCGAAGCGCCGACAACAGCTGTTCGGTGTTGACCGGCTTGGCAAGGTAATCGGAGGCGCCCGCCTCGAGACACTTCTCGCGGTCGCCCTTCATGGCCTTGGCGGTGAGCGCGATGATCGGCAGCCGCCGGAACTTGGGGTTATCGCGAATCACCTGGATGGTCTGATATCCGTCCATCTCCGGCATCATGATATCCATCAACACGATCGCGATATCCGGTGTCGCCTGCACCAGCTCGATCGCTTCGCGGCCATTGCTGGCGGTGAGCACATGCATGCCGCGCCGTTCCAATCCGCTCGACAGCGCGAACACGTTGCGGGCATCGTCGTCGACCAGAAGGGCGGTGCGCCCGACGAGGTCCTCGTCCGAGCTGTTGAGCCGTTCGAGCATGCGTTGCTTCTCGGGCGGCAGCTCGGTCACGACTCGGTGCAGGAATAGCGCAGTCTCGTCGAGCAGCCGCTCGGGCGATTCGACGCCCTTGACGACGATGCTGCGCGCCATGGTGTGAAGCTTGGCGTCTTCTTCGGCCGACAATTCCCGGCCGGTAAACACCACCACAGGCACGTCGGACAGCGCCGCGTCGGAGCGCAACTGCTCCAGTACCTCGAATCCGGAAATATCCGGCAGCCGCAGATCCAGCACGACGCAATCGTATGATCCTTCGCGCAACAGGCGCAACGCTTCGGACCCGGTGCCGGTGGTCCCGATTTCGATGTCGTCGTGACTGAGCAACTCGGCGATGCTCATCTGCTCCGCGCGGTCGTCTTCCACCACTAAGAGCCGCTTGCGGCGGTTCGCGTACTCCTTGATGCGCGTGAGCGCCGCCTGGACCCCCTCGGTGGAGGTCGGCTTTGTGACGAAAGCGAAAGCGCCGCGCGCCAGTCCATGCTGGCGATCCTCGTCGAGCGTGATGATCTGGACGGGGATGTGTCGCGTCAACGGATTCTGCTTGAGCTGGCTGAGCACGGTCCAGCCCAGCATGTCCGGAAGGAATACGTCGAGAGACACTGCGGTCGGCAGGTATTGCTTCGCGAGGTCGAGCGCATCGGCGCCGCGCATTGCCACCAAAACTTTGAAGCCCTTCTCACGCGCCAGCTCCACCATGATCCGCGCGTAGTGTGGATCATCCTCGACGATGAGCAGGATCGAATCGCCGGGTTGGATGGCGAGCCGGTCATCGGGGATTTGCTCGACCGCGCGCTCCGGAACTTTGCCAATGATGGCGGGAACGTCGATCGGTGCGGATGCCGCCAGCACCGGCTTGGCCGCGGTCGAGGGACCGACATAGCGCAAGGGAAGATAAAGGGTGAACGTGCTGCCCACGTTGGGCGCGCTGCGCAGATGAATTTCCCCGCCTAGCAAGTTCGCGAGCTCGCGGCTGATCGCCAGTCCGAGGCCGGTTCCGCCGTACTTGCGGCTGGTGCTCGCGTCAGCCTGCATGAAGGCTTCGAAGATCACCTTTTGCTTTTCCAGCGCAATGCCGATTCCGGTATCCGTGACTTCGAAGGCAACCGCCGCGGGCACCTGTCGGAGCACCGGGTGTTCCGCGCTCCAACCGCTGTGCGCCGCGGAAACGTCGAGTCGCACGCCTCCTTGGGCGGTGAACTTGAACGCGTTCGAGAGCAGGTTCTTGAGCACTTGCTGGAGACGTTTCGAATCCGTGGTGATGCTGCGTCCCAGGTTCGGGTCGAGGTTGATCTCGAAGGCAAGCTTGCGGGTTTCCGCCTCGTGCCGGAACGGACGCGCGACCATATCGATCAGATTGGCGAAATTGATCTCCTCCGGTTCCACAGTGACGGTGCCGGATTCGATCTTGGACAGATCGAGAATGTCGCTGATCAGGTTGAGCAGGTCAGTACCCGCACCGTGTATGGTGCGTGCGAAGTCGACCTGCTTGGGCGTGAGGTTGCCCTCTGGATTGTCGGTGAGCTGCTGCCCGAGAATGAGAATCGAGTTGAGCGGCGTGCGCAGCTCGTGCGACATGTTGGCGAGAAATTCCGACTTGTATTTCGAGGTCAGCGCAAGCTCAGTCGCTTTTTCTTCGAGCGCACGGCGCGCCTGCTCGATTTCCTGATTCTTGCGCTCCACCTCGACGTTGCGCTCGGCCAGCTGCTGCGCCTTCTGCTCGAGCTGCTCGTTGGTCTGTTGCAGTTCGCGCTGTTGTGCCTGCAGTTCCGCGGCCAGCTCCTGCGACTGCTTGAGCAGTCCCTCGGTCTGCATCGTCGCCTCGATGCTGTTGAGCACGATGCCGATATTGGTCATGAGCTGATCGAGGAACGTGGTCTCCAAGGCGGTGAATTGACCGAGCGAGGCCAGCTCGATCACCGCCTTGGCCTGGTTCTCGAACATCACCGGCAGGACCACGATATTGCGCGGGTTCGCCTTGAACAGCGCCGAGCCGATCGCCACCGCATGGTCGGGCAGTTCGCTCACGAGAATCCGCCGCTTGTCGGCGGCACATTGCCCGATCAATCCCTCGCCCATCCGCAGCTGTCCCGGATGTCCGTTGATGCCGTCATCGGCGTAGGCGGAGAGCAGCCGCAACGTCGGGGTCTCGTCGCTGGTCACCTGATATATGGCGCCGAGTTGCGCGTTGACCAGCGGCGTGAGCTCGGACAGGAGCAGCCGGCCGACCGCGGCCAGGTCGCGCTGGCCCTGCAGCATGTTGGTGAAGCGCGCGAGGTTGGTCTTGAGCCAATCCTGCTCGGTGTTGTGATCGGTGGTGAGCCGCAGGTTGTCGATCATCGTGTTGATGTTGTCCTTGAGCTCGGCCACCTCGCCGCGCGCCTCGACCTGAATCGAGCGCGTCAAGTCGCCCTTGGTGACGGCGGTCGCGACCTCGGCAATCGCGCGCACCTGGGTGGTTAGGTTGGCCGCCAGGAGGTTGACGTTGCCCGTGAGGTCCTTCCAGGTGCCGGCCGCGCCGGGCACGTTGGCCTGGCCGCCGAGGCGGCCCTCCACGCCCACTTCGCGCGCGACGCTGGTCACCTGATCGGCGAAGGTCGCCAGCGTGTCGGTCATGTTGTTGATGGTTTCGGCAAGCGCGGCCACCTCGCCCTTCGATTTCACCGTCAGATTCTGCTTGAGGTCGCCGTCGGCGACCGCCGTCACCACCTTGACGATGCCGCGCACCTGTTCGGTCAGGTTGGCCGCCATCACGTTGACGGTGTCGGTGAGGTCCTTCCATGTGCCGGCGACACCGGGCACCGTGGCCTGGCCGCCGAGCCTGCCTTCGGTGCCGACCTCGCGCGCCACGCGCGTGACTTCCGAGGCGAACGCGTTGAGCTGGTCCACCATCGTGTTGATGGTGTTCTTGAGCTCGAGGATTTCGCCCTTCACGTCGACCGTGATCTTGCGCGACAGGTCGCCGCGCGCCACGGCGGTCGTCACCTCGGCGATGTTGCGGACCTGCGTGGTGAGGTTCGCCGCGAGCAGGTTGACGTTGTCGGTGAGGTCCTTCCAGGTTCCGGCCACACCCGGCACCACCGCCTGCCCGCCGAGCCGGCCCTCGGTGCCGACCTCGCGGGCCACGCGCGTCACCTCGGCAGCGAACGAGCGCAACTGCTCGACCATGGTGTTGAGCGTCTCTTTGAGCAGCAGGATCTCGCCGCGCACGTCCACGGTGATCTTCTTCGACAGGTCGCCGCTGGCGATGGCGGTCGCCACCTCGGCGATGTTGCGGACCTGCGCGGTGAGGTTCGACGCCATGAAGTTGACGTTGTCGGTGAGGTCCTTCCAGGTGCCGGCGACGCCGGTCACGGTGGCCTGACCGCCGAGCTTGCCTTCGGTGCCGACCTCGCGCGCCACGCGGGTCACCTCGCTGGCGAAAGCGTTGAGCTGGTCCACCATGGTGTTGATGGTGTTCTTGAGCTCCAAAATTTCGCCCTTCACGTCGACGGTGATCTTGCGCGACAGGTCGCCGCGCGCCACCGCCGTGGTCACCTCGGCGATGTTGCGAACCTGTGCCGTGAGGTTGCCCGCCATCGAGTTCACGCTGTCGGTGAGATCCTTCCAGGTGCCGGCCACACCGGGCACGTTTGCCTGTCCACCGAGGCGCCCTTCGGTGCCGACCTCGCGCGCCACGCGCGTCACCTCGCCGGCGAACCGGTTGAGCTGATCGACCATCGTGTTGAGGGTTTCCTTGAGCTGCAGGATCTCGCCGCGCACGTCGACCGTGATCTTGCGGGAGAGGTCGCCGCCGGCGATGGCGGTCGCCACCTCGGCGATGTTGCGGACCTGGTCGGTCAGGTTTCCAGCCATCGAGTTGACGCTGTCGGTCAAATCCTTCCAGGTGCCCGCCACCCCCGGCACCTCGGCCTGACCGCCGAGTTTGCCTTCGGTACCGACTTCGCGCGCCACGCGCGTCACCTCGGCGGCAAACGCGTTGAGCTGGTCCACCATGGTGTTGAGCGTCTCTTTGAGCTGCAGGATCTCGCCGCTCACGTTGACCGTGATCTTTTTGGACAAGTCGCCCTGCGCCACCGCGGTCGCCACGTCGGCGATGTTGCGCACCTGGCCGGTGAGGTTCGAAGCCATCGAGTTGACGCTGTCGGTGAGGTCCTTCCAGGTGCCGGCAACGCCGAGCACGTTGGCTTGGCCGCCCAAGCGTCCTTCGGTGCCGACCTCGCGCGCCACGCGCGTCACCTCGCCGGCGAACGCGTTGAGCTGGTCGACCATCGTGTTGATGGTCTCCTTGAGCTGCAAAATCTCGCCGCTCACGTTCACCGTGATCTTCTTGGAGAGGTCGCCGCCGGCGATGGCGGTGGCGACGTCGGCGATGTTGCGCACCTGCGCAGTGAGGTTCGACGCCATGAAGTTGACGCTGTCGGTCAAATCCTTCCAGGTGCCGGCGACGCCGGGCACGGTAGCCTGACCGCCAAGCTTGCCTTCGGTGCCCACCTCGCGCGCCACGCGCGTCACTTCCGAGGCGAACGCGTTGAGCTGGTCGACCATCGTGTTGATGGTGTCCTTGAGCTCGAGGATTTCGCCGCGCACATCGACGGTGATCTTGCGGGACAGGTCGCCGCGCGCCACCGCCGTGGTCACTTGCGCGATATTGCGCACCTGGTCGGTGAGGTTGCCGCACATGGCGTTGACCGAATCGGTCAAGTCTTTCCAGGTTCCGGCGACGCCCGGCACGATCGCCTGGCCGCCGAGCTTGCCTTCCGTGCCGACCTCGCGTGCGACGCGCGTCACTTCCGAGGCGAACGAGCGCAGCTGATCAACCATCGTGTTGATGGCTTCCTTGAGCTGCAGAATCTCGCCGCGCACGTCGACCGTGATCTTTTTGGAAAGGTCGCCGTTGGCCACGGCGATGGTCACGTCCGCGATGTTGCGTACCTGGGCGGTGAGGTTCGAGGCCATCGAGTTGACGTTCTCGGTCAAGTCTTTCCAGACGCCGGTCACCTCGCTCACCTGCGCCTGACCGCCTAGCTTGCCTTCGGTGCCGACCTCGCGCGCCACGCGCGTCACCTCCGAGGTGAACACGCTGAGCTGCTTGATCATGGTGTTGACGATGTTCGCCGAGCGGAGGAATTCGCCGGCGAGCGGCCGGCCGTCAACGTCGAGGCGCACCGTCTGCAGAAGGTCGCCCTGCGCGACCGCGGAGATCACGCGCGTGACCTCGGTCGTCGGCCAAAGCAAATCGTCAATGAGCGTATTGACGGAATTCTCCATCTCGCCCCAGGCGCCGTTCGAGAATCCGAACTTGACGCGCTGGCGAGTCTTGCCTTCGCGGCCCACGACCTGGCCGACGCGCTCGAGTTGCTGCGCCATCCGCTCGTTCGCGGCGACGATCTCGTTGAACGTATCGGCGATCTTGCCAATCAGGCCGACCTGACTTCCGGTCATGCGCACGGAGAAATCGCCAACGCGCATGGATTGCAGCGCGCCGAGCAGTTCATGCAGCTCGGGGGAGGAATCGTTCAGGCGCTCGTCCGGGACCGCGCTGGGAGAAGGGCCGTTGGCCTTGAGGTCGCCGATCGCTTCAGGATTCGGTTGCATGTTTCCTCCCGCAAGGTCCGATTGGGCACGCGGTCAGGGCCGCGGTGCCATGACGAAACTAGCACGACCGCCGCGCGACGGCTGACGGATAGCGTACGGAAAGGTTGGCGCAGCTCGCCGGAACTCGCGCCCTAAGCAATCACCGTGAACACGTGGAACCGGGGACGCGCCATCGCGCGGCCGGCCCGACGTGTGGTGGCTGGCATGGATCGCCCGCAAGCGGCCGGATGCGGCCATAGATCTACCCCTTGGCGCCCCGGACGCGGAGCACCACCTGACGCCCCCAACGCGCTTGAGGTCCATTGGTTCCCCGCAGCATCAACATTTTTTCGCGGGAAGCGGGTTCCTTAACAAGAGGTTAACGGAGCCGGGCCGCCCTGTTCCCGGGGGGGCCGGTCGACGGTCGTTCCGAAAGCGCCGCTGGGGTTCCGGCCCCGTGGCGCCGTGCTACGTTCTTTCCTGTTGAGCCCGCCGAATATGCAGCAGCGCCCTTCATCGCAGGCCCGCCGCCGCTCCCGTGTCCGACTCGCCGCCGATATCGGTGGGACCTTCACCGATATCGCCGTGTTCAACGATCGCACCGGCGAGCTGACCTTCGGCAAGGCCTTGTCGACGCCACAGCAGCTGGTCCGCGGCATCGATGCCGGGGTCGAGAAGGCAGGGAGCGATTACCGATCGGCTGCCCTGTTTCTCCACGGCTCCACGATCGCCATCAATACGATCTTGGAGCGCACCGGCGCCAAAACGGCGCTTTTGATCACTGAGGGCTTTCGCGACATTTACGAGATCGGCCGCATCAATCGGCCGGATGCTTACAATCTGTTCTTCCAGAAACATAAGCCGCTGATCGAGCGGGCACTGCGCTTCGAGGTCAGGGAGCGCGTGCTGGCGGACGGTGAGATCGAGACCCCGATCGATGAAGCGGAAATCGCGCGCCTTGGCCTAGCCCTTGAAGGTTTGGGCGTTGAGGCGATCGCGATCCTGTTTCTCAACTGTTACGCGAGGCGCGACCACGAAGCGCGCGCCAAGCTCACACTGGAAAAGAACCACCCCGCAGTGTTCGTGACCGCCTCACACGAGCTGTCACAGGAGTATCGCGAGTTTGAGCGCTGCTCGACGGTCGCGGCCAATGCCTATCTCGGACCGATCGTGCGCCGCTATATCGGCGAGATCGACGATCACATCCGCGGCGACGGCTTCGACGGATCATTTCTGATCGTGCAATCGACCGGCGGCCTGTGCGAAGCCGATCAGGCAAAAAGCCATTGTGTGCAGATGCTGGAGTCGGGCCCGGCGGCGGGCGTGATAGGCACGCAGGCGTTGTGTCGTGCGCTCGGCCTCGAGAACGCGATCGCCTTCGACATGGGCGGGACCACCGCCAAGGCCGGCGTCATTCATAACGGCGAGCCGCTCACCACCGGCGCCGCCTTGATCGGCGGCTACGACAAAGGACTGCCGGTGCAGATCGCGATGATGGACATTTTCGAAGTGGGCACGGGTGGCGGCTCGATCGCGCGAGTGGAGGAGGGCGGATTGCGGGTCGGTCCGAAGAGCGCGGGCGCCGCGCCGGGTCCGGCCTGTTACGGTCTCGGCGGCACCGAGCCCACGGTCACGGATGCCAATCTTGCGCTCGGCCGGCTCGCCGCCGACCGCTTTCTCGGCGGCGAAATGCGCCTCGACGGCGACGCTGCCAAACGCGCACTCAACGATGGCGTCGCGAAGCCGCTCGGCATGGACGCGATCGCCGCGGCTGACGGAATTTTGCGCATTGCCGCGACTGCAATGTCTTATGCGGTGAAGGGAGTCACGACCGAGCGCGGTCTCGACGCCGGGGATTTTGCGCTCGTGGCCTACGGCGGCGCCGGGCCCCTGCATGCCGTAGCGGTCGCGCGTGAGATCGGCATCCGAACCGTGATCGTTCCGCGAGCACCCGGCGTGTTTTCGGCGTTCGGAATGCTGTTCTCGGACCTGCGCTACGATTTCGTGCGCACCTGGTTCACACGCCTGGAGGATGCCGACTTTGATGGGATCGAGCGCGTGTATCGCGAGCTCGAAGACGAAGGCCGGCGCGGCATTGCCGGCTGCTCGGTCAGGGCGCAGCGAATCGTGCTCAAGCGGGCGGCCGACATGCGCTACGTGGGTCAGGAGCACGCGGTGACCGTGGATCTGCCCCTCAAGGTTTTCGCGAAAGAGGACCGCGCCGCGATCAAGCGCCACTTCGACGCCATGCACGAGCAACGCTACGGCACCTGCGCGCCGGAAGAGCGCGCTGAGATCGTCAGCCTGCGCAGCACGGTCCTCGGCATTATGCGCAAGCCGCGGCTGGTCAACCTCAAACGAGGCAGGCCCATGCCGGATCGGTCCGCCCTCACCGGCCGGCGGCCGGTTTATTTTGACGGCCGGTTTCGGGCCACGCCAACCTATGCGCGCGCCGCATTCGCCGCGGGCAACCGGCTCAGCGGGCCGGCGCTGATCGAGGAACACGCGTCGACCACGGTCCTGTGGCCCGGTGATCAACTCGAAGTCGACCGTTACGGAAATCTGCTGATCAAAGTGGCGGGAAGTCGGGGCACAGCATGAGCACCAGAGCCAGCGGCGCTGGCCGCAAAACGCACTCCCGACACGAGATCGATCCGGTGATTACGGAAATCGTGCGCAACGGCGTTATTGCGGTGACCGAGGAAATGAAAACCAACCTCATGCGCACCGCTTACAACATCATCATTTATGAAGCGCTCGACTTCACCACCGGGTTGTTCACGCCGCGGGGCGAGACCATCTCGATCGGAATCGGCTTGCCGATGTTCATCCGCGGCATGGCGGAAACGGTAAAGGCGAAGATCAGGCATTTCGGCAGCGCCGAGATGCGTCCCGGCGACATCTACGTCACCAACGATTCCTATCTTACCGGCAGCCATCTCAACCATGTCACGCTCACCTTGCCGATCTTCCACCGTGGGCGGCTGGTCGCGTTCTCCTGCTGCATGGCGCACTGGCTCGATATCGGCGGTATTCTCGGCGGGATGAGCACCGATATCTTTTCCGAGGGCTTGCAGATCCCCATCCTCAAATATCAGGACCGTGGCGTCGTCAATCAGACAGTGGTCGACATCATCCGCCAGAACGTGCGCCTGCCCAACCGCGCAATGGGCGATCTGCGCGCGCAGGTGACGGCGGTGAAGACCGGCGAGCGGCGCTTTCTGCAGATGATCGCGCGCTACGGACGCGAGCCGGTGCTCGATTCGATCGCGGCGATCATGGACCAGGCCGAGGCGATGGCGCGCGCACGCACCCGCACGATCCCGGACGGCGTCTACGAGGCAGAATCCTACATGGACGATGACGGCATCGACATCGGCAAGCGCGTCCCGATCCGCGTCCGCGTCCAGGTTCGCGGCGACGAGATGACGGTCGACCTGAGCGAGGTCTCCAAGCAGGTGCGCGGCTTCTACAATTCCGGCATCACCACGGGACATGCCTGCGCGCAAGTCGCCTACAAATGCCTCACCTCGCCGACGGATTACCCGATCAACGACGGCTCATTCCGCAGCCTGAAAACGATCGTTCCGCCGGGGCGCGTGATCAGCGCGGTGCGGCCGGCGCCGATGCGCTGGTGGATGACGTACCCGATGACCATTGTCGACACCATCTTCAAGGCGCTCACGCCGGCAATCCCTGGGCGCGTCATCGCCGGACATCACGCCGATCTGCTGGCGTCGTCATTCCATGGCATCAACGAGAAAACCTCCGAGTTCTTCATTGGCAGCTTCGGGCCGTTGGGCGGCGGCTGGGGTGCGAAGCGCAACGAGGATGGCGTCGCCGGAACGGTTTGCATCAACGACGGCGACACCCACAACAGCCCGAACGAGCAGGCCGAATTCAAGTTTCCCATCGTGGTCGAGCGCTACGCGCTCGTCCCGGACTCCGGCGGCGCCGGCCGCCGGCGCGGCGGACTCGGACTCGAACGCGTGGTTCGGGCGCGCAGCAACATGGTCGTCAACAATCAGAGCGAGCGCGCCCATTGCCGGCCGTGGGGGCTCGATGGCGGCCTCGATGGCACCGGCAACGCGGTAGAGATCCGCACCGGCGGGACGTGGAAAACCGATTTTCCCAACGCCAAGGTGCTGGTGGCGCAACTCAAGCCGGGCGACGCCTTCAAGATTCGCTCTGGCGGGGGTGGCGGTTACGGTAGTCCGTTGGAGCGGCCGGTCGCGCAGGTCGCCGACGACGTGCGGCAGGGCTACATCAGTCTTCGTGCTGCCGCGGACCTTTATAGGGTTGTGGTGGATCCAAAAACCTTCGAGGTCGACGTCGCGGCGACCGACAAACTGCGCGCCGCCAGAGCGCAAGATGTAAAATCGGCTTAGCGCTTGAGTTTCGCGGTGTATGACATTGCGCCGGCGCCGCAGCAGGGGCAGCTCATGGCGATCAGGATATTCTGCTTCTGCTCCTCGTCCAGGTCGGCTCGATCGAGCAATTGCCGCGCCTGCTGCTCGAACAACTCGTGCAGCGACAGGGTGCTCGATGAAATCTGAGGATCGGATTGCGGCGCGCTGGCGCGCTTTGGTGCCGATCCAGCCCTTGTGATGCTACCCGACGATTGTTTGCCCTTTGCCATCGATATTTCCATGGTTGGATAGGAGCATCCGCTCTTCATCGCGTGCCGCGTTGTTCTGCACCAAGCAGCGGCGCATGATACGCTGTCGGAATTTCGAGGGGTAGAAGGCCTGGAGATCACGGGATGAGCGGCGAGTCGTCAGATGTCGCGAGCGTGCGAGCGATCGACGTCCACGCTCACATCGTTGTGCCCGAGGTCTACGCGCTCGCGGCCGAGCACAACATCTTTTCCGAGCTGCCGAGCGACCCCGGCGTGACCGACGAGATACGGGCGAAGATCAAGGAACGCGCTGGCATGGTGTTGCGGCGCATGAGCGACGTCGGCGAGCGTATCGCCAACATGGACGCGATGGGCGTCGAGATTCAGGTTCTGAGCGCGAGCCTGGTGCACCAGGGTTTGGAATGGGCCGACGCGCAGACAAGCCTCCGGCTTGCCCGCACCACCAACGACTGGATCGCCAAGGCGGTGGCGGTGCAGCCTGCCCGCTTCATCGGCCTTGGCACGCTGCCGCTGCACGTGCCCGCCCTCGCGGTTGCCGAGCTGGAGCGTTGCCTGCGCGAGTTGGGGCTGCGCGGCGTGGCCATCTCAACCACGGCGGGATCGATGGAGCTAGGCGATCCCGAGCTGGCGCGGTTTTGGGCCAAAGTCGAAGAGCTTGCCGCGGTCGTCTACATTCATCCCGGCGGCAATCGCGATCGGCGCTTCAAGCGATTTCATCTCTGGAACAGCGTGGGCCAGGCCTTCGAGGAGGCGATGGCGATCGCGTCGCTGATGTATGACGGCGTGCTCGAGCGGTTCCCACGACTCAAAATCTGCATCTCCCACGGCGGCGGATACATGCCGTATTACATGGGGCGCATCGATCGTAACTACCTGGAGAAAGCAAACACGCGGATCAACATGCGCAAGCCGCCGATCGAATATCTGCGCATGCTCTATTTCGATTCCTGCGTCTACGAGCGGCCGGTGCTGCAGCATCTCGTGGGGAAGGTGGGCGCCGATCGAATCCTGCTCGGCTCCGATTATCCCGTCGGTGAGACGAAGCCCGTCGATTTTGTGACCGCAACCGATGCGCTGTCGCAGACGCAACAACGGCAGATCATCCGCAGCAATGCGGCGGCCTTGTTCGGCTTGAATTGAGGAACGACGATGACAGACGAGCGGCTGCTCAATCCGATCTCCATCGCCGAGCTCGAGCGCCGCTGGGCCGCGGCGCGCAAGGAAATGGCGGAGCGCAAGATCGACGCGCTCCTCATGCAGAACAACAACGATTGGCTCGGCGGCACTGTACGCTGGTTCACCGACACGCCGCTGAGCAACGGATATCCGCGCAGTGTAGTCTTCCCTGCCGACGACCTCATGACGGTGGTCGACATGGGTGGCCGCGGGGTTCGCCGCAAGCTCGACGGGAAAGATACGGCCAATCCGGGCGTGGGCCAGATCATATCCACGCCGGCCTTCACCTCGGTTGCCTATACCGACGAATACCAGGCCGAGATTGTCGCGGCTGAGCTCATCCACCACGGTTATGGCACGATCGGCTGGGTGGGTGCCGGCGCCATGCCGCACAAGTTCGTTGCGCGGATCGAGCGCGAGCTCGCCGGCAAAGCGAAATTTGTCGATGGCACCGAGTTCGTGGACCGGCTCAAGGCGATCAAGAGCGAGGAGGAGAAGCGCCTGATCCGCAAGGCGGCGGAAATGCAGGACGAGATCTTCCGTCGCGTGCTCGGCGGCATCCGGCCCGGCCTGACCGACAATGAAATTACCGCGCTCGCCCAATATGAAGGGCGCACCCTGGGCAGCGAGCAGGGCCTGTTTCTCGGCTCCTCGGCGCCGCTCGGGCAGGCCGCGCGGTTTCTCGATCGCCACCAGCAGGCGCGCAGGCTCAAGCCAGGCGATCACTTCACCTTGTTGATCGAGAACAATGGTCCCGGCGGGTTCTACACCGAGATTGCACGCACCATCGTCCTGGGCAAGGCGTCGAACGAGGTGATCGACGGCTTCGAATCGATGAAAGAGGCGCAGGCGCACACGTTGAACCTGCTCAAGCCGGGGGCTTCCTGTGCCGAGATCGCGCAAAGCCACGATGCCTATATGCGCGGGCGCGGTTTGCCGCCGGAGCTGCGTCTTTACGCTCACGGCCAGGGCTATGATCTGGTCGAGCGGCCATTGATCCGTGCCGACGAGACGATGAAGCTCGAAGCGCACATGAATCTGGCGGTGCACCCCGGCTACGAGACGTCGTCGATTTTCGCGGTGATCTGCGACAATTACTTCATCGAAGCCGACGGGCCGTCCGCGTGCCTGCACAAGACGCCGAAGCAGGTGTTCGAGTTTGCATGAAGATCGACGTGCTGAGTATCGGCTCATTCCCCGAGGCGACCAATGCCGAACTCGCCAAGCGGTTCGGGGTGACCCACCATTTTCAGCGGCCAGCGGCGGACGCGCTGAGCGCAGAGCTCAAGGCCCGCATCCGCGGCATCGCAACCGAGGCCAATCGCGGCGCCGACAGCGCGCTGATGGCGGCGCTGCCCCAGCTTGAAGTGATTTCCGTATTTGGTGTCGGCGTTGACCTCGTCGATCTCGCATCGGCCCGCGAGCGCAATATCCCAGTGACGAACACGCCCGGCGTGCTGGCGGACGAAGTCGCTGACCTAGCGATTGGCCTGATGCTTGCCTCGGCGCGGCAGATTCTGTTTGCCGACCGCTACGTGCGCAGCGGGGAGTGGCAGCGCAAGGGCCCGATCCCGCTCGGGCGCGGGGTTGGCGGCAAGACCATGGGCGTGCTCGGACTTGGCGGCATCGGCCGCGCTATCGCCGATCGCGCCGTCTCCTTTCGCATGTGCGTCATCTATGGCGGGCCGCGCCGCAAGCCCGAGGCGCCTTATGAATATGTGCCCGATCTCCTCGAGTTGGCGCGACGCAGCGATTATCTGATGATCGCCTGCAAGGGCGGGCCGGAAACCCGCCACCTCGTGTCGGCGAAGGTCATTGAGGCGCTCGGCCCGGATGGCACGCTGATCAACATCGCGCGCGGCAGTGTGGTCGACGAGCGCGCGCTGATCGACGCGCTCGCGCAGGGACGGCTCGGTCATGCCGCGCTCGATGTGTTCGAGAGCGCGCCCAACCCGCCGGCTGAGCTGTTGCGATTGCCCAACGTCATCGTGCAGCCGCATCATGGCAGCGCGACCGTTGAGACCCGAACCGCGATCGGCCGGCTCATGATCGACAATCTCGTCGCGCACTTTGCCGGGAAGCCTCTGCTCACGCCTGTGGCGTGATTTGTGCGCGATCCGGCCGCGGCCAGACTTTGCCACGCCTTTCCATTTGGCTAGCCTGCGACCGCCATGGCCCAGGCGCAAATCACGATCGAAGGCGTGAGCCACCGTTATCGCCCCCCAGTGGGGCGTCCGGTGCTCGCGCTCGAAGACGTATCGCTTGAGGTCGGCATCCGTGAATTCGTCGCGCTGCTTGGCCCTTCCGGCTGCGGCAAGTCGACGCTTCTCTATCTGATCGGTGGATTTCTGCCGACCGAGAGCGGACGGATTCTGATCGAGGGCAAGCCGGTTGCCGCCCCCGGCCCCGACCGCGGAATCGTATTTCAGCATTTTGCGCTGTTTCCCTGGAAAACGGTGCGCGGCAACGTTCTTTATGGACTCGAGCGCATGAAGCTTCCACGCGAGGAACGGGAAAAGCGCGCGCAGTCGTTCATCGATCTGGTCGGGCTCACCGGTTTCGAGGACAGCTATCCCGCGCAGCTTTCCGGCGGCATGCGCCAGCGCACGGCACTCGCGCGGACACTCGCCTTCGATCCGAAGATCCTGCTGATGGACGAGCCATTCGGCGCGCTCGACGCGCAGACGCGCGGGCTGATGCAAGCGGAGCTCCTCAGCATCTGGCAACGCAGCCGTAAGACCGTGCTCTTCGTCACCCACGACGTGCAGGAGGCGGTTTACCTCGCCGAACGCGTCGCCGTGATGTCGGCTCGCCCAGGCCGCATCAAGGCGATCGTCGACACGCGGTTCGAAAAGAACGACACGAATATTTTCAAGGCCAAGGCTTTCGTCGACAAGGTGGACGAGATCTGGAATCTCGTGCGCATCGAAGCGATCAAGGCGCAGGGAGGCCGCGCGTGAAGGCAGCGCTCCTGCGCTACGTGCCCCTCGTCCTGCTCGCGCTCGCTTGGGAAGCGAGCGCCCGCAGCGGTCTTGTCTCGACACTCGCCCTGCCTCCGCTGAGCGCAGTGGTCGCAGCTTGGATCGATCTGCTCCGGGATGGCGAGCTCATCAGCAACGGCGCGGCTTCGCTGTGGCGCGCCGGCGCCGGTCTGTTTCTGGCGATCGGGATCGGAGCAACGCTTGGAATCTTCATGGCTTGGTGGCGACCGGTGAACGTGGTTCTCAGTCCGCTCGTGGAAATGTTCTACCCGATGCCGAAATCGGCGCTGATCCCCGTGACGGTGCTGTGGCTCGGCTTCGGCAACGGCTCGAAAATATTGCTGATCCTGCTCGGCTGCATGCTGCCGGTGACGATCGGGGCGTTCAACGGCGCGCGCTCGAGCGAGCAGGCGCTGGTCTGGTCGGCGCGCAGCATGGGCGCCAACCGCTTGCGCATGCTATGGGACGTGGTGGTGCCGAGCGCCATGCCGGAATTGCTCAATGGCATCCGCACCGCGCTCGCGCTCTCCTTCATCCTGCTGGTGAGCTCCGAGCTGATCGCGGCGCGCGAGGGCTTGGGCTATTTGATCGGGTTTCTCGGCGCAAGCGGCACCTACGATGCGATGTTCGCAGTGGTGCTCACGGTCGCGCTGCTCGGGTTCTTCGCCGACCGGAGCTATCTCTTGGTGATGCGAAGGATATTGCGGTGGCGCGAGTAGCCGGCCATAACCGGGGCGGAGCGTTGCCCGAGCTCGAGCGCAAGGGCGATGGGCGCGCGGCCGTCCGTTGGTTGCGAGCCGGCGGCTGGGGGCTCGCGCGTATGGGCTCCATTCTTGCACTCGCGCTCGCCTGGGAGCTTTTGGCGCGCTCGGGCGCATTCACGCCGTTCATGCTGCCGTCGCTGAGCGCCGTGCTGGAGCGAATCTGGAGCGATCTGATCTCGGGCGATCTTCTGCTCAACACGGCGGTGACGCTCTATCGCGCCTTGGCGGGCTTTCTCATTGGGGCGGTCGCCGGGATCGCGCTCGGCATGGCGATTACGCGCAGCACGGTCGCGCACTGGTTCTTCGATCCTGTTGTGTCCGTGGGCTTTCCCATGCCGAAGATCGCGTTTCTGCCGGTGGTGATGCTGTGGCTTGGAGTCTACGATCTTTCCAAGATCACGATGGTGTCAGTCGAGGCGGTCTTTCCTGTTGTGACCGCTACGATCATCGGCATCCGCGGGGTCGAGCGCGAGTTGATCTGGTCGGCGCGCAACATGGGCGCTGGCGAGCGGGAGCTGCTCTGGCAGATCGCGTTTCCTGCGGCGCTGCCGCAGATCATCACTGGTCTGCAGGTGGCGCTGCCGATCGCGCTGATCGTGGCGATCGTGACGGAAATGTTCATGGGCGGCTACGGCCTGGGCGGCGTCATGAACACCGCCTCGCGCTTTGCCGATTCGCGCGGCGTTTTCGCCGGCATCGTCGAGATTGCCGTGGTCGGCTACGCGCTGGTCAAGCTGATGGCGCTCGCGCGCCGGCGCTTGCTGCTCTGGCACCAGGAGGCAACGCTCGATTACTTCGGGTAACCCCCAAATCCCAGCCGGGGTAACCAATGGGGTAACGTAGAATGCCCCGCGCTGCCCTTGGCGAGCCTGCAGGCGCGTTTGCCCGGCCCGGGCAGCCCCCAAAAACGCGCCTCCGGCCCTCCTATTTGGTCGTCCCTTTCGCGCTGGCGGGGTATTCTAGAGGTCCTCCGAGCACCCAGCCCGTCCTGGAAGCTTCAGCCCGATGAGCCTGAAACGCCGCGCGTACATCACGCTGCTCGGCGGCGCCGCAGCCGCGTGGCCGCTCGCGGCACGCGCGCAGCAGCGGGCGATGTCCATGATTGGGTTTCTTAGCAGCCGCTCGCCCGGCGAATCAGCGGGCGTTGTCGCAGCCTTTCGCCGCGGCTTGGACGAAGGGGGATTTGCCGAGGGTCAGAATCTGGCGATCGCATTTCGCTGGGCGGAAGGCCACTATGATCGACTGCCAGAACTGGCAACCGAACTGGTTGATCTGCGAGTGGCG
>Ga0310915_10000535_pt1 | contig 18292 bp, 16 predicted proteins | sample GREbulkMGAN111_FD_202508 | JGI IMG/M metagenome (GOLD analysis project Ga0310915, IMG submission 202508) | Lab enrichment of tropical soil microbial communities from Luquillo Experimental Forest, Puerto Rico - GRE.bulkMG.AN111 | ecosystem: Environmental > Terrestrial > Soil > Tropical forest >...
CCGCGCCGAGGCGATGCTGCGCCGGGACGAACTGTTGCCACGCGAAAGCTTTCGACAGGGTGAGCGTGTTCGCGCTTACGTCTACGATGTGCGTCAGGAATTGCGGGGTCCGCAGATCTTTTTGTCACGGACCCACCCGCAGTTCATGGCGAAATTATTTGCGCAGGAGGTGCCGGAGATTTATGACGGCATTATCGAGATCAAGGCGGTTGCTCGTGATCCAGGCAGCCGCGCCAAAATAGCGGTGATCTCCCGTGACAGCGGAATCGATCCCGTCGGTGCTTGCGTTGGCATGCGCGGAAGCCGTGTTCAGGCTGTCGTAGGCGAATTACAAGGGGAAAAAATCGACATCGTCCCTTGGTCTCCGGACCCGGCGACTTTTGTCGTTAACGCCCTCGCTCCGGCCGAGGTCGCCAAAGTCGTAATGGACGAGGAGCAGCGGCGCATTGAGGTAGTCGTGCCGGACGATCAGCTGAGCTTGGCGATCGGGCGACGGGGCCAAAATGTTCGTCTCGCATCACAGCTGACCGGCTGGGATATCGATATTCTGACCGAGGCCGAGGAGTCCGAGCGGCGGACCGAGGAATTTCGCAGCCGAAGCCAAATGTTCATCGATGCCCTCGATATTGACGATGTTATCGCCCATCTGCTGGTCACAGAGGGATTCACCTCTCTCGAAGAGGTGGCCTATGTGCCGCCGGAAGACCTAGCCGACATCGAAGGTTTCGATGCCGAGGTGGCAGCGGAACTGCAGGAGCGAGCACGCAGCTCGCTCGAACAGAGGGATCGCCAGTATGAGCAGCAGCGCCGAGAACTCGGCGTCAGCGACGAGCTCGTCGAGCTCGGAAGGTTGACCCCCGGCATGCTCGTCGCGCTTGGCGAGAACAAAATCACGAGCCTCGATGATTTCGCCGGCCTTGCCGGGGATGAGCTCGTCGAGCTTCTCGCGGGGTCCGACAAGGTTGGTGTCAATCTCGAATTAGAGGAGGCGAATGCTCTGATTATGCAAGCGCGAGCACACTGGTACGCAGATGAACCTGTAGAGTCCACCAAACCCGAACAGGAGTAGCGGTCACGAGTGCTTAGACCAGCATTAGAACCGTTCAGCGGAGCCAGAGGTGAGCGCTCCCAAGTCGCAGCGGCGGTGCATTGTCACAGGCGAGCTTCACGATCGGTCGGGCTTGCTGCGCTTCGTCGTCGGGCCGAACGATGAGCTTGTCGCCGACTTGGCTTCTCGTCTGCCCGGGCGGGGTTTGTGGCTAACTCCGCGCCGCGATATCCTCGAGAGGGCGATCTCGCGACGGCTCTTTGCACGTTCCGCACACCGGGCCATAATGACGCCGCCAGGGCTTGCAGACCGCATTGAGGCCTTGCTGGTGCAGCGTTGCTGCGAGATGATCGGCCTCGCCCGCCGGGCTGGTCTCGCAGTTGCCGGCTTCGAGAAGGCACGCGAAGCCGTGCGAAAGGGGAAGGTCGGCGTACTCCTCCTCGCGCTCGACGGGGCGGGGGGCGGGCGCCGAAGGATCTGCGCCTTAGGGCGCGGTCTGCCAATCGCGATCGTGCTTACCGCGACAGAGATGGGCGCGATCTTTGGTCGTGATCATGTGGTAAATATAGCTATCGGGGATAGCGGGCTGACCGGCCGACTGATCACCGCTGCGGAAAAGATTACCGGATTTCGCCTCGCTGCGGTGATTGATAGAGCGGAACTCGCCTCCGGGCGACCGGCGTAGCAACATGGTGGTATTGAATCCAGATGAGCGACGTGAATGAGCAAGAACAGAAGCGGCCCCTGACCCTCGCCCGCAACGGCGGCAGGCTGGAGCTCCGCAAAAGTGTGGGCATGGGACAGGTACGTCAGAGCTTCTCGCACGGGCGTTCAAAGACAGTCACGGTCGAAGTCCGCAGGAAGCGCACTATAGGGCCGGCACTCGAAGCCGGTCGAGCCGAGCCCTCGCCCGTCGTGCTATTGGACCAAGCGCCGGCGCGGCCCGCAATACAGGAGCCAACACGCCCACCCATTACAATCCCCCGCGCGCTAACCGCGGAAGAAAAGGCGGGGCGGGTTCGTGCGGTGCACGATGCTCGTAAAGCTGACGAAGAAGCGCGCCGACGTGCCGCTCTCGCTGAGGCCGACCGGCGTCGCCAAGCAGAAGAGCAGGCCGCACAAGAGGCCCATCGCCGGGCAGAAGAGGCAGCGGGCAGAAAAGCGGACGAGGAAGAGAGGCGGCGGCGTACCGAAGAGGAAACTCGCCAGCGATCCGAACAAGAGGCACAACGACGCAAAGACGAAGAGTCGCGGCGGGAAGTCGCTGAACGGGCCGGCAAGGCAGCTGCCGCGAAAGTAGCGGCGCTCGCCGCAGCAGGCAAGGTCAGCGTTCCCCTAGAGGAGGAAGAGGAAGAACCCTCGACAGCACCGCGGCGGGGGACCCGGGCGGAGGCCAAAAAACCAGTTGCGCCGGCTCGTCGCGATGAGATGCGCCGTCGGGCTGGAAAAATCACGGTCACCCGCGCGCTCGCCGACGAAGAAGGAGAGCGAATGCGCAGCCTGGCTTCAGTCCGCCGCGCCAGGGAGCGCGAGCGGCAGCGGCTGCATCAGGGCGAGTCGGAGCAGATCAAGGTCGTACGCGAAGTGGTTGTTCCAGAGGCGATTACTGTCCAGGAGGTAGCAAACCGTATGGCCGAGCGCGGTGCCGACGTGATCAAGGCACTGATGCGCATGGGAGTTATGGCGACAATTAATCAGACCATTGACGCTGACACCGCCGAACTGATCATAACCGAGTTCGGACACCGCTTACGGCGGGTCTCCGAAGCGGATGTCGAGATGGGGCTACGCGGGGAAGAGGATCTTCCCGAGACGCTCGAGCCCCGAGCGCCGGTGGTCACGGTCATGGGTCACGTGGACCACGGGAAAACTTCGCTCCTCGACGCTTTACGCGAGACCGATGTCGCGGCTGGCGAAGCTGGTGGCATCACCCAACACATCGGCGCCTATCGGGTCAGCCTGAAAAGCGGCAAGAAAATTACTTTTATCGACACACCGGGGCATCAAGCCTTTACCGCGATGCGCGCGCGCGGTGCCAATGTCACCGACATCGTGGTGCTTGTCGTGGCGGCCGATGACGGCATCATGGAGCAAACGGTCGAGGCGATCCGCCACGCCAGAGCGGCGCAAGTGCCCATCATCGTCGCAATCAATAAGATCGACAAAGCCGACGCTAGACCCGAGCGAGTCCGGCAGGAGCTCTTGCAACACGAGATTGTAGTCGAGCAGCTTGGCGGGGAGGTCCTCGACGTAGAAGTCTCAGCGTTGGAAAAAACCAATCTTGACAGGCTCGAAGAAGCGATCCTGCTGCAAGCCGAGCTTCTCGATCTAGTGGCGAACCCTAAACGCCCTGCGGAAGGAGTCGTGCTTGAGGCCAAACTCGAGCGAGGTCGCGGTGCCGTCGCGACGGTGCTGATCCGACGTGGGACATTGCGGGTTGGCGACATCTTTGTCGCTGGCAGCGAATGGGGCCGAGTACGTGCGCTCGTCGATGATCGAGGCCAAAACCAACGAGAGGCAGGCCCGTCGACACCTATCGAAGTATTGGGTCTCAACGGAACGCCGCTTGCCGGCGACGATTTCGTGGTCGCTGAGAACGAGGGCCGCGCCCGGGACATCGCTGACTTTCGCCAGCGGCGCCGGCGCAACGCGATCGCAGCCTCAGGCGCGCGCGGTACGCTCGAGCAGATGTTTTCGCAAATCGCAGCCGGCGTCGCCAAGGAACTGCCAGTCGTCGTCAAGTCGGATGTGCAAGGTTCCCTTGAAGCGATTGTCGGCTCGCTCGAAAAGCTGTCGACCGACGAAGTGTCGGTTCGGGTGCTACACTCGGCGGTTGGCGGGATCAACGAAAGCGACGTGATCTTGGCTAAGGCATCAGCCGCGGTGATCATTGGTTTCAATGTCCGCGCCAACCCACAAGCGCGCGATCTCGCAAGGCGCGATGGTGTCGAGATCCGCTATTATTCGATCATCTATGACTTGATCGAAGACATGCGAGGCGCCCTATCGGGCCTACTCGCCCCGACTCTACGTGAGCGTTTCCTCGGCAACGCCTCGATCCGCGATATCTTCAACATCACCAAAGTCGGAAAGGTCGCGGGCTGTATGGTCACCGAAGGCGCCGTGCGCCGTGGTGCCAAGGTACGTCTGTTGCGCGACAACGTCGTCATCCATGAAGGCACGCTCAAGACTTTAAAGCGCTTCAAAGACGAGGTTCGCGAGGTCAATCAGGGCTATGAGTGCGGCATGGCTTTCGAGAATTACCAAGATATCCAAGCCGGCGATGTGATCGAATGCTTCGAGATGGAAGAAGTTGCACGATCACTATAGCGCCGTCGGCTCATGGACAGAAAATGGCGGCAATTCTCGGGCGAGATCAAGCCGGAGCGTAGTGCCGGTCAACGACGGCTTCGGGTCGGGGAAGAACTGAGACATGCACTCTCTGGGATTCTGCGCCGAGGCCACTGCCGTGACCCCGCTCTGCGGGATGCCAGTGTTGCCGTTACTGAAGTGAGATTAGGGGCCGACTTGCGCAACGCGACTGTGTTCGTAATGCCTCTTGGGGGTGCGAGCGCGGCCGAAATCGTCGCCGGACTGAAGCGCAGTTCGGCATTCTTAAAGCGGCTCGTCGCCCGCGAGGTGGCGCTACGTTATACGCCGAACCTGATATTCGAGTTGGACGTTTCGTTTGATCAGGCAGACCGGATCGCCGCGCTCCTCGCGCAACCCGAAGTCGAACGCGATCTCCGCGGTAACGCCACGCGAACCAAGAACGGTGACGATGCAGGGTGATGGCGCGCCGCACGGATGGCTCGTCATCGACAAGCCTCGAGGGGTCAGTTCGAATCGGGTCGTTGGAACGGTCCGTCGCCTCACCAGAACCAAGACAGGACATGCAGGCACGCTCGACCCCCTTGCAACGGGCGTGCTGCCGATAGCTTTAGGTGAAGCGACCAAAACCGCTGCATACGCGATGAACGGCCAAAAATGCTATCGCTTCCGCATCCGATGGGGTGTTGCTCGTACCACGGACGACCGAGAAGGCGGGATTGTTGCAGAATGCGCGTCGCGGCCCACCCGGGCGACGATTGAAGAAGTTCTGCCCCGCTTTACCGGGACGATCCTACAATCACCGCCGCCTTACTCGGCGATCAGGGTCGACGGGCGTCGCTCCTACGAACTCGCGCGCGCGGCGGCACCGCCGGCTCTCAGGGCGCGGGCGGTGCAGGTCACCGCACTACGGCTGATTGCTCTCCCGGATCGCGATCATGCCGATTGCGAGGCCATCGTCGGCACGGGAACCTACATCCGCGCGCTTGCCCGCGACCTCGGTGCGGCCCTAGGAACGTTTGCCCATGTTGCCGAATTGCGTCGTCTTTCGGTTGGGCGTTTCACCATAGAGCAAGCGATTTCGCTGGATTCCGCAATCGAGCATCTGCATAGTCGCCCTGCTTCGGAATCCCTATTGCCAATTGAGACCCCGCTAGATGTTATTCCGGCGTTGGCCTTGACGGCGGCCGAAGCAGCTCGATTGCGTTGCGGGCAGAAAGTGACGCCGCACAACGCCGACGGCAGGGCAAACGTCGCCCGGTACGTCGACGGTACGGTCGTAAGCGTTTGGCATGATCGGGCGGTAATCGCGCTCGCTAGGGTCGAAAACGGCGGTGTCCGACCGGCGCGGGTCATCAATCGTTGAGAGGATGAGATCGGTGTCCATCACCGTCGAGCGCAAACAGGCGCTCATAACCGAATACGCAACCAAAGAGGGTGACACCGGGTCGCCTGAGGTTCAAGTGGCGATCTTGAGCGAGCGCATCCGCAACCTTACAGATCACTTGGCGACGCATAAGAAGGACTTCCATTCACGGCGCGGATTGCTTGTGATGGTCGGCCAGCGGCGCCGCTTGCTGGACTATCTCAAGGACTCGAGCGTCATGCGCTATGAGAACTTAATCGGACGTCTCGGACTTCGCCGCTGACACTTGATTTACATCCTCCATTGATACTTTGCGCACATGCGGCCGCCTGCCCCGCCGTCCGAACTCGACGAGACCCAGCATCCCCTGTGCGTCGACAACCCCAAAGCGGGCGAGCGGACTGCTGCCAGCGCGCTTGATGCACGCCTAACCCGGGTCGCCAAGATCATGCAGGCACCCGGCTTTTTCGCAAAGGACTTCGAATGTTCCAGGTTTATCGTAAGGAGTTAGTATGGGGCGGCCGCCCTCTCGTCTTAGAGACGGGGAGGCTCGCGCGCCAGGCCGATGGTGCGGTCCTCGCCACCTATGGCGAGACGACCGTGTTGTGTACCGCGGTCGCGATGAAGTCCGCCAAGTCAGGTCAAGACTTCTTTCCCTTGACAGTCAACTATCAGGAGAAAACCTTTGCCGCCGGCAAGATCCCGGGTGGCTTCTTCAAGCGCGAAGGACGCCCTTCGGAGAAGGAGACACTGGTTTCGCGGCTGATCGACCGGCCGTTGCGACCGCTCTTTGTTCCCGGATTTGTCAATGAAACCCAAATCATCTGTACGGTTCTGAGCCATGATCTCGAAAACGATCCCGACATCGTGTCGATGATCGGCGCCTCAGCGGCTCTGACGATCTCAGGGATACCTTTTTTGGGACCCGTCGGCGGCGCGCGCGTCGGGTATATAGACGGAAACTACGTTTTGAACCCGACACTGGGCGAGATGCCTCGCTCGCTGCTTGATGTGGTCGTCGCCGGCACTGCCGATGGTGTGCTGATGGTCGAATCCGAGGCGAAAGAACTGTCCGAGGAAGTCATGCTCGGGGCGGTGGTCTTTGGCCATCGCGAGTTTCAGCCGGTTATCCAAGCAATCATCGAACTCGCCGAGACTTCCGCACGCGAGCCGTGGAACGTGCCGCCCCCGCCGCCCGAACTCGGCGCGATCGAAGCACGGCTGCGCGAAACGATCGGTCCGCTGATCGAGGCCGCCTATCGCGAGCAAGGCAAACAGGATCGCAGCAACCGGCTCGATGCGGCGAAAGCCCAGGCGGCCGAGCTGTTCTATGATGAGGCTGAGCGCGCGACCGCCTTGAGGCTCTTTAAGGATGTCGAGAAGGAGATCGTCCGCAGCGCGGTTTTGCGGGCGGGATTGCGGATCGATGGCCGCGACACCCGCACTGTTCGACCGATTTCGTGCGAGGTCGGCGTCCTTCGTCGCGCGCATGGCTCGGCATTGTTCACCCGAGGCGAGACGCAGGCGCTCGCGGTGGCGACGCTCGGGACCGGTCAGGACGAACAGATCATCGACGCGCTCGAGGGGGAGTATCGCGAAAATTTCATGCTTCACTATAACTTCCCGCCGTATTCGACCGGCGAAGCGGGGCGGTTGGGTTCGCCGAACCGGCGCGAGGTGGGGCACGGCAAGCTCGCCTGGCGGGCAATTCGTCCATTGCTGCCACCGAAGGACAGCTTTCCCTACACGATTCGCGTTGTGTCCGAGATCACCGAGTCGAACGGGTCCTCATCGATGGCCTCGGTTTGCGGCGCCTCGCTCGCTCTGATGGATGCCGGGGTGCCGCTGCCCCGTTCGGTCGCCGGGATCGCCATGGGCCTGATCAAGGAGCCGGAAGGGGTCGCCGTGTTGTCGGACATTCTTGGCGACGAGGATCATCTCGGTGACATGGACTTCAAAGTCGCAGGCACCGAGAGGGGCGTCACCGCGTTGCAGATGGACATCAAGATCACCTCGATCACTGAGGAGATCATGCAGATTACTCTGAACCAGGCGCGCGAAGGCCGACTTCATATCCTCCGCGAAATGGCCAAGGCGCTGACCAGCGCGCGCGACACGGTCAGCGAGAATGCACCCCGCATTACGACTTTCAGCATTCCCAAGGAGAAGATCCGCGAGGTGATCGGCTCGGGCGGCAAAGTCATCCGCGAGATCACCGAGACGACCGGGGCCAAGATCGACATTGATGACGACGGCACCGTCAAGGTCGCCGCCGTCGACGGCGATGCGGCCAGGGCCGCGATAGATTGGATCCGCGGCATCGTCGCCGAGCCCGAAGTGGGCTTAATCTACTCCGGGAAAGTCGTTAAAGTTGTCGACTTCGGTGCGTTTGTAAACTTTCTCGGATCGCGCGATGGGCTTGTGCATATCAGTGAGCTTGCGCCGCATCGCGTCGGCAAGGTCGCTGACGTGGTCAAGATGGGCGATGCGGTCAAGGTCAAGGTGCTCGGCTTCGACGACCGCGGCAAAGTCAAGCTCAGCATGCGTCAGGTCGATCAGCAGACCGGGGAGGATCTCGGCGGGAGGCGGCAGGAGCAGGCAAAGGCGATACTCTGACGATAGGACGTGACGGGCGGGACGGCGCCGCACTTCCCGCGGGTGATGCGTTGGATCTGGTCGCACGCACGAACCCTGCCATCGAAGGGCCGTCACAGAGGGCTTATTTTGAAAAGGTCCTTCCCCCGGTGATCGGCCATCGCGGCGCCGCCGAATGCGCACCGGAAAACACTCTTGCCGGATTGCGCAAAGCAAAGGAACTCGGTTGTCACTGGGTCGAGTTCGACGTCCGCCTCACCGCGGACGGCCACCTTATCCTGCTCCATGATGAGCGTCTGGAGCGTACAACTAACGGTTGGGGCAAGGCCGCCCTGATGCCTTTGGCCACGGTTCGCCGATTCGATGCTCGACACCGATTCGGAGATGATTACCGTGAGGAGCGCGTGCCCACTCTGGTGGAAGCTGTCAGGGTTCTGGGTGTGCTGGGCATCGGCGCAAACATCGAGTTAAAGGCCGCTCGCGGCCGGGCTGCCGAAACCGGTGCGGCAACCGCCGCACTGCTCTCGCGGATGTGGCCTCCTGACCTCCCCACGCCGCTGATTTCGAGCTTCCTCCAAGACGCTCTCTCAGCAGTGCAGGCGTGCGCCCCCGCGATCGCCCGAGGCCTATTGTTTCGTGGTGTGCCGGGCAATTGGCGTGTTCGGGCCGAGAGGGTCGGCTGCGCGACGATCCATGCCGATCACCGCCGCCTGTACCCGGCCCTTGTGGCTGAGATCCGCGAAGCGGGATATGCCGTGCTCGCCTACACGGTTAATGATTCCACCCGGGCACAGGCGCTGTTCGGGTGGGGGGTCACTTCCGTGTTCTCGGATGTTCCCCATATTATTCGCGCCGCGGAGGCTATTCGAGAACCTAGGGCGGCCGAGTTGAGCCCGGTAGGAATGCTGCGGCAAGGAGCAGCCCGGTGAAATCGCTCAATCCCGTCGTGATTTCCGGACGTGAAGTGCTCCCGCTTGTCGAGGGTGGCAAGGGCATCTCGGTGTCGAATGGCGAAAGCTCCGGAGCGTGGGCCGCCACCGGCAGCGTCGGCACTTTCTCCGGGGTCAACGCCGACAGCTACACCGAGTCCGGACAGCCGGTCCCGCAGATCTACCATGGACGGACGCGACGCGAGCGACACGAGGAACTTGTCGCCTATGCTATTGCCGGTGGGATACAGCAGGCACGGGTTGCCCACGAGCGCTCCAACGGCGAAGGCCGCATCCACATGAATGTACTGTGGGAGATGGCGGCAGCCGAACGCGTACTCCACGGGGTGCTGGAAGGAGCCAAGGGGTTAATCAACGGCGTCACCTGTGGCGCAGGGATGCCCTACAAGATCGCCGAAATCTGCACGCGATATGGGGTGCATTACTACCCGATCGTGTCGTCCGCCCGCGCTTTCCGCGCATTGTGGAAACGGGCCTATCATAAGTTTTGCGAGTGGCTTGGCGGTGTTGTCTATGAAGACCCGTGGCTTGCCGGGGGCCATAACGGGCTTTCCAACAGTGAAGATCCCCAACACCCCGAACCACCGTACCCCCGCGTCCGCGAGCTGCGCAATCTGATGGTCGATTTTGGTCTTGCGACGACACCGATCTTTATGGCCGGCGGACTGTGGTATCTCCGCGAGTGGATCGACTGGATCGACGATCCCGAACTCGGCCCGGTTGCTTTCCAATTCGGCACCCGGCCCCTCGTGACCCAGGAGAGCCCGATTTCCGAGACATGGAAGCGTAAGCTTCTCACTTTGAGCGAAGGTGATGTCTACTTAAATCGCTTCAGTCCCACGGGCTTCTACTCCTCAGCGGTGCGCAACGGCTTTCTAAACGAGCTGCAAGAGCGTTCTGAACATCAGGTCGCCTACACGGTCGAGCCGGTTGGCGAACATGTGGCCCCGTTCAGCGTGGGTGCCCGCGGCCGCACCGTCTTTCTGACGGTCCACGACAAGAAGTCGGCCGAGGGCTGGGTTGCGGCGGGGTTCACCGAAGCTTTGCGTACGCCCGATTCGACCTTGATCTTCGTGACCCCGCACAAAGCGCTTGAGATCCGTACCGATCAGATCGGGTGCATGGGCTGCCTCAGCGCATGCCAGTTTTCAAACTGGGCGCAGAACGAAGCGCGTACCACTGGAAAGAAAGCAGATCCGCGTAGCTTCTGCATCCAAAAGACACTCCAGGCAATCCGCCATTCCGACGACGTCGAGTATCAGCTGATGTTCGCGGGGCACAACGCCTATCGCTTTGCTTCGGATCCCTTCTATGCAAACGGCTACGTACCGACCGTGCGTAAGTTGGTTGAGCGCTTGCAGACCGGGGATTAAGCGATGCCGAATCGCGAAAGGGTTGTTTATTTTCGCCGGTAACCTGATTATATCTGTCGCATGATGACGACGTCGCCCTCAATGATCGCCTTGGCGCGGCTGCGGTCGGTGGGCCTTCGGCCGACGCGGCAGCGGGTTGCCTTGGCCCGACTGCTCCTCGAAAATGGAGACCGTCATATTACCGCCGAGCAATTGCACGGCGAGGCAGTGGCCGCGGAAATCCGGGTATCACTCGCCACGGTCTACAACACCTTGCACCAGTTTACCGAGGCTGGGCTGCTGCGCGAAGTTGTGGTCGAGCCGGGCCGTTCTTACTTCGACACCAACACCAACGATCACCATCACTTCTTTTGCGAAGCAACAAGCAAGTTGCAGGACATCCCGGGGCAAGACGTGGTAGTGAGCGAGCTGCCGCTACCGCCCCTCGGCACGGAGATTTGTCGGGTCGACGTTATCATCCGAGTGCGCCCCGAAAGTTGCTGATCGCGCCACGCGTCGATATTGGACGCCTTCGCGCCCCGCTTGACAGTCCCCCGGCCTAGGATACAATCGTTCTAAGAAGCAGGTTTCGCCTGCATCCGACCCCCTAGGGGGTCGGTGCGCGCCGGAACGATGTCTGAGGTTCGACCGGCGTGCCCAAAGGACGCGACGCGTGACAGTAGCAATCCGAGATTGATTTGGATCAGGAGGAGACCCGGGTATGGCATATCAAGACGACATCGCTCTGATGGCGCATCTGATGCGGCGTGCGGGCTTCGGAGCAGGCCGCGACGAACTTGAGGCTCGCGTGGCCAAGGGCTACGAGGCCACGGTCGAAGAGTTGTTGCACCCCGAGACGCAGCCGCCGGTCGACGCTTATACGTTGCTCCGCTATCAGCCGGCGTCGCTGCTGCCGGGTGGACAACCGCCGATGGGCAACGTCAATTGGATGTACTACTTAGTAAACACCGAGCGACCGTTGGAAGAAAAGATGGCGCTGTTCTGGCACCATGTCTTTGCCACGGGCAATTCAAAAGTCGATAATTACGACCAGCTACTGGAACAGATCAATCTGTTCCGTGACAAAGGCATGAGCAATTACCGCGATCTTTTACTTGACGTTGCCAAGAATCCAACAATGATCTTCTGGCTGGATAATCAGCAGAATCACGGCACCGCGGTAAATGAAAATTGGGGCCGCGAATTGCTCGAGCTGTTCAGCCTTGGCGCCGGCAACTATACCGAGACGGACGTCCGTGAATGCTCGCGGGCCTTCACGGGCTGGACTTTCGAGACCAAGATCCCGCGCGCGCCTTACGGCCGGTTCCCATGGAAGTTCGAGTATCGCCCCGAAGATCACGACGACGGCGAGAAGGTGTTCCTCGGGCACAAGGGCCGGTTCAACGGCGAAGACATCATCGACATCGTCGTGCAGCAGCCGGCTTGTGGCAAGTTCATCTGCCGGCACCTGTACAATTTCTTTGTTGCCGACGAGCCCCAGGTGCCCGCTTGGCCGATCGAGCCGCCGCAAGACCAGAAGGCGATCGATACGTTGGTCGGGGTCTTCCGCGACGCGAAATTCGATATGAAGCCCGTGCTGCGCACGCTATTCAATTCGGACTTCTTCAAGAACGCTCGCTTCAAGCACATGAAGTCGCCTGCCGAGGTCGTGGTCAGCACGTTGCGGCTCGTCGGCGGCCATGAGCTCCCGAAGCCAGGCATTGGCGAGTTGTCGATGCAGCCCACCTATATGGGCCAGGATCTGCTCAACCCGCCCTCCGTCGAAGGCTGGCACACTGGGAAGGAGTGGATCAACAGCGGTTCGCTGATGGCGCGCGTCAATTTTGTCGCGGAGAAAGTCGGCGACACCTCGCTGCCTGGCGTCCAAGCGATCATCAGTAGGCTGAAGACGCATGGTTCGTTGAGCCCCGAACAGCTCGTCGACGGCTGCCTGGACCAGATCGGACCGGTCGAGGTTGGTGCCGATACTAAGCAAGAGTTGCTTTCGCAGGCAAAAGAATGGGGTCAGGTTACCTGGGACAGCGACTCGAATGCAAAGATCGCGGATCAGCACGCCGCAGAAATGCTGCAGCTGATCGTCGCCACCAGAGAGTATCAATTCGGATAACCTAGGAACACACAGATCAGGAGGAAGGCGAAATGCCAGCAACACAGGAAGCAAAGAAAGACCCCGTCATTGTTGTTCTGCAATTGACGGGTGGTAACGATTACATCAATACGGTGATCCCGTACAATAATCCGCTGTACCGTGACAACCGGAAGGCGGTCGGGATCCCCGACAACCAGATCATGCACCTCGACAAGGACTACGGCATCCCGCACTACATGGCGCCGATCAAGCAGTTTTGGGATGACGGCAAGCTTGCCATCCTGCACGGCGTCGGTTGGAAGGAGTCGCCGCGCTCTCACTTCCGCGCGATGGACATCTGGCACACTTGCGAGCCGATCAAGGTCGGAACTGAGGGCTGGCTCGGGCGTGTCGCGCGCGAGTTCGATCCGAAGAAAGAGAACGTCGTCACCACCGTCAGCTTCGGACCAAGTCTGCCGCGATCACTCGCGGTACCGGGAGTGCCGGTGGCGTGCGTCGCCGGTCCGCTCGAAAAGTATGGCTTCCTGCCGACCATCCAAGGCCAACAGCGCAAGCAGGTGCTCGAACGGTTTGCGGCGATGTACAAACCGGCGATCGGCAGGGGTCCGGTCATGGACTACATGGCCGACACCGGCATCGATTCCTTGAAGGGCGAGGACATCCTTAAAGTGGCGCCGCAGAAGTATTCTTCGACGGTGCAGTACCCCAACACACCGATCGCTCGCAAACTCAAAGGTATCGCGCAGACTCATTTGGCGGATTTGGGTAGCCGCATCTTCTACTGCGACCACAGCACATTCGACACCCATGCCGGCCAGAACCCCGGCCATGCCAATTTGTGGACCGCAGTGACCGAGGGTGTCGACGCCTTCATGAAGGACCTCCGTGAGCACAACCACGCCGACAACGTGATCCTGCTGATGTTCTCGGAGTTCGGGCGCCGCGTTCGCGACAACGGCTCGGGGACTGACCACGGCGCCGGCGGTGTCGCCTTTGTGCTCGGGGAGAAGGTCAAGGGCGGTCATTACGGGGAGATGCCGTCGATGAAGCCCGGGGATCTGGTTCAGGGCGACCTCAACCCGAACATGGACTTCCGCAGCGTCTACTCGACGATCCTCGATAAGTGGCTGAAGCTCAACCCGGCGCCGATCGTCAACGGCACCTTCGAACAGCCGGCCTTCCTGAATTAAACGCAGGTAGGCGGTTCTTCGCTGCCCTTCCCGCAGTTCGGACTGCGGGGAGGGCACGCAGAGCAGCGCGTAGGGAAACAAGCGATCAGAGAGGAGGAGCGCTATGCCGCTCACAACGGTTCAGGAAGGACGAGTTTATGATTGGAGCCATGCCGTCGGGCGCAACGCTGCCCGCGGCCCGGGTTTCAATTACATTCAAACAATGTGCCTTGGTAAAAACAGCGTTCTCTACGCCACCAACCGCGGCAACGAGAATAATTTCGGGATGCACGTTAACAAAGTGCAGCTCGGCGGCCCCGGCGACGAGGAACACGTCGCCGACTTTTGCGAATACGGCGAAGGCGACGGAAAGTGCACGTGGCCGTTTGGCGTCGCGGTCGACAACAATGACCATATCTACGTTTCGGATGACTGGAACAACACGATCTCGGTGTTCGACAGCAGCGGCAAATTTCTGAGAAAGTGGGGAAAGACCGGCAGCGGGGACGGCGAGCTTATGCGCCCGGCCGGTCTCGCAGTCGAGAAAAACGGCAACATCATCGTCGTCGACAGCGAAAACAACCGCCTGCAGGTTTTCAAACCGGACGGAACATTTGTCGGGAAATGCGGTCGGGCGGGCAGCGGAGATGGCGAGTTCAACCAGCCCTGGGGTATTACCCTGGACAAGGATGGCAACATCTATGTCGCCGACTGGAAGAACCACCGCGTTCAGAAGCTGTCCCCCGAGGGAAAGTTTCTGATGAAATTCGGCGAATATGGGAAGGTTGAGGAGCCCGAGGGGTCCTACGCCGTAACGATGTTCGGGCCGTACGTGTCATCAGCCGGTGGCGAGACCGCCGGTTATCCGAAACCCGGCACGCTGAATCACCCGACCGACGTTGCTGTTGACCCAGACGGCGACATTTACGTCACCGACTGGGGCAACCATCGGGTCTGCGTCTTCGATTCCGAGGGGAAGCCCATCTGCAACCTGATCGGTGACGCGCAGGTATTGTCGAAATGGGGCCAGCAGACCGTCGATGCCAACCCCGACATGGCGAAGGCTCGTCGCCGAGTGAAAAGCCTTGAGCCGCAATACCGCTTCTGTTTTCCGACGGCGGTAGAATTCGATCCGGACACCGACAGTGTCATCGTCGCCGACAGCCAGCGGAACCGGCTGCAGATATACAAAAAGGTTCGCGACTACAGCGATTTCCAAGCGAACTTGTAGAGGTTTGCCACGGACCGGGCACGGCCGAATCAAGCGCCCGGTGTAACAGCGGCCCGTTCCTTTCTGCTCCCAATCAGGGTCGGACGGAACGGGCCCTTTTCTGTGCACAGGGAGGCGGCCATCAAGGTCGGCCGCCCGGTCGCCCGCCAAGTATTGCAGAATGCGGTTCTCGATGTCGCCGGGGAGCGAATCGGCGTCCAGCCCGATCCGACCCGCGAAAACACCAGCGCCGAGGGAAAGGCGTCGGCGGCCCAATTCTTGAAGTTCCAGTTCTCGCGACCAAATCACCCGGTTCAAAATCACCAGCGTGCAGATCGTCGACGGTTTCGATCATTACGCGCACATGGGTGTGCTGCCGGAGCTGATGCAGCCTGCCCTGTCTGAGGATTTCGACTAGAAAGACGCAGGCTGGCGCGCCGAGCCATGGGCGATATCCCCAACGAATGCGAGAAGCGCGAGGGTTTCCTAGCGGAGAAGCGTCGTGCGTTCGGCAACGAGCATCCGGAAACGCTTGCGGCGATGCTGGACCTCGCCGATTGCCTCTGGACAGAGGGTCGGTTGATCGCGGCGCGCAAACTCGAGGAACAAGTAGTCGCGGGGCGGCGCCAACGCTTAGGAGAGAAGCATTTCGATACATTGAAGGCGGTAGGCAAGCTGGCCGTCACGATGGCCGCGCAAGGCGACCTGACTGAGGCACGACAACTTCAGGAATATGTCCTAAGCGGAATGCGTGAGCTCTTTGGCGACACGGGCCTCGAGACGCTCCGGGCGATCAACAACCTGGCCGGGACCGTCTCGGCTCAAGGTGATATCGATGCCGCACGCGAACTCCTCGAAGCGGTCGTTGCAACGAGCTGCCGGGAGTTCGGCGAGCAGCATGCCGACAGCCTAACGGCGATGGGCAACCTTGCCGCGATCCTGTGGCAGCAGGGAGAGCGAGGCGAGGCATGTGCGTTGCAGCAGCATGTGGTAGGGATATTACGCCGCGTGCGCGGTGACGGGGACCAAACGACCTTCGCCGCAGCCCAAGTGCTAGAAATGATGGAGCGGGACGCAGGCTTCTAGCACCCTGGCCACTCTCTGATCGCGATAAACCGTAACGGTCAACCATCGAAGACCTCGATTTGGTCGTCCAGGTCAACGGCGGCGTCCTGATGACCGAGGCTGCGGCGGTCGATTGCAACGGTCTTGATCACGGCGAAAACCTCGCACCCCGGCGCGAGGCCGAGCGTCGAACCCGAGCGCCGGGTCACCCGTGCCAGCAACCGCTCGTTTCCAAGACGAAGTTGGACTTCGAGTGCGGCATCTTCGATCGGAACAAGCGTCTCGACCCTACCCCGGAGAACGTTCAGAGCGCTGATCCCGGTGGGAGGACTTGCGGCGAGGATCACGTCGCGGGCACGGATCCTGACGCGTAGAGCGGCACCGACCGGTGCGGGCAGCCGCCGTACCGTTAGCGTGCCAAAGGCGCCGGCAAGCTCGGTGAGCCCCCAGCGAGCATCGTGGGCCACGACGCGGACGGCGAGAACCGCGCCCGCTTCGAAACGGCCCACTATCGGATAGAGTTCGGCGCGCCCCATCACCTCCTGCAGCGGCCCGACCGCGCGCACCCGGCCGTCCGAGATCAGCACGATGGTGTTGGCCAGCCGGGTTACCTCTGCGACAGCGTGGCTGACATAGATGATCGGCACGCCCGCCTGATCGCGCAGGCGCTCGATGTAGGGGAGGATCTCATCCTTTCGCCGCGCATCGAGCGACGCCAGCGGCTCGTCCATCAGCAGCAGGCGCGGGCTGGCTAACAGCGCTCGACCGATCGCGACGCGCTGCCTTTCGCCCCCCGACAAGCGACCCGGTCGGCGGTCGAGCAGGGCGCCGATACCGAGCAGATCGACGACATCATCAAGCCGGGATGCTAGCGCGGGGCCAAGCGCGAACCACCGTCCGAACAGCAGATTCTGGCGGACCGTGAGATGAGGAAACAGGCGGTCTTCCTGAAAGACATAACCCACCCGACGACGATGGGCGGGAGCGCTGATACGGCGCTCGGTGTCGATCAGCACCGACCCTTCGACGACGACGCGTCCTCTTTCCGGACGCACCAGTCCGGCAATCACATTGACGACCGAGGTCTTGCCCGCTCCCGAACGGCCAAACAGCGCGGTGAGACCCCGCCCGCTACGGAAATGGATGTCGAGCTCGAACGAGCCGAACCGGTGCTCGATATCGACCTCGAGCATTGCTCTCATTCGGGAGGCAGTCGAGCATTGCCCAAAACGGCAACGCACACGCACCGCCGAACCTTGTCAATCCGGTCGGGAATGAACCCGGGCGCAACCATCAGGGAAACATATAACTTGAAAGCAGGCGCCAAGGCAGGCGCGGCGGATCGGAATAATGGCGTTGAGAGACCCGGTGTGCTACGCTGCATCTGTAGGTTTCGCCTTCGAGGTGGCGGCAATGAAAGTCAGAATCGAATACTGCGTGCCTTGAAACTATGAGCCAAGGGCCCTCCGTGCGAGGGCAAGACTCATAGAACGAGGCGTAGAGGAGGTGGAGCTCGTCAAAGGGGTCGCCGGAGTTTTCGAAATCACTGTCGATGGGCGGCTCGCGTTCTCCAAGAAACAACTCGGGCGGTTTCCGGAAGACGCCGAGATCGACGCTCTGATCGCCAGCTAAGCATTATATCTTCAGCGTCCTGATCCCCGGGCCGGGACGCAGTTTTTTTCGAGGGTCCGTTAACGGCTTACTCACAGGTTCTATCGTCGGGCTCGAGAGCCGGCCGGCGACGCCAGGCCAGTTTGCCCGCTTGTTATCTGTAGAATGCTTCGCGCGATGCTCAGGGGGATCAGAGCGGGCGAACGCAGGAAACGGAACGGACCACCTTGTCAAACCGCGATGGCGGGCTCAACTTCCGGCTCGCGGCCGCGCCCGGCGCCGATGAACAGGACCATCACCGCCACGGCGATCAACAGCATTCCGGAGAAAATGAACGCCTCGAAATAGGTGCCGAGTGTGTTGCGTAGGGCACCGGCCAAATAGGCCACCGAAGCGCTGCCGATCTGGTGGATCACGGTGATCCAGGCCACCATGATGCCGATCCGCTCGCTGCCGACGACGCCGCTCAGCAGCCGCACCGTTGGC
>Ga0310915_10000546_pt1 | contig 18192 bp, 15 predicted proteins | sample GREbulkMGAN111_FD_202508 | JGI IMG/M metagenome (GOLD analysis project Ga0310915, IMG submission 202508) | Lab enrichment of tropical soil microbial communities from Luquillo Experimental Forest, Puerto Rico - GRE.bulkMG.AN111 | ecosystem: Environmental > Terrestrial > Soil > Tropical forest >...
GACTTCTCGTCCATGCACAGCACGATCGCCTTCTCGGGTTGAGTCGGCCTGGGGCGCGGTGCCGGGATTGCTCTCGGTCCGTTTCCCCAGGCCGCTCGCCGAACCCGGCGTGCGACTTTCATCGCACCGGGCTCTCCACGGTTCCTGCCGTGTGAGCGTGGTTGTGCAGGGTCCAGGGGGTGGGGATGGTGTTGCCCCGGTAGCGGTATCGGGTGACCGGCACCGCCGCCAGGTTGAACAACTTGATCCCGTCCACGGTGATCGGTGTCCACTGCCCTGTGGGTGTGGTGAACCGACGGTGGACGTCCTTCCACCTCCAGCGATGTAGCCTGCGTAGCCAGCCGATCACCCGCCACCACACGAAGTGCGACAGGCGATTGAGCGTGCGTTTGCAGGCCGCATGTTTGAAGTAGTTGGCCCAGCCGCGCATGATCTGATTGAGCCGGATCAGCACGGTCGCGGGATCCTGCTGCGACGTCCTGCGAGTCAGGGCACGGATCTTGGCCTTCATCGACCGGATCGGCCGGTCAGCGATGAAGGTGTAGACGTGCCACTTGTTCGTGCCTCTCTTGCGTTTCCACCGGATGTGGAAGCCGAGGAAGTCGAACCCGTCGCGCATGTGCACCACCTGGGTCTTGGACTCGGAGAGTCGAAGACCTAAGGGTTTGAGCACAGCAGCGACGTCTTCGCGTAGGGCTTCGGCGTGCGCCCGCTCGCCGTGCACGAGGATCACGAAATCGTCTGCGTAGCGGACGATTCGCCATCTTGGCAGGCCATGGACGCGGCGCCGGCCGCGCAGATAGGCCGTGGACATCGTCCCGCCCGGCTCCCAGGGCTTGTGCAGGTGCTCATCGAGCACCGACAAGGCGATGTTGGCCAGCAGTGGGGACAAGATGCCGCCCTGCGGCGTCCCGGTGTGGGTGTCTTCGCGGTCGCCGACCTCGGTGAGGACGCCAGCCTTGAGGAACGCCTTGACCAGGCCCAGTACACGCTTGTCCTTGACCCGGCGACGCACGCGGTCCATCAGGGCCACGTGGTCGATCGAATCAAAGCACGCCTCGATATCCGCATCCAGCACCCACCGATACCCCTGGGTGCCGTACTGGTGGATCTCGGCGATCGCGTCGTGGGCTCGCCGCATCGGCCGGAACCCATAGGAGACAGGCACGAAGTCGGCCTCGAAGATCGGTTCCAGCACCAGCTTCAGCGCGGCCTGGACCACCCGATCGGCCACGGTGGGGATGCCAAGTTTCCTCAACTTCCCCGACCCTCCCGGTTTGGGAATCTTACGTTCCCGCACCGGCTGTGGTCGAAATGCGCCCTGCCTGAGCTGAGCGCGTAGATCATCCAGGAACCCGGGCATCCCGACCCGTTCCTCGACGTCGGCGACCGTGAGGCCGTCCACGCCCGGTGTCCGGGATCCGGTGTTACCCGCGACCCGGTCGAACGCCACGATCAGCGTTGCCGGGTCGCACACGAAGTTGAACAGGTCGTCGAACCGGCGGCCGGGATCGGCCGCCGCCCAACGGTGAAGTTTGGCCTGCATCTCCGATACCCGCCGATACGGCCCTACCGGCCCGCTCTCCGGCGGAGCGCCACCATTCACCGGCGCACCTTTCGGCATTACAGCCTCCGTCCTTCTCGAAACTGCTGCCGCCCTTCCCCATGTGCACGGGCTTTCCCCGGCTCGAAGTACTACGGCGGCTCCGCCCCGTCTCGGTCCGATCGGTCGACGATGGACCCAGCCCAAACGCCCGTACTGGGGGCACGAAATCGGGCAAACAACCGAGACGGTTCCCACGTTCACTGTGATTCGCTCGACGAAGGAGGAGCCCAACTCTGTCCCTGCGGCATCGCCACGGCTACCCCGCAGCACGTCACCGTGGCCTCCCAGACCGACATCCGCAAGCCAGCCCGGAAGTTCCCTGTTGCGTTGGCAATCAACAGGTGCGCACCGCGCCCAGCCCATATCCGCCAGATTTGAGCCGGTTTACCTTTCGAAGGACGTACTCACGCTGGTTCCTCGCGTACTCCACTCCGTCACGCTCGCCGAACCCACACCATCTGGCAGTGCTGGCGCGTCCCGGCTTTGTCGGGGCTGCTCCCACCGATCCCGGCACCTCCCGGGATCAGCTGCCCCCAGCTTCACCGTTCCTGCTGCGACAGGTCCGGCGGCGAAGGTCTCTCACCTCCACTCGAAACATCAGCGCCTCGTGGCGCACGCGGATTCAGATACAGCCCCACCACGTCGCGGACCTTGGCTTCCAACTGTGGGTCGGTGGAGAACTTAAATGTCTGACGCCGCCACGGCTTGATCCCGTAGCGGCGCCAGGCCCGCGCCACGGTGGCATCCCCGATGGCTAGATGTCGGCCCAGTAGCCGGCTCGACCAGTGCGTGACCGCCAGCGACTCCGGCGGTGGATCCAACGTCGCGGCGATGATCGCTGCGTCGTCGATGGTCTTGGGCCGCCCGCTGCGAGCCTCATCATCGAGTCCGGCAATCCCATTGGTGGCGAACCGATCCCGCCATTTGATCACCGTCGGACGTGACACCCCTAAACTGCGCGCCGCACCCGAGGTCCCCGCTCCATCGGCCACCGCCAAAACAATCCGGGCCCGCTCCACCCGGCCCGCTGGCACCGTTGAGGACCGAATCCACGACTCCAACACGGCCCGATCTTGCTCACTGATCACCAACGCAGATGACGGCATACACCATCATCCCACACTGTAAACTAATTAATGACGCACGACACTAGGTGACCATCCACGCGCTGACCGTCCAGCCAAGACCATCCCCACCTCGGACCATCCCAGCAGACGGCGCGCATGTAGGCCAGACCCTAGAGTTTCAGCGCGCGTTTCAGCGTCACCCGGTCCACCTCCGCGCACTTGGTATTTCGCCATCGGGTCTCAGATGCCGCCACCAGCAGGAGATGTAGATCACCATCGAGATCACCAACACGACGATCACCCATAGAACGATCGTGACGTCAATCCAGCTTCCAAAGGGAGGCGGGTCGGGAAGCGCATTTCGCAGTGGCATCACGGCAAAGAGCATCGCGGCGTACCACGTCGTCATCGGCGGCTGGAATTTTCGTCGGTCCCGCGACGTCTGAACCGCAACGAATAGGCCTACGCCGGCAAGCGCGACAAGAACACCGAGGATGACGACGCCTAACGCCACGGCGCTTGACGATCGGTACAGATCCACTCGATACGCTCCGGGCGCATCGCTTTCGTCGCCGTGAGCCACGTTGATTTTCCAGCCGAGCAGACGGTCGACCATTATCACCGTGTGGATTACCGTTGTCTCTCGCGCGGCGCCGGAGAGAAGGTGCGCGGTGATCGGGCCCGATTGGTAGCGATCGAAGGGCCAATCCGCGACATCACCGGTAAGGGGCAGCGAAACACGAAAAACATCGGGCAGCGTGCCCTTCGACCACGTGCGGTTGCTGGCCGTTACTGCGGACGTGACCACGAAACTGAGGTCTTCCTTGAGAGCGTGGGTCACCGGGTCCAGCAGCTCAGGTCCGGGTGAAACGGTGTAGTTGGCAACAAGCAAGCTGTTGTTCGACTGAATATCCTCGACATCGACGGTCACCCTGGTCCCACCGCTCGACGCCGGACTTTCGGTGATCTGACGCGGGTGGCCCGAACCGTCGTTGACGTACAGCACAATTGAGGCGACATATGCCGCAATGAAGACCACGACACCGACGATGCGCAGTCTCATGAACCCGGCTACTCGACGGTGACGGATTTGGCCAGGTTCCGCGGCTTGTCGACGTCGTAGCCGCGGGCCTGCGCGACCGACGCCGCGAACACCTGAAGCGGGATGGTCGACAGCAGCGGCTGCAAAAGTGTTGACACCGAAGGGATTTCGATTAGGTGATCGGCGTAGGGACGCACGGTGTCGTCGCCCTCTTCGGCGATCACGATGGTCACCGCACCGCGGCTCTGGATCTCCCGGATGTTGGACAGCAACTTGGCGTGCAGCGTGGCCGCCCCTTTGGGCGACGGCATCACGACGATGACCGGTAAACCGTCTTCGATCAACGCGATCGGGCCGTGCTTGAGTTCGCCGGCGGCGAACCCCTCGGCGTGCATGTAGGCCAGTTCCTTGAGTTTCAGCGCGCCTTCCAGCGCCACCGGGTAACCGACATGGCGACCCAAAAACAGCACGGTCGAGGACTGGGCGAACCGGCGCGCCAGGGCGGCGACCGGCTCAATCGTCGAGATCACCCGGGCCACGACGTCCGGCATCGCTTCCAGCTCGCGGTACTCACGCGCGACCTCGTCGGTGTACTTGGTGCCGCGGGCCTGCGCCAGCGCCAAGCCGACCAGATAGTTCGCCGTGATCTGCGCCAGGAAGGTCTTGGTTGAGGCCACGCCGATCTCCGGGCCGGCGCGGGTGTACAGCACCGCATCGCACTCGCGGGGAATCTGCGAGCCGTTGGTGTTGCAGATCGCCAGCACCTTGGCCTTCTGCTCCTTGGCGTGCCGGACCGCTTCCAGGGTGTCCGCGGTTTCACCGGACTGCGAGATGGCGACGACCAGCGTGCTGCGGTCCAGCACGGGGTCGCGGTACCGGAATTCGCTGGCCAGCTCCACTTCCACGGGCAGCCGGGTCCAGTGCTCGATCGCGTATTTTGCGAGCAGCCCGGAGTGGTATGCGGTGCCGCAAGCGACGACGAACACCTTGTCGACCTCGCGAAGTTCCTGATCGGACAGCCGCTGTTCGTCGAGGACGATGCGGCCGTTGACGAAATGCCCAATCAGGGTGTCGGCCACCGCGGTCGGCTGCTCGGCGATCTCCTTGAGCATGAAGTACTCGTAGCCGCCCTTCTCGGCGGCGGCCAGGTCCCAGTCAATATGGAATTCGCGGTACTCGACATCTTCATTGCCGTCGAAGTCGGTGATCCGGTAGCCGTCAGCGGTGATCACCACGACCTCGTCCTGGCCGAGTTCGACGGCGTCGCGGGTGTGTTCGATGAACGCCGCCACGTCGGAGCCGACGAACATCTCGCCGTCGCCGATCCCGAGCACCAGCGGAGTGGAGCGACGCGCGGCGACGATGGTGCCCGGCTCATCGGCGTTGGCGAACACCAGGGTGAAGTGGCCCTCCAGCCGGCGCAGCACCGCCCGCACCGACTCGGCGAAATCGCCCGCGGTTTCGCCGTGGTGGTATGCCTGCGCGACGAGGTGCACCGCGACCTCGGTGTCGGTGTCGCTGGCAAACTCCACGCCGGCCGCCTCCAGCTCGTGGCGCAGATCCGGGAAATTCTCGATGATTCCGTTGTGGACGACGGCGATCTTGCCGGCGGCATCGCGGTGCGGGTGCGCGTTGCGGTCGGTCGGACGACCGTGGGTGGCCCAGCGGGTGTGCCCCAGACCGGTGGTGCCGGCCAGCGATGCCGGCGCCGATTCGGCCAGCGCCGCCTCCAGGTTGGCCAGGCGGCCGGCGCGACGTCGCACCGTGACCTTGCCACCGGGGCCACTGCCGTCGACCAGCGCGATTCCCGATGAGTCGTAGCCGCGGTACTCCATACGCCGCAGCGCGTCCATGACGACCTCGCAGGCCGGGCGCTGCCCGACGTAGCCGACAATTCCGCACATTCTGACCAGGGTAGTGCAGCCGTCCGCGCACCGGCAACGCACCGCTGACCTGCGGCGATGCGGCGCACGCACGCCCGACGCGTGTGCGGCCCGGGCCTATTTCAATTCATCCAATATTCATAAATGGAATTTCTTTTAACCTGCTGTATTTCCCACGTTTTGAGTTGCTTCATTACCTGAGCGAAAGGCTCATTTAAAATCCGGACAGACGATAGGTCTGGCAACCACGGGAGGGACCATGCGAACTGCGAAGTCGGCAAAGCCGATGAGCAGTGTGGCGCGCGCGAAGAGTGCCAGCGGAAACGACGGCGGTGTTGACGCTCGGCCGATCACCACCGCGCGCAGGTTGGCACAAAAGCGACGGACCAATAATGCTGCAGCGCAACGGGTTAACTGCGACGGGGAATCCCTGTATGACGACGCAACCGTTCTTTTGCCTTCAGTTTCTTTCGCTGGCTATCAAAGCCGAGAACCGAGCCGCGCGGTAAGCGCACTTGGGTGCTATGCCGTGGATTTAGGGGTGCAGGTATTCGCGGAGCTCGCAAACGCATATGTAAATCGCCGAATCCAGCGCGCACCGTCTTCCAGGAGGGCATCATGAGTGCCGTTCCGTACGACGATGATGTGACGGCCCCGCCCCCGAAGCCGCTTCGTCGCCCGCCGATCGGCGTCGGGGGCGACCCGTTGGCGGATGCCGCCACCCATTTGCTGAGCATTCCAGTTCGCCAGGTGTACGCGGTGCTCTGGCGGCTCGGTCTGATCGAGGTGCTGGCCTAAGCGATGCGCTAACGTCGACGGGTGGCCCGCATCCGCAAGCTCGTCGCAGCGCTCAGCCGCCGTGGTCCGCATCGAGTTTTGCGCGGTGACCTGGCCTTTGCCGGTTTGCCGGGCGTGGTGTACACGCCGGAGGCCGGGCTTAACTTGCCGGGCGTGGCTTTCGGTCACGACTGGCTCACCGGCGCCGCCCGCTATTCGGGTCTGCTGGAGCATCTGGCGTCGTGGGGAATCGTGGCCGGGGCTGCGGACACCCAGCGGGGCCTCGCGCCGTCGGTGCTGAACTTCGCCTTCGATCTCGGTACCGCTCTCGACATCGTGGCGGGTGTGCGCCTGGGGCCCGGCAATATCAGCGTGCATCCCACCAAGCTCGGCCTGGTCGGCCACGGTTTCGGCGGCTCGGCGGCCGTGTTCGCCGCGGCCGGCATGCCGGACAAGCCCGCAGCGGTGGCGGCGATCTTCCCGTCGGTCACCAGGCCGCCGGCCGAGCAGCCGGCCGCGGGCCTCAAGATCCCGGGCTTGATCTTGACCGCGCCGGAAGATCCGAAATCGCTGACTTCCAACGCGCTGGCGCTTGCCGCCTCGTGGGATACCGCCACCCTGCGCATCGTCAGCAAGGCCAAACCCGGGGGGCTGGTCGAGGGCCGGCGACTCACGAAGGCGTTCGGACTGGCCGGCCCCGACCGACGCACCCAGCGATCGGTTCGCGCGCTGCTGACCGGCTACCTGCTCTACACGCTGGGCGGCAACAAAACGTACCGCGACTTCGCCGATCCGGACGTGAAGCTGCCCAGGACGGACGGGGTGGATCCCGAGGCTCGGCCGGTCGCCCTCGAAGAGAAGGTCGTGGCGCTGCTTAAGTGATTACGGGCGGGCCGCAGCGTGCCGCTGCCGTCGTGGTAAGTGTCAGTGGTGCGAATCGGGATCGCTCTGGATTACTCGGGCGGCTTTCACGAGGCCGTCGACCGCGTCGTTCACCTCGAGAAGGCCGGCATCGACGTCGCGGTGGTAGCCGAGGCCTATTCCTTCGACGCCGTCAGTCAGCTCGGGTATCTGGCCGCCAAGACCACTACCGTCGAACTGGCCTCGGGCGTGTTTCCCATCTACATCCGCACGCCGTCGCTGCTGGCGATGACCGCCGCGGGCCTGGACTTCGTGTCCGACGGACGGTTCCGTCTCGGGATCGGCACGTCCGGACCCCAGGTGATCGAGGGGTTTCACGGCGTCGAGTTCGACGCCCCGATAGGCCGCACCCGCGAGATCGTCGAGATCTGCCGGCAGGTGTGGCGCCGGGAGCGGGTGCACTACGACGGCAGGCACTATCAGCTCCCATTGCCCGCGAATCGCGGAACGGGTTTGGGCAAGCCGCTCCAACTGATCAATCACCCTGTGCGCGAACGCATTCCGATCACGATCGCGGCGCTGGGCCCGAAGAACGTCGAGCTCACCGCCGAGATCGCCGAGGGTTGGCAGCCCGTCTTCTACCTTCCGGAGAAAGCCCATCTGGTGTGGGGCGAGGCACTGGCCGCCGGCACCGCCAAACGCGATCCCGCGCTGGGGCCGTTGGACGTCGTGGTGCACGCCTCGCTGGCCATCGGCGACAACGTCGATGAGCGGCTGGCCTGGGTCAAGCCGAACCTGGCCCTCTACATCGGCGGGATGGGCGCCAAGGGCCGCAACTTCTATCACAACCTGGCGACGCGCTACGGGTATGGCGCCGTCGCGGACCGGATCCAGGAGCTGTACCTGGCCGGCCGCAAGGGTGACGCCGTCGCCTTGGTGCCCGACGAATTGGTGCGCGGGATGTCGCTGGTCGGCCCGCGGGGGTACATCGCCGAACGCTTGGCCGCCTTCGCCGAGGCCGGTGTGACGACGCTGTTGGTAAGCCCCCTGGCGACCGACCCGGGCGAGTCCATGCGCTTTGTCGAGGACGTGATCGAGATGCGGCCCGCCTGACACCATCACTGGCCCGCCTGCGGAAGCTGGTCCGCGGCGATTTCGCACGGCGTTGAAGCCCGATCTACCGGAGGCGCCGGTCCGCCGTTCGGCGGCGCCGCGACGGGCGCGGGCGCGCTAACCGGCGACGGCGGCGTCTCCGCCGGCGGCCCCTCGACCGACGGCGGCGCGTCAACCGGCCGAGCCTCTTCGGCGGGCTTGGCCACCCCAGTGTCCGGGGTCTCTTCGACCTCTTTCGCCTCTTCCGGCTCGTCAGGCTTGTCAGGCTTGTCCTCGGCATCGTCGGCGTGGAACGGATCCTCGTCGGAAACATCCAGCGTCGAGGGATCGCCCAGCGAGTCGGCCGCCGAACCCAGCAGCGAACCCATCGCGTCGACAATCCGGCTGGCCAGCCCACCAAGACCGCTCAGTCCGCCGCCCAGATCGCCCGCGGGCATGCCCGAAGCATCACCGAGCGCGGTTCCCAGGTCGGGTAGCGGCGTCGCCGACGCCGGCACCGGCGCCGGCACCGGATCGGCTGGCAGGCTGGGGAACGTGGCGGGCACGACCGCCGCGGCCGACGTCGGGACGCTCGGGGCGCTCGGCGGGGCCGGCGAGGTCAGCGGGAAGGGTCGATAGCCCGGCCCCAGATCGCCGGGGGACTCGAAGCACACGGCCGGCGCCGCCGCCATCTTGTCGGTGACCATGTCGTAGGACGTCGCCACCCCGGCCGCCGTCGAACGCATCGTGGTCAGCCAGTCGTCGCGAATTTCGTTGTCCACGTAAGGAGCTATCTGCTGACGGACCACCTCCTCCGCGGTCGTACGATCCCCGGCCCCGGTGGTGACCGCAGCGGCGGCGGCCAACCAGGTCGGCCGCTGCGACTGCGTGCGATCGTCGATGGCGATGGCCGTCGCGACCTTCGAATCGACCAGATACCAGAGGTTGTCGCGCAGTGACTCACACCGCTGAGCAGCGGCGCGCACCTCAGTGGAGACCGTGTATCCGGCGTCGCAATGCCGCTGCAGGAAACCAACCGCGGAGTCCCCGCCCGGCCCCGTCCACGCCGTGGCCAGGTCAGCAATCTGGGAACGCTGGATCCGCAACGCTTCCATGACCGCCGCGCCCGCCGCCCTCAGTTCCGCGCAGTCGCGATCGAGCGCGCGCAGGTCGAGGCCCTCTTCGCTGTCGTACCAGTCGCGGAGCTGTAAGGGGTGCGACGTCAGATCGGGCTGCTCGTAGCCGAGCGCATGGCAAGCCTGCACATAGCTCTGGGTGTGCTCGACGGCGGGCCGCCCCTCGGCGAGGCGCCCGCCGACGTCCAACCGGTCGGCCACGATCAGGCGATCCGCGCCGCGGCATACGTGTCGGCCTCGGCGTAGCGGTCGGCGCCGGCGCGCAGTGCGACGGCGATGTCGACGGCCGCCCGCGACCACTCCGACACCCCGGCCGTCAGCCGCTCCAACTCGACGCGCAGCGCATCGCCGCGTGCGGTGTGTGCCCGGCCCGCGCTGGCCCCGCCGAAAGTCAACCCCGCCAGGTGATTTCCCACGGCGCCGTCGATGAGCTCGGCGGCGGCGCGCAACTGGTCGGCGACCCTGTGAATCCCCGCGCTATCGATTCTCATGCCTAATCCGACGCCCGGCGCCGCGTCGGGGTTCCAGCGCTAAAGGATCAGCGCGCGCGGCTAACCTTTTCGGCGAGCCGAGTGGCGACCCGCTGGGCGACGCCTTCTTCGGGCGCCTCCACCATGACGCGGATCATCGGCTCAGTTCCCGAGGGGCGCAACAGGATTCGACCGGTGTCACCCAGTTCGGCCTCGGCCTCCTCGACCGCGGATTGCACCGACGGCGCCGCGGCGGCGGTGGCCTTGTCGGCGACCTTGACGTTGATCAGCACCTGCGGCAACGCCCGCATTGCCGAGGCGAGACGGGCCAGTGACGAGCCGGTCTGCACCATGCGTGTCATCAGTCGCAGTCCGGTGACGATGCCGTCTCCGGTGGAGCCCACGGCGGGCATCACGATGTGGCCGGATTGCTCGCCGCCGAGGCTGTATTCACCGGCCCGCAACTCCTCCAGGACGTAGCGGTCGCCGACACCGGTCGTGCGCACGGTGATGCCGGCCGCGCGCATCGCCAGGTGTAGCCCGAGGTTGCTCATCACGGTGGTCACCAGCGTATCGGAGGCCAGTTGCCCGGCCTCCTGCATCGCCAGCGCGAGCACGACCATGATCGCGTCGCCATCGACTAGCTGCCCGTCAGCGTCGATGGCCAGGCAGCGGTCGGCGTCGCCGTCGTGCGCCAGGCCCAGGTCGGCGCGGTGCGCGACGACCGCCGACCGCAGCGATTCCAGGTGGGTCGAGCCGCAGCCGTCGTTGATGTTCAGCCCGTCGGGATCGGCGTTGATCGCGATCACCCGCGCACCGGCCGCATGGTAGGCCCGCGGCGCGACCGACCACGCCGCGCCGTGGGCGCAGTCGATCACCACAGTCAGGTCGTCGAGCCGCAATGGGCTGACCTTGCCCAGGTGGCGCAGGTAGCGATCGTCCGCATCCGCGGCGTCGACGCGGCGGCCGATCCCGGCACCGACCGGACGCAACCCGGGTCCGGCGGCGACCAGTTGCTCGATCTGGTCCTCGGTGTCGTCGTCCAGTTTGTGGCCGCCAGGGCCGAAGATCTTGATGCCGTTGTCGGGCATCGGGTTGTGCGACGCCGAAATCATCACGCCGAAGTCGGCGTCATAGGCACCGGTCAGGTACGCCACCGCCGGGGTCGGCAGCACACCGACCCGCAGCGCGTCGACACCCTGGCTGGTCACCCCGGCGATCACCGCGGCCTCCAGCATCTCGCCGCTGGCCCGGGGATCGCGACCAATGACCGCGACCCGGCGGCCCGGTCCCCCGGAAGTCGCCAAGCGCCGCGCCGCCGCGGCGCCCAGCGCCAGCGCGAGCTCCGCGGTCAACTCTCGATTGGCGACCCCGCGGACACCATCGGTGCCGAATAGTCGACCCATGCGGACAAACCTCTCACAGTTGACGGTTGTTCACCTAACGTGCCCGTTCTTTTGTGACCCAAACAAGCCGCGATCGCGCGCAGACACGCCGCTGACTGTGTAGACGATTCAGTCTTGCGGCCAGAAAGTGACCCCGATCAGCGCTTGCTGTACTGCGGCGCCTTGCGCGCCTTCTTCAGGCCGTACTTCTTGCGCTCGATGGCACGCGGATCACGGGTGAGGAAGCCGGCCCTCTTCAGCGCGGGCCGGTCATCCGGGGATGCCAGGATCAACGCCCGGGCGATGCCCAGGCGCAGCGCACCGGCCTGGCCCGACGGGCCGCCGCCGTTGAGGAGGGCGAAGATGTCGAAGGTCTCCACCCGATCGACGGTGACCAGCGGGGCCTTGATGAGCTGCTGGTGCACCTTGTTCGGGAAGTAGTCCTCCAGGCTGCGGCCGTTGAGCTCGAACTTGCCGGTGCCGGGGACCAGGCGCACCCGCACCACGGCCTCCTTGCGGCGGCCGACGGTCTGGATGGGCCGCTCGAAGACGAACGACTCGACGGGCCTAGCGGCCGGGGTTTCGGCGGGGGCTTCCGGCGTTTCCGGCGTTTCCGGCGTTTCCGGGGTTTCCGGCGTTTCCGGGGTTTCTAGGGCCTCGGTTGTTTCGGTCACTGGGCCACCTGCTTGATCTCGTACGGAACCGGCTGCTGGGCGGTGTGTGGATGCTCCGGGCCGGCGTAGACGCGAAGCTTGCGCTGGATCTGACGGCTGAGCTTGTTCTTGGGCAGCATGCCGACGATCGCCTTCTCCACGACGCGGTCCGGGTGCTTTTCCATCAGCTCGCCGATCGTGCGCTTGTGCAGGCCGCCGGGATACCCCGAGTGGCTGTAAGCAATCTTGTGGTCCGGCTTGTCGCCGCTGATGGCGACCTTGTCGGCGTTGATGACGATGACGAAGTCACCGCCGTCGACATTGGGGGCGAACGTCGGCTTGTGCTTGCCACGCAGCAGGTTGGCCGCTGCGACGGCAAGGCGGCCAAGCACCACGTCCGTGGCGTCGATGACGTACCACGACCTCGTGGTGTCACCCGCCTTGGGCGCGTATGTGGGCACAGCGCTTACCTTCTTCTTCTCGAGGTGGATCCCGGTTCGAGCCGGGTGCCGGTCAGGCGTCCGCGGTGGGGTGATCTCGGCGACCGACATTGACCCGAGGCCCCGGCGTACCGCACGCCAACCGAGCAGCTTACCGATGCGCGTCCCCCCAGGTCAAAATGGCTGTGTGGTCCCGACGGCTCTCCACCGCAGGGACCACACAGAGTCTTTTATGCGGCTACCGTGCCCAGACGCCGGCCGCCCGGCGGTCGGCGTTCGCCACCTCTTCCGCGCCGTCGCGCACCGCGCTTCCGAGATCGACCAGTATCTGATTGAGCGCTGTCGCCGCCTGGTGCCATTTCAGCTGCTCGACCTGGTACGCCGCCGCCGCTTCGCGGGTCCACAGTTCCCCCAACGGGGCGATCTGTGATCTGAGCTCGTCCAGCGCCGCGTTGAAACGGGCCGACGTGGTGTGGATCTCCTGGCGCACGGAGTATTCGATCTCGCCGAAGTTGTACGACATCACCTGGTCCGCGGACACTCCTCCGGTCACAGGGTTCCGCCAGCCGCGGCGATGCCGTGCGCGTGGTTCTGGCCGGCCTCACGCAGCGTGGCCTCGTTGTGCCGAATGGTTTCGGCGATCGTGTGCAGGACGTGATACAGCCGCATTGACTCGGCGTTCCAGCGATCCACCACCTCCTTGAACCGCCCAGCCGCGAGTCCACCCCACACCGACGGCGGCACGTTGCTCATCCTGCCGATGAAGGCCTGCAGCGTCGCCCGGACTTCGTCATTGCGGGCGTCGGTCATGTCCGCGACCGAGCGCATGAGGTCAAAGTCGGTGCTCAGAGAGTTCGGTGTAGCCATACCAAGTACGACCGCGCCGACATCGGTTTGGTTCCGCTCAGTTCGGCGGCTCATCCGATCGCGTGTGCGGACCGCACCGCTTGCTCGCACGCATCGCGGACGGCCTCCTCGTCGCCGGGCCGGCTCTGGCATCCGATGCTGATCCGCACGGGCCCGTCCAGCAGCACCGTCCACCGCACGTGATGGTTGGCACGCACTTCGCGGTAGGTCACCGCGGGCCGGCCGATGCTGATCCCGGAGGGGTTGAAGTCGACAAACACCCCGGCGGGCTCCGCGTCGATCGCCCGTTTCAACCGCTCGGCGGTGCCGCTCAGCGTTTCCCCGGCGACCGGCGATTGCGTGACGTGCAACGCCATTTCGGGATCCGACGGCGACGTGACCTGTACTCGCGCAGAACCGGGCCCGGTGACCACCCGCTGCGCGGGCCAGTTGGCGGGCACCGTCAACGCCACCCGGCCTTCCACCAGAAATGTTGTCGGCACCGACCGCACCGGGGCCGGGGGCGGCGCGCCATGACGGTCCCCGGGGGGAACGGCCGAAACCGCCAGCAACAACCCCGGCAGGGCGACGACGGCGCCGGCGGCCCCCGCCACCATCCGCGCCCGGGAACCCAGTCGGCCGGCACCGTCGGGGCAACGACGCTCGGACGTCCCGTTCAAGATCGATAAGGCGGACCGGGCCAGCCGGGGCAGCCGGGCGTCGCCGATTTCCATCACCGCCCGGCCGCCGGCGCGCACTGCCCCGGCGATCAAACTCCCGAGCGACGGCGCCCCGGCGACGGTGCTCGGCCCGTCGATCACCACGACCGGCGGCGCCATGCCCGCGAGGATGGTTGCGACCTGCTCGGCAACGGGATGCGGTTGCGCCCCAAGGGGTATCGCGACGACCTCTGCGCCGGCGATCGCCACCAACCGCTCGACGATCTCCACCACCACCGCCGATTCGCGTTCGGCATCGGACGCCTGCGCCAGCAGCCACGACCGCGGCCGCACCAAGACGTCGTCGGTCAGCGTCCTTGCGGCCGCGGTCACCAAGCCGACACGCGCCGACGGCCACCAGGACGGATGCACGAGCACCATCGCTTTGTGTTCGTCCCGGCCGTTGCCGATCAGCGACCGCAGCGCGGCGCACCACAGCGAATGGACGGTGACCGGGCGCCCGCCGACCAGCGCCACCGGATCGTCCATCGCGCCCAGCGCCTCCGTGACGATCTCGGACATGTCGTCATCGTCGGCGACCTCGTCTGTGCCACAACATAATCGGCGGATCGTTCTGGGACCGGCCTCGATGATCGCGCGGTGCGCGCTGGCGGTCGGGCTCACGGGGGCGGGCTCCAGGCCACCTGCACAAGCTGTTCGTCACCGCGACGACTGATCAGGACGCCGCGGCCCGGTGGCAACCGCGCCGGGCGGCCGATACCAAACGGCGCGGCCTCGTCAGGTCGTCCGCTCATCATCAACGCCATGCAGCCGAGGTCACGCAGGCCCGCGAGCAGTGGCTCGAACATGGCGCGCTCGGCGCCACCGCTGCGCCGCGCCACGACCAGGTGCAGCCCGAGATCCCGTGCGTAGGGCAAGTATTCGAGGATCGCAGCCAGCGGGTTGCTCGCAGGTGCGGCGACCAGGTCATAGTCGTCGACCAGGACGTAGACGTCCGGCCCGGACCACCAGGACCTGGCTCGCAGCTGCGCCTGGCTCGCGTCGGAAGGGGGCATCCGCCGCCGCAAAGAGTCGAGCAGCTCCGGCAGCAACGCACCCAGCGCGGCCGGCGACGTGGCGTAGCCGCCAAGGTGTTCCGACTCGACGACGCCGAGCAGGGAGCGGCGGAAGTCGACGATCAGCAGTTGGGCCTGCGCGGCGGTGTTGGCTCGAACGATTTCACGGCACAGGGTCCGCAGCGTGGCGGTCTTTCCGCACTCGGTGTCTCCGAGGACCAGCAGGTGCGATTCTTGCTCGAAATCGACCGCTACCGGCCGCAATCGGCGCTCCTCAAGGCCGAGCAGGATCCGGGCGCCGAGATCGGCACCGGCTCGGTGGACGACGTCGTCGTGGTCCACGCGCGCGGGCAGCAGCGGTATCGCCGGCGCGACGGATTCGCTATCGGAGACCACGTCAATGGGCAGAGCGATCACCATCTGCAGCCCGCCGGGGGACAGACCGCGGCCCGGTTTATCGTGGGGTACCTGCCGCGCACGCTTGCGGTCAAATTCCGAGTCCGCGGGATCGCCCAGCCGCAACTCGATTCGAGTGCCGATCTGATCCTTCAGCGACGGTCGGATATCGGCCCAGCGCGACGCCGACAGCACCACGTGTACGCCGAACGAAAGTCCTTGGGCCGCCAACGCGGTGATCGTTGCCTCGAGCGCCTCGAACTCGGGACGCAGGCTCGTCCAGCCGTCGACGACGAGGAACACGTCACCGAACGGGTCGTTCGGCAGTGGAGCGGCTCGATGGGCCTCCCGCGATCGGACGATGGATTCCATCTCGGCGACTATGCGCCGGACCAGCTCCGGCTCGGCCCGGCCGGCGACGGCGCCCACGTGCGGCAAGCTCCGCACCGATGCCAGCGCTCCGCCGCCGAAGTCCAGACAGTAAAACTGCACCCCACCCGGATCGTGGGTGGCCGCCAGCGCCGTGATCAGTGTGCGCAGCGCCGTCGACTTGCCCGATCGCGGGGCACCGACGACCGCCACATTGCCTGCGGCCCCGGACAAGTCGACCGTCAGCGGCGTCCGGCACTGCTCGAAGGGGCGGTCGATGACGCCAATGGGGACGGTCAGACCGGCCGGTGCGCATGCGGCATCGCGGAGCAGGGCGTCCAGTGGCGGTGCAACGTCGAGCGGCGGCAGCCAGACCTGATGCGCGGGCGGTCCGTGCCCGGACAGCCGGTCGAGGACCGCCTGCAGGACGGTACGAGTGGGTGAAGGGTCCGTCTGGCCGGCGCGGGTGACCGGGCCAGCCACCCGTGAGCTGAACACCCGCACCGCGGGCGCCGCCGCTGTGGGCATACGAGCCGGCGTGTCCGGGGGCAGCGGTCCCGAAACGTATGTGGCCTGAAAGCGAATGAGTTCGCCGCCGGCCGAGCGCAGGAAACCCGCGCCGGGCGCGTTCGGCAATTGGTATGCGTCCGGTGTTCCCAGAACCGTTCGTGATTCGCCGGCGGACAGGGTCTTCAGGCATATCCGGTAGGAGAGGTGGGCTTCCAGTCCCCGTAGCCGCGCCTCGTCGAGTCGCTGGCTGGCCAGCAAAAGATGCATACCCAGCGACCGCCCGAGCCGCCCGATCGCCAGGAACATGTCGGCGAAATCGGCATGCTGGCTTAACAATTCGGAAAACTCGTCGACGACGATGAACAGCGTTGGCAGGGCGGTCAACTTTTCGCCGGCGCGGCGCGCGCGCTCGTATGCCGCGACGCTGGCGCACCCCGCCGCTCGCAGCAGCCGTTGCCGACGGTCCATCTCGCCGGCCAGCGCGTCGCGCATCCGGGCCACCAGCGGCGCTTCCTCGGAGAGGTTGGTGATGACCGCGGCCACGTGCGGGGCGCGTGCCAAATCGAGAAACGTTGCGCCCCCCTTGAAGTCGACGAGGAGCAGATTGAGCACTCCCGGAGAGTTGCGCGCAATCATGCCCAGCGCGATGGTGCGCAGCAGCTCCGACTTGCCCGACCCGGTGGCGCCCACGCAGAGCCCGTGTGGGCCCATGCCGTTTTCCGCGGGCTCTTTGATGTCCAGCTCGAGCGGCACGCCGTCGACCGTGGTTCCGATGGGAACACGAAGTCGGTGGTGGTCTTGGCCGCGCCACAGCGTGATCGGGTCGAAATCGGCGACATCGCCGAGCCCGACCAGACTCGGCCAGCCCGGGCCGCCGACCCGTGGGGAAGTCGCGCCCACACGGTACATCGCCAACCGGCGGGCACATACCAGCGCGTCTGCGGGATTCATTCGGTCGGGAGCCACCAACTCTTGAGCTTCACCCGCCCGACCGAGCGTCAACGGAGTGCCGTGGCAGCCGGTGCCAATTTCGAGAATGGTTATACCCGCGATCACTTCCACACGCTCGTCCAAGTCGGCGACCACCACGGTCTGCGGCTGTGCGACACCGGCGAGCGCGCGCTGCGCCTGCGCCAGGCTTTGATACACCATGCGGACGGATCCCACCGCATCGGCGGTGGCCGGATGTTGATTGTGCGGCAGCCATTTCAGCCAATCCCAGTGGGCTTGGTTTCGGTCGCTGATCGCGCCGACGATCAGCAACTGGTCCGGGGGGTGCAGCACGGTGAGTTGGCAGATCATCGCGCGAACCAGTCCACGCGACAAGGTCGCGTCCCCGTCTATCGTCACGGTCCCGGCGCCAACCAGGCGGACCGTGATCGGGGCATCCGTGAGCGCCGAATGTGTGTGGATGAAGCGGTGCAGGGCCATGGTGGTGACCGGATCCGTGGGCCCTTGGGTCGGGGGCTGCGGGGCCACCAGGCGGGTGGCCGGCGGCTGGCTTCCGACGCCCACACGGACGAGGCAGAAGTCGGGGTCGGGCGCTCGCCGCTCCCACATCCGGGGGCTGCCGATCAACGTCCACAGCGTATCGGGATCGGGATGACTCCAGATCAGTGAAACACGTTGTGCGGCAGCGGCTTCACTGACTGCTATGCGAAGCCGACTTAGATATTCGAGGTAATCGACGCGGTCGGCGTCGGTGCCGCCACCCTGCCGCCGGCCGCGCCCGGCCGCCACCGTAACCGCCATTGAAAGCAGCGTCATCATCGGGAAGGCCACGTACATGGGATTGCGCGCAACACCCGAGCCCGAGAAGAAAGCCGCCGCCATGATGCCAGTCGCCACGACCGACATGACAGCCGGCAGCAGGAGCGTCAGCAGCCCGGGCGATCTTGGCGGCGGCAGGCCGGGCGGCGCCTCA
>Ga0310915_10000551_pt1 | contig 18128 bp, 20 predicted proteins | sample GREbulkMGAN111_FD_202508 | JGI IMG/M metagenome (GOLD analysis project Ga0310915, IMG submission 202508) | Lab enrichment of tropical soil microbial communities from Luquillo Experimental Forest, Puerto Rico - GRE.bulkMG.AN111 | ecosystem: Environmental > Terrestrial > Soil > Tropical forest >...
GTGAGCGAAATCCCCTACCAGGTTAACAAGGCGCACCTGGTGGAGCGTATCGGCGAATTGGTGCGCGATAAGAGGATCGAGGGCGTTGCGGCGCTGCGCGATGAATCCGACCGCCACGGTTATCGCGTCGTCGTCGAATTGCGGCGCGACGCGGTCCCAGATGTCGTGCTCAACCAGCTCTACCGCTTCACCGCGCTGCAATCCTCGTTCGGCGCCAATATGGTTGCGCTCGAGGGCGGCCGTCCCTTGGTGATGAACTTGAAGGATTTGCTGACCTCGTTCATCGCCTTCCGTGAAGAGGTCGTTTATCGGCGCACCAAGCATTTGCTCGGCAAGGCGCGCGATCGGGCCCATGTGCTGGTCGGCCTCGCCATCGCGGTCGCCAATATCGACGCCGTGATCAAGCTCATCCGCGGCGCCAAGGACGCGAACGAGGCGCGCGATCAACTGATGGATCGCGATTGGCCGGCGCGCGATGTCGCCGCGATGGTCACGTTAATTGACGATCCGCGTCACGTCGTATCCCGCGAAGGGACCACGCGCCTGTCGGCGGAACAGGCCAAAGCGATCTTGGACCTGCGCCTGCAGCGTTTGACCGCGCTTGGACGTGACGAGATCAAGGCCGAGCTCGACAAGCTCGCTGCGGAGATCGCCGATTATCTCGATGTGCTGCGCTCGCGCGCCCGCATCCAGGCGATCATCAAAGAGGAGCTTGCCGCCATCAAGGCGCAGTTCGCGACGCCGCGCCGCACTGTGATCCTCGATCAAGAAGGCGAGATGGAAGACGAGGATCTGATCCAGCGTGAGGATATGGTCGTCACCGTTTCCCACGCCGGCTATGTCAAGCGCGTGCCGTTATCGACCTATCGGGCGCAGAAACGCGGCGGCAAGGGTCGTGCCGGCATGCAGACGCGCGACGAGGATTTCGTCACGCGCTTGTTCGTCGCCTCGACCCATACCCCGGTGCTGTTCTTCTCGTCTCGCGGGCAGGTCTACAAGGAAAAGGTCTGGCGCTTGCCGCAGGCGGCGCCGCAAGCGCGCGGTAAGGCTTTGATCAACATTCTGCCGCTCGAGCAGGGCGAGAACATCACGACGATCATGCCCTTGCCGGAAGATGAAAAGACTTGGGACAAGCTTGACGTGATGTTTGCGACGACGCGCGGCACGGTGCGGCGCAATAAATTGTCGGATTTCGCGGATGTGCGGCGCTCGGGCATCATTGCTATGAAGCTCGATGAGGGTGACGCCATCGTCGACGTGCAAATTTGCACCGAAAACGACGACGTGCTGCTAACCTCCGCGGCCGGGCAATGCATCCGCTTTGCGGCTAATGATGTGCGCGTCTTCCAAGGCCGCACGTCGATGGGCGTGCGTGGTATCAATCTCGGCGAAGGCGACAAAGTCATTTCGCTCTCGATCTTGCGTCACGTCGAGGCGACGGCCGAGGAGCGGGCCGCCTATTTGAAGCGCGCCAGTGCGGTGCGGCGGGGCGGCAATGGCAACGGCAATGGGGACGACAACAGCGCCGATCAGGAGGAGGCCGAAGGCGCTATCGAGCTCGGTGAGACCCGCTACGTCGAAATGTCGGCCGCGGAGCAGTTTGTCCTCACGATTTCGGAAAAAGGCTTTGGTAAGCGCACGTCGTCTTACGAGTACCGCACCACGGGCCGCGGCGGCAAAGGCATCGTGGCTATGACAATCACCGAAAAAAACGGCCGGCTGGTGGCCTCCTTCCCGGTCGAGGAGAGCGATCAGATCATGCTGGTGACCGATGGCGGGCAGCTCATCCGCTGCCCGGTCGACGGTATCCGTATCGCTGGCCGCGCCACGCAAGGCGTCATCGTGTTCACCACCGCCGACGGCGAACGCGTCGCCTCGGTCGAGCGATTGACTGAGGACAGCCAGGAGAACGGCGGCGAATGACGCACGACCACTCCGCCGAGCGCTGGAAGCATGATGGCGTGCGCGTCATTCCGGGCGACCAGCTTGATCCAAACGTTCCGTCGACGCCGGGGATGGACCGCAAAGCTGCGATCAATTTCGCCCGTGCCGGTGCGCAGAAGCTGTGGGCGGGCACGGTAACAATCAGGCCGGACGCCAAGACCGGGGCGCATCACCACGGGCATCTCGAGAGCATCATCTATGTGGTGCGCGGCAAAGCCCGCATGCGCTGGGGCGAGCGGCTGCAATTTACCGCCGAAGCCAATCCCGGCGATTTCATTTTCATCCCGCCTTATGTGCCGCATCAGGAGATCAATGCCAGCCCGGACCAGATTTTAGAATGTGTGCTGGTGCGCAGCGACGGCCAAGCGATCGCGATCAATCTTGATATTGAGCCGGTAGAGAAGCCGGAAACTGTTTTGTGGATTGACCCAATTCACCGCGCGCCCGGCGAAAACAGATAAAAATTTCTCGGCCGGTTTGCGAGCGGCGAACGACGGCTTTCGAGAGCACTAAACAGCTGCGGCGACCCTGATTGTGAGATATTATTGACTCTTGTCCTGACTCACTCGGTTCGTTTCGTTTCCCTTTAAAAAGTTGGAGAGTGCCGATATGGCGGATGCGCCGGTCGATTTCAAACTACTGGCGGGCGCGGGCGTTCCCACGCGCGACTTCAAGGCCGGCGACGTCATCTTCAAGCAAGGCGATCCGGCGCAGGAATTGTTCATCATTCAAAGCGGCGAGGTCGAAATTCGCCTTGGCAATCGTGTCCTTGAGAGATTGTCTCGCTACAGCATTTTCGGTGAAATGGCCTTGGTTGACGCGGTGCCGCGTAGCGCGACGGCAGTCGCGGTCGGCGATGTGAAGCTCGTTTCCGTCAGCGAAAAGCAGTTTCTATTCCTGATCAGCAACACGCCGTATTTCGCGCTCAATGTCATGCGTGTGATGGCTTGGCGCCTGCGCATGGCCAATAGTGCGTTGTGAATGGCGTCGCTTAGCGCGTTTTGCATCGATAGGCTAAAACGCAGCATCGCAAAACTGGATCAAGGGAACCTTGGACATGTCTAAGCCGCTCACGCTTGGTGACATCACAATTCATCCCGTCGTCGAGCAGCAGGGCGCGTTCTTTGATGCGCTGAGTTTCTTCCCTAAGCTTAGCAAGGAACTGCTCGAGGAAAACCGGTCCTGGCTCAAGCCGGAGTTTGTTGACGCGCAGGACCGCTTGGTGCTTTGCATTCAGAGCTTTGTCATAAAGATGCCGCGTCAAAACATCTTGATCGACGCTTGCGTCGGCAATCACAAACCGCGGCCGACACGCCCATTCTGGAACATGTTGAACAGCGACCGCTTCGAAAAGGGACTGGCGGACGCCGGTCTCACGGTGAGTGATATCGATTACGTGATGTGCACGCATCTGCACACCGATCACGTCGGCTGGAACACGCGCCTGGAAAACGGCCGATGGGTGCCGACATTCCCAAAGGCGATCTATGTCATGGCGGATCGCGAGCTGACGCACTGGACGCAGCGCGAGAAGGAGAACCCGCAATCCGTGCCATGGATCACCGACTCGGTGCTGCCGGTCATCGAGGCCAAGCGCGCGAAGATTGTCACCAGCGATTTTGCGCTCAACGATTCGATCAAATTTATTCCGACACCGGGCCACACGATCGATCATTTCTCGGTGCTGATCGGGCAGCCCGGCGCCGACGCTTTGATCACCGGAGACATGATTCATTCGCCGCTACAAGGAAAGTATCCCGACCTCGGCATGATGTCGGACTACGACTCGGTACAAGCCGGGAAAACCAGACGCACGACCTTCGATCGATTTTGTGATGAGCCCACGATCATGTGCATCACCCATTTTCCCAGCCCATCGACGTCCCGCGTGCGTCGTTGGGCCGACGGCTATAGATTCCTTCCTATTGGGCACTGAGTTGAGAATAAACGGACCATTCTTTGCGTTTGGCGCTTTGCGCAAACGGCCGCTTCGACCCAGGTCGGGAACCAAATTCGCGTGAGCTGGTTGCCGCTTTGGCGCGGGCGCAAGGTCCCAAACATCGTGAACGCTACGCTGAAAACGGCATTGGCTATGTCGATCGTGATCGCCGGAGCGGTCGTGATCTACCAAGCATTTCATCATGATACGTGGTGGTATGGTTCAGGACTGGCCATGGCGTGGGGAGCAACGGTGTCCTGGGTGAGGAATTTGGTCTAACGGTCGCGCTCACTGCGGCTGTCAGCACCTCGACCTGGAGCTAGCCCGCGCGGCCGCAGCCTTTAACCTGCGCCGCAAAGCACCGGCCGCGTTTCTGGCACGCCCTCGGCTACCGCAATAAAGCAATTTGAAGGGGCATTCAGAGGATGGCTGGCTTTTTCTTATCAATAATGATGGTGGTGATGATGGTGATGATGGTGGTGGTGACGATGTGCACGCAGTCCAACGCGCGCATAAACGCGGGCGCCGTGATGATGATGGTGATGACCGACCACAACTTGCGCGGTCCTTGTCGCGCCCGTGCGACGGGAGTCGCGAGTTCTGGAAACGGGATTCGGGAACCTAGGGCTGCAAGAACGCAAGATGATGCATGTCCCACCATTGCGGCGCTGTCGCCGTTATCGCCCGCAATATCGCCTAGCAAATAACAGCAAGCCGGATGGGATTGGCGCGTTGTTTGGACGATGCTTTCTCGTTCGCCCTGTCGATGCACATTCAATGCTGGATTTAACGGCGCGCCCGCTTAATATTGGCCCGTGGTTTTCGGTCAAGGGACGACCGAATGGCTGACTACTACTCCGTGCTCGCACGAGCGATTGTGAACCTCGATACGCAGGATGCTGGCGTACGGCAGGAATTGTACGAACGCGCTCGAAACATCATCGTTGCCGAATTGCGCCGGCAAGATCCGAAAATTTCGGCCTTAACCATCACGCGTGAGCAGGCTGCGCTCGAGACGGCTATCCGCAGGCTTGAGGCGGAATTGCAGCAGACAGCGCCAAAGCGGACTACTGAGAGCAGGCCCAACCATCCCGGCAAGTTGCGCATCGCAGAGATCGACGCGCTCGGCAACATGCCGAAAGCGCTTGCGGCGATGCTGTTCGGTATTGCTTACCTTGCAGCGATCGTCGGTTTTAGCGGTGTGATATACCTGCGCGGCCTCGCGCTCGTCCACGCGGATATCATTCAATACCCGATCCTGCTGGTTGTCATGGCCGGCTTGGGATGTTTGTTAGTACCTTTGTCTCGCACAGTGTTTAGGAAGTTGCGGGTGTATAGTCGCAGTCCCGTTCCCGCGGCCAGATGACCAGAATTGACGGCGAGTGTAAATTAAATTTGACAAGCTCTTACCTGTTCGACGCGGAGAGCGAGCCTGAAAATCAAGTTTGAATGCTATAAGCACCTACTCGCCGCGTCGCGCAGCGCTGGCGAACCGATTCGCTTCCTCGGCGGCGCGAAACAGTGCCATTGCTTTATTGACGCATTCCTGTTGCTCAAATTCCGGTTCGGAATCGGCGACGATGCCGGCGCCGGCTTGGACATACATCATGCCGTCCTTCAGCAGCGCGGTGCGGAGCGCAATGCACGTGTCCATCTGTTCGCCGGCGGAAAAATATCCAACGCTCCCGGCATAGAGTGAACGCTTCTCTTTTTCCAACTCGTCGATGATCTCCATTGCTCGAACCTTTGGCGCACCAGAGACGGTGCCCGCCGGAAAGCCTGCCGCGAGCGCATCGAGCGGTTCGCAGTTGTTGCGCAATTTGCCTTCGACATTCGAGACAATGTGCATGACTTGGCTGTAGCGCTCGATGAAGAATTGATCAGTGACTTTGACGGTGCCGATTTCGGCGACGCGACCGACATCGTTTCGGCCGAGATCGAGCAGCATCAAATGCTCGGCACGCTCCTTCGGATCGGCGAGGAGCTCGGCTTCGAGCGCCTGATCTTCGCGGGGGGTGGCGCCGCGTGGTCGCGTGCCGGCGATCGGGCGGATCGTCACGGTGCCGGCGGCGGTCTTGACCATTATTTCAGGACTGGATCCGGCGATAGCGAAATCGCCGAAATTGAGAAAGTAGAGATAGGGCGACGGATTGACCCGGCGCAAAGCCCGGTAAAGCGCAAAGGGCGGCAGCGGGAAGGGCGACTCAAAGCGCTGCGACAGTACGACCTGAAAAATGTCTCCAGCGGAAATGTAATCCTTAGCGCGTAACACCATGCGCTTGAATTCCGCGGGCGTGGTGTTGGATGTCGGCTTGACGTGCAATGGACCGGTCTTGGCCTCGACCGCCTTATCGAGCGGCCTGTCGAGCGCATCAACGACCGCCGAAAGACGTTGTACCGCGTCCGCCAAGGCGGTTTTGGGCGGCACGGCGCTTTGTCTGCGCACCGGTGTGACGACGGTGATGGTGTCTTCAACCGCGTCGAAAACCAGAATCAAAGTCGGGCGCACCAGAATGGCGTCTGGAATGCCGATCGGGTCCTCGCGCGGCGACGGCAAGTCTTCGATAAGGCGTACGATGTCGTAGCCGAGATAACCGAACATGCCGGCCGCCATCGGTGGCAGTGCGTGGGGCAGTGCAATGCGGCTTTCGGCGAGCAGATACCGCAATGCCGCGAGCGGCGGCTCATCGAGCGGAGAGAACGCATTCCTTTGTGTCTGCGGAGCGCGATTGATCTCGGCGCGGCGTCCAACCACGCGGTATATGAGATCAGGCTCCAAGCCGATAATCGAATAGCGGCCGCGGACCGCGCCGCCCTCGACCGATTCCAGGAGAAAACTCTTCGGGCGCGAAACGGCGATCTTGATGAAAGCCGAAACCGGCGTTTCCAGATCAGCGACCAGCTTCGTCCACACGACCTGCGGTTCGCCCGCGGCATAACGCGCCGCGAACGACTCTTCCGAAGGCTGAAATTGCATCTAGTCCCTATCCGATGGGCCGCTGCCGGTCGCTTGCGCGAGTACTGCGGCGTTCACGGACGCGCCGAGGTCGTCTTCGAGACGGGCGACGTATTGTCCAGTCAGATCGGCGGAGAGTTCTCGTTGCACGGTCTGGGCGACGTGCTGGCCGTCAGGCGAATTTGCATCTAGCGCCGGCGTGTTGACATCAACCACGCGAAAGACAATCAACTGCGTCGGATTCTCGCCCGCCGAGCTTCCATATGAGTCTTTTGCGGTATGGAAGACCGCCTCGGTCATCCTGGCTGAAATCCCACCGCTTGCCACTTCTCGCTTGATATCCTTCGCTGTCTCGACCTTGACGCCATTGGCGGAGGCAAGCGCAGCCAATTGTTCGCCACTATGGAGCTTGCCGACCATATCGTCCGCTTTGCTTTTCAGTCGGGATGCGATTTCATCGTCGCGCCAGCGTTGCTCTACCTCGGTTTTGACCTCATCGAGCGTGCGTTCGCGCGCCGGCGTAATGGCGGCGATGTCATACCAAATATAGCCGCCCTCGGCATCGATCGGATCGTTGTCGACGCCAACATCGGAGGCAAAAGCGGCCTTGATAACATCGGCACCGCGGGAAATGTTGACGGTCGGCTTACCATCCAGATCGCGTCCTGAACGGTCGATGTTGTAAGTCGTTACCGGCAGGTTGAGCTTTGCCGCGGCTTCCTCGATCGAGCTACCGCCGGCGCGCGCGTCCTCAATTTTGTCGTGCAGGTCTTGCACTTGGCTCTTGGCGCGTTCCAGGGCGATTTGGGAGCGAAGCTGGGGGGCGACTTCGGCAAGAGATTGCGTCGTCTCGGGCAGGATTTGCACGACCGTGACCAGCACGGCTCCAAACCGTGTTTGCACCGGATCGCTGACTTCGCCTTCCTTCAAACCGAAAGCAGAATCCGCAACCGCCGGTTCGACGATGCGCGATTTCGGCACGATACCCAGGTCAACATCCTGTTCCTTCAAGCCGCGTTCACTGACGATTTCGCTAAAGCGTGCGCCGCCCTTGATGCGTTCGGCGGCGGCTTGCGCATCGGCGAGGGTCGGAAAGACGATCTGCTCGACATGGCGGCGCTCCGGAGTCGTAAAGCTGGAGCGCCTTTGGTCGTAGGCCTTTTTCAGATCGTCGTCGGAAACCTCCATCCATTTCGCGAGCTCGGTCGGCGTCGCCGAGACGACGGCGATCTTCCGGTATTCAGGCGCGCGAAACATAATTCTGCGCTCGTCGAAATATTTCTTGAGCTGTTCGTCAGTCGGCTTCGCAATATCGCCGGCTTGAGCGGGACCGAGCGCGATATATTCGATGTTGCGCTGCTGGTTCTGGAATTGATTTATTCCATCAAGCCACGCTTTGGGCGTGGTTAAGTTGGCGGAGATGCTGTCGAGGATTTGCCGGCGCAACGTTTCCTGCCGCTGCTCGGCGACGAAGCGCTGCTCGGTGTAACCGATATTGCGCAGGATCATCTCGAATCTGGCCCGATCGAACTGGCCGTTCGCGGTCTGCAGCTTCGGATCCGAAGTAATATGGTGCGCGATCTCGGCATCGGAGAGCCCAAGACCCATCTGCCGCGCACGCTGGTCGAGGCCGGCCCGCGCAATCATTTCACTGAGCACTTGCCGGTCCACGCCGAGAGCGCTTGCACGGTCTGCCGACAGCGGTTGACCGAGCTCGCGGCCAAGCTGCTGCAGGCGATCCTGGTAAGTTTGCCGGAAGCTTTCGACCGGGATTTCGGTATCGCCAATCTTGGCGAGGCTCGAGCGGCCGAAGCCGCGAAAAATGTCGTTGATCCCCCAAACGGCAAAGCTGCCGGCCAGCACCGTCATGACGATACCCATGACACTGCGGCCAAGCCAATTTTCAGAGGCTTTTCGAATACCCCGGAGCATGCAACCAACTTTGCAGTGAGCCGATAAGCACGGCGCGGCGGCGCACTATAAGGACGGGCCTATGCGGCCGCAACCGATGGGATAGAGCGTAAAGCGTCTCTTTTCCGTCCGCAACCGGTCCGCTAACGGCTAGTATTCTTGACACGGTTTTATCAGCAAGTTACGTTAAATAAATAACTTATATCTTTTAAGCAAACTAAATGCAGAGGGTCAAACGGAACTGTGGCAACACATATGGCAACATTACACAAATTTCATTTTCAATGCGCCAAATGTACGCGTGGTGTGGTGGAGAGCGACGGTTATTCGCCCAGCACGCGACGACGATGTTCTTCCCGCATTTCGTCGGCGATGCTCGTTCGGAGTAGCTCGCTCATCCTTCTGCACAGTGGAGCGCGCTCCGGAAAGATGCTCCGCTTCCACAGTGAGCGGTCCTGCTAGTCCGTGTATTGCGGACCGCGCTAGTGGCCCCGGACCTCACCCTCCCCCAGAGCCGGGGCCACGCCCACTCGGATTCGTGCTCACATGGCCGTTACGCCCATGTCCACTGAACGAGAAAGGCTTGTCCGGGACATCAACAATCTAAAAGAAAGAGTGAGTTTGGTGTGGCTCGACATGATATCCAAGCAAATGACGCCAGCTGAACGTCAGGAATTATTGAACAGCATCGAGTCGTTCCTCAAAAGGCTGGATACTCTACTGGATCAGCCGTCGACAGACGTTGCATAGCTTTGCCATCGCGCCTCAATCGCGCTATACGCGGCGGCGTTATGTCGTTGCGTGAGCGGACCCGCCCTGGGCTGGGCATTATCGAGCCGTGTCCGCCGTCACCCGCGAAGGCCCCGCCTTCCGGCCCCGGCTGGATCCACGAAATCAAGCATGACGGCTTCCCCATCATGGCGCGCCGCGATGGCGCCCGTGTCCGGCTGATCACCCGCCACGGTAACGATTTCACGGCGCGGTTTCCGCTTGCGGTGGAAGCGGTCAGTGCGTTGTCAGCTCGCTCGTTCCTGCTCGACGGCGAGGCGATTGTCACTAATGGCGATGGCCTCGCTGTGTTTGACTTGATCCGCCACCAGCGCCACGGTGACGATGCGGTGCTGATCGCTTTCGACCTGATCGAACTCGACGGCGAAGATTTACGCCGCCCCCCGGAATATTTGGTCAACGTAGGGTGCGCCGCGACGGACTATATCTTTGAGATCCGGTCCGTATGAGAGCAAAGCACCCCTGCTGACGACGACGGGTCTCCAGGGATAGATCGCCGGTAAATTACTTCGTGCTGCAAGCGATATGATCCCGTCGACGTGAATGTACATAAAAAAATCCGGCATGACGATGAGGCCGCAACCAAGGTCTTTTCCGAGGGATGTCACGATAGTTTCGATTTCGGCATCGCTCCCGGCACGCGCTGCAATTGGCTCCACGTTAGTGGATCGGGCCGCAGCCTCAAAATCGCGGAAGTAATAAGTCCCTTTGCCGGGCGCCGTATCGGGATTGAACAACATAGCAACCCGCTTTACCCCGGGGGCGATCTCTCGAAGATAGTCAAGCATCTTGGCGGTGATCGCGGATTCTGAAGTAATGAAGCCAGTTATGTTTCCGCCCGGATGGGGTAGTCCTGCAACGAACCCGTCTCCGACCGGGTCGGTAACTACTACAAATACGATTGGGATCGTCCGCGTCTCCCGTTGAAACGCTGCGGTCACGGGAGTCCCTTCCGAGAGAATTACATCGGGCTGCAGCGCTACTAGCTCTTTGGCAAAAATCCTTGCCCGAGTCGCGTCGCCACCACCCCAACGAACATCCATTCGCAAATTGCGACCTTCGATCCAACCCAGCGCGGCCAGCGCCTGCGTAAATCCAGACAGTTGAGCTTTTCCTTCCGGATCATTTTCTTCGGGGCCCATCAGCACGCCTAGGCGCTTAACTCCACTGGCCTGCTGTGCCCGAGCCGTGATCGGCCATGTGGTCGAAACAGCAATTGCCTTGATGAAATCGCGCCGTCGCATTTGCCTAACCACGCCCACGATGGCCTAATTACATCAGCCTTTCAGGACCGACGAAATGGGGTTCAGAGGTCAGTTTTTTCGGCGGTAATCTTGAGCCACTCATGTCCGCTTTGGGTCAAAAGCGGACATCGCATCAGGTTCGCGTCATGTCCGTTTTACCCCCAAAAGCGGACATCGTTGGGTGCGACTGGGATGTCCGCTTTGTGCCAGAAGCGGACATTGGTTCGGTTTGAAAAGTGAGGACGCAGGGACGACCAAAGGGGTTCCGCCGGGATTGTCAATCTAACTGCGAGCACCGTTTATGGGTGAGGCGGTAGAGAATCTGCCGAGATCAGTGCGGTACAGAAGCAGCGTGAACGCTAGCCAACGGCGGCTATGTCGTATGTACCACACGCCGCAACCGAGCAACCATTACGCCGCTTAATCAAAGGGTTTAGCCGACGATTTGAAGTTTTGGTCGTGATTTCGCTAGCTTTCGTTCTGTGATCCGCCGAAGGTTGTTTTGGAGCAGCCAACCGTTGACGTGAGGAGTAGTTGAGTTAGCCCGCCCGATTTGGTCGCGGAGGCTACCGCGGCCGTTTTGTGATTCCGACGGTATAGTCTGTAGGAACAGGGTCGTCGCTTATTTTGATAAACCGATAAAGGACGCAGGGCAACGACGAGAGATCTATCGGTCAGTAACGCAGATTTGGACATCACAAACCCATTGAGGTCCCGCCGCGTCATCTGCAAGGCTTTTTACTTTTCTTCCAAGCCGTCGATCCGTCTCTCCAGTTCCGAGTAGTTGACTTGGCTGTTATCCTTTACCTGTTCGAGCATGAGATTGAGCCATCTGATCTCACTCTCTGCTTTGTCCAACCGTTTCATCAATTGATAAACGTAGTAAATTCCTGCTACCGCAATGACGAATGGCCCCACAAGATCCCATAGGCGATCCCAGGTGCGAGTTGAGTCTTCACCCAACCAAAGCATTGTGCCAAAGAGGCAGAGCGTTGCGCCAGTTCCAAAGATGGTCCAATTGATCAACTGAAATCTGATATTGTTGCGCCAGTTCCTGTGCTCTTCGAATTTATCAAAGTAGGCTTGGCGTTCTGCCTTGGCATCACGCCCCCAAAAAGCAGCAACTTTTATCGGATAATTCAACGCAACTAACTCTAAGCTACGACGTTCGCGCCGCGCTAGGCGCGAACTTATGCCGGCCCACAATATCACCAGACCGATCGTGAAGATCCATGCAGACATCGCGCGGTCGCTCCCTGCTTGGCGATCACATTAAGATGCCCTTCTCGTAGGAGAGGCAAGTCCTCGCCCCTGAAGGCATGCGTACCATCCGGCGGGAAACGGCGAGGGAAGGGCATCGATGCGCTGACGTTTGGCGAAAAAGACATTCCGTTTGCGCAATAGCAATGACGAGACGTTACGGTAGAACCATTGGCGCTTTCGTTCCGCCCTAGCCGCCCGGTACCCCTTGAATAAGGCGCCGCGACTCTGCACTATCTAAGGCGAATGAGGGGCATTTTCCATCGCCAGCTTGCTGAATACGCGGAGTATCATCGCGATCAGCGTAATTGCCTGATGCACATTATCGGTAATCCGATTTTGTTCGTGGCGGCGGTGCTACCACTGAGTCTACTGTCCGTAACAGTCTTTGGTGTGAAAACCAACGCCGCATTCATATTGGTCATTCCGGCGCTTATCCTCTGGGTATCGTGGGACGTCGGTCTAGGCCTGGCCATCGTCGCTGCAGCTATTCCATTGCTGTTAGCCGCTACTATCATTGCCAATCATGTGAGCGTGGCCGCGGTCTGGATCATCACCGCTTTATTGACCGTCATAGGCTGGGCCTTGCAGATTGTCGGTCATCAATTTTTTGAACGGCGCCGGCCGGCGCTGCTTGACAATCCAATTCACATGCTGATTAGCCCTATGTATCTGTTCGCAAAACTTTTTGTTGCGCTCGGGTTCCGACGCGATCTTGCCGCGCTTTTGCAAAAATGATCCGCATAATTGCCATCGCTGCGACACTGATTGGAGCGATTTGGAACAAGACCGATGCGGCAAGCACTCGTTACAGGTGGTAGCGGCTTTATTGGACAGCATCTGGTGACGAGCCTTCTCGCGCACGGTCGTCGCGTGCGCATTCTTGATCTTCGTCCTCCAAGATATACCCCAACGACAGTGCAGTATGTCCAAGGTTCGGTACTAGATCCGGAATTGGTCCTAGCAGCGCTTGATGATGTCGAGGAGGTCTATCACCTCGCCGGATTGCCGGGCATGTGGGCCCGCCACAAGGACGACTTCCACGCCGTTAACGCTCAAGGCACTGCACGGGTAATCGCCGCCGCCCGTAAGCGAGGGGTCTCCCGCTTATTGCACTGCTCAACTGAATCCATTCTTTTCCGACCGTTGTGTACAGCATCGACCCTTTGCGAAGACGCTGGCGTCACGCTTGAGCAAATGCCAGGCATTTATACGCATTCGAAAATGCTCGCTGAACAACACGCTTTGCATGCGGCGGCGTGCGGTTTTCCGCTGGTCATTGCCAATCCGACGATGCCAATCGGTCCCCACAACGGCAGTCTGACCCCGCCGACCCTAATGCTCCAATATTTTCTTAGCCAACGTGTTCAGATCTATTTGGATTTCATCATGAACCTTGTCGACGTGCGTGATGTCGCCGCAGGTTTGCTGTTGGCCATGGAACGGGGGCAAACTGGGCAACGCTACATTCTCGGCGGTGAAAATATTGCGCTGAAAAAACTACTCGCTATCATCAGCGTTATCAGCGGCCGCAGGGCGGTCCGCGTTCCAATTCCGGCGGTAATGGCGCAAACGACCGCTGCAATGCTAGAATTTATCGCTGATCACGTGACCCATAACCCGCCAGCCGCTACTCTTGAAGGCGTGCGCATCGCGTTGCGGTCGCAAGCCCTATCGATCGACAAAGCGCGGCGTGAACTCGGCTATACGCCGCGTCCGATTACAGCGGCTTTGGAAGAGGCCATACAATCGCTCGTGAACAAATCGCAGTAAACGGCCGAAAGCAGTTCAAATACCAACTCAGTCATAAATGGCCTGCAGCCTTTGCTGGGGCTTGACTGATGAGACTAGAGCCTAAATCTAAGGGCCGCGACGCTAGCGAGACGCATCAGGGCGTGATCATTCAGCCAAACCAAACCTTCCAAGTCATCTGGATCGCATGGGTTGTGAGCTGGATAGCGGCGTCATTCTGGTCAGGCCGCACGGCAAAGCGCGTGACCACATCTGAAACCTGGATCTACCGCATTATCATCTTTGCCGGAGCCCTCCTCATTGCCCCTTGGACAGCGCGAGCGCTCGGCGAGAGCCCGATCTGGCAAATTGGCGATTACGGCGCCTGCGCACTCGTCGGCGTTATGCTGGTAGGTCTCGCGCTAACCTGGTGGGCGCGAATGCAACTTGGCCGCCTTTGGTCCAGCGCTATCACACGCAAGGAGGAACATCGACTGGTCGAGACGGGCCCTTATGCCTTGGTGCGTCACCCGATTTACACTGGCATCATCACTGCTCTCTTAGCGACAGCAGCCACTCAGGCAACGCTGTTGGCGCTATTGGGTGCGGTGCTCATAGCGATCGGGCTGTGGGTGAAAGCGCGCACCGAGGAGCGGTTTCTGTTGGCTGAGCTTGGTCCAGACGCCTACGAGTCTTACCGAAGCCGCGTCCCGATGCTGATTCCATTTGTACCCCACCGTTGATTCTTAACTGACCTACCGGCCCTTTTTACATCGGCAGTTATCGGCCCGCGGTCCCGATCGTGCCTTCAGTGACGGCACCGTGTTTGGGAGAACCGCAGCTTTTGCTGCTATATGGGTCACACACGACAGGGGCGCGCGCGGGACTGGCGGACACTGCAGTGAGGATGTCTCTGATGACCATGCCCTGGAGCACATTGTTTTTATCGATATTGAAATGCCCGACACCAGCCATGTGCTCGAGATCGACATTTTGCAGCGCGCCACTGAATCCTTGGCCCCTGTCGACTGGATCGCCGAATCCGTTGGCGATGTAATAATTGATATAACGGTCGACGTGGCCTGTCGTGGTCATGCGGGACGTCGGATCTAGCCCTATGGCCAATTTGACCGGCACGCCGAGTTGGCTCAGGCGTGCGGCCATTTCGGTGACTGCCGTCGCGCCTGACGAGTGCCCAACCAAGACAATTGTCCGCGTCTGTCCGCCCTTGTACTCAGCCGCGGCTTGTTCGGCCAAAGTTGGCCAAGCCAAATAGTTGTCTACGGTGGTGTGAATGCCATGCTGCTTCAGCTTGGCCGCAATCTGGTCCATGCCCAACGAGAACACGTTCGCGAAGCCGCGGAGCAGATAAACGTGCTCACGAGGCTGCGAAGTCGGTGTTGTTGTCTGCGCGTTGCAGATGCCAATCGATAGTCCAAGCAGCAACATCGACAGCACCAGGGAACGCGGCCGATGCCAACGCCGCCGAACCAGACGCGAAAATCGGCGCGACCTAGTGCAGCCGCCCAAAGCTTTCATGGCCTTCCCTCAGATGGAACCGAGCTTTTCACCCCTTAAATTCGTTCACCCCTTAAATTCGTATTGTCTTCGTACAATCCGCTCTTTCAACGGCGGCTATTTTGGCGGGACGTTAATTTCAACGAGTGTGTTGCGGGCGCAACACCTTGGGCCGTTAGGCGCCTTCCATGGTTGCTGTTTGTACTGCAGGTCCCAGGTAGGGCTCATCGGCTGTTACTGGCTCGCCTTCAAGGGAATTGACTAGCAAGAGACTAGGACCGAGCAAACGTCGTCCGCGCACCAGCGTCGCCCGGGCTGCAAGTGCGTCGAGTGCCGCTTGAAAAAGCGCCGGTATTTCACGCGGTCTCATCAGCACCGCTTTGATCATGGCCCCAATATTGGTGGTTCCGTTCGGTCGCATGGCGGCGACCGCGGATGTAGGCAGCGTGCGCTCGGCCGGATCGGTGATAACCCGCATTGCAGCTACCGGTAACCCTTGCGCGGCGCCCACTGTGGCGACGGCGTGAGATTCCATATCGACAGCAATTGCGCCCGTATTTAGATGCAATTTACGTTTATCATGCGGATTACTGACGGGCGCTGATACACCCAGGATCATACCGGACACTGCGTCCGAAAATGTCTGCAGCAATTGCTGAGACCATATTTTATTCGTCGGCATCCGATTCGATCCCGAGAGGATCGCAGAACCGATAACGCAGTTTCCGGGCCTTAGCTGCGGCGCAAGCCCGCCCGCCACGCCAAAGCTAATAATCCCGGGGCAATCGCCAAACAAATTGCGCGCTTCTGATATCGCCGCAGTAAGCGCGGTGGTCAAATTACGGCCGTCGCCACTGCAGACGACGTGTATCCCTGGACCCGCAGCGATGCGGGCTTCAAAGGCTAACCCAACGACGATAATCAAGAATCCCCCGCCCCATTTGCGGAGAGGATCGTACACGGCGATCTAAGCAACGTCAAAATTCTAACTAAGCATTCAAAATGAGCTCGTCAGCAGGTTTTATGCAGTTGATCAGCAGCTCGGGTTGCCGGCGCTCGTCCTTAACCGCAACAATTTTCGCACAAAGCTTACCGCCACAATCGTAGAAGCTCACCTCCGTGCCGGTAGATGGGCGCATCCAGACGCCGTAGGGATCGAATGCACACGCGATTCCTGGCAGGGCGATCACGAACAACATCAGTGCAGCACTTCTTGTCAGCAGTGGACCGAATACATTCGTCATCTTCTTCAATCCACTTTGCTTCAAAACCCAACGCGTTTCATGCTTGGTCATCAGCCGACATTTTAGATTCCCCGTCTAACCCCGAAAGCAGACATTGCCGAGTGCTGCCGCAAATCAGCATCTGCTCGCGCAGCGCGCTGAGACCGAACTGGGCGCAGCCATCGAGATAAGATAGCGTGGTACAGTGAAGCGCTCGCCTTTGGTCAGCGCTGCGCCCTCCGACAAGTTGTTGACCTGGCTTAGCGCCCAGAGTGGCACATGGTACGTCGCCGCGAGGTTTTGTAGCGTACCGCCGGCGTGGGCCGATACTCGCAGGCCGCTGTCCCATAGTTCGATCGAACCAGTTGACGGAATGTCGATGCGCAGCGGTATGGCTTCACCCTCCGCACTCGCAGGTGTCGCCGCAAGCGCCGTAATCTTGCTGACTAATTGGTCGTGGATGTTTCCAAACTTTTCCATATTGGTGTGATAGATTCCGTGAAGGTCTTTGAGGTCGAAGCTGGCATAGTGGCCGTGGAAGCCGCGGCCCTGCACGACGTCGCCGCCGCCGCCCACCAGAATGTTAGAGGACTGGTAGAGGTTGATATAGCGCTCGACATTCGGCGACAAATTGTCGGCAAAGCGCGTGGGATCGTAGGTGACCAGGAGGCTCACTGGGATACTAGCGGCGTCGAGACGTTCGGCAAATTTCACGGCCGCATCGCCGCCCAGGGAGTGGCCGATAATGGTAATCGGCTCAGGGTCACGGCGGTAATCGCTGATAGCTTGATCGGCAACCCCGCGCCACATCAGGTAGGAGCTGACATCTGCGGTGACGCCCGCGCGGTTGATGCGATCCGTCAGTTCGTCCATTCCCCAATCAGTCAGGCCGATAAAGCCACGGAACAGATAGGCGCGTCCACGTGGCTGGACCGTAACCTTTTTAGCGGCGTCGGGCGGTTCGAGCCGCGGCGCGGTTTCGCCGGTACTGGCGAGGCATATAGCGATCAAGACGCCTGCGATGTGCTTGGCTTGGAACATGCGCATCGAGCGTTTGGCGAAGGAAGCTGGAAACAGCCGATTAACCTGCAACCCGCGGGCACTTCGGCGCCCAATCGGTTGCAGAGACGAGTTCGCCAAGTTAAGCCCCCCGGAATCCTGATTCTCCACGAACCGCCAATGCCAGTAACAGTGGGTAGAATTGAGGAGTCGGCTCGGCATTTCCGTGGTGAAGGTGGCGCTTTGCTCCCGCCGCCTTATGGGATTTTTGTCCCTAGACGAGAACCACCTTCGCATACGATAGCGCTGCGTACCGCATCGGCGCGTCCGCTTTGCCCTGAAAGCGGAGATCGATTGAGCGTACCGGGATGTGGGCTGATTATTCGATCACCGGCCAGGCGATCGCCGACGCCATGTCAGGAAGGCGCCCGGCGCGGGCATGCGCGATGAGCCAAGCCATGATCTCCGCGCTTTGCTCGATCGAACCGAGTCGCCCTGAGCGTCCCTCATGACCAGCGGTCATATCGGTCTTGAGCAAAAGTTCGTGCGCATCGGTCTTGCTTGCCCGCAGCTTCGCGACCCACTTTGCGGGCTCGGCATAGCTTACTTGGCTG
>Ga0310915_10000552_pt1 | contig 18097 bp, 15 predicted proteins | sample GREbulkMGAN111_FD_202508 | JGI IMG/M metagenome (GOLD analysis project Ga0310915, IMG submission 202508) | Lab enrichment of tropical soil microbial communities from Luquillo Experimental Forest, Puerto Rico - GRE.bulkMG.AN111 | ecosystem: Environmental > Terrestrial > Soil > Tropical forest >...
GGCTTCTTGTTCCGTCATCTGAGGTGGGGCTGGTGCGCCGACCGCGCGTGCGAACGCGGGCAGCCACGAGTTCTGAGGTGTCGGGTCGCCGTCTACGATGTTGTAAGCTCCTGGAGGGCACTCCAGAGCGGCTGCCGTTGCCGCGGCGGCATCATCGATGTGCACCCAGCTCCACACCCCCGGCCATTGCCGATAACAGGAACCCGTTGCTGGCGGGTCTGCTCGCCCATATCGCCATCGCGGCTGTACCAGGTGCCCGGGCCGTAGAAGAAGCCGTAGCGCAGGCTCACAAGTTCAATGCCGGGTGTCCTCGAAGCCGCCGCTTCGAGCTCGGCATACCTGCGTGTACCGGCGGCCACCGCGGGCGACGCATCGAATGCGAAGCGCTCGCTCTCGTCAGCGAGACCGGCACCCGGAGCGTACCAAAAGGCCGCGCCTTGCAGCAGGTAGCGGCGCACCTCGGCATCTCCGAGTGCCGCCAGAAGGTTCGCGTTTCCTTCGGTGCGGACCTTGTAGTCACGTTCCGCAGCAGCCTTCATTTCCGCGGCCGTGTAGCGCCGCAGAAGCGAAGTCAACTCGTTGATGATTGCGTCCGGCCGAACCCGCGCGACGGCCGCCTTCACCGAAGCAGGGTCGAGCGCATCGGCGGTGACCGGCTCCGCGCCCAATTCTCCCACCGCGCGCGCCGACTGGGGCGAACGGGTCAACGCGAACACCGTGTGACGGTGCTCTTTCAAGCACCGGACCAAGGGTCGGCCGATCGCACCGGTGGCGCCGGCGATCAGAATTCTCATCGCTACCTCGCTCTCAAAAAAGGAATTAATTCAGGGCTAGTCGGCTCAACTCCCGATGATAGAGGCGGCGCCATCAACCAAATGAGGCCGTGCCGGCAGGCGTCCCATGGCAACACTCCAGGGCGGTGTGAACGGGCAGGGCGGGTTTCTCTTTAATGGTCGGCTCATCCCGTTTGTTATCGAACGTTTGCCGATCTGGATTGTTGCGTACGCCGTGGAACACCGTTGCGGGACGCTGTGGCAGTGGTTGACGCGCCCCCATTCCCGATGTAGAAGCCGCGCGTGATTTGCGTATGCCCATCCCCGAAGACGATTTCCCCTTCGCGTGGCTTTACCGTGGGGCCTGAGGGTATGCGCGTGGTCTGAACACCACGAACATGCGACGATGCGGGGCCCCGCCGGTACCGGTCGGGGCCCTTTCTTTTGAGGGTCTCTCTCGGAGATCGGCGCCGCCGCCGTTGGCAGAGTTGAGAGAGAGGCAGATGGAACCGGTCGATCGAGCAAATCCGTGGGGCCGTGATGCGCGAGGCTTCGGCCTGCGCGCGGAAGTTGGTGCGACCGTCGCGCTCGCGGCACCGCTCGCCGCGGCCAATCTCGCGCAGATGGCGATGGCAGTCACGAACACGGTGATGGTCGGGCGGCTCGGCGCGATGCCGCTCGCCGCTGCGGGGCTCGGCGGGATGCTCTATTTCACCGGCGGCGTGATGCTGCAGGGCGTTCTGTCCGCCGTCGCACCACTCACCGCGCATGCCCTCGGAGCCGGCGATCGCCGTGCGGCGGGTCGGGTGGCCGGCGCGGGACTGGTACTGGCGGTGCTGCTGGCGCTGCCCTTCGTCGCCGCGCTGACGAGTTTGGACCTGGTGCTCCGGGCGCTCGGTTACGATGCCGCGCTCGCCGCCGAGATCGGCCGCTATTTGCGGGCGATTGCCTGGGGTGGGCCCGCTTTTCTCGGCTTCGCGGTACTTCGCAGCCTGCTAGCGGCACTGTCGCACACGCGTTCGGTGATGGCGGTGCTGCTGATTTGCGTCGCCGGCAATGCGGCGCTGAACTGGGTGCTGATCTTCGGCCATCTCGGCGCACCTCCCCTCGGCGCCGCGGGCTCAGGCTATGCGAGCGCAATCAATCAATGGCTGATGCTGGCCGGCCTGGGGCTGTGCATCCGCATGGTGCCTCGCTTGGCGGCGTTGCGGCTCCTTCGCAACGCCTTCGCCGGGAGGCGTGTCGAGATGGCGAAGATACTTCGTCTCGGCGTGCCGATCGGCGGGATGAGAGGGATCGAGGTCGGCGTCTTCATGACTGCCGGCATCCTGATGGGCCTTTTGGGCGCGGCGGCGCTCGGGGCGCACCAGCTCGTCCTCAATTGCGCGGGCATCACTTTTATGGTGCCGCTGGGAGTTGCCCAGGCAGCGACCGTGCGCGTCGCCTACGAACTCGGTGCCGGCCGGGCGCACGCAGCGCGCCGCGCTGGGTTCGTGGCATTGGCACTCGGGATCGGGTTCATGGTTGCGGCGGCGGTTGTGCTGTGGATCGCCCCCGAGGCCATCATCGCGGTCTATGTCGACAGCGCCGACCCGGCCAATCGCGAGACCGTCCAGATAGCGCGCCATCTTCTCGTGATTGCCGCGCTGTTCCAGGTGTTCGACGGAACGCAGGTGATCACGGCCGGCATATTGCGCGGCTACCGGGACACGATGGTCCCGATGCTGCTTGCCACCTTCGGTTATTGGGGTATCGGTTTCGCCGGGTGCTGGCTCTTCGCATTTCCGCTCGGCTATGGCGCCGTCGGCCTCTGGTGGGGCCTAGCCCTCGGCCTCGCCGTCGTCTCCATCCTGTTGACCCTCCGGCTTCATCTGCTCGTGCGACCGATCAGGCCGGCGGCCGAAGCGGTTGCTTAGCGATAACGGGGACCATCGTGGCACTCCGACGCGGCGCAGGGGTGCCTCGAGCCGCCGACGCTCAGATGCAGCTGCTGTGACCGGTCGCTGTGCAGGTTGACAGGCATAAACCTCAGTATCCCGGCACAAATCGGGCCAAGGAAAAGAGTTCAAGGCGTACACCAGTAACCGCAGCGGCCTAATACGTCTCACGCGGCAGGTCGAGGAGCGGGAAGGCGCTGTGCACATGCGGTGTAGTGACCGGCCGCGCCGGACAGATATAGGATTTGTCGAGGGCCGCGAAGCTGGTGACGCCGAGTAGCGCCAGACAGATCGTGATCTCGTGCTCAAGGATTTCGAGCAGACGCACGATGCCGGCAGCGCCGGCGGCGGCGAGGCCATAGACATAAAGCCGGCCGACCGCGACCGCGTCGGCCCCCAGGATCATCGCCTTGACGACATCGGTGCCGCGGCTAACCCCGCCGTCGACGATGATGCGCGCTTTCCCGCCGACCGCCTCGACAATCTCGGGCAGGACATCGATCGAGCCGAGCGCGTGGTCGAGCTGGCGGCCGCCGTGGTTCGACACGTAAACGCAGTCGACACCGAGCTCGACGGCGCGGCCGGCGTCCTCCACCGTGGCAATGCCCTTCAGGATCAACGGGATGGCGAATTTCGCCCTGTAGCGTTCGACATCGCGCCAGCTGTGTTGCGCCTGAAAGACGCGCGCGTCGTTGCGAACGACGACACCGCGGCGCTGATAGCGTTTGGCGATGTCGCGTTCGCGCCGGCTGTAGCGGTCGGTGTCGACGGTCACACAGAAGGCGTCATAGCCGGCGTCGATCGCGCGGCGGAATTGATCGTCGACCCAGTCGGCGTCGCCGAGCACATAGAGCTGGAAGATCTTGAACCCGTCGCCCGAGGCCTCGGCAGTGGCTTCGAGGCCGGGCTGCGATACGCAGCTCAAGATCATGCCGTTGCCGAACTCGGTAGCCGCCTGGGCGACTGCAGCGCCGCTGTCCGGGTCGAAGCTCTCGAGCGAGCCGACCGGCGCCAGCAGCACCGGGATGCGCAGTTTCCGGCCGAACAGGCTGGCGCCGCAGTTGACCTTGGAGACGTCGCACAACACCCGCGGCCGCAAGGCGATTGAGTCGAGCGCCAACCGGTTGCGCGCCACGGTCGTCTCGGTCTCCGAGGCGCCGATCAGGTAATCCCATGCATTCCGGTTGAGGTTGGCGCGCGCCACCTTGATGAATTCGTGAAGGTTCTGAAAGCGTTCTGCGAGCGACTCCGGCATGACGTTTCTCCTTCGCTAATTTGACGACGATCGCAAGGTATCGCTACGATGGGGCTCTTTGCCTAGACCCGCGACAATCCCCCGAAGAGGAGACGCACGATGCCGCGCATTCTTACGCCCAGCACGCATTCTCAAGAGACCCTTGCGATCGCCCACGAGCTGTTGCCGACCGGTTGGGATTTGGCTACCGCTCCGCATGGCAGGCCGGAGTTCTTCGACCTGCTGAAGGACACCGAATACTACATCGGCGCCGGTCAGTTCAAACACGGGCCGGAATTCTACCAGGCCGCACCCAAGCTCAGGATCGTCCAGACCTTGAGCGCCGGATACAACACCTACGACCTCGATGCGGCGCGAGCGGCCGGGATACCGATCTGCAACAATGGCGGCGCCAATGCGACGGCGGTCGCCGAGCATGCGATGCTGCTGATGCTGGCGGTTTGCCGCAAGCTGATCTGGCAGCACGAGGGCGTGGTTTCGGGGCGTTGGCGCGGTAACGATTTCAACTCGTACAAGCTCTACGAGCTTGAAGACAAAACGCTCGGCATCATCGGGCTCGGCAATATCGGCAAGAAGGTCTCTCGTCGGGCGAAGGCCTTCGACATGCACATCAAATATTACGACATTCATCGGCTAACCGGCGACCAGGAGGATGCGCTCGGCGTTCGGTTTGCATTGTTTCCCGAGCTGCTCAAAACCTCCGACATTATCACCCTGCACGTGCCGCTCGACCTCTCGACGCACAATCTGATCGGCGAGCGCGAATTCGCGATGATGAAGCCGACCGCTATCCTGATCAACACCTGCCGTGGTCCGGTGGTCGACGAGAAGGCGCTCTACGCCGCACTGCGTGACGAGAAGATCCTCGGTGCGGGGCTCGACGTCATGGTCGAAGAGCCACCGAAGCCCGACCACGAGCTGTTCACCCTGAAGAATGCGATCTTCAGCCCGCACGGCGCCGGGCCGACCTGGGACAATCACTGGAAGCGTTGGCGCAACGCCTTCGACAATTTCGAGCGCGTGGCGCGCGGCCAGAAGCCATTCTGGATCGTGCCCGAATTGCGCAACTGAATTTCGTTCGAGCAATCCGACGCGGAAGGCCCCTGACCCCAACCCTCCCCGTGTCCGGGGAGAGAGAGGGACCCGCGCAGCGGGAGGGTGAGGGGCGCGTTAACAGGAGAAACCCATGCCTCTGCGCGTCCTAATGGCCTCCCAGCTCTCTGACACCGTCATTGATGTCGCGCGCGAGATGTTGCCGCCGGGCTACGACCTCGTCGTCGCCGACTTCGACAGCGCGAAATTTGCAGCTGCGCTGAAGGACGCCGAGTACTACATCGGCAGCCCGCGCTTTCAGCTGGGTCCCGAATTCTACCGGGCGGCACCCCGTCTCAAGCTGGTCCAGCTGTTCAGCGCCGGCTACGACCGGCTTGACGTCGACGCGGCGCGGCAGGCCCGGGTGCCGATCTGCAACAATGGCGGTTCGAACTCGGTCGCGGTAGCCGAGCATGCATTGCTGCTGATGCTGGCGGTCTCGCGGCGGCTGGTGTGGCAGCACGAGAATGTTGTCGCCGGCCGGTGGCGCGGCAACGATTTCTCGTCGATCATGCTCTACGAGCTCGAGGACAAGATGCTCGGCATCGTCGGGCTCGGCAATATCGGCAAGAAGGTCGCGCGCCTCGCCCAGGCGTTCCATATGCGCGTCCAATATTACGACGTCGCCCGGCTCAGCGGCGATGCCGAAGACGCGCTCGGCGTGCGGTTCGCGCTGTTCCCCGAGCTGCTGCGGAGCTCGGATATCGTCACTCTGCACGTTCCGCTCGACGCGTCGACTCACAAGCTGATCGGGGCACGCGAGCTCGGGCTGATGAAACCTTCAGCGATCCTGATCAACACCTGCCGTGGTCCGGTGGTCAACGAGGACGCGCTCTATGATGCGCTGATCTCCGAGCGCATCCGCGGCGCCGGGCTCGACGTCATGGTCGAGGAGCCGCCGGCCCCCGAGCACAAGCTCTTTACTCTGCCAAACATCATCTTGACGCCGCATATGGCGGGGCCGAGTTGGGAGAACTGGAAGAAGGCGTTCCGCAACGCGTTCGACAACATCGAGCGCGTCGCCCGCGGCGAGAAGCCGCTCTGGGTCATCCCCGAATTGCGCGAATAGCGGTATCGCTCTCCTGTCGTTCGGTCGGAGCCGTATTAGCGGCCCGTATGCCCGATTCGCAGCACGTGCTCGCCGTCCGTCAGAAATGGCATCTCGCATCTTCGGAAGATTCGTCGTCGGGGCAGTCGGGTCCGGGTCACGGAGGAAAATGTTCGATCTTTGTTCTTGACCTAGCCAGCAATTTTGGATAGCTCGCTGGATGAGGAGATCGCCCTGTGGCTGTCGTCACACTCCGACATGCGAGGAAAAGGTGGTGAAGATCTGTGACGACATGTCCAATGATGACCTCATCGACCTCCTGTTAAGGCGTGCCGCTTTCGTTGACCGGGCGTCCGGTTGGATATCGGAACCAAGCCTTGCAAATGTCGCTCTTGCAGCCCAGCGTCAGGTCCAACAAGATGATCCTATGCGGAAAAGAGTAGCAGGTCTGCGCGGTATTGAGCTTGCTTCGATTTTACAATCGCAATCGGCCGTATGTGAGCCTCGCCACACAGCCTCAAACGGCTTGCTGTTTGAAGGGGATTGTCTCGATTACCTTCCCAAATTCAAAGCAAATCTTGTGGATACGGTTTTCGCCGATCCGCCATTCAATCTCGGTAAGACCTATGGCGCTCGGACTGATGATTCCCGGGCAGACGCCGAGTATGTCGAGTGGTGCCAGACCTGGCTGAGGGAGTGCGCGCGCGTCTTGGCACCGGGTGGCGCGCTCTTCGTTTACAACCTGCCCAAGTGGAGCATCCTTCTCGGTGCCTATCTCATGCAATTGCCGGGCATGCAGTTCCGGCATTCGATCGCGATTGAGATCAAGAGCTGTCCGCCGATCCCAGGACGGCTGTACCCGGCCCACTACAGCCTGCTCTATTTCACTAAGGGGAAACCTAAAACGTTCCGCAAGATCCGCACCCCGATAGAGACGTGTCGTCACTGTGGCGGCGAGATCAGGGATTATGGCGGACATCGGGGTGCGATGAACCCCCTCGGGGTCAATCTAAAGGACGTATGGACCGATATCCCCCCAGTTCGCCACTGGAAGTTCAAGAGCCGAAAGCGTCGTGCAAACGCTCTCTCGACCAAGGTTCTCGATCGGGTTGTCGAGGTGACGACTCGTCCCGGAGATCTCGTTCTCGATCCCTTCGGTGGGAGCGGCACCACCTACGCGGTGTGTGAGCGTCGAAATCGGCGGTGGGTCGGGATCGAACTCGATCATTGCGACGAAATTATCGAGCGGCTGCGGAATGGAGCGCTAGAGCACCACCGAAACGATGATAAAATCGACGACCCCCAATTTGATTTTCCCGGCTGGGCATCTGCCGCGGATTAGATGCCATCGATTTTTGATTGCCGATCGGTCATAGCCGTCCGAGATTTGTACGTCTCTTGGGCAATGGCTCGCCGACCACATCATGTCCGATCGACATGATCAGCAATGGGCTAAAACTGACCTTTGATACGATTCACATGTTCTTCAGCGTAGCTGAAGCGCGGACACCGGTCAGTCAGGTAGCGCGCTGTTTCATTGGATGGAACGACGATGACGCCAACGTCGATATTGCCAACCTCGATTGCCTGCACAAGGTGGGCGAGATCGTTCGTCAGCAGATCACTGCGCGCCGATATCTGAAGCTCTACACCCATGCACACTTCGGCGCCGTCATAACGGAGACATTTTGTCCAGTCGATGCCGCCCGACTTGACGATCCTCCAACCAGATACTGTCGAAAACCGCTCGTCGAGCATTACGCGCAAGGCTGCTGCGCTATTCCCGTGAGGTGCTTCAGCTAGCAGGAATACGAAGTCAGAGATTAGCTGTCGCACTTCGTCGAGCATCTTGGTCAAACCGAGTCTCTCGATCTTCCGTTCAAATCCATCAAAAGGTTTGAAATCGATAATTTTTGGCATGCTCGAAGTTTGGACATTTCTTTCCCGCGCGCCAGCGAGAGCGCCTGTCACTCGATACGTGGCGGAAACGGGGTCTTTTTCGGATTCGAGCGCGCCCCGCTGAGACGTCAGCCGGGGACATCTCGACCGAATCACAATGTGAAAATCGACCCACTCCTGCTGCTGTTGATGCTCGCGGTCTCGCGGCGGTTGGTCTGGCAGCACGAGGATGTCATCGCCGGCCGATGGCGCGGCAACGACTTCTCGTCAATCATGCTCTACGAGCTCGAGGACAAGACGCTCGGCATCGTCGGGCTCGGCAACATCGGCAAGAAGGTGGCACGCCTAGCCCAGGCGTTCCACATGCGTGGCCAGTATTATGACGTCCCCTGGCTCAGCGGCGATGCCGAAGACGCGCTCGGTGTGCGCTTTGCGCTGTTCCCGAGCTACTGCGGAGCTCCGACATCGTCACTTTGCACGTGCCGCTCGATGCCTCGACCCACAAACTGATCGGGGCACGCGAGCTCGGGCTGATGAAACCGACGGCGATCGTGATCAACACCTGCCGCGGTCCGGTAGTCAACAAGGACGCCCTCTACGATGCGCTGGTCTCCGAGCGAATGCGCGGCGCCGGGCTCGACGTGATGGTCGAGGAGCCGCCGGCCCCCGAGCACAAGCTCTTCACCCTGCACAACATCATCCTGGCGCCGCATCTTGCGGGCCGAGCTGGGAGAACTGGAAGACGGCGTTCCGCAACTCGTTCGACAACATCGAGCGCGTCGCCCGCGGCGAGAAGCCGCTCTGGGCCGTCCCCGAATTGCGGGGCTCAGGCTTCTTATTCGATCACCTCGTCGGCCGTCGCCAGCGGCAAGGGCGATATGGTGAGACCGACCGCCTCGGCGCTTCTCAGGTCGGTCACCGGCTCGCGCCGTTTCATCTGCCAGCCCTTCGGCATCAGCGTCTGCAAAACGTCAGCGCCGGGATAGTGCGGCTCGCAATTCCTCGCCGACTTCGCCGGTCCGCTTTGTCAGAGCGAACGTTTTGAGGACGCCCAGAGCCTTGGCGCAGCCTATTTCCGATAAGGCATAGACGCACCATCGCTTGACGCGAGGCGAATCGTCCCTGGCCAAAATTTTTTTCATCAGCGGAACGGTTCGCGGCTCGCGCAGGTGGCCTAGCGCTTCTGCCGCGCGGGCTCTGCATTCCTCGATGTTGTCACGTCGCCGACGATATCGGTCAGAACCAGGCCGGCGGTCGACTCATCATCGGCAAATCCAAGCGCATAGATCACAGCGATTCGTGCCCAGGGTCGATTCTTCTTGTTCGTTGCCACCTTGGCCAGCGGCGCTCCGTCAACGATATCGTCCGCTATGAGCCGCTTGGCTGCCTCGATCGCTTCAACCGGATCTCCGGCTAAGATCAACCTCATATTCTGATCGGTCATCGTCGCAAACACCGGCAGTTACAGTGCCGGGGTAGGTGGCGCGGGCGCGGTACGCATCGCAGCCTTTCTCGCTGCTTTTACAGGCCTCGCGGCGGCTGGCACCGGTTCCTTCTGCAGAAATGCGTTCCACAGGCGGCATGACATTGATGCCTTGCAAGTTGCAAGTGGCGACACAGTGCCATCGTACCTATACGCGTCGAATGCCAAGATACTCCTTCGCTCGGCCCCACGCCACGGCTCGACCCGGGCGTCCGTTCATGCCGCCCTTCCGCGAAAGGGACAGGTAGCGGGTATCGTCGCCGAAGTGGCGTTCAACGAGCGTGGCGCGGCGGATATATTGGTCGCGCCCAAAGAGGGGGCGCAAAGCCTCGAGGTGGCACGAACGATTGGGGCTCCGCCCACGAGGGCAGTTCCGCACTATTTCGCCGGCTGAGACTCTGCCAGACCGAGCGCCGCTGTCTCCTTGGGACGCAGGATTTCCGCAGCCGCTTCGAGGACTTCGGGGGCGAGAGGAGGGGGCCCGAGCTTGATCCCTTTGCCGAGCTCCTTGACCACCGTCTTTGCCACGGCGACGCGGGCGAACCATTTGTATTCGGCCGGGACGACATGCCAGGGTGCGGCCGCCGTCGAGGTCCGCGCGAACAGGTCGTCGAGTGCCGCGACATAGTCGCGCCGATGCGCCCGGTTGCGGATATCCTCGGCGCTGATCTTCCAATGCTTGGTCGGTGTGGTGATCCGCTCGCGGAAACGCCGCAGCTGCTCCGCATCGGAGATGTGCAGGAATAATTTGACGAGGCGGACGCCGTCATCGACCAGCATCTTCTCAAAGGCGTTGATCTCGTCATAGGCGCGCCGCCACGCCTTCGGTCGCGCCAGGCCCTCGACGCGTTCGACGAGCACCCGGCCGTACCAGCTGCGGTCGAAGATCGCAATCTGGCCGGCTGGCGGCAGCCTTTGCCAAAACCGCCAGAGATAATGGCGGCCTTGCTCCTCCGGGCTCGGCCGGCCGATCGACCAGACATGCACCCAGCGCGGGTCGAGCTTCTCGGTCAGGCGCTGAATGGCACCGCTCTTACCCGAGGCATCCCACCCTTCGAGCGCGATGATGCCGCGCCGCCGCTCGACCCGGTAGATCTGCTCGAGCTCGAGCATCGCGATCTGCAGCTTGCGCAGCTTCTGCTGGTAGCTCGCCTCGTCGGCGAGGCGGCGCTGAAGATCGAGTTCGGCAAGCTTGAACCCGGGTTTGACTTTTACCGCCGATGTCATTTTTCCGGCTCTCTGCATACAACCGCTTCGCTGGGCGGATTTTAACCGGTACCGCTAAAGAAAGTGCTTGCCTATGGTGTTCACGTTGTGTTCTGTAAGGCGAAGGGGACTCGACCAAGGAGATCCTTAATGAGACCATTGACGATAGCGGCCGCCGTCATCGCCCTCGTTGCGGCAGCGTGGTGGCATTTTCCGGCAGCCGCACAGCGCGCGGCGACGCAACCCGCCACTAGCGAAGCGATCACGTTCGAGCAATATCGCGATTTCCGGCTGCACGACTTGGCACAACGCCAGGCGCGATTGGCGCGGCAGCTGGCGGTCCCCGGCCTTTCAGCAGTGGAGAGGATGAGTCTCGAAGGCCGCAAGGCCTATTACGATCAGCTGGCGGCGATGCCCGAGGCGGAACGCGACCAGCTTTATCGCGAGCGCTTCGACCAGATCGACACCAATCACGACGGCAAGCTCGACGTGCAGGAGCGTGCCGCCTGGCGCGAGAAGCAGCGCGAGAACTATCGGCAGCAAGCTGCCGCGCGCGCCCAGCCCGCCGGCGGGCAGCATTAGGCGCAAGGCGGCGTCGCTCGCCGAGTTACCCTGCCGTTTCCCTGCCGGAGTGCTTATGTAAGACGCAAGTAGCTGATAAAGCTAGATATCTTGCAATAGGAAAATTTTTTCCCTGAGTATTCCCGCGCGGCAGGGAAAAAAGCTCCCCCAGGGAGCCCGGCTTCCTGCTTGTTCTCCGCCCGCATCCGTCGGCATGATGGATGGGTCGCCAATTCGGAGAGACCCTTGCCGGAGCTGCCGCCGATCCTGACCGCCGACAGCATCACTCGCGTCGGAACCGAGGCAGCGCGCGCCGTCGTCGTCAACGGCTCGCATGGCGGCATCTATGCCGCTTATCTGGCGGGCAAGCTCGGTGTCGCTGCGGCGATTTTCAACGATGCCGGGGTCGGACGCGATCACGCGGGAATAGCCGGACTCGATTACCTCGACGGGTTCGGCGTGCCGGCCGCCGCCATCGGATACGACACCGCGCGCATCGGCGATGGCGCCGATATGATGGCGCGCGGGATCGTCACCTATGCCAATGCTTTGGCGCGGGCACTCGGCTGCCGCCCCGGCATGGCGTGCCGGGATGCAGCGGCTTTGCTGGAGCAAGCCAGATCGGGAGGCCAAGAGCCGCCGCCCGTACGCGAAGGCGCTTTTCTCCTCATTCCCGATTCGCCAGCGGCGTGGGCGCTCGATTCGGCTTCGCTGGTCGGTGGCGAGCACGTCGGAACAGTCGTCGTAACCGGATCGCATGGCGGCCTCCTGGGCGGCAGACCAGAGACAGCGCTCAAATACGATGCGCTCTCTGCGCTGTTCAACGACGCTGGGATCGGGATCGATGAGGCCGGTGTCACCCGCCTTCCCGCACTCGACGCTCGCGGCATCGCCGCAGGCACGGTAGCGGCGGCGAGCGCCCGCATCGGCGACGCGCGTTCGACCTACGAGGATGGTATCTTGAGTAGGGTCAACCGGTGCGGCGCTGCACTCGGCATCGTCCCGGGCATGAGCGCGCGCGAATTCGTTTCGATCACCCGCCGAGTTGCGGCTGAACGGGAGAGACGCGCATGACCGACGCCGAGCGAATCACGAATCGACCCGCGGGACGCATGAATGGCGGCCGCGCGCTCGCCGAGATGCTGCGGCTGGCCGGGGTCGGGCCGATGTTCGGGATGGGTGGGTTTCAGCTTTTGCCGTTTTACGACGCGCTCTCCCAGCTAGGCATGCGGCATTTCCTGATCAACGACGAGCGCTGCGGCGCCTTTGCCGCGGAGGCTTACGCTCGGGTTACCAATAGGCCCGGGGTTTGCGATGGCACTCTCGGCCCCGGCGCCACCAATCTCGTGACCGGCCTGATCGAAGGATTGAACGCCGGGACCCCGATGATCGCGCTCGCCGGCGACACCAACCGCGCGCATTCCTGGAAGAACATGACGCAGGAATGCCGGCAGGCCGAGATCTTGCGGCCGGCCGTCAAGGAGCTGATCCGGGTCGAGCTGACGAGCCGCGTCCCGGAATTGCTGCGTCGCGCCTTTGCGGTCGCGACCTCCGGCCGGCCGGGCCCGGTATTGCTCGACGTCCCCGAGGATGTCTGCCACGGCGAGCACGATTTTGCCGCCGAGGATTTTGCGATCGACCCAACGACCCTGAGCGCGCCGGCCCGCCGCATCCGTCCCGACAAGGCCGACATCACAAGGGCCGCAGCCCTGATCGCACATGCCAAACGGCCGTTGATTTTGGCCGGCGGCGGCATCCATCTCTCGGCGGGATACGAGGCGCTGCTGGCGCTGGCCGAGGCGCAGTCGATCCCGGTCGCCCATACGATGAGCGGCAAGGGCGGCATCGCCTGCACCGATTCGCTCTCGGTCGGGTTGTTCGGCCGCTACTCGCGCATCGCCAACGAGCTGATCGAGGCCGCGGATTGTCTTCTGGTCGTCGGCTGCAAGCTCGGCGAGATCGCGACCAAGCGTTATGTTCTGCCCTCCGGGAATATCCCGCTCATTCACCTCGACATTCTCGCCGAGGAGATCGGGCGCTGCAGCCCGGCTGCGGTGGCGTTGTGGGGCGACGCCCGAGCCGGGCTCGAAGATTTGGCCGAAGCCCTCGCCGGCGATGCCCGGCAAGCCCGCGCCGCGCGCGCCGATTACGTCGGCGAAATCCCGGCCCGGATGGCGGCCTGGCGGCAGGAGGCCGCCGCAAGGCTCGATTCGGGTGAGCGGCCGATCCACATGGCGCGGCTCTGCCGTGAGCTGAACAGCGCCCTACCGGCCGACAGCATCCTCGTCGCCGATGGCGGGTTTGCCGGCCATTGGACCGGGCTCCTCTACGACACCAAGTCGCCCGGGCGGCACTTTATCCCGGATCGCGGTCTGGCCTCGATCGGTTACGGGCTGCCCGGCGGCATCGGCGCCGCACTCGCGGCGTCGCAAACACCGGTCGTCGCGATCACCGGCGACGGCGGGTTCAACATGATGCTGGGCGAGCTCGAGACTGCGCGGCGGGCCGGGGTCGGGCTGACGATCGTCGTCGTCAACAACGCCGCCTCCGGCTATGTCAAGGCGTTGCAGCACGCGATGTTTCGCGGCCGCTACCAATCCTCCGATCTCGTCGAGATGGATTATGCGGCGATCGCCCGCGCCATGGGTTGCGCCGGCATCCGGGTCGAGGATCCCGAGCGTCTCGGCGCCGCCTTGCGCGAAGGCCTTGCCGAGCGCTCGCGCCCGACCGTGCTCGACATCGTCGTCACCCGCGATCCCGCCCGCATGCTGCCGGCGGTCGATAACCGCACGGTCGAGATCAGGCAGGGCGACCGCGTCGCCTGAGGCCGCGGCTATTTTTCACGAGCATGTCGGAGAACGCGGGTCGCGGCACTGGCGACTGCGCGCAATGAAGCGGTGACGATGTCGCTGTCCATCCCGACGCCGTAAAGTGTGGAGTCGCCGCCGTCGCGGATCTGGACGTAGGCGGCTGCTTGAGCATCGGCGCCGGCACTGACCGCGTCCTCGTGATAGTCGAGAACGTTCAGCGCTATGTCGCAATCGCGGCGGAGCGCATCGACAAAAGCGGCGATCGGGCCGTTGCCGACACCCTCGATGCGGTGCTTGTTTCCTTCGATGACAATTGTCGCCGCAATCCGCCGCTCGCCGGCGCGCGGCTCCGGGAGGAGGCTGTAGTCCTTGAGAACGACGCCGTCGCGCCGTAGATACGTCTCATCGAAAAGCGACCAGATGTCGACGCTGCTAAGCTCCTTACCGGTGCGCTCGGCAACCTCCTGCACGCGCTTTGAAAACTCGATCTGCAGCCCGCGCGGCAGATCGAGACCGTAATCGGTCTTCATCACGTAGGCGACACCGCCCTTGCCCGACTGGCTGTTGACCCGAATCACCGCCTCATAGGTGCGACCGAGATCCTTCGGGTCGATCGGCAGATACGGCACTTCCCACAACGTGTCGTTGCGCTTGGCGAGGGCCTCGAAGCCCTTCTTGATCGCATCCTGGTGCGAGCCGGAAAACGCCGTATAGACGAGCTCACCGGCATAGGGGTGGCGGGGATGGACCGGGAGCTGATTGCAGTGCTCGACAGTACGAACAATCCCGTCGATGTCGCTGATCACAAGGCCGGGGTCGATGCCCTGGCTGAACAGGTTCAATGCCAGGGTCATGATATCGACATTGCCGGTGCGCTCGCCGTTGCCGAAGAGCGTGCCCTCGACGCGGTCCGCCCCCGCCATGATGGCAAGCTCGGCGGCCGCCACCGCAGTTCCGCGGTCGTTGTGCGGGTGGAGGCTCAGAGTGATGCAATTACGGTTGCGGATGTTGCGGCCGAACCATTCGATCTGATCGGCATAGACGTTCGGCGTCGCCATTTCGACGGTCGCGGGAAGGTTGAGGATCGTCTTCTTTTCACGGGTCGGCCGCCAGACATCCATCACCGCCTCGCAGATCTCGACCGCGAAGTCGAGTTCGGTCCCGGTAAAGCTCTCGGGCGAATATTGATAGATGACCTCGGTCTCCGGCATCGCTGCGGCGAGGTCCCGAATGAGCCTGGCGCCGGAGACCGCGATGTCGACGATCCCCGGCTTGTCGAGACCGAAGACGACGCGGCGCTGCAATGTCGACGTCGAATTGTAGAGGTGCATGATGGCGCGCCGCGCTCCCCGGATCGCCTCGAAGCTGCGCTCGATCAGTTCGGGCCTCGCCTGCGTCAACACCTGGATTGTCACGTCGTCGGGGACGAGCCTGCGCTCGACTAGCTCGCGAACAAAGGTGAAATCCGTCTCCGATGCCGAGGGAAAGCCGACTTCGATTTCCTTGAAGCCGAGTTTGACCAAAAGATCGAACATCCGACGCTTGCGGTCGGGTCCCATCGGCTCGACCAGCGCCTGGTTGCCATCGCGCAGATCGACGCTGCACCATTGCGGCGCCCGATCGATAACCTGCGTTGGCCAGCGACGGTCAGGTAGATCAATGGGCGCGAAAGGACGGTATTTATGGATGGGCATGCCGGACATCGGCCACTCCTTGCATAGGGATCACCGCCCGTAGGGCGGCTCTATGGTCGGAAGGACATCGCGGCCGGCGGCGTCAACGCAGCCGGCCGCTGCTAAGTCGCAACCACAGAACCTGCGTATCGTTCGCTGGCGGCGCGAGGTGAACGGCGAATCGGTTGATCAAATGGGTTGTAGGCATCAGCACTACCGAGCGCGAGAGAGACTTCCCGAACTGGGAACAGGAAGAAATCGGCGTCCGTTAAGACGCCGAGCGGGTAAGTCGAAGTTCGAAGCGCTCGATTACCATTAGCGCGCTCTTTAACAGAAGCTCATCGGCGGGTCAAGCAGGGGCGCTGAGTGAGACCGCTGATGAAGGGCAGGGTTTTGACAGCCGACCAAACTTTGAGTTTAACAGACTGTCGCCTATCTGCCACTGTTGCCAATTGATCACATCTGGCTGAAAAGCCGCGCTACGCGTATGGGCTCAATTGACTCGGAAACACCCGCCGATAGTATTCTCTGAATCGAAATTGGTCTGCACGCTGTATCGATCGCTGATTGATAAGTAGTGGGCAAAAGCTCGGCTTTGTCGATTGCCGTGGCCCTCATCGGGGCGAAGCGATAGAGGCGAAGATGCGGACCAGCGGGGAAATTGGGGACTACGGCCGCTCACGGCGCGGCCAGGTGATCGGGGGCGAACGGGACAAAGTGTTTGAGCAAAGCAATATTGTGCCTTTCCCTTTGACGGTGCGGGGTGTTCCACCGCGGGCTGACCCGGCGCCAACCAGGTACGAATTTACCGAGGAGGAGTTGGCGGCGTTGTGCCGTTGGTTTTCTGCGATGAAATATGCCTTTCCTGGAACGGAAGGCGTGATGATGGTAAGCCATCAGGAAAACTATTCTGCTGTGGGGCTGTACAATCGGGCGGGAGGCGCCCCGAATTGTCTGGTTGCCAAGCATGAGGTGGGCGGCACTGTTCACTTCTTTTGGTCAACCGAATTCGACTCGCCGCGCCCGATCGGCGGCCTCTCCGAGATAACCGATGCCCATATCCGGGCAATTCGCCCACCGCGCAACGAAAAGGGTTGGCTTGATCCGACCGGCTGGATGGGTGTCTATGCATCGCGTTTGATCGCGACAGAACTGCAGGTCGTCTAGGTTAGATCGGGAGGCCGAGCCCCGCTGCGAGGCGGGGTCGATCAATGAGATTTGCCGCTATCCTCGTTTGGTTAACCGGTGCCGCTCTCGGGGGATGCTCGACATTACCAACCGCAGGTCCGACCACGGGTCAAGTCGTGGACCAAGCTGTCAAGGACGACCAGCCGCGCTTTGATATTGTCGACGTGGACAGCAACGTCGTCTCAACGCTTCTGGCGCAGCCGACCGAAAGCTTCCGAAACCGATTTCTGAAATATGGCAAGCCCCCTGACCCGAAGATCGGAATCGGCGACTCGATTACGGTGACGATTTGGGAGGCCGCCGGGGGCGGGCTTTTCGGTGCTGGGATCACCGCGGGCGTCTCGCCGGGTTCGCGAAGCGTAACCATCCCAGATCAGGTGGTCGCCCGCGACGGAGCGATTAGCGTGCCTTTCGCGGACCGCATCCCGGTCGCGGGAAAATCGCCCCTGGAAGTCCAGCGCGTCATAGAGCAGCGTCTAGCCGACAAGGCTATCGAGCCTCAAGCTCTCGTCGCCATCACGAAGAGCATCAGCAACTCGGCGACAGTGTCGGGAGAGGTTGTGGCCGGCGCCAGAGTGCCCCTTTCGGTCAACGGTGATCGCCTTCTTGATGTGATTGCTCTTGCCGGCGGGGCGAAAGCCCCGGTCTACGACACCTTCGTACGGCTGTCGCGCGAAGGCGTCACCGCTACAATTCCGATGGAGAAGCTTGTATCGGAACCTGCAGAGAACATCTACGCTTGGCCCGGAGACGTGTTGACGCTGGTCAGTGTCCCACAAACCTTCTCTGTGTTCGGAGCAACGGGAACGAACATACAGGTGGCCTTCGGTGCGCAGGAGATAACGTTGGCGCAAGCACTGGCAAAGGCTGGGGGCTTGCAGGATCTGCGCGCAGATCCGGCCGGGGTCTTTCTGTTTCGCTTCGAGCCGCCTGCTGTCGTCGGGGCGCTCAAGGCACCCCCTTTGGCGATCGGTCCGGGTGGAACCTCTCCAGTCGTCTACCGTCTCGATCTCAGCGATGCCAACTCTTATTTTTTTGCCCAGCGATTCCCGGTCGAGGACAAAGACATTATTTACGTCGCCAATGCGAGATTGAACGAGCTGCAAAAGTTCTTCACCTTGTTGAACACGATCACCGGGCCGGTGATTACCGGGATTGTGGTAAAGGGTTCG
>Ga0310915_10000554_pt1 | contig 18095 bp, 17 predicted proteins | sample GREbulkMGAN111_FD_202508 | JGI IMG/M metagenome (GOLD analysis project Ga0310915, IMG submission 202508) | Lab enrichment of tropical soil microbial communities from Luquillo Experimental Forest, Puerto Rico - GRE.bulkMG.AN111 | ecosystem: Environmental > Terrestrial > Soil > Tropical forest >...
GCTTGGCGCGGGCTCATGCGCCAGCACCGCGACCTGATCAAAACGATGTGTCTGGCCGCCACCAAGCTCAGGTTATGCCCCAGCAGCAACAAGAGTACGAAGAATGGTCGCAGGCAGCAGAACTATCCCAAGCCGTGGGAGATCGGGGACGATCTGGCATGACGCGCGCAGAACTGGAAGCCAAGCTCAAGGCCGACCCGCGTTTCAAAATCGTACGCGAGCCCGGCGCAGGCTTCGTCATCCCCGGCGCTCACGCGCCAGCGACAAAAACTGACGCCGACGGCGGCGACAAGTCTATCCGTGGGGAGGATGACGCAGCGTGACCCTCGGTCTCTGCGACGCACAACTGCACCGGGTCCCAGTGCAGCACGCACCGCATGCTTGTCGTCGACTTTGTCCGAGGAAAGCCCGCCAAGCCGTTCCATCAGATCGAAAGTCGTACCGTCAACCTCGACCGGATAAACCGCCGCCCCGCGATGGAGCCGCTCGCGCCAACGCGCGGTATCAGCGGCGCGCCGCTGCCTAAAGGCGGCAGTTTTCTCAACCTTGGCCATCCTGGTCCGCGTTAGTGTCGTAGCTCAAATAACGACGTATCTCTTCCCCTCAAGAGCTATGCCGATTTGATTCGCGGAACGGGAGGTTATGGAATATCGGCCGGATGGGTTACTCCGGCTTGATGTTGGCTGCCCGGATCACCTTGGCCCACTTCTCGGTTTCGTCGGCGATCAGCTTGCCGAAGTCGGCCGGGGTGCCGGGAAGCACCGTGCCGCCCAAGTCGGCGAGCCGCGCCTTCATCTTGGGGTCGTCGAGAGCCGCGTTGACCTCTTTGTTCAGCTTGTTGACGATCTCGGCCGGCGTGGCCTTCGGTACGCCGAGGCCGTACCAATTACTCCCCTCGTAGCCCGGCAAGAACTCACCCACGGTCGGGATGTCCGGCAGCGCGTCCGAGCGCGTCGCGGTGGTTACTGCGAGCGCACGCAGCCTGCCAGCCCTGATGTGCTCGAGGGACGCCGGCATTGTAGGAAAGCTTACCTGTACTTGCCCCGCGAGGAGATCGGTCAGAGTCGGCCCTGCGCCACGATAGAAAACGTGCACCATATCAATACCAGCCATTATTTTGAAAAGCTCGCCGGACATATGCATCGCCGCACCAGGGGTCCCTGAGCCCATGTTGACCTTGCCAGGGTTACTTTTGGAATAGGCGATGAACTCTAGGATGGTTTTGGCGGGGAACGACGGATGCACCACCATCACGTTGGGCACGACAATAATGCCAGCGACCGGCGCAATGTCGCGGATGAAATTGAAGTTGAGTTTGTCATAGAGCGTCGCGTTGAACGCGTTGAAAGTACCGACTATGAGCAGGGTGTAGCCGTCTGCCGGCGCGCGCACGACCGCCTCGGTGGCGGTATTGCTGCCGGCTCCCGGACGGTTCTCGATGATGAACGGCTGACCGAGCCGCTCCGAGAGCCATTGACCTATCAGGCGAGCCGTGATGTCCGCGCCGCCTCCGGGCGGGAAGCCAACAACGATGCGCACGGGCCGCGTCGGATAGACCTGCGCCCACGCGAAGCGCGACACGGCCGAGAGCGCGGCAGCGCCGGCGGCCAGATGCAGAAAATTTCGGCGGGGAAGTTTCATTTTAAACCTCCCTTTCGCGCTTCACATCACTCGATCACCTCGTTGGCGCGGCGAGCAGCGGAAGCGGAAAGGTGATTCCGTGAACAGCCTTATCATTTTCTTGCGGTTGAGCCTAACACGGTCGCGGACACGCTTGAATCACATAGGAAGCAGCCGTAGCGGCAAAGCGTTTGGCGAAAGTAAAGGAGGCCGCGGAGATCCTACATTCGATGCTCCAACTTCGTGAGGATCGCTGCAATCTCATCCTTGAACTTCAGACGCCACTTTTTGAGCCGTGCGAGAACCTCGTCGGTGGTCGGCTCTTCCCCCGACTCGATGCGATAGATATTTAGGTTGACTTCGTCGTAGCGCTCCGCGAGTCGCCTGAACTCATAATTGGTTCTTATCATCCGCTCGATAAGTGAGATCTCTTGCGGAAACTCATTGAGATCCCGCGCGTCCGTAGCAGTGTGAGAAAGGGCCGAATTTAGACGGCGGGAAGGAGGCCGCCCGAGAGGGAGCGGCCTGAACTCTTGTTCGTCGTTTTACTCGACGACGAATGTCAGCCGACGTAGGCGACGCGCTGTTGGGCTTCCGCCTCGGCAGCGGTCTTGGGCTGCGTGGGAAGCGTTAGGACAGTTGCCTTCTGTCCTTCATAGAGCCGCGTCAGCAGCACGATCTCGCCATCGGGGAACTCGAGCGCGTCATGATTGATGTGAAGCGCGCCCTTGTTGATCTGGCGAAAGATCGCAACGGTGTGGCCGGTATTGGCACGAAGCATGAGGATGGTTTGATACTTGACTGGCGTCTCGAACGCGAGTTCGGTGCCAGGAAGTACGCAGACAGCCACTGAACAATCCTCCGGCGCAGCGAATCCTCGTGTGCCGGTGCCGAAGTTGTGCGTGACGAGTTTTTCGCCCACTTTGGCTGGGCGTGTTCGCACACTGTGCAGACTGTAGTCGCACATATCAAGGAACTCCTCTCTTGGAGCCCCCCATTTGGGCAAAGTTAACAGAAAAGACACCGCGGCGCATCAAGGGCGAACAGGCGCCGCCGGCCTTCTGGCCGCAAGTGTGGCGCGTAAGCCAACTCAAGCCTCCACATTGTCGCCCTCGGGCGGGTTGACGATCTTATCCAATGAGATCGGCCAGCCGGAGGATTGCCCCCGCGAGAGAGAACGAATTGAGAGAGGTTCCGAGCACGGCCACGCGGCGCACGCTCTCCCGTGCCTACGCCGTGAAAGGCAATGCCGCTGCCGCGCGGTACACATATGAGTGCCGGACGAGGGGACCGCAGGCCGACTTTCTGGGAGCCACCGATGCCCACGCTCACCGACGGGAGAGCATCCCCTGCCGGTAACCATTGCTCCTACTGCGCTGCTGGCGCCCTCATTGTTTCGTCAAAATAAACGCAAAAGCACACAGGACTATCGCGATGGCCGCAAGGACAACAGCCATTGTAAGCTTCGCGATCTTTTTTATTTTTGGTGTGGGCTGCTCTTGGCGTGGCGCCGTTGCCGGCTGCGGCTCTTGGGGCGGCTGCGTCGATAACGGCAGCTCTTGCGGCGTAGTGTTGAAATTATCTAACCGCTTCTTTGGCGCGCTCGCTGGAGCACGCTTTTTCTTCGGTTTCCGTCCTCGGCTTTTGGGCATAGGTAAGCAGTAGGTTGGCACGGATCACTTAGGTCGCTCTCCCGAGACGATAGGTTGTGCTTGCAGGAATACCGCGACGCCGGACTGCTGTTCCGGATCATCCGCAGTTGTGTTCATGAGCGCGCCGATCCACCGCATGCGCTCGCCCTGCTGCGACCGCGCCGCGAGGCGGCACGCAGCGGCCGCGCCGCCGAGAAGCGTGAAGAAGTCGCGCCGTTTTAATTGATCAAATTGCATTCGGTCCCCGCCAGCCAGGGCCAGAGTACACGATATAGAATTGGCGGCGAGCAGTCAGCGGGTATCGGACAGCCGTCGGCGCTCGCCCCAAATGTGGAAATGGGCGAATTTTTCAAAGTCGGACAAATTCAGGTCGGGACGGTGCGCGGGCCACTTTCAACCTTCTGCAGTCCGCGCGGCATTAACACTGCAAGTATGATCGCCACGAGAATAAGCGCGGGCACATCTCCCACCAAATGACCGCGCTCGGCCGGATCGCTGAGGGCCTGAACCCCCATGATCGCCCCGTGAACCACGCTCGACCATACGGTGAACCAGATGAGGCTCTTGTGAGCGTAGGGATTTCTTGAGGCGATGAGCAAAAACACGCCCAGCGTCGCATACACTCCAATGATCATCATCAGATAGTGCGAATGTCCCTGTCCCCAAGCCCAGCCCGAAGGCCAGAAAACACCCAATGTATATATGCCAAATATGAAAGTTAGACCGATGATGATCAGCGCTATGCGAAGAAAAAGCAGACGATTTGCATCAGACATTTTTGCATCTCCCAATGGTTGGCAGCTTGCCCGCCTGCTGCGCGCGCGCCGCGAGTGGCCACGCGGCCGCGCCGCCGAGCAGCGTGATGAAGTCGCGCCGTCCCAATTACCAGGTCCGGATTGCAGGATATCGAATTGGCAATCGTCAGTCAGCGGGTATCCGGGCCCGCACACGTGCGCTCAAGGCCCAGAAATGAGGAAGCAGCAGGATCTCTATGTCGTCGCAGACCTTAGCGAAGTCGTCGCATAGCTCTTCGCTGCTCGGATAGTTCTTTATGATTTCAAAAGTGGCGCCGCTCCAATTGAGACCTTGCAACCGAACTCGTACGGCGCACGTGCCTTGCCTCGGCCGATGCACTCGACTTCGGGCGCGTGCAACGAGTAGACCTTTGGCCCGCGCTGACGCTGCTCCTGATGGCGAACCCGCAGCGCGAGATCGAGCAGCGGGCCAAAGCGGTTGCGCCAGGCGCTCCGCTGCCTGAGAAGGTCCACAGCTTCATCGACCACCTGTCAGAATGGTTTCGCAAGCATCCATTGTGACGCTACACTCGCTCGGAGCGATCTGTCGGAGGAGGATCATGGCTCGTTTGAGAATCGGGCTTTCCGCCCTTCTGCCCATCGTCTTGGTCGCATCTAGCGTAGTGGTCTTTCAAAGCGCGCAAGCCTATCCGGATCGGCCCATCAAACTTGTCGTGCCGTCGCCGGCGGGTGGCCCCCCGGACCAGATCGCGCGGCTCATCTCCGACAAGATGGCCGCCGCGCTCGGGCAGCCGGTGATCGTGGAGAACCGAACCGGCGGAGCCGGCGGGATCATCGGCGCGAAATCGGTCGCAGCGGCGGAGCCGGACGGCCACACGCTTTTCATGGGCAGCACGAGTTCCATTCTCATCGCGCCGTTGATCTACAAGAATGCCGGTTACACCGCCGCAACCTTCGCGCCCGTCGCTCGTGTGGCGGAGAGCAGCGAAATGCTCGCGCTGCATCCTTCGATGCCGGCCAACACGGTGGGGGAATTGGTCAGACTGGCAAAGTCGCGGCCGGGTGCGCTGAGCTACGGCTCGGCCGGCGTCGGCACACTTCCGCATCTCGAGGGCGAATTCCTCAAAACGGCGGCCCAGATCGAGATGGTCCATGTTCCCTATCGCGGCGGCGGTCAGGCGCTGACGGGCCTGTTGGCTGGCGAGGTTCAACTCCTCTTTTCGACGCTGGTGCAAATCCTTCCGCATGTTCGCGACAGCCGGCTCAGAGCTTTGGCCGTGACCGGGGAAAAGCGCAGCCCGCTGGCGCTTGACGTTCCGACCATGGTGGAGAGCGGGTTCGATCAGTTGATCACAACTTCGGTCAACGTGATCGTTGCGCCACCCGGCACCCCATTGCAGATCAGACGGCAGATCAACCAGGCCGCTGCTGCGGCGCTCGCCTCACCCGAGGTCCAGCAAGCCTTTGCGATATTGGGCTACGAGGTGCGAGCGGCCTCGCCCGATGACGTTGCGTCCTATTTGGCCGAGGCGCAGCACCGCTGGTCGCGTCTGATCGAGGCGGCCCGGATCTCGATCGATTGATGCTCCAGTCTATCCAGCCTCATGCCGCATATCCGGTGGGAACAAAAGGCTCCTTGTCCCATCCGCCAACGGGATCGTAGCCCCAGACCCAGTCGGAATTGCCATGCACGCTGCCCATGCCGGTGGCGATCTTCTTCTTCTGCGCCGCGCTGTCATGCATGTGCTTGAAGCGGGCATTGGCCGACGAGAGCCGCTGCACCCCATGCACGCGCGGGATTCGGATGCGGCGGAAATTGGCAAATGCCTCGATCGGATCGCGGCACGCCTCGAGCCAGCGCGCGAGAATGTAGGCGTCCTCGAAAGCCTGACAGGCGCCTTGCCCGGCATTGGGCAGCATGGCATGCGCGGCGTCGCCGATGAGTTCGATGCGACCGCGGCCCCAATTCTGCGTGAGGGGCCGCGTGAACAGACCCCATTTTGCGCACTCGGTCACGATGCTCAAAAGCTTATCTAGGCGCGGCTCGGGATTGGGAAAGCTCATGCGCATCTCGTCGGGATCGCCGCGGATGGACCAGCCTTCCTCCACCCATTTGTCGGTGTCTTCTTGGGTGACGATGTTCACGAGCCTCTTGCCCCGGATGTAATAGGCGAGGAGATGGCAACCCGGCCCGACCCATTGGATATGGCCCGTGGGCTCGAGCACCTCCTCGGGGACATCGTCGGCGTTGAGGAGCGCACGCCACACCATCTGGCCGGTATAGGTCGGATTGTCGTCGCCATAGAGCGAGTGGCGGATGACCGAGCGCACGCCATCGGCACCGATGACGACCTCCGCCTCGGCTTGAGCGCCATTAGCGAAGGTGAGGATGATGCAGTCGCTTCGCTCCTCCAGTCCCGTCAGGCGGTGGCCCAGATAAATGGCGTGACGATCGAGCCCGCTGGCCAGCGCGTCGAGCAGATCGGCGCGGTGAAAGCTGTAATAGGGAGCGCCATACCGCGCCGCGGCCTTATGCCGATCGTTGAATTCGAGGAACTCGCCGGTTTGCATGTTGCGCGTGTAGATGCCGGGCGATGCGGTCGCGACCGCGGCGACCTTGTCTCCGAGACCGATCGCTTGCAGCGCTTTGAAGGCTTGCGGACTGACGTTGACCGCGGCACCGATCTCGCCCAAAGCTGGCGCGGCCTCGAAGACCTCCGGCTGCATGCCAAAAGCCTTTAGCGCATGCGCAGCGGCGAGCCCGGCGAGCCCGCCGCCGACAATCGCGATCCGATAGCCTGACGACATTCGTCCCTCCACACCCCTGGCCGCCACCGTCCCAACACGACTGCTGGAGCATAGCGCGTAGCTCGGATGGAGCGAAGCTAATCCGAGCTTTCTGGGCTTGCTCCTTCTGCCGCGTTCCGTCCATCATCGGAGCGGACGCCCCGACGTCGAAGGCAAATATTAATGAAGTGTTCGTTGGTCGCTTTGGTCGCTGTCGTCGCCATCGCCGCACCGGCGCATGCGCAGACATTCCCCAACAAGACAATCCGAATTATCGTGCCTTATCCCGCCGGCGGCAGCATCGATCTGACTGCGCGCGTTATCGCCAAGAACCTGCAGGATAGCGTTGGACAGAACGTCATCGTGGAAAACAAACCAGGTGCGAATGCGGCCATCGGCATCGAAGCCCTGCTGCGAAGCGATCCGGACGGCCATACGCTCGCTATCCTTTCGGATAGTCCAGTCACGATCAACGTGCATCTGTCGCGACTCAATTACGATCCTCTTACCGACTTGGTGCCGATTACGAAGATAGTGAGCAGCCCAATCATCTTGGCCGCCAACGCCAAGGCGGGGATAGCATCGATTGCCGATCTTGTAGCGGCCGCGAAAGCCAAGCCCTTGAGCTACGCCGTTGCGGCTCGCGGCTCGGCGTCCCACCTGGCGGCTGAGTTGCTCCAGCGTGAACTCGGGATCACGATGCAAGCCGTACCCTATCGCGGAGGCGCACCGGCGGCGGTTGCGATCGCCTCCGGCGAGGTCCCCTTGGGATTGTTCGACACGGCTTCGATTTTGCCGATGATCAGTAGCGGCCAGGTTGTCGCCTTGGGTGTGGCAGAGCCCGTGCGTTCGCACTCCATGCCGAACATTCCGACGCTGCGCGAGTCCGGCGTTCCTAACTTCAGCGCCCCCTCGTGGCTGGCGCTATTCGCCCCGCGCAGCACGCCGGACGACCGTGTCATTAGGCTCAACGCCGAGATCGCCAAGATCGCAGCAATGCCCGAAGCGCAAAAGGTCCTGTTCGTCGCGGGCCTCGAGCCTGCCCCCAACAGTCCGAGTGAGATGCGCAGCATCATCGCAGCGGACTACAAGAAATGGGGTCAGTTGATAGAGGCGACGGGCCTCAAGGCCGAGTAATGCGAATCTATCGAAGCCAGGAGTCGACACACCATGTGGCGCGCGCGAAAAGCTTTCATGTTGCTATCTCTGATCGTCGCCCTGTGGAGCGCAGCCGTGGCGCAGCCGGGCGTCACGCCAGAGCATCGACCGACCCCACCCGATTCCGATGAGCAGCGCATTGCTGATCTTGTTGTCGCGAGCCGAATTCTCGTCCAAGAAGGCGTGCTGGACAGCTTTGGACATGTGACGGTTCGCTCGCTGAACAACCCGAACCACTATTTCATGCCGCGGGCGATGCCGCCTGCGCTTGTGACCGCAAAGGACATTGTCGAACTTAATCTCGATAGCGTGCCGATCGACGCCAATGCGCCGCGGACGAACGGCGAGCGATTCATTCACGGAGAGATCTATCGCGTTCGCCCCGACGTTGGGGCCATCGTGCATAGCCACTCGCCAGCCGTGATTCCCTTCAGCATTTCGCCCGACCGTCCCCTTCGACCGGTGCTGCACATGGCCGGATTTCTTCCCGCTCGCGTTCCCGTGTTCGATCACCGCGATCTTTCGAAGGATGATTCGAGCCTGCGCGGCAAGCTGATGGTCAACAATGCCAAGCTTGGCGCTAGCTTGGCGAAGACACTGGGAAACGATTCCGTCGTTCTTATCCGCGGACACGGCAATGCCGTGGCTGGCGCCTCTTTGCCATGGGCGGTGTTGCGGGCGGTGTATACACAGCTCAATGCCCGGGTGCAGATGGACGCGATCGCGCTTGGCGGTCAGGTCATCCATCTCGACGAAGACGAACTCAAAATGCATCCGGTCGAAGTCTTCGACGTGGACCGACCCTGGCAGAACCTGAAAAGCCGGCTTCCGAAAAATCCCTGATTGCCTGTCTTGCGGACCTCGTCAGGCGATGCGACCGTGCCACCCAGCTTCACAAGCTCTTCGCGAAGCGCAGCGATCTGCGAACGACCCTCCGGATCGGCCTCAGGGTAGTCGTCTGTCAACCTGCGCCGCCTGAAGGTCAGTCAACCTGTTAACCTGCCCCTGTTTTACGTGTTAACCGCGGTAAACCTTATTTTTCGAGATGCGCGGCTGGCGCCCCCTCGCACGGATGCCACCCGCGCCGCTTTTGCCACCAGGAAGGACCCGCTCATGATTGCCGCTATTCGTATCGCCTCATCGCAAGGACGTGACACGGCTGGGGATACTTCGCATTGGTTGCAAGCTCATCGAGCAGCACCCTTGCCAGATGAGCAGCGTCATGTCCTATCACAGCACGGCGGATGGGTGGATGAATGTAGGACTCGGGTACAATCGGATGGAGGCGCACCTATGCGGGTCCGAGCTCGAGTCGCTCGATCAGGAGCTTTCGATCCACGGCTCCTTCCCACGATGCGATCACGATTGTCGCAAGCGCATTGCCCAGAATGTTGACGGCAACAAATCCCGAGGACATCAAGCGATGCACCCCGAGAATAATTCCCACGGCAGCTACGGGTATCGTGCCGGTCGCTGCCAGAGTCGACACCAGCACCACGATCGCCGACCCCGCGACCCCGGCACCTCCTTTAGATGTGACGAGCAGAATTCCCAGCAGACCGAGTTGCTGTCCCAGCGAAAGTTCAAGACCGACCGCCTGAGCAAGAAAGAGCGAGGCGGCTGCAAAATAGAGACAGGTGCCGTCATGATTGAAGGCATAGCCGGTCGGCAGCACCAACCCTACCACCGATTCCTCGCAGCCGAGATTGGTGAGCTTGTCAACGAGCTGGGGGAACACCGATTCGGAGGAACTCGTTCCGAGCACGATCAGCAACTCGGTGCGAATGTAGCGCGCCAAACGCCACAACCTGATCCCGTTCCAGTAGGCGATCGGCCAAAGAACGATGCAGATGAACAAAGCGCACGTCAGGTAGAATTCGGCCACCATTGCGCCGAGTGACACAAGCGAGCCGATGCCAAATCGACCGACGGTGAAGCCGATCGCGCCCATGGCACCGATCGGCGCGAGCCACATGATGTAGCTGATAATCTTGAACACGATGCGCTTCGTGAGCTCGATCATCTCGATCATCGGGCTTCCATCCGCGCCGATGGCGTGTAGGCCGAAAGCAAACAGCACCGAAAGGAACACGACCTGCAGCACATTGCCTTCAGTGAAGGCCGAGATTGCGGTATGGGGAACGACGCTCAGGAGAAAGCCGCTGCCGCTAATCTGCTGCGCGGTCTTCAGGTAAAGATCGATCGCGGATCCGGAAATTGACTGTAGATCCACGTGCATGCCTCGACCTGGTCCGAGGAGATTGACCATGGCTAGACCGATGACGAGCGCAAAGGTCGTCACAACCTCGAAATAAATCAGGGCCTTGATCGCTATCCGGCCGACCTTCTTCGCCTCCCGCACTGTGGCAATGCCATGCACCACCGCGCAGAAGATGATCAGCCCGACGAACATCGCAATCAGCCGGATGAACAGATCGCCGAGGGTGCGCATCCATTCCGCTGATTGCGGCCACAGCCAGCCGATCAGCGCTCCCGAAGCCATGCCGGCGAAAACCTGCACCGACATGTCGCGATAGAATGGCTTCGTGCTGCGCGCCTCTCCGGCTGCCGTCGTCGAGTTCATCGCGAGTCTCTTTCAATTCAGAGGTTCTGTAGCGGGATCAAATCAAAATCGTTTCAACGTCTAGACCGCAATTCCGCGAAGAAACTGCTGCCCGAGGCGCGCCCTCTTGACCACATCGCTTAGGCTTTCTTGCGCCGTGGTCGCCTATTGTTTTTCGAGGCCCCCTTCCGCAATGACGCGGGCCCATCGCTCAATTTCGGAGCGCATACGGTGGTCGAGCGGTTCTGTCGCCATCGGGCGCGCATCGAATCCGATCTCCTTGAACCTCGCCTTTACATCCGGCTCTTCAAGAATTTCCGTTGCTGCCCGGCCGAGTACGTCTACAGCCGCTACCGGCATGTCCTTCGGACCGTAAAGCGCGTTCCAAGAAATCACTACGAAATCGGGAACGCCGGCTTCCTGCATCGTTGGCACGTCGGGTAAGTCGGGATCTCGGCTGGCCGAAGTTATGGCAAGTGCGCGAATTTGTTTGGCGCCGATTTGAGATCGCAATCCGCCATACGCGTTGATGACCACGTCTACCTCATTACGCAGCAAAGCGACACTTAGTTCGGAGGGGCCGCGATAAGGCACAACGGTGAAATCCAGGTGTTAGATCGATCGCATTAGCAGCGCGGCGAGATAATTAGTCGTACCTGGGCCCGATGTGCCGATGGTCAGGGTGCCGGGCTTTTCCTTTACCGCTGTCATCCACTGTCGCAGAGTGCTGAACGGCGAGTTCTCGCTTGTGACGAAGAGATAGGCAAACTCGCTTACTCCGACGATCGGTCTCAGCTCCTTGCGTGGGTCCACCGGCTCCTTGAATAGGCTCACGCCGATAGCGGTGTTGTTGCCAGCCCATAAGATTGTGTAGCCGTCAGCTGGCGCATTGGTGACCGCACGCTCCGCAATGACACCCGCTGCGCCCGGTTGGTTTTGCACAAGCACGGGGACACGGAAGCGAGCAGCCAATTTTTCGGCGAGAATACGAAGCGCGATATCCGATGCCGCTCCTGCAGCCAAAGGCGTTACAATGCGGATTGGGCGCGATGGATAGGACGCTTGAGCGGTTGCCGGGGTGGAAACCACCGTGCCGCACCACAGCATCATCGCTAGCAACGCAGCCCAGCGAAGACGCTTTAACATTATCAATTGCTGAAGCATGCAAACGATCACGTCTGCCGATTTTCGGATTGAGGCCATTGGAGGCATTCGGCGAGACCGCGCCCCATGATCCATTCCTTGTCCGAAGCGGACAAAAAATCCATGTGCTCGGTGAACAGCTTCACGCAGTTGCCATAGCTGCAAGTGGTGCGCTCCAGCATCGCTGACGCGTCGGTTCCCCAAAAACAACGCTTAGGTCCGAAGGCTTCCACCAGATGGCGGATGTAGGGATGAATATTGTTGTAGGGGTAGGGCGCGGTGGAAAACACCGGCACCAAGGTCAGCTTAACGTAGACATTGGAATGTTTGGCCAAAGTCGCCGTGCTCTCCGAGGCGGCCTTGAGCAAATCATCCTTCTGCGTGGTGCGCGCGCCAAGATGGTCCATGATGATGCGCAGACGCCGGTGCCGTGCCGCGACCTCGCCGATTTCCTTGTGCGTATAAGGCGCATTCAGCATCACCGGAATGCCGAGCCGCTCCGCCGCCGGCCAGAACCAGTCGGCGGTGCCGTCCTGCATCCAAGTGCGATCCCATTCGTGATGCAGCGTGAGCCGCACGCCAAGCATGCCCCTCTGGTCGCGCCAGGTTTCAAGCTTGCTGCGCTCCTCCGGCTTATTGATCGGAAAACGACCCATTACCGCGAACCGATCGGGATATTTTTGCGCCGCTTCGAGGCTGTAATCGACGCGGTCACCTTCCCATGAAGGAGGAACGAGGATGGCGTGCTCGACGCCGGCCTCCTTCATCATCGCGCTGAATTTCTCATATGTCAGCGGCTCCGGAAGATGCGCCTTGCGACCGGGCATCCAGGGGCGGTCCGGCGCTTCAGGCCGCCAGACGTGAACGCCGGCATCGATGATCATCATCACCTTTTCCCCATCTAAGCTGCAGCCAGCACGCGCGTCGTGTCGTCGAACAGTTCGTCAACCGACATGCGGCGCGGGATAAGCGTTTGCTGGTGGCAGAAGTCGATGATGATTTCCAAAATCGGCCGGCAGGCCTCGACACCGAAACGATAGGGATCGAGCTCCCCGCCGGCGGGCAAGCCGGCGGCCCGCTTGCTTGCGTGCAACTGCCGGAAAATGTCCTTCACCACGTCGGGCCGGGAGCGCGACAACCCTTGCCTGACCACTACCATGTGATTGATCGGGACGCCGTGGTGGCGCTGCGCCCAGCTCTGAGCGGCCGCCTCGGCATCGGGAATAAGATGCTTGAGTTTCGGGTCGGGCAGCTTGTCGCCGACGATCCCGGCGGCGATTTCGCCATCGAGCAGCATCTGGGTGAGTTCCTTGCCCTGCGGCGCGCGCTTCACGAAGGCGGGATCGCGATACTCCGCCACATGCGGATCTTCGAAGGTGATCCATTCCACCTTGTTGATGTCGAGGCCGTAATCGCTTGCCAGAATTCCCCTAACCCACGTCCCTGTCGTCACCGTGTAGGCGCGCACGCCGACACGCTTGCCCTCGAGCTCGGAGGGCTTGAGCGCACCGCGCTGCGGGTTGTAGGCGATGGTGTGGTGCTGGCCGCGGCTCACGACCACCGCGGGCAACAACACATAGGGTTTGCCGTAGGCCTTGGCCTGCAAGTAGGTCACGATGGCAAGCTCGGCGACGTCATATCTGGCATCGCGCACGACTTGCTTGAACAGATTGTTGGCGACCTTCACCTCGACAAAATCGAAATCAACCAGGTCCGAACGAACCGCACCGCTCTTGAGCGGCTTGGTAATCGGATAGTTGCCCAGCATCGTGTGCAGCTTGAGCTTTGTTGCAGTCGCCATGAGAGCGTTTCCTTATCACTTTGCCAAAGCGGGATAGAGCGTGAGCGCGGTCTTGCCAAAGATCCAGTCCTGATCGGAAGGCTTGGCAAAGGCAAACGCCTTGCACGCGGCGCCGAGGATCTCGGACAGCGTGCCGACCGAGTTCGGAAAGTTCGAGCCCCAGGCGATGCGGGAAGCGCCGAACATATCGACGACCTTGCCGAAGAACGTATCCGGCGCACCCCTCCCCCAGCTCTTGGGCGTTACATTGACGGGCGTGATCTTCAGATAAACTTGCTTGTATTTGGCAAGCTCGAGGAATTCCGCTGCCGCCTGGTAGGGTGGGCCATCCGCGAACGGTGCGCGCGCCAGGTGATCGAGGATGATGGTGACCTTGGGGAAGCGATCCATGATCTGGCGCAGCAGCGGGAGGCCTTCCTGCTTCATCTGCATGCAGACCGGAATGTTCTTCGCCGCCGCATGCTCCCAGAATGGGTAGGTCTTCGGATCGACAAACCAGGTCGCCTGATCCGGCAAGGTGCTGCCGGTGGTGAAGAGCCGCATGCCGGTGCAGCCGCGCCCGAGCCAGTAATCGAACGTCTTCACCGCGTTGGGCGCCAAGACGTCGATCGAGCACACCGCCGTGAAGCGTGACGGCACCGCCGTCACTGCGTCCGCCACATAGCTGTTGTCGTAGCCATAGGCAGTGGAGGAATGCACGATCGCCGCCTTGTCGACGCCAGCCTCGTCCATTGATTTGATCAACGTTTGATAGGTGGTCGGCCGCTCGCTCGACCAGGTGGATTGCGTGCCGCCAAGCGGGGCCAGCGGATAACGCTGAGTATCGGGCGAGACGATGTGCGGATGTATATCTATGACAGGCATGGACGTTTCACTCCGCGTTGCGGTTTATAGGAACTGGATCGATATCGACAAACACCCGACCGAGTTGCGGACGCGACGGTATCAGCTTCTGCTGCAGGCTGTAGGTGATCAGGGCCTCGATGCTGGGACGATTAGCCGTCATGCCGTAGGGCAGCGGATCGCTCATCAAGGACAGGAATTTGCAATAGCGTTTGTCTTCCGGACTGTCGCCGTGACCGCGCTTGAGCTCATCGAGATACGGCTTTTTTGCTGCCACGAAGGCGTCCATGAGCGAACGCGCCAGCCAGGGATAGCGTTTGATGTGCTCGTCCTTCACGACGATGAGACCGTGGATCGGGTAGATGCCACTGCGGCGAAACCAATCGGCTTCGACCTGTTCGACATTGGTAATCAATTCCGGATAGGTATCCGCTGCGGCAGCGGCCTCGCTGGCCTTATCCCAACCACTGATCGGCGGACCGGCACGGCCGACACCGGCAGGCCCGGTAAATCCGGCCTGGATCTCGCCCGTCTTCATCATGCCCTGCAGTGATTTGCCTTCTGGCGCGTGCACCACATTCGGCGGCAGCTTGAGCGCCGTGACGTGCTCCTCATCATCGACCACCCAGGTCACCTTTGAGGAGTCGAGCCCGTACTCGTTGATGAAGATGCCGCGCGTCCACACTCCGGTGGTCACCGAATAAGCGCGTACTCCGACCTTTTTGCTTTCCAGGTCCTTGGGCACTTTGATGCCCGAATCCGGGCGGACCACGAAGCCGCCGTGATGAAAGCGGCGCATCAGGAAAATCGGCAGCGCGATGAACGGAGCGCCGAGCGCACGCGCGATCATGTAGGTGGTGGGCGCCATCTCGCAGACATCGAACTCGACATCGCGCACCATGCGCCGGAATGCCCCTATGATGGGTACGACCTCGACGAAGTCCCGCTCCACTCCTGCGATGGCAACCGTCCCGTCCTTGATAGCCTTGGTGTGCCCGTAGGTGGCGATTGCAATTTTCAGTCGCGGCGGCTGTGTCATTGTTTTTCGATGCCTGCCTTCTCGATCACCGCCGCCCATTTCTTGACGTCCGCTGCCATGCGGTCGCGCATTTCCTCGGGCGTGCTGCCGCGGGCGTCCATGCCGAGCGCGGATGCCGTGGCCTGGAGGGTTGGATCGGCGAGCGCGGCATTGATTTGCTGACTGAGAACGCCGAGCGTTTGGGCCGGCATGCCGGCCGCCGAAGCGAGGCCGTTCCAGCTGGTCACGATGTAGTCGGGAAAACCACTTTCCTTCGCGGTCGGCACGTCGCGCAGGAGCGGATTACGTTCCTCGCCGGAGGTCGCAATAATTCTGACCTGGTTATCCGAGATCAGCGATTGCAGTCCGGCATAGAAATCGAATCCGATATCGATGTCGCCGCGCAACACCGCCGTCACCAGGTCGGGCGTTGTCTTGAAGGGAACGATCGCGACGTCCACGCCGCTCACCTGCTTCAGAAGGTGCGCCGACAGGTTTTGCGTGCTGCCGGGATTGATGGCGCCGAAATTGAGCTTTCCCGGATTTTTGCGGGCGGCGGCGACCACGTCCTGTAGGTTCTTCAGTGGCGAATCCGCCTTGACCGCAAGCAACATCTCGAAGCGAGCCGTAATCGACACGAACGTGAAGTCGGTCAGCACATTGTAGGGCCGCGTCTTGAACAGCGACATAGCGATCGCCTGCCCGTTTCCGATCACATCAAGCGTGTAACCGTCCGGCGGCGCTTTGAGCACTTCCTTTGCCGCTAGCAGGCCGGCGGCTCCCGGACGATTTTCGATGACGACCTGCTGCTTTGTTCTCTCGGTCAGTTTCTGCGCGAGCAGCCGCATGGTCAGGTCGGCCACCCCTCCGGCACCATACGGGATGAAGATGTGAATCGGCTTGGTGGGGAAACTTGACTGTGATCGAGCGTGATCGTGCGCGATCGTGCTGACGATTGCCGCCAAGAAAAGGACAATGGGCAGCCGCAAGAGTCGCAGGCTGCCATTCTTGAAGCCCAGGCGATGCGCGCACATCTCAAAGCCTCCCTGATCTTTCTTTGCTTGCCGCCGGGTTACGCCACCGGCTTTGTAAGCTCGCCGGAGAGATGACGACCACGGTGCCAATCCAGGCCAAAGCGATCGGCGGGCATCCGACGGGAGGGCGAGCCGGGACCCGTAACCACAGGCCATCCCTCAAGGATAGGCCGTTGGTTGTCTCGCTGCGCTGGGCTGCCGGGGGGATGACACCGTCGCCCTGTTCCTTATCTCATAGTCGCACAGTGCGGGCTTTCCCGCGCAATTGAAACCGCGCACGGAGCCATAAGTTTTTGCTATTCTTTGACGCAAAGTCCGCTGAGCGCGAACCCCATGCGCACACGACCCGATTCTCCTTCACTGCGCCAGCTTCGGGCATTCGAGGCGGTTGCTCGCTGCACTAGCATTGGTGGCGCCGCGAAGGAGCTTGGCTTGTCGCAGCCCGCAGTGACGCAAATGATTGCCCAACTCGAGACCGTGCTCGCCGTGAGCTTGCTGGAGCGTCGCCGAAGCGGATCGTTTCTGACACCGCTCGGATCGGTGCTTTTACCGCGGGTTCAGCGGCTGTTCGCACATATTCAATCAGCGTTGTGCGACCCAACTATCGGCGCATCGCTTTCAGGTCGTGAAACGATCAAATCGGTGGAGAATAAGATTACGGACACGCATGTCCGCGCTCTCACCGCGATCGCAGAAAGCGGCTCGTTCGAGGCGGCGGCGCGCAGGTTCAACATATCCCAGCCGGCGCTGCATCGATCGGCTCGCGATCTCGAGCGCGTGGTTCGCAGAAGCCTGTATCAGCGAATAGCGCGGGGATTGGCGCCAACCGATCAGGCACGCGAATTCGCGCGCCGGCTAAAGGTCGCTCTCAGGGAGCTCGAATATGGGATCGAGGAAATTCGGGCAGCGCAGGGTGTTTTTACGTCACGAATAACGGTCGGCAACATACCCCATTCTGGCACCCACCTGCTGTCGACGACGATCACCCGGTTTCTTGCCATTTATCCGCGCGCATCTGTTCACGTCGTCGATGGCCCCTACGAGGTGCTGCTCGATACCCTGCGGGCCGGCGATCTCGATCTGCTGTTCGGGGTACTCAGACGCCCCGCCTGGGCGACCGACGTCAGGGAAGAATTTTTGTTCTCGAATCCTTACGCCGTTTTCGTCGGCCGACAGCACCCGCTCACCCGCGTTCGGAAGATAACGTTACGAGAGTTGGCCCGCTACGGTTGGATTTTGCCCACTCGTGGAGCTCCACGCAGGGAGGCATTCGAGCGTCTTTTTGCGGGCTCGGCGCATTGCCCGACTGTGCGTATCGAAACCACCTCCTTGGAGATCTACAAATCCATTCTTGCGACAAGCAACATGATCGCGCTGCTCTCGACTGTTGTGGAAGCGCAGCTCGGCGAGGCCTTGACGATCCTTCCTTTCGACTCTTCCGCGCTGGAGAGAAATGATGGTGTAGCAAGCCGAGCAGATTGGCAGCCGACCCTTTTGCATCAACAGTTTCTTGAATTATTGCGAAAGGAAGCGCAGCAGTATCAACAAGCTCGAACTGTACCGGCCGACCTCAATCGAAGATCGCTTGCGCAAGCCCTGTAATCAGATCTTCGATGTCTCTGAGTCCATTAAAACGTGGTGCCCCGCTAAGTGCGGCGTCAGGATCACGTTATCAAACGCAAGCAACTCGTCATCAGAGCGGCCCGGTTCTTCATAGATGC
>Ga0310915_10000581_pt1 | contig 17691 bp, 12 predicted proteins | sample GREbulkMGAN111_FD_202508 | JGI IMG/M metagenome (GOLD analysis project Ga0310915, IMG submission 202508) | Lab enrichment of tropical soil microbial communities from Luquillo Experimental Forest, Puerto Rico - GRE.bulkMG.AN111 | ecosystem: Environmental > Terrestrial > Soil > Tropical forest >...
TCTTCCCGTCGATCGACAGCGATATGCCGCCCGGCAGCAGGCTTCCCAATGGCGCCGACAAGATCAGCCGGGGCTTATTCTGTGCTCCGTTATAACCGAATTGCACTAGCAAAAGCTGCCGGTTTCCAGGCTGGCCGGAAATGAATTGCTGCACCACGCAAAGGTCATTTCCATCCGGCCTCTTGCCGCACTGCTTGCCCCACAGAACCTCCTTCGCGGGCTCCTCCTTCGCCGTCGCCGGCTCCAACGCCAGCCAGAGGGGAAGAACGGCGACCATGCCAGCCGCCACGGCCAGTCCGATGTGCATAGATTTCCTCATTATCAGAACATGCCCGTGTCGTATTGAAGGCCGAAAGCGGAAAGTCGGTGAGCCGCTGGCCTTAGAACCCCCAGATGGCTTTAACCATGGCGGTATGGCTCTGATAGCTAGGCCGCAGCTCGCCGGTATATTCGGCGCGGAGACTCAGATTGTCGGTGCGGTCCAGGGTAGCGGCCAGCCCAAGCTGCAAGCCGTCGGATGACAGGCGCGGCGCCGCCGAGGTGAAAGCGGCGCCATCGATTGAACCGCTGCTGGTGACGGCCGACTGCCTGTAATCATGCACCCATTCGACCCGCACTTCCGGTTTCAGGCGCCCCCAGCCGGTATCAAGGCTCCAGCCCAGCTTGCCGCCAATGTCCTGGGTCAGGCTGATGACGTCCTGACGCTGCACCGTCAGGTTGGCCGAGCCGGCTCCGCTTTCCGTGTAGCCGTCGTTGACCGAGCGCCCCAAGGCCAATCCCGCCAGTGGCGTCGCGGTCAGGCCGTCCGAGAGCGGGATATTGTACCCGGCCTTGCTTCGCAGCTGATATTGCCAGCCGCCGAAATCAGCGGTGGCGGTGCGATTCAGGAAGGAGATCGCCCGGCTCTGGTGGAACTGGTCGTATCCCATGCCCAGCTGGCCACTGATGAACATCCGGCCCTGACGGTAGGTGGTGTAGCCGGTCGCCATATAGGAATCCAAGGTGGAGTTCGTCGCCGCTGCGTCGCTGTTCACCGAATAACCGCGGACCCAGCTCAGGGCCATGCCCCCCAGCAGGTCGTCGCTGAACATATGATCGACGCCCGAGGCTAGGCCGGCCTCCTTCATACGGTAGCCATTGGCTCCGTCCGCTCCGCTCCGAATGGCGCCACCCCCCAGCACCTCGCCCCACAGAGCATTCTGGTATGCCTCCGATCCCGCCGCCTTGCCGGTCGCGGGATCGTAGTCCATCGCCGTTTCTTGGTGAGTCTCCACCGCATTGCCCAACAATTGGCTGGCGGAAAAGCCCATCTGGCTGGGGGTCGTTGATTGCGAGGGTGCCAACTCCTTCACCGCCGCGGATTGGGCGGCGGATGTGCCGAGATTGTTGATGATGGTCAGGATCGACGTCATGTCCGACGAGGTGTTGGATGACGAAGACAGGGAATCGAGGGCCGAGCCGAGGCCGCCGACACCACTCGACTGGCCCAGCGACGCATAGGAGACGTTGCTGCCAGTGCTGCCGCAGCTGCTGCAGGTGGCCAGCGTGACCACCAGATTGTTGCCGACAGTCGACACCGAGGCGGAAAGGCCCGAGGTCTGGCGGACCGTAGCGGTATCGCTGCTATAGCTGCCGCTCGATGCCGAGCGCACGATGGTGAAGGTCTCTCCGGCAGTCAGATTGGTGCCAGAAATGGTGATGCTGGTCCCCGTCACCGTGGCCGCGCCCGAAACCGTCAGATAACCGTAGCTGGTGCTGCTGGTCTCGGCGATCACCAGAGCGCCGCTGCTTTGGGTGTAATCGCCGCTGACTGACACCCCAGTGGACAGCTTGACCGTGGCCGAACTTTTCAGAGTTCCGGTGATATTGTCCATCAGCCACAGACTGCCGGAGGTCAGAGACAATGTCCCGGAACCGGAACTGCCGATCGCGATGGTGCCGCCCGACAGGGTGCCGAAGGAACTGGTCCCGCCGGCGATCGACAAATTGTCGGAACTCGAAGAAATATTACCGCTGATCAGCCCGCTGTTGGTGATCAGGCCCAGGGTGCCGGCATTGTTGATGGCGTATGTGCCACCGCTGATGGTGCCGCTGTTGGTGAGCGACCCCAGGCTGCCGGTCGAGGCGACATAGACGGCCTGATCCACTCCGGAAATGGTGCCGCTGTTGGAAAGGCTGGAAAGCGATCCGCCGATATAGTCGTTCTGATAGACGACCTTCAGAATGCCGCTACCGGCGCTGATGCTGGTCGAAAGGCCGGTCGGATTGGCGATCGAAATCGAGGCGCCTGAAGTAAGGTTGGCGGCGCTGATCAGGGTCCGGCTGTCGCCCACCAGATAATTGCCTGTGGACACCATGCTGGCCGTGACCGTGCCCGCCGTGATGCTGGCGGCGCCCGTGAGGATCAGCTCGCCCGAGCTGCCCAGGGCCAAAGTCCCCGATGTCTGAGAGAAGGCGCCGGAAACCGACACCGTGTCGCCGATCCCCAGATAGCCGCTGTTGGTCACACTGCCGATGATACTGCCGCTGTTGGTCAGCGTGCTGATCGTGCCGCTATTGTTAAGGGCGTAGTTCGTGCCAGTGATGGTGCCGCTGTTGGTCAGCGCGCTGATCGCGCCGCTATTGTTAAGGCCGCTGCTGGACCCACTGAGCTTGCCGCTGTTGGTGAGCGACCCCAGGCTGCCGGTCGAAGCGACATAGACGGCCTGATCCACTCCGGAAATGGTGCCGCTGTTGGAAAGGCTGGAAAGCGATCCGCCGATATAGTCGTTCTGATAGACGGCCTTCAGAATGCCGCTGCCGGCGCTGATGCTGGTCGAAAGGCCAGTCGGATTAGTGATCGAAATCGAGGCGCCTGTAACAAGGTCGGCGGCGCTAATCAGGGTCCGGCTACCGCCCACCAGATAATTGCCCGTGGACAGCATGCTGGCCGTCACCGTGCCCCCCGTGATGGTGGCGACTCCCGAGGTGACCACCAGCTCGCCCGAGGTGCCCAGGGCCAAAGTACCCGATGACTGATAGTAGACGCCGTTGGAAAACGACACCGTGCCGCCGATGCCCAGATAACCGCTGTTGACCACCCCGCCACTGATACTGCCGCTGCTGGTCAGCGTGCTGATGGTCCCCTGATTGAGGATCGCGGTGGCGCCGCTAATGGTGCCGGTATTGTTCAGAGTTCCGATCGAAGCGCCGGTCTTGTTCTCTATCGCATAGCCGAAATCGGCGGAAATCTTGCCGCTGTTCGTGAGGGTGCCGATGCCCCCCGAGTTAACCACCCCACTGGTCCAGCTGGAGATCGAACCCTGGTTGTCGATCAAGGTTTCGTGGCCCGAAGAGGTGATGGAGATACCGCTCCAGGTGGAGGTGATCAGGCCCTGATTGACCAGGGTGCCGGCAGATGAGTTAACAATGAAGCTGGTATTTCCACTCGATATCGTTCCGCTTGAGAGGATCGTATAGTCCGAAGTCCCGGGGTTCACAGAAGCACTCGTAGTGCTGGAAAGCGTGATCCCAGCCATGGCATCTGTTGGCGCCATGGCAACCAAGAGACCGCTATTGAGAGCCAGAAGAGAAACACCTCCCAGCATTGCCCGATGCCAAGAACTTTTCCCTAATGATATATCCAACCCGACGTTTAGCATATACTAAGACCCAACCAACCCTTGATCATGGCAAAATATCTCAATCTCACCCTTCCAGAAAGAAGGAATTGGAACAAACAAACGCGCAGAAATCACGAGTTCACATATGCTTCCCTTTTTAAAAATTTGCCGGAATCTTACGGAATGCCTCACTTTCTCTTCGCAATTTAATCAAAATTCAATATGTCAATAAAAATTTACATGCCAAACATCAACAACCAGAGAATGGGAGGAGATTCCTGGGTTGCTGCAATTTGGATAAAAGTTTCCGAAGGCCAACAGCACCTGCCACCGAATTCCAAGGGTCGCAGCCTTGGTTCCCACCATGCGGTCGGACTCGCCCGCATGGGCGATGCCCCGGACAACCTCGTCGATGGTGATTCAGCCCGCACAACGCCGCCCGGCATGCTCTGTTGCCCCGCCCACGCAGCGATCGCATTCCGCGGATTGGCGCGAAAGCGACGATGTTCGCCAACGCGATGATGGGGCTTCACCCGCGCCAATCTCACTGACCATATCTCAGCCAAATACCAACAGGCGGGCTTGCGTCTGGACTTACGGATTCGGCTGATTTCAGATTGGTGCCCGCTGCCGGACTCGAACCGGCACGGCCTTGCGGCCTACGGATTTTAAGTCCGTTATGTCTACCATTCCATCAAGCGGGCAGCATGGATGAAGTGCGGGGACCGCGCTTCATGGGAAGGGGCTCAGACGTTATCCTTAGCCGCAGTAAAGGACAAGTGCCTGACTGCAACTAAAGGAATCATCGCATGCCACCACCGCGAGTCAGATTCCTCTTGACGGCGGATCGCCCAGACCTTAAAAGCACGGACTTTCCCGGCCCATAGGGCCTGGGTTCCTGGATTTTTGTCTAGAGGGTTCCGTCATGTCCCGTCGTTGTGTCGTCACCGGCAAGGGTGTGCTGACTGGCAACAATGTCAGCCACGCCAATAACAAGACCCGCCGCCGTTTCCTGCCCAACCTGCAGGAAACCGCCGTTCTGAGCGATGCCCTGGGCCAGATGGTTCGCCTGCGCGTCTCGACCCGTGGTCTGAAGACCATCGAGCATAACGGCGGCATCGACGCCTTCCTGCTCTCGGTCAGCGATGCCAAGCTGACCACCGAAGCCGTTCGCCTGAAGCGCCGCGTCGAGCGCGCTCTGCAGAACCAGGCCGCCGCCTAATCAGGCGTCTGCCGGTATCGGTTTAAAAGCCCGCCTTCCCTTGGGGAAGCGGGCTTTTTCCGTTTCTGCCGCGATGGTCTTTACCGAATATTAAGCCCTTAAAGCGCCTTCTTGCTGGAATAACTCATTCCAGGGGCGGATTTTTTCCTGATGTTGAGCGGCTTGGCCCTTTCTTCCTCAAGCATGGGGATGCGGCGGTATGACTACCGCTTTTCCCATGGCGGCTTCCGTTCGGACGAAATCTTTGATTCCGCCCTGGCGGTGCCGGGCCGCTATATGCTGGAAATCGCCAGGCGCATGCTGGCCGACGATCCATCCGCCGACTGGCTGGTGCTGGGCAATCCCCTGCTGCCGCTGACATCGGAGCGCCTGAAGGAGTTCCTGGCGGTCTCGGGCCTGAAGGGCATGGGCATCGCCACCGATGCCAAAGGCTTTCCGGTTCTGTATCTGCTGCCCCGCAGCGTCATCGACGATTACGGCCGCTTCCTGCTGTTGCTCAGCACCACCGACGCCAAGCTGGACGCCCAGTTGCTGTCCGCCATGCTGGAGATAGAGAATATCCCCAGCATTCCTTGCGGGCTGCCTGCCGTCGGGCGGCTGCCGGGCTTGAGCAGCAATGGCTGGCTGAACGGCGATTTGCGGCTGCTGTCCATGCAGCTGTCCTGCAAGGCGGCGCTGAAGATCATCGAGACCCGCCCCGACTGGCGGGATCTGCCCTTCACCACCTATTATCCCATGCATGCCGGCGATGTGCTGTTCTTCTGCATCGCCTCGAAGCGGATCGAGCAGAACCTGTTTTCCAAGCAGGTGGTCTGCACCTCGTACCACGATATCCCCGAGGCCTGCGGCAGCAAGCTGGAGATGGTGCCGCTGAAGCTGCCCTGGATTCCCCGCGACGGTTCGGTCTCGGAGATGCAGTATTTCGACCATTCCCTGAAGCGGCTGGGTCCGGAAGTCACCGGCAGCCAGTTCATCGTCTTTGCCCGGCTGCTGCGGCTTTACTCGCACACGCCTTTTCATCTGATCGATCATGCCCGCTTCGCGCTGGGCGATCCGATGGAAAGCTTCGAGAAGACCATCCATGCCCAGCCATCGGCGCCGGAAGCGCTCTGCGCCCGCCCCATCGACAAGCCCCGCGTGCTGTTCCATCTGAACGGCGGCTGGACCCTGAAGAACCTGACCGACGACACCTTCCGCCAAGCCGCCCGCAGCCTGACCAGCCTGGGCTGGGAGGTGGCGGTGATCGATCGCCCCGACCTGCAAGGCAACGGCGTCACCTCGGTGGATGCCGGCGAAGCGGTATCGCTGCGGCGCGAGGTCGAGGCCAGCCATATCTTCGTCGGCGTCGACAGCTTCCCCCATCATTTCGTGCGTCAGGTGATGGGATGGCCGACGGTGGGGCTGTTCGGCAATACCAAGCCGACCAATTCGGACGCCACCTATCTGCGCGGCTATCGCACCTCTTGCCGGGATTTGTCCTGCAATCGCTGCGGCGCCTGGTATGAATGCCCCTTGTTCGGCGGCGATGTTTGCGCCAACTTCGCCGGCCCCGAGCGCATCGTCGCCGACGTGCTGGATCTGGCGCAAAGCCTCTATGGCATCACGGTCTAGAAGGAAAGAAGACAGTGGGATCTCTCGGTGACTTCAATCTGGCCGGCCTGAAGGCCGATTTCGGCCTGCGCCATCTGGTCGAGGTGGGCATGGGCGAAGGCGCCGGCGTCGATCTGGCCGCCACGCTGGGCTTCGATCATGTCCATTCCATCGAAAGCCAGCATAAGCTGGCCCTGGCCACCGCGCTGCGCCATTCCTCGCGCCAGGACATCACCGTCATCCATGGCCGCGGCGAGAAGGGGCTGAAGGAAGCCCTGACCGAAGTGCCGGGCGACGCCCCTACCCTGTTCTGGCTGGATTACGATTACGAAGGCGCCGACGCCCGCCTGAAGGCCGATCCCGATGCCCGGCTGGAGCGGGAGCTGCGCCTGCTGGCCTCGCTGCGCGATCTGTCTAGGGATGTGCTGCTGGTCGATGATCTGTCACTGTTCCAAAGCGATCTGAATTTCGTCACCGAACTGTTCCCCCGCCATCTGATCAACCGCTCCCCCCAGGGGACCGGCATCCTGATCGCCATCCCGCAAGGAGCCTGATCAGCATGTTCTGCGGCCTGGATATCGGCGGAAAGGGCATCGAGGGTTTCGACCTCAGCGTCTCGAAGGGGCGCTTGGTGGCGAACGAGATTCTCGATTCCTCCACCAGCCCGCCCGGCCGCTTCCTGCTGGAGGTGGGCCGCCGGGTGCTGAAGGCCAAGCCGCAAAGCCAACTGCTGGCGGTGGGCAATCCGCTGCTGCCCTTGACCTGCCAGCAGGTGCTGCCTTGGCTTTCAGGCATCAGCCGCCCGACCATCCTGACGGATGAAGGCGGTTTCCCGCTGACCTATGTTCTGCCGCGCGAGGCCTTCGAGGAATGGGGCCGCTTCCTGATGCTGCTCTGCTGCGCCGAGGCCGCGATCGACGCCCGGCTGCTAAAGGGCGTGCTGGGATGCGCCATCGAACTGCGCAGCATCAAAATCCCGAAGATCGGCAAATATCCGGTCTCGACCTCGACCGGCTGGTTCCAGGGCCGCGACCGCCAGAATGTGCTGAAGGTGCTGGCGATCAACGCCACCCGTCTGGTCGAGGAAACCGGCGGGCGCTGGAAGCATTTGCCCTTCTCGGTCTATCACCCCTATCACGCCGGCTCGATCGTGTTCTTCGCGGCGGCAGCGCGCAAATGCCAGACGCCGCTGTACCAGCGTCAGATCGTCTGCACCAGCTATCGCGATATCTGGGACTATTCCAAGAGCCCGCTGGAAGCCGAATGGCTGAAGCTGCCCTTCCTGCCCCGCGACAATTCGGTGGGCGAGCCGCAATTCGCCATGCATGCTTTCGAGCGGCTGGGCAAGGATGTGGTGGACAACAGCTTCATCACCTTCAACCGCTATTCCCGCACCTCGGGCTCGGCCTCGTTCCATCGCATCGACCATGACCGCTTCGCCCTGGGCGACAGTCTGGACAGCCCCGAGCAGACCAGCCAATGGCAGGCCCCCGACGTGATGGGCCGCTGCGAGTTGCCGGCCAATCCTTTGAAAGTGCTGTTCCACATCAATGGCGGGTTGGCCATCAAGAGCTATCCCAGCGACCATGCGGCGGTGCTGTTCCGCAGCCTGCAGGGCTTGGGGATTCAGGCTTCGGTGATCGGCCATCGCCCCGATCTGGAAGCTTTCGGCGTCACCTCCATCGATGCCGAGGAAACCGAACCGCTGTTCAATGCCGTGCAGGATCATCACATCTTCGTCGGTCTGGACAGCTTCCCCCATCATTTCGTCCGCAATATCATGGGCTGGCCGACCATCGGCCTGTTCGGCAACACCATGGCCGCCAATTTCGGCGGCGGCTGGAACGAGCAGTATCGCAGCCTGGACGAAAACCTGCCTTGCAATCCTTGTGGCGGAGACACCGCCTGCCCGCTGTTCGGGCGCAAGGAATGCGCCAACTATGTCGCGCCCGAGCCCTTGATCCATGCCATCGTCGGCATGGGCCAGCGGCTCTATGGCCTTTCGGTGTAAGGGAGCCCCCGCCATGACGGTGAAAGTCCTGGCCTTCTTCGACAGCCGCTATCAGGGCGGCGACGATGCCTGGAAATCCTTGCGCGAGGCCGTGCCGCCCAGCCGCCAGCATTTCGCCCTGGACCGCCCCTCGACCCTGGGCTGGTATGATCTGTCGAACCCGCAATCAGCCGCCCAGGTGGTGCTGTTCGCCCGCAATGCCGGCATCGACGGCTTCGTGCTGGATGTGGAATGGGATAAGACCCAAAAATCCTATTCCAGCGGCGGCGAACCTCTGGCCGATCTGACCGGCGAGCATTTCGGCTTGGCCTTCCAATGGCGAAACGGTCCCGACCAATTCTGGCAGTCCCCGGCCCCTGACGCCCTGCGCCAAGAGCGGGCGGCGGCGCTGATCAAGGCCATCAATATCGGCGCTCCGGCCCTGATGGGCGGCGGCGTGGTTCTGGCGGTGAAATATCCCAAACTGATCTGGGAGCCGAAAGCCACCCTGGCCCTACTGCGCGCCGAAGCCAAGGCCGCCGGTCTGCCCGGTCTTTATCTGATGGCCTGCCGGGCCGAAGATCAGAACGGCAGCTATGCCGCCCTAGGCTACGACGCCCTGCTGGATCCCGGCCCCGCCGAATGGCAGTCCTGCCCGCCGGCCAACAATCCTTCCGGCTTCGACTATCTGGAAGTGATGGCCGGCTTGCGGGATTCCGTCGATTACATGGACCGCTTCTACGACTATCCGCTGTTCGCCGTGGCCCGCATGATCAACCGCGATCAGCGCGGCAAGGTGGTGCCCCGCGTCTTCCCCGGCTTCTTCAATTGGCAGAAGCATCCCGAAGGCGGAGCCATGCATCTGATCAACCGCCGCTCCTCCGGTCCCCAGCCTGTGGACCGCCATCTCTATGGTCTGTTCTTCGAGAACGCCATGCTGTGGGCGCGTGGACATCTGCCGGCGGATGAGCGGGCGGTGTTCCTCGACAGCTGGAACGGCTGGCTGACCGGCAGTCAGGTCGAGCCCGGCCTGCTGGACGGCGATCTGGTCTATAACGCCACCCGCAACGCCATCGACCGCTCGCGCTACGTTATCAAAAGCCGCGAGCAGTCCCCCGACTGCAGCCTGGATGACGCAGTCAAGGAACGCATCGCCCTGCTGGTCGAGGCGGCAAAGAACTTTTAATCGCCAACGGCTTTTAAGACATTCTTAAGCCCCCCTCTCGCATTTTAGGCACAAGTCGCGGATTCCCTTTTGGAATCCGCTGAAGTGCCCTGCGGAGACGCTCATGACCGCCGCCCCTGCCCCCATCGATGTCAACGCCCTGATTCTGAAGAAGAGCGTGAAGTCGGTGTCGTTCCCTCTGTTCGGCACGCTGCTGCTGCGCAAGGGCGTCGGGCCCGAGGCGATGTATGAACAGATCCTGGCCCATGCCGATCTGCCCGCCCGTTTCCGCGAAATCCCCGACAGCTTCGTGCAGCATCGCAATCTGGCCGGCAACCGGGTCAAATTCGATCGCTGGCACAGCAAGGGCTTTCCCGGCTTCGATATCGACGATCTTTATCGCCAGTTCGCCGTGCATGCGGTCAATCTGCCGACCAGCGTCCGCCCGATGCTGGCCAAGGCCGAATTGCAGGCCGAGATCGATCTGGCCTTGCTCAACCCTCTGGTCAAAGTCCTGTGGGACGCCGCCCGCGCGGCCGGCAAGCGGGTCGGCATTCTGTCCGACGGGGTTTGGCGCACGGACGAAATCCGCGCCATTCTGACCAAGGCGGCCCCGGACCTGGCTCCTGACTTCATCTATTCCACCGCCGATCAGGACACCCGCCAGGGCGGCGGGCTGTTCCGCCGCTATCTGACCGCCGAAGCTCTGAAGCCGTCGCAGGCCCTGCATATCGGCCGCGAAGAAGACCCCTTCGAACTGCCCAGCCATGGCGTCACCCTGGCACCCTATGACCTGCCCGCCGATCCTTGGGCGAACCTGTATGAGCGCGAAGACAGCATCGCCCGGCTGCTGAGCATGTCGGATAAGGGCTTCCAATGGCGCCATGACAATGGTTTCAGGCTGCTGCGCGGCATCACCCTGGCGGCCATGCGTCCCAATTCGCCGCAGTCGCTGGTCTCGGCGGCTGTGCTGGGTCCGGTGATACTGGGCTTCCACCGCCATATCGAGCAGGTGATGGCCCGCGTCAAAGCGCCCGGCGGACGGAACCCCAAGCTAATGTTCTTGGCCCGCGACGCCTCTTTGTCCTTCCGCGTCTGGAACGAGCTGTCGAAGGAAGAAGCCCATTATATCGAGCTGAACCGCCGCATCGCCCTGATCGCCGCCTCGGACGGGGACGAGGGGTACAAGACCCTGAGCGAGTTGTTCGAGAACATGAACTTCGTCACCCCGCCCAGCGTCGAGCAGTTCTTCAAGATCAAGCTGTCGGCCAAGGCCAAGGAATTCTTCAAGAGCTTCGACGGCTATCCCACCGGCAAGGATTTCGCCGCCTCGATGGCCAGTCTGCTGGGCGGTCGCGCCCGCATCGCCAAAATGGCCATCGCCATCAAGGATTCGCTGTTGGAATATCTGGTGGCCAAGCTGGGACCGCTGGAGCAGATCACCGACTTCGTGCTGGTGGATATCGGCTATACCGGCAATATCCAGCGGGCGCTGCGCCGCGTGTTCGACAAGCTGGGGATCAAGATCGCCTTGCATGGCGTCTATCTGCTGCCCCATGGCGAGGCCTTCATCAATCTGGCCGAGGGCGACAGCGTCAGCGGCTATTACGACGACCTGTCCCTGACCCCGGCAGTCAAGCGGGCGGTGATGCGCGACGGCCCGCTGATCGAGGAATTCTGCTGCGCCCCGGTGGGCTCGACCCGTGGCTATGACAAGGGCGTCGAAATCCGCGAGGAAGACGTCCGTCTGCCGCAGGAGATCGCCTTCTGCATGGAGATGCAGGAAGAAGCCCTGCGCTTCGTCACCACTCTGCGCCGGCTGGAGAAGTCCTTCGGCCTGGACCTGCTGGCCGATTACGAGCGCTTCCGCGCCTGGACCGCCGCCGCCCTGGCCCGCTTCGTCATTCAGCCGACCGGCCTGGAATGCCAGACTTTCGGCCCGCTGCTGCATGATGTCAGCCTTGGCACCAAGGGACTGATCGCCACCATCACCACGCGCGATATCGAAAACCTGATGGGCGCCCTGCCCTTCCCGGCGGTGGCCAGCATCTCGCACCCCCCCGTCTGGTTGGGCGGCAGCCTGACCGCCCATAGCGGCATCACCGGCTTCGCTTATTCCATCTGCGCCCTGGGCCTGTCCAACAACGAGATTCTGGGCGACGTCACCGTCGGTCAGGTCGAGGCCATGATCCTGAAGGGCGAACAGGCCATTCCGGTACCGGTCAGCGTCATGCTCACTCCCTTCGGCGATCTGCGCCTGCGGGTGCCGGTGCTGGGCAAGGACAGCGGCGGCATGATCGCCCTGCCGCTGGGACCGCAGTTCCAGCGCGGCGTGGTGCGATCCCTGATCCTGCAAGCCGGCGCCGACATCGCCACCGCCGCCGCCAGCCGCGAGGGTGCACGCCTGGGATTGGAAAGCATGAAGGCCATCCGCACCATTCTGGACGGCAGCTACTTCCGCGCCGCCGAGCCGGAACCCTTCCTGCTGTTCGATATCCCCGAGGAAACCGTGCCGGTGCTACTGCTGAACATCCAGATCACCCCGCTGTTCCACTGACCCAGCTCGGCAGAATTTGCCGGGCCAGCCGAATCGGTGAGAGTCTGCGAGGAATCCGCCACACGAGAAACCAAGACAATATGCCATGAAAAACGGTATATAAAAATAATACTCAAGAGAAATAAGTCTTAATTTTCCGTTTATATTTCGCAATTAACCAAGCATTAACTTGATAGGCAATTTTTACCCATCACTTTCATTTGTGTAGGCAGTTTTTTCCTAGCAAAAAATACTTGCCTTTTGCTGGGAAATGGTGTGAGCATTTAATGGTCCGCAGATTGTTTGCGGATGGTTTTCGGTTTTTGCCGGAACGGAATCGGATTGGTAACCGCCATGAACAAGATGCTGTCCTTCGCCGATCAATCGGCCCTTTCGCCCAAGGAGCTCGGAGACGATCTTCTGCTGGAGCGCATGCGCGAGGACGATGTCGAAGCCTATCGCGAGTTGGTGGAGCGGCATATGAACCGCGCCTTCGGTGTCGCCATGCGGGTGCTGAAGAATCCCACCGACGCCGAGGACGTGGCTCAGGACGCCTTCGTGAAGGCCTGGACCAACCGGCATCGCTGGGAACCGGGCCGCGCCAAATTCAGCACCTGGCTTTATCGCGTGGTGGTCAACCGCTGCATCGATCTGCGCCGCTCGCCCCGAGAGGAATGGATCGACGACGTGCCCGAGCCCGCTGACGAAGCGGAAGATTCCGTCAGCCAGATTCATCGCCGTCAAATCTACGGTCAGTTAGAGGACGCATTGGGCCGCCTGCCGACCCAACAGCGGGTGGCGGTGGTGCTGTCCTATTATGAAGATTTAAGCAATTCCGAAATCGCCGAGGTGATGAGCACGTCGGTGAGTGCTGTGGAATCTCTTTTAAAGCGCGGCCGCAAAGGCCTGCGCGAGATTCTGCGCCATTCGGAAGCCGATGTGAAAATTGTTTTTGGGGATTAACGAATCTTCAAGGGTTGTCTGGAAAAATTCAGTTCCATAGGGATCAAGGGAACCTACTTGGATCAACCATTTGCGGCCGCATTGAGTATCACCGATACGCGGGGTCGCCATGAAGCAGGAGATGTAACATGCCCGTGATTTCGACTAACAACGCGGCCAATTCCGCGCTTAACTATCTGAACAACAACTCCAGCAACGAGTCGAGCCTGCTGGGTAAGCTGGCCTCTGGCTCGCGCATCGTCAACGCCTCTGACGACGCCGCCGGTCTGGCCATTGGCACTCAGCTGCAAGCCAACGTCACCACCTATTCCCAGGACGAAACCAACGTGCAGCAGGGTACGGCCATCCTGCAGACCACCGACGGCGCCCTGGCTCAGATCAACAACATCCTGCAGCGCATGATGTCGCTGGCGACCGAAGCCGGTTCCGGCCAGGTGACCAACACCCAGCGCACCCAGGACATCAACACTGAATATTCGCAGCTGCAGTCGGAAATCACCAGCATCGTCAGCAGCACCCGCTATGCCGGCCAGAACGTGCTGTCGGGTTCGTTCCTGCAGGCGGTGAACTTCCTGGTGGGCACCACCAGCTCGGATACCATCAGCGTCACCATCAGCTCGGTCTCGCTGGCCAGCCTGGGCGTCACCGGCTCGGTGACCACCGCTTCCGACGCGCTGAGCGCCATCACCAGCATCAATTCGGCGATCAACACCGTCACCCAGGAACGTGCGAAGATCGGCGCCTATGAATCGCGCTTCAACTTCAGCCTCCAGGACATCCAGACCAACGTGCAGAACATCAGCTCTGCTCAGTCGGTGATCATGGATGCCGACGTGGCTCAGGTGAAGTCGAACCTGTCGTCGACCGACGTCAAGACCCAGGCTTCTGTGGCCGCTCTGTCGCAGGCCTCGCAGCTGCCGCAGGAACTGCTGCGCCTGATCCAGTCGTAAGACTGGTAACGGCAAGAGGTTCCCGAACCCTCCGGCGCGCCCCCAGCGGGGCGCCCGCCAAGGGTGCCTTAAGAATGCCGGAATGGTGGGCTGGCCGCCCTGCCGTTCCGGCATTTGCCGTTTCTGTACCGTGATGCTGATGGCATCACGTAAGCCCCAAAGAAAAAAGCGGCTGGGATTGCTCCCGCCGCCTTTTCTGTTTTTGGCTTACGTCGCTTAATGCTGTTCACGCGTCGCCGAGAAGCGGATTTCTGGGAAATCCTGCTGCGCCCGGTTCAGGGTCCAGCTGTTGCGGGCCAGGAAGACGGGAGCACCGTCACGATCCTCGGCCATCGACGACATATTCACATCCATGAATTTCTTCAGGACCAGCTTGTCCTCGCAGTGAACCCAACGCGCCGTGTCGAAGGGCGCATCCTCGAAGCCAGCTTTCAGATTGTATTCGCTCTCGATGCGATTGGCGATCACGTCGAACTGCAGCATGCCGACCACGCCGACGATCCAGGTGGCGCCATTCAGCGGCTTGAACAGCTGACTGACACCTTCCTCGGCCAGGTCTTCCAGCGCCTTCTTCAGCTGCTTGGCCTTCATCGGATCATCCAGGCGCACGCGGCGCAGCACTTCCGGCGCGAAGCTGGGAATGCCGGTGAAGCGGATATCCTCGCCCTCGGTCAGAGTATCGCCGATACGCAAGGCGCCATGATTGGGAATGCCCATGATGTCGCCGGGAAAGGCCTCTTCCGCCAGTTCGCGGTCGCGGGCCAGGAAGAATACCGGATTGCCCAGCGCCAAAAGCTTGCCCGAGCGCACATGCTTCAGCTTCATGCCGCGCTTGAACTTGCCCGAGCAGACGCGGAAGAAGGCGATGCGGTCGCGGTGGTTCGGGTCCATATTGGCCTGAACCTTGAACACGAAGCCGGTCACCTTCTCTTCCAGCGGATCGACCTCGCGCGGCTGAGCCGGCTGCGAACGCGGCGGCGGAGCCAGACGGCCGATGCCGTTCAGCAATTCGCGCACACCGAAATTGCGCAGCGCCGAGCCAAAGAACACCGGGGTCAGATGACCGGCGCGATAGCTTTCCAGATCGAAGGGCGGACAGGCGCCGCGCACCAGCTCGATCTCTTCGCGCAGCTTGGCCGCCGCTTCCACCCCCACCAGATCATCCAGGCGCGGGTCTTCCAGCGGCATGTCGATGCCTTCGGGGATATGATCGCCACGAGTCTGATCGAACAGCAGCACCTGATCCGCCGACAGATCATAGACGCCCTTCAGATCGCGGCCCATGCCGATCGGCCAGGTGATCGGGGTGACATCCAGCGCCAGGGTTTTTTCGATCTCGTCCAGGATCTCGAAGGTCTCGCGGGCTTCGCGGTCGACTTTGTTGACGAAGGTGGTGATCGGCACGTCGCGCAGGCGGCAGACCTCGAACAGCTTGCGGGTCTGGGTCTCGATACCCTTGGCGGCGTCGATCACCATCACCGCCGAATCGACGGCGGTCAGGGTGCGATAAGTATCCTCGCTGAAGTCTTCGTGGCCGGGAGTATCCAGCAGATTAAAGGACAGCCCGTCATGCTCGAAGCTCATCACCGAAGCGGTCACCGAAATGCCGCGCTCCTTCTCGATGCTCATCCAGTCGGACCGGGCGCGCCGCTGCTCGCCACGGGCGCGAACCGCGCCGGCCATCTGAATGGCGCCGCCGAACAGCAGCAGCTTTTCGGTAAGAGTGGTCTTACCGGCGTCAGGGTGGGAAATGATGGCGAAGGTGCGCCGCTGCGTCACCGCGGAGAGCAGAGAAGTCATGATCCGGCGGTTTTCCGATCTTGGGCGGCAAAATGCAAGAGATGTTTGCATCCCAGCCTTATGGATGGCTTTCCCCGGACCCAACCTTCGTCTATGAATGTTGCAATGGGTTGAAGGGTTGGACGAGATGAACGAGCTGACGTGGCTGTTTGCCGCGTTGTTGGTTGGCATCGCCGTTGGCTGGTTGGCGCGTGCCATCGCCTTGCCAAATGCCAAAAGAAAGACCGAGGCGGAGGCCGCCGCCCCGTTGTCGGCGGATTCTCTGCTGCTCTCCGTCAATCACGACTTGCGCCAGCCCCTGCAGGCGCTGGGACTGTTCGTCACCGCCCTGAAAAGCCGCCCCTTGCCGGATGATCTGGCCCGTCTCGCCGCGCGCATCGAGGCGTCCTATACCAGTTTCACCGATGAGTTCGGCGCTCTGATCGATCTGGTTCGCCTGCAAGATGGTCGGCTGAAGCTGACGGCCGGAGAGTTCTCCTTGCAGGATTTATGGAGACGCCTGGACGACGAATGCCAGCCTCTGACCGAGGCGCGCGGCCAATTGCTGCGCTTTCATCAGGGCAAGGCTACCGTTCTGCATGGCGACATGGTGTTGCTGCAAAAAATCTTACGCCCGCTGATCGGCGCGGCGCTGGCCGCCTCGGACGAAGGCGGCATGGTGCTGGTCGGCGCCCGCCGTCGCCCGGGAAAGTGGCGCATCGATATCTGGCATGGCGCTCCCGGCTTCGATGCCGCAGGACTTGCGGCCCTGCTCGCTCCTGCCGACTACCCGCAGGCCGACCATATGCCCAAACCCAGTCTGGCCCTGCGCCTGGCCCATCGGCTCTGCCCGCTGATCGGTGCGCGCCTGGGCAATCGACAGACCGAAGGAAAAGGCGGCGTCCTGTGGCTTGAACTGTCCCAAACGCCGCCTGAAGAGGCTCGTCGATGATGAGGATGAGCTTATGCAGTAATTTAGGTAAAGCCGCCTTTATTTTGCCTAAAATCCGACATAGCTTCTTCAACCGATTCACTCACAGGGCCAAGCTGCCTTTCGGCCGGGCCTTGTTTTGATCTCGATCATTGCGCCTATACTAATGGGGCATAAGGATACAAGCCTTCTTGCAAAGAGATTGCAATCGCACCCATCGCAAGAATGCGTTACTATGACTTTTTGACGGAGCCCTTGGCGAAAGCGAGGGGGGCCGGCGTAACATGCGGAGAAGACCATGAAGATCATGATTGCCGACGACCATGAGCTGTTCCGCGATGGTCTGCGTCATGTTCTCGAGCAATTGGACGGCGAAGTCGAAATTGCCGAGGCCAGCGATTACCCGCAGGCCCTGGCAAAGGCGCAGTCCGAGCCCGGCATCAACATCGTCCTTTTGGACCTGGCCATGCCCGGCATGCCCTGGGTCGAGGGATTGCAGTCGCTGAGGCAGATCCTGCCGGCTTCGGTTCCGGTGATCATCCTCTCCGCTTCGGACGACCGCCGCCATGTGCTGCAGGCAGTCAATCTGGGCGCTGCCGGTTTTATCCCCAAGACCTCGTCCAGCCGCGTGATGCTGAGCGCCCTGAAGCTGGTGCTGTCGGGCGGCGTCTATCTGCCCCCGGCCCTGCTGGAGCCCAGCTCCGAACCTTCGAGCCTTGACCATGCCATGGGCGGCGCCGGCGATGCTTCCTTCCTGACCCCGCGTCAGCGCGAAGTGCTGGTGCTGCTGGGCCAGGGCAAGTCCAACAAGGAAATTGCCCGTGTCCTGCAACTGGCCGAGGGCACGGTGAAGCTGCATGTCACCGCCATTCTGAAGGCGCTGAACGTCAACAACCGCACCCGTGCGGTGGTGGCGGCCTCGCAGATGGGCCTGACCGGCGACACGGCCGACCTACGCTGATT
>Ga0310915_10000587_pt1 | contig 17615 bp, 15 predicted proteins | sample GREbulkMGAN111_FD_202508 | JGI IMG/M metagenome (GOLD analysis project Ga0310915, IMG submission 202508) | Lab enrichment of tropical soil microbial communities from Luquillo Experimental Forest, Puerto Rico - GRE.bulkMG.AN111 | ecosystem: Environmental > Terrestrial > Soil > Tropical forest >...
GAGAAAGGTCTGGTTATAAAATGCTCAGAAGATTATTTAATCTTAAACAGAACACTACAATAGATCAACTATTGTTATTGGATGCGTGCTATGAGATCAATGCTATACATCTTAAGGACTGGTCAATGAGGTCTTTATATAGAGCAATATCATGCCTTAGAACTGGATCTTCAAGAAGATTACAATGTATAAGTTTCATGCATTCTATCTAATGAATTTAGTGAAGCATAGAATACTAGAATCCATTTTTGGTGCATCTGTTAATGTAATTCCAGAGTATGCAACGTTGGTTATAGTGTTTTCTGGAAATTGGATCTTATAGTAATAATGTAAGTAATGGATGAGCTTTGCTGTCAATACATGTAAGGCTATTCCTTTATGTGTAATATGTGGCGCATAATAGGACTTAATATGCAAATAGTATAAGGTTTCAGCTACTAAATCTTTGGGATAATTATATGTAAACTCCATAGAATCTAATAAAGCTAAACCTATCTTACATGCGTGTTCATTATCTTCGGTTTGAATCATGTTTTGCATGACGGTTCTATGATCTATAGTTATGTATCTAATATTGAGCAAGGTTCCATAGTCTGAGAACCAATAATCGAAGAACTCTGGGTGTTTAGCATTAATATAAGCTAATACTTGTTCATCTAAACATAGATAATCATGTTGCAGCATGAGTTTTACAGCTTCAACAGACTGCTCCCAAAGGAAGGCAGTTAGTTCCTTAGGCACCATAAATATACTAGCAGCTATAATACCTTTATTGCATGAGAGTAGAGTTTTACCTTGCTTCTCTTCTTGTTTGATGGAACGCATCTGCATAACTGTGATAAGAGGTTTATCGTGAAGCTTGAGCCCTACTTCTAGATCTTCATAAGGGATTGGACTATGACATGCTATAGCTGCATCCATCCATACATAGTGAGTAAAGTCAGGGTTGGCTATTCTAATTAGATCTACAAAGTATGATTTAGCAATGGTAATAACACTATAAATTTTAGTAGTGGTATCGAAACCACATTCTATAGTTTTAGCATTAGAATTCATGATATCATGATAGATAGGGATTTGGTCGCGTTCTAACTCCATATACTTGAAGTTGGGATAGATAGGTTTCAAACGTTCCACCATATCTGTGAAAAGGAAGACAGGGACTTTAAGACCATGAAGGTAGGAGAGACACTCTATATACTTTTGGATATTTCTACGATTAATACCATCTTTGAGTTCATACAGAGCAGTAACCACACAATAATGCATTTATAAAAGTTCGGATATATAGAGTTGGATATAACAAAAATAATATCTTAGAGTAAGATATTATTCATTGAGATTTATTTATACTCTGAGTATGCGACCGTGAACTAAGGGTCTAGGACCTGAAGATCCCATGAACCTAAGGGGTTTCACCCCTTACCTTCTCTAATGCCTGCGGCCGCATACCTAGGACCTTTAGGTCCTACCTCTGCCTCCAATGCCTGCGGCTATAAACCTAAGGGGTGAAACCCCTTACCTAGGACCTAAAGGTCCTACCTAATGTTTCCAATGCCTGCGGCTACGAACCTAGGACCTAAAGGTCCTACCTCCGCCAATAATAGCCTCCTATTACATCATTGACTTGACATAAACTATTGGTATAATAATACTTATATAATGCAATAATGAAGAGAGTTACAGCTAAGATTCTAAGTCCAGATCTATAATATTTCATGATAGGATTATATTTCTTAGGGAGCCAAACTTCAATCATAGAGAACATGATAAGAACTACACCTACCACTATGATCTGGAAGAATGAAGTCTTCTCTTGGATGTTCTTGGTGTTCCAGTTGGTTAGAATAGCTACAATGAGCAAACAAAACGTTAAGAAGCCTCCAACTACAGCATCAGGTGATTGATCGTCTTGTTCATGCTGATCTGAGAAGTACATGGAGATGATAAATGCAATGAAAGGGATAGCACAGATTAAGCCTCCAGCTACCCCTAAATCTAGAAATCTGAACATTGATACTATAACAATCCATAAAACTAGAAGGGTTATATAAATTGTACCTATCCAATAACGCAATTCTACGGTTTCCATTTTCTTAAAGATGAACATCTTGAATCGGTTGAAAAACAATGGAACTAATGCTCCAACAGAGACTAAAGGTGTATTTGGAGTCCTCAATAAACTAACGGATGAACACACTTCATGTACTGAAATTTATATACGTGATTCCTACACTGATAACTATGATATCTTGCAAGTTCATCGCAAGATCATTAGAAAGTTGGAGGGTGAGAAGCTAGGCAAAGCTCCTAAACTTAGGGAGGAAATTAAGAACCTCAAGAGTCTAGAATCAATAGCTAAAAAGCCAGTAGATAAGTTCAAGTACCAAGATAAGATCAAGAAACTAGAAACACAACTCAATGAGATAGAACTAAACATCAAGATAGATGAATATAGGAAAGGTGCTGAGAAATACCTAGAGACTTATGCTAAAACTCATGATTCTAAGGAACTAGTAGGTATTGAGAATAGACTTGATGCTATTGAACAATATCTGGACATAGCTAAGAAATATGCTAAGATAGAGGTTAATAGGATTTTACCAGATTATTATCTGTGTGATAATTGTGGTTACGATCTCAGAGATGTAGATATGACAGATGAAATTATTATTTGTCCAGGGTGTGAATCCATGATCCGTAAGTATGTTGATGCCAAGGATGAAGTAAAGAATGATGCTCCTACATGTAATGGTTCAGGTAGTGTTATTGGTGATGATTCTAGAAACTTCAGAGACACACTCAAACGATTCCAAGGCAAGGAAGTAGTTAATATACCTATGGAACTCTATAATAAACTAGATGAATACTTTGAAACCATTGATAGACCTAATGGAGATTACTATAAAGATATGGCACCTCTTCATGATGGAACTAAACAAGGAACCTCCAAGAAGATTATGAGTGAAGCTCTTAAGAAGATCAAGTGTAGTTCCTATTATGAGAATGAAGCATACATATGTCGAGAATATTGGGGATGGGAACTTCCCGATCTCTCGGCTTATGAAGACACCATCATTGAACTCTACTTCGAATTTCAAGCCTGTTATCAGAGCGTTAAGGGCTACGAGCGTAAGAGTAGCTTAGCTACTCAAGTCATTTTATGGCTTATACTACATAACTTGGATATACATTGTTCTAGAAAGGACTTCCGGTTAGTAGAGATTGATAAAACCGTCTCTTATTATCGTCAAGTGTTAGAGGAATGTACTAAGAAGCTTGGTTGGAAGAACATACCATTATAGTGGTAACGTATAAGATGGAGAATAAAGTGTACATCATATTCTTCTATAAATGACCCGGTTAATAGATTTCTTAAAGAGAACCCCACCATCAAAGTAATAAACATTGAATGTCACAGAAATAAGGATAAAACCTGAGATAAATGAAGCATTGCTTCTAGAGTTCTAGAACTCGAACAACTAAGATAGCATATTACAATGCTATCTTATTTAAAGAACGCAATAAATGTTGTTACATAAGGATCAAGTTAAAGCAGTCACAGAGAATTATAAAGGTATAATAGTTTCATGGACTATTTGGTTTAAATTTGTACCTCTATTAGTTAATCATTATATGATAATTTTAGAGACTTGTTTCAGCGATATTCTTGATTCTATAGTTATTCATTATGGAGCTGGTGCTGAACATATAATTAAAGTTACAACTATTAGAGCAGCCATGCAAGCTTCTGGAGTTAATTATGTGACGTTTCATAGCGTTAGACATGTATTACCAGACATTAAAACCTTAGAGTTGCGTTGTACAGAATTCATGAGTTATGGAACCTACTCCTCTAATTTCCATAATTGTATACATTTTCTATATAATATACTGGGTTATGATATATCTTTGAGAAGTTATATAGGTTTAAGTCATCTATAAAATGAATGAAAACGATGTTCCAACCTTCTCACCTGATGGAGGTCTAATTTGGTCCGCTATGATGGCTGAAACTAAAACCTTGGATGTAGCCATGGAAGCGTTACCTCACTATCCTTATAAAGAAAACCCTGTAAGTGTCAAAGCTATGATTAAAGGCTTAGGCTCTGTCTTATGGAATAAAATTAGAGATACCTTGAACCGTAAGGTAGAATAAAAAATATTATGGTCTGGTATAAAAATATTTTATTTTATCGTGAAATTATAGAAAATACACCCACCGGGTTCAAGCCGGCGCAGTTCATAACGTTTTTAAGCATTAAGGTTTGAATCTAAGAGGTCCAAAATGGTGCATGAACGATGATCAATGATAACGAAATGAGAGCTCTGGACCTAACAGCTGGTATAAGCCTATGGAAGCTAAGAGGTTTTTATAAGACCTAGGCCAGAGGGACCAGTTTTAAGGGGTAGGGTGGCTATGGCCTGGGGCCGAGGAGCAGATGGTGGTTACGGAATGAAAACGAATGTTTAGTTTCAGGATATAGGTGGACCATAACTTCTAGTGAAATGGATGTTATAGGTGTTAGATAGCATAGCTTAAACTATAATACAACTACAACGTTGTATTATATCTTACATTTCGTTATACAATGTTTCTCTGCATCAATGCATAATTTGTGATTCAAGGTTGTTATATTCTATAGTATTTTAGAAATAATTTATAGTAACCTATAGAATTACAAAAACATAAATATCATCTAATCATGATATTTATTGATTTGCAACGAATATTGTTATACCTTCTTAGTGTTTTTGGAATTACATTAAATGGATACAGTATCATTAGAGGGGCGTATAATATCTAAATATGGAGATATAATGCATCACGAGTTACTTAAACTTATAGTACCAACTAAATTAGTAGATTGCTATAACGCATGGTATCGTTATAGCAATCTGGAGAATAAAGTGGTTAATGTATCTTATGGTTCTAAGTTATCAGCATTGCATTGCTATATAACGCAGATATTAGAATTGTTAGAAGAAAATAACCAATATGTATTAGTTGTAGCATTAATTAATGCAATGGGATTCTTAGAAGAAATGTTACCTCTACTCTCTACAATAGAGAGACAATATATAAATTTTAGCAATAGCAATATATTAATAGATATATTAGTAAATCAAGAACCATATAAGAAAGAGAAAGTTGTAGAAATCTTAAATAAATTATCTAGAGCTGGTACAGATGAAAATGTAATTAAGATCTTAATAAGATATTTAGATTACGATATTGAAGCTTGTGCATTTAAATCATCATTCATAGTAGATGATTCTAAGATTGTTCTCTTTAATCCAAATTCAGGGGTAAATTTGGATGCTTTATTAACTCATGTATATAATGGAATTATAGATCGTGATATATTATCACAGCTCAAGACCTTAATGTTTAGAATAGACGATGAGATCAGATACTTCGATGGCTTCGAAATCGTAAAATATAGTGAAATAATTAATTCAAGAAGAGTTCTTTGGTTTGAAGGTATGCGTTATACAGTTAGAGAATTCTTGTTGATTTATCTCTTCATCTATTCCGGAATAGTTAATGAAGAAGGTCCAGACGTCATCATTAAAGATAAAAATTATTATATTAACACTAAGAATTTTAAGCGAAAAATTCTCATTGGACCAAAAGAACACGAACATGATGAAATAATTAAAATATTTGCAGATAACATTGTACAATATAGATTTCCTGATATTAAACCAGATAATGTATTCACTACAGATAACCTCTATAAATTATATATTAGATATTGTATTACATTCGCTGCAGCTAAGTTAGATAAAATAGCTTTCTTCAAGATCCTGAGTAAATATTGCATAGATGTATCTAATAGAAAGAAGGGTGAAATTATAGTACCTCCACTATATACTCTAGTTAAATCTAATTTTTCGGAATCGAACAGTATATGCTATTATGTTTTTAATGGCACTTCACCCAAGGGAACTAGAAAAATTACTTCACCTGATGTTCAGAGCCCTACAGAGCCTTATGTGATAGAAAGTCGTCATTAGTATGATAAAATTTAATCCACCGGGTTCAAACCGGTGCAGTTCATAACATTTTCAAGCATCAAGGTTTGAATCTAAGAGGACCAAAATGGTGCATGAACGATGATCAATGATGTCTAGACTTCAACTCCAAGCCTAGCAGCAGCTATGAGCCTATGGAAGCTAAGAGGTTTTAATAAGGACTTGGCCCAAGGCTTCAGGTTGAAGGGGTAGGTCAGACGCGACCTGGCTTTGAGCACAGCTTGTCGGTTGCTGACAAACATTTGGTGTTTCATCTAAAGTCATAGCCGAACTATAACATCTAAGAGTCTCATAGTTTCAACAACTAAGTCTCTAGGCTTATCTATAATACAACTGTAACGTTGTATTATATCTTTATTTCGTTATGCAATGTCTCTTTGTTTCGTTGTTGATTTTGCGGTTCAATGTTGCTATAATATAGTATATTTTAGAAATAATTTATAGTATCCTATAGAATTCCAGAAATCATGTTAAATCATTGCTTAGCATGATTTCATTAACTGCATACATTGATTACCATCTCTATAGACTAAGTTTGCTACATCAGTGTTATACTACTACACTGATGTTGAAAGTGTACATACAATTCCATCTTGTTATAATGTAATCTCCAATGAAGTATATAAAATAAATTTATGTTAAAAATCAGAGCCATATATTATGAAAACCCATCTGTGTGTTGTAACATGTCCTAAGTTAACACGTTTGAAGAATTAGATGGCATCAGTTCCAAGGCTACACATAACCTAATCTCAAACTTCAATGAAATAATGGGATTTAAAAAAACCTATCCTCCGGACCTGAACCGGAGGGTTTCATAACACTTTCATGCATTAAGGTTTGAATCTAAGAGGACCAAAATCATACATCATTGAATGTATGAAGCCACTTCTTTAGGTCTGATAGCAGATGTAGGCCTATGAGATATAGAAGGTTTTAATAAGGACTTGGCCCAAGGATCCAGTTTTAAGGGGTAGATCAGACGGAGCCTGGCCCTAAGGGGCAGATGGTAGTTATAAACACTAACTTAGTGTTTCGTGAAAGGACATAGCTCAACCATAACGATTCATGAAATGATAATAAGAGTGTTATAAAATCATAGCTTAAACTATAATATAACTGGAATGTTATATTATATCTTTCATACAATGAAACTTCATTCATTGTATGATTTTATGGTCCAAGGTTGTTATATTATATAGTATTTTAGAAATAATTTATAGTACCCTACAGAATCCAAAATAAAATTATGAGATAACATACATTATTGTATTTCATGCTATACTTAAACCATAAGGTTTAATGAAACACGCATCTAGCTATTGTAGCACGAAAAATAATACAACCCTTGAGTTGTATTATTGCTTTTTAAGACTTATTTCTTTCTTCTAGTATCTCTCTTCAACACTTTCTTATCATCTTTCTCTTCTTGTTCCTTCTTTTCACGTTTCTCATACCATTGAGTGCTAATGTATCCTTTATTTACCTCGGTGTAGTTGAAGCTTGGAAGAAACATCTTAACTAATGCTAGAGCTTCATCTGAGATCTCTGAGAATTGGAGGAAACCAAAGCCACGATGTTTTCCTTCTTTAAGAGGAACTCTAATGGACAATCTATCTGCTTGGAATGGTAAAAACTTAGACATGATTTCTACATACTCTCTGAGTTGAGATTTAGCTTGGATAGAAGTTAAGCCATGAGGGATGTTAACTTTGATGGTTTTCTCACAATCTGCTGGTGGTAATCTTCTTTCATGAAGTTCATACTCTGACATCCAGATTTCACCACCAAAGCGATCTTCAACATACTCATTGAAGGCTTTAGCAAAGTCCTTAGAGCAAAGAGCTACGGTATGCTTATCTCTAATGTTGATAGCACCAAAACCATTTTGGGGACCTAAGCCTCCATATTGGGTTTCGAGCTCATCTAAAACTAAGTCTAAACTAGAGACATCATCACGATTGTGAACAAAGAACACGTTGAAAGTGTCAGATAACTTCCTAAACTTAGGAAGTTCAGTGGTCATTTTATATTAGGATTAAATCTAGTAACCGTTTTTCAAAATTTTAAAAACTACATACACTGGAATTGTAGGCATTTTGGACACTTGAATTGACTCTGGCTAAAAGATAAAAGATTAAGAATATGATAACTACTGTAAGGACCCCTAAGATATAGGCCCATATGGCACTCATTTATATGGGTTATTTTATGTTAGGAGGATCCTCCTAACATACACTTCGCTAACATACACTTCGCTTCAGCACTCCTTACTAACATACACTTCGCTAATCCTAACATATATATTTTACTAATAATACGTTGCTTTTATGCATTGTCCTCGGGTCACTCTCGGCGCAATACGCTTCAGCACTCGAGCCACCCTCAGCATTCGGTCCATTCCTCCAACTCTGAGTCGTAGTTATCGTCATCATCTGTTTCATCAGTATCCACATCGGACCATTCAATCTCATACTCTTCAGAGATATTGGAAGCGACTGAAGCTAAATCTGTACATAAAGTGAAATCAGCTACATAATCCGTTTCCATGATTTCCTTAGGTTTATTTATATCTTGACTACACGTTTCACTTCCATTCTCACTTCGTTTACACTCAATATCTCCTCGGCGCGAAACGTGCAACGTTTCGCTTCCATCTACGCTGCGCTGACACTCAATATCTCCTCGGCGCGAAACGTGCAACGTTTCGCTTCCGCACTCGGAATATTCATCGCCCACGTAACGTTGAAACTCTAATCGAAATTTGGGATAACCTCCAAATTCTTCTTTAGCTAAGTAGAACATGATGCCTCTAAGTTCTTTAGGATATACTTGTATCCCATTGCATACAACCATGTTAGCCATAGATTCTGATGGAAATTCAATACATATATCACAAGAATCCAGATATTCTCCATCAATGTCTACTATATCAAAGGACCATACCGTCTGACATGCCATTTATCTATGTGAAATGCCAATTATTTGGTGCTTAACTAGTTTCAATTTAGAACTGCAGCCTTAAATAATAAAGGCCATTCCGATGTTACAGCTCCAAAGTTAGGATGTTTACATGCGAACTCTCTGTCAATATGACACATATGACACCACATAGTTGGAGTAATATGGATGCAACAATCCATGATAATATCAATGCTGGTTCCTTTAGCATAAACAATATGTCCATTACCATTGTACGTTATATAGTTAGGATCAAAACATTCCATACATTGCCATCTCTTAAGTCTTGTAGGATCCTTCTCCATTAAGATTTGGATGGCTCTTCTAGAGATGGAATTCAAAGGTGGAGAGTCTGAGTTTAAAGCTTCTAATAACCTTTGTCTGATATAAGGTGAGAATATGATACCTAGATCCAAGAAAGCATCAACATCAAAGTGGATTTTAAGCCCATCACAGGTAGTTAATAGATCATCATCTTGACATCCACGAGCTAGCTTGGTCCATTCTGGATATGCTTTAACACATGCATTATCAACTGAACATAGAACGAAACTGTTGACCGACATTTTTTCGAAGCCATGAATAAAATGGAGAAAATAAATATAGGTTCTGATCGAAGTATAGATGAAAATGTAGACTCAGAGGAATTGAGTATTATAGAAGAATCTATATTTCTCAATAGACAGGATGTAGATATTCCTACCATGAATGATACTCCAGAACAAAGTATGATAGATAAAAGTATAAAGGAAACTAAATCTATTACGGAAACTTTCTGTACTAACTGGAAGTGCATCAATCATAATGTAAAACTAGTTACTCTCAAAGGTGATGAGGTTATTATCTCGGATCTCAGGAATAACGATTAATACATTAATATAAGGTTTTGTTTTATTTTTTATTCGTTTAGCTTCCAAAAGAATGGAACCAGAATTCCTATTATGGGTTAATAAGGCTAGACCAGTAATCAAGAACATTTTAACTTTATCTATTCCTAAGGAGGTAAGTAAAGAGGAACGTGATAAATATATGGAATCGATTGACATCATAACGGATGATGTCAATATGAGATATTGGTTGATAGCTTTTACACATAGAAGCATTGATCCTAATACCTCTTTCAACTACGAACCCTATGAGATCTTAGGTGATAAGATGTTAGGTCTGGTCTTTGTAGAGCTAGTTCAAGAAGCATATAGAGACGTCAACCAAGAAGCTGAACCTGGAAGAATCACTGAACTCTTGGGTGATATCATGGATGCTAGTTATCAAGGTAAGTTATCTCAGAAATGGGGTCTCTATGATCTGTTAGAGACTAATGCTCCAGATGTTAAGAAGACAGGTTCCGACATCTTTGAATCCTTCTTTGGTATGCTAACTTACATTAATAATCTTAGAACTAGAGGTCTAGGTTATTTATGGTCCTATTTAGTCTTGAAGATGTTACTATCCGATATAAACTTAGTGACTAGAATTGTCTTCAATCCTAAAGTTTATATTAATGAAGTTCTAACTCGATATAGAGCTACCGATGTTAAGCCTCGTTCCACCCAAGTAAATGGAGTCTATGAAGCTAAATTTATTATTCCTGAATCTTTAGCTCTCAAGTTAGGTTTAACTAGAAAGGGTGATTGGACCCAAAAAGTTCAGACAGGTAAAACACATGATATAGCGGTGGATAATGCTTTCCGTAATCTAGCTGAAGAACTCCGTAAGCTAGGCATTAAGACCAGAGAAAGGGCAGAAGGCTTTTGGCAAGATAAACTCATACAACCTATGTATCGTAAAGCTCTGAACAAAGGAGAGTATAAAGATTTCAAGCTCAGCAACTTTACTAAGGTTAATGGTAAATATGTCCAATTAATAGGTATTATGCCAGATAATTATCAAGTAGTTATCACAGGTAGGGACTTCCCATCCTCAGAACCAGATATTAATATGGCACTGGAACTCTTAACCGAATACGCCAACGCATAAGGATATTAGTAAAACGTATTATTAGTAAAACGTATCATAGGAGCGTAACCTCCTATGATAGACAATAGTTATTAATAAAATACAAGAATGTATACACAGATGCATTAAATATCTTAATATAATATCATAGACTTCTATGATATTATAACCTAATTCTTTCTTCTTAATGAAATATATTGTCTGATGTGTCATTGATCTTAAGCTCATTATTTCATCCTTAGAGGTCTAGGTTGAGCTATGAATTGTATTAAAACGTAAATTCTAATTGATTTTTTAAGATCGGAGCTGATCATCATAAATCAACAATGTCTAACATGAACATCCTCTTCGAGCAATTCTCTGTCTTTATCAACGAGCAAATCTTGACACCTGTAGTTAATCACTTGCATAATAAAGGTTATGATGTTTCTTTGCAAGAACTCCAAGGTGTAGTTGCCGTGAGAGTTACAAATACAGTGCCTCAACAAGTTATGCCTAGCATTACTAGCTTGCCTACAGGTATTGTAACCAATCCAATGAGTTCTTTGCCAAGAACTAGTGTATCCATGCCTACTATGAATGGAGTAACTCAATCAGCTACTGGAACTTGTGTCTACAAGTTCACCAAATCTGCTAAAGATCCAAATAGAATTTGTGGAAAGCCTTGCGTTCCAGGTACTACTTATTGTAAGGCATGTTGGACTAAGCAAACAGTCCAAAAGGAAGCTAAGGAAAGAGGTATTCCTATTCCTCAGGTAGTTGTAGATGCACAAGCTAATAAGACGACACGTACAACAGCCACAGTTGTTAGAACAACTACAATGAATCCATTCCCATTGCCTACAGCTAATCTACCTACAGGTCTTCCAACCTTTAATCCTACAATGGGAAGAATTCAAATGCCATTACCTTTGGGTAATACTGTGGTTCCTCCAACTGCACCAGTTCAATCCAATAATCCTTATCAAGTAACTAATACTCAAGATGACACTAATATGGGTTTCTTAGATGAAAGAATGCAGACCTTAGGTATGATTCCTGCAGAATGGGGAGTAAGTGAAAACTATCTCATTGGTGCCAATAACATTGTGTATATTGGAGAAGGTGAAGGAAATGATCTTCTTCCTACTAAGTATGTAGGTATCTTAGATCTCAACACTAAGACTTTCAGAGCTTTAATGGAACATGAAATGGCATTAGCTTTAGATAGTGCTACTTATGATCCATCAATGCTCCCAGTTAAACAAACTGCTAGTGTTCCAGTTCAACCAACTTTACCTATGGTACTTCCAAGTTCAACAGTAGGCGTACCAAAGCTTCCAACAACTCTTCCAAGAATGGGATTGCCACCAATTCTTCAACCACCAAAGTCTAACATCATCGCATCCAATGATGATGAATAGGTAATAAAATAAGAGCAAAATAAGTATATCCCATAAGATATAATTGTATGTCCGGACATACAATTATATAAACAGTACTAGTGAAACGTATAACTAGTGAAACGTATAAAGTAAATGTATTGAATGCATCTTTATAGCTAATGATCCTTTCTGAGACGTTCCTCTTCAAACAGATCATTGGTTAGAATAATCCAAATAAAATACATTCCTATGACACCTAGCATAAGCAATGAAACATAACAATAGAAAGGATCAGGAACTAACATTCTAAGATATGGTAAGAAGAATAAAATAATTACCCACCATGAAAAGAAAACTAAAGGTGGAACTAATCTTAAAACAAAATTATCGAAATAATTAGGTAGTTTAAAAAATGTCGTCATCTGCAACTTTGTTAAATAAACAAGAAGGTTTCTCTAGATATCCTCCAACTATTAGAAGGATAATGGAACAACAAACACCTAATCTCAAGCAAATGGAAACTGTGGTAGTTAAGCCTTCACCTAGAGTGGTCGAAGTTAAAGTCGAGGAGCAAATGTATGCTGCTTCTGAGATCTCATTAGCTAAAGCAGGTTCCAGCTTTGAGCAAGTTCAAGTATCCGAAGGTGAGAATGTTGAAGCTGTCTTAATCGAATCAGGTCTCACTCCGAATGAAAGAATTATTTCTTTAACTAAGGAGGGATATAAGAACATTAGATATTCTAAATGTGTCGATGAATTTGGTAATGCTTGTCTTATCGAGCATGATGAATTAGGCTATACAGTAGGAGACAATGTGGTAACTGATCTGTACGAAGAACAAGAAGCTGTTAATGTAGTCTCTAGTCTTAAGAGTCAAGTATGTGATATGTCTAAGAAACATGGATGTGCTTTATCCATTAGTTCAGGAGCAGGTTATTATATTGCAGATCTCGGAGTGGAAGCTAAAAAGGAGATCTACTTCTCTAAGATCCATCACATGTGTCAAAAGGGTCAAGTATGCGAGTTCGGTTCCACCATTGAGGCTGATATTGAAGTTGGTAAAATATGCATCATGCCAGTCTTCAAGTACTCTGAGTTTAAGAAGCAAAAGGAAGCCATCATGAAGAAGCTCATCGAAATGACCCTTCACATTCTATGCGTCATTAATAGATTAGCTGAAGAGAAGAATAAAGAATTCCATTGTTCCATTGATAAGGTTCATGATCTTTACAAGAAATTTATGTGCCTCAGAGATGCATATGTTAGAAAACTCCATGATAAAATGTCTAAGCTTGAATGTTTAATCAAGGAAATGGAATGTAACAAGAGCATCTTAGAATGTCACAAGGATAAGTATCATGAACTCAAGAAGAAATATCGTCATGCCATTGCTGATTATGCTAAGTTTGATGCCATTTTGATCTCTTCATTCTGCTTGGTTGAACTCTCTAAGGAACTTGAAGAACTATTGTGTTCTAACTTAGAGAAATTAGCAGCTTTGGATAAATGCTGTTAAACATACATAAGAAACTATAATATCTCGTGTTAGAGATATTATATAAATCAATGTTATACATGAAATTTCTGGATTCTATAGGTTACTATAAATATTTCATGAATTATTCTATATTATATAACAAGATTTATGAAATTTAATCATGAATGTAAAGCTATAATCTCTATGAAAAACGGTAGTTATGTATAATATCTCACGTTAGAGATATTATAAATTAGAGTATAAATAGCGAAGCGTATTCCTTCTATTACTTGCTCTTCTCAAAGATACATTGGATCATGAGTTCTTTAGTTGTAGTATCCTTCTTCAATCCAATGTAAGCATCCAAAACTAGAGGATCTGCTAGATATTCAAGGTAGTCAGGATCTAATAGCTGAACTAACTTAGATCGCAAGCTTGAGGGCATGAAATCATAGTAAAGTATCAATAAGATATAGTTATACAAAACCCTATTATGGTAATCTTTATAGTCGAAATGTTTACTGTTCATGAACTTAATGAAGGTTTGGACCATTTTAATAATTTCTTTATCGGAACTGAAGGCGTACATGAAAGCATCATCAGCTACTTGATATATGGTTCTCTGAGTTTCATATAAGATTATATCTCTAACAGTTCTAAGTTTTTTATCTGGTATAACGTCCTCTAAAAACTTATAAAGACTATGATAATCTTTGGTATCGTAACAAGTTTCATAACCTATCTGTTTGATGAGTTGTTGTTCTTCCTTAGACATTAAGGTTATACTATTACATAGAGTGTTATATACATCCATATTTGATCTTTTCAGGGCCCAAGTTTAGTTGCTTAAAGGATGAAAATTACAATTTCAGGTTTTAGATGTCATGCAGATCTAGAAATAGAATTTAAAGATGGTGTAACCTTAATTCAAGGTACTTCTGGTGTAGGAAAGAGTACTATCTTTGAAGCAGTTTATTGGTGCCTTTATGGTTCTTTGCGTAACATATATCATCCCTTACATCCCAATAAGAAATGCTCAGTCACTATAACCACCCCTAATACCACAATTACTAGAACTACTAAACCTGCATCTCTAGTGATAGAATATCAAGGACAAACTTATCATGAGCAAGAAGTCATTAATAGACTCTTCGGAACTAAAGATGTATGGTTATCTAACTCTTATCTATCTCAAGGTTCTAGATGTCATTGGTTAGATATTAATGCAGATGAAAGATTAAACACTATAGAATACATAGTTTATTCCGACCAAACACCTGACGTTTATTTAGAGCGAGCCACTACTCATGCGAACACAGTTAACGAACAAGTGGCTTCAAAATTAGCTAGCTATGAGTTTAAAAGCAAAGTATTTCAAGAGCAGAAACCCTATGACCCTAAGGATGTAATAGATAACTACACAGATAAAGAGTTACAACTATCGAATAAGAAACAGGAACTTAAAGCTAAACGGCTCCAATTACAACAACAAACCCTCAACTTAGGTAAGCTAGAACTCTTGAAGCAAGAGTTAAAATCTAACCTTGAAGAGCGTTCCAATCTTCAACCCGTAAGTTCAGAAACTATACTAGTTCTAGAGGAACAAATTAAGGAATATCAGAGACTTCAAGTGACTATCCAAGAATATCAAAAACATAATCAACTGTATGAACAAGCTAAGAAACAATATCAACTATTGGATCCTTCTAATCTCATAGAATCTCTATCCAAAATCCCTAACATCAATGAAATCCATAAACAAGAAGTTGAGTATCAGATGCAACTCAAGCGAGAACAAGAGATTCAAGCCCTTAAGTTGCAACTAACAGAGCCTGATGTCTCCATAGAAACACAGAAGCGTATCAACCAACAGATCTCTGTTCAAGAGCAATACAACATTTACAGACAGCTATTGGATCAAGAACAAGAACTTGTAAAACATACAACTAAATTACCTGAAGCTTCCCTAGAACGCTTAAACCAACTTAAATCTAAAGTTTCGGGACAGGGATATCATCAAGCCTTAGATTGTCCTGTCTGTCACTCTAAGTTGGAATTAGCAGGTAAATGTCTTATAATCTTCAACCATCCTAGTCCTGAAGAGATCAAATCTGCCCAAGAAGAGATTCAAGCCCTTACTGCCTCCATCCAATTACAACAACAATTAACTAACCTTAGGGCTAAATTAAACCCATGTCCTGAAGTAGCTTACAATATTCCTGCTCTAAAGCAACAACTATATATAGTCCAAAAGCTTCTTCCATTGCTTCAATACAATAAGATAGACGCTCCTATAATTAGTTCTAAAATTCTACAAGCTTATATTAACTTCAAGAATCTACCTGAAGCTAAGATAATACCTGAATTACCCAACATAAATGTAACACAAGTAAGGGACTCCATAAACAAGATGCATTCAACTAATCAAAAGATAAAACAGTTGGATCTTAGGAAGCAGCAGTTAAACACTGAAATAACTAACTTAGAATTCAACATAGATACAACACTTCCTTTAAGTATTCAAGCACTAGAACAAGAGCTAGAAACCTTAGATCAAGATCTTAAACGCTATCAATACGCTACTAAAATGCATAAAGAATATCAAGTCTTGCTTCAAGAATATGAAACACTTCAAGCTAAAGCCCAAGAACATTTCATAGCTAATCAGCTAGTCTCTATTATAGAACACACAGAATATGCTCTGCTAGAGGACACAATCAACCTATTCAATCAATGTCTGTCTGAGGTAACCGCTTCTCTCTTTGATGAACCTATCACAGTTAAGCTAGAACTCTGGAAAACCTCCAACAAACGTACTAAACCTAACATCCATCTCCAGATCTCTTATAAAGGCATAGAAACAAACAACTGTTCCGGTCTCTCTGGTGGTGAAAACACTAGACTTTCTCTAGCATTAATGATAGCTTTTTGGATTGTTCATCCATCTCCTTTCATTATGATAGATGAATCGTTATCTAGTATTAACCACCAACTTAGGGATCAAGCCATAGCTTCCTTTAAGCGTTTCATACCTGTTCCAGTACTTATTATCCTACATGAAACTTCCTCTGAAGGCTTATTCAATCACGTACTTCAACTCTAATACATACACTTTGTTATAGTATCTCATGTAAGAGATACTATATAAAAATATATTTCATGTAACTCATGGTATATTATAAATTTTAGATTAAATAACATAGATCTATGTTATTTAATAATTATTTTATGGTAAAAGATGAATACTATACCAGTAAGTTTTACACCAATGAGAGGATCTAATTCCAAAACAGGTATGACTGAAACCTCCTCTAACGTTTTATATAAAAATTCAATGAAAGGTGATAAAGGTGATGTTGGAATGAAAGGTGATAAAGGCGATAAGGGAGATATAGGACCTAAGGGAGAGAAAGGTGATGTTGGAATGAAAGGTGATAAAGGCGATAAGGGAAATATAGGACCTAAGGGAGAGAAAGGTGATGTTGGAATGAAAGGTGATATAGGACCTCAAGGTATAAAGGGAGATAAGGGAGAAGTAGGTTCCAAGGGCGACAAGGGAGAGAAAGGTGATGTTGGGATGAAGGGAGATAAGGGTGATGTTGGAATTCAAGGTATTAGAGGTGAAAAGGGAGATAAGGGTGAGGTAGGTCTTAAAGGAGAGAAAGGTGACATGGGACTCCAAGGTATGAAAGGAGAGAAGGGTGATATAGGCCCTAAAGGTGATATAGGCCCTAAAGGTGATATAGGCCCTAAAGGTGATATAGGCCCTAAAGGTGATATAGGCCCTAAAGGTGAGAAGGGTGAAGTTTATAAAATAA
>Ga0310915_10000595_pt1 | contig 17460 bp, 18 predicted proteins | sample GREbulkMGAN111_FD_202508 | JGI IMG/M metagenome (GOLD analysis project Ga0310915, IMG submission 202508) | Lab enrichment of tropical soil microbial communities from Luquillo Experimental Forest, Puerto Rico - GRE.bulkMG.AN111 | ecosystem: Environmental > Terrestrial > Soil > Tropical forest >...
AAGCGTCACCTCTTGATTCCCGTAGCGTATCACCGGCACTACGGGCGGGCCGTATGGATCGACCCGGTCGTCCTCAGGGCGATAACGATATCGCGGAACAATATTATAATCCCAGTAAGGCCTTACCACGGGCACCGGGACGTAAACAGGAGTGGGTCTGGCCTTCCGCGCATGGGCTGCGGTCGTAGAGGTCAAAACCGTCGATGCAAGGGCCAATACGACAACTAGCGCAGTGAACAGGCGGTGCATGTTACTTACTCATCCCCCGACAGGCGGCGCTGACAAGGCACAGCTTAAGCGTGACGGGCGTGTGTCGAAAAGGGGTAAGCTGACCGAGCACGCAATCGTGAGACCATCGACTGTGGGGCAAAAAAAGATAGCCCGCCAAAATTTTCGAGCGCGGCGGCGCTTCAATCTTGGCGGCCGCAGGTTGGGGAAACTCTGCGCGACATGCATCGACAGGCTTTCGTCCGCTTGACTCCCAAGAACTGAAGATTGCGGTCATTGCGAAACCATTGCTATGAGCCAACCTCGGACGTCCAAAAAACCGCTACGTTCGTGATAGCGGAAGACTGATGTGAAACACCGCGCCACTCCCGGTCTTTTTCTCAGCCCATATCTTGCCTTCATGGGCTTCGATGATCGTTCGGGCAATGGACAATCCCATTCCCATGCCTTGGGGTTTCGTCGTGAATAATGGCTGAAACACCATTTCGGCTTTATCAGTTGGAATGCCAGGGCCGGCATCCGATACGACGACTCCAGCGAAGTTATCGACGCGCATTGTGGTGACGGTAATCTTGCGCTTGGCACGCGGCACGGCGGCCATCGCGTCCATGGCATTCACAATCAGATTGATGATGACTTGCTGAAGCTGAACGCGGTCGCACTTGATCCGCAACTCGCCCAAAACAGTCTTGCTGTCTAGATCGATCCCCCGCGAAGTTGCCGCTCTCGACAAAAGCTCAATTGTGTCTCGGACAATTTCATTAAGATCGTTATCTATGCGCTCAAACGGGGCTTTCTTCAACAGGCTCTGCACGCGGCGTAGCACTTCGCTGGCGCGTTGATCGTCTCGCTGAATATCGGTCAGGATCTCCCGGAGTTCTGCCAGATTCGGCGCGGAAGACTTGAGCAGCGCTTTCGCCGCCTCGCTGTTCGCGAGAATGGCCCCAAGCGGTTGGCTCAGTTCGTGTGCAATTGTTGCAGTGAGCTCGCCCGCCACGTTAAAGCGGTTGATGTGAGCCAGCTCTGCAGCGCGCTGCGAATTTTGGATCTCGGCATACATGCGTCGCCGACGCTCATACAGTAGAGCAATAAGAAGCGCGGCTAGCGTTGCGACTATCAGAAGGATCTCCCAGCGATGTCTCTCCCATTCACTTGGTTCACCAGGGCGAACCTCGCTTCCGGGGGTTTCGCCGACGCTCCCGGGCATCTCCATCTGCATTTCTGCGGGCATAGGCGCGCCACCATCCTCCTGGAAAGTCGGAAGGAGTTGGGGTGAGGCAATCACCAGCGCACCGTAAAGCACCAGAGCAAAAGCCGCGGCGTAGGGCGCGATCCGGGGCCAAGGCAGCGTTTTCTCGGCGAATATGATGAGAGTGACGGCAGCCATCGCCCCGACGTTCATGATACCGAGTGGAAAGAGAATGACGAACAACGGCCAACAGCAGCCAAGGCAGTACGCGCCGTGAAGCAGACCCATTCGCAGCGCGCCCGCAGTCCCGGCGCGCCACGGCGTCATGATGGAGGTAACCGGCGTGCGGCACTTCGACAGGCACAGGTGCTTCAAAGGCGTGAGCTGGTAGATACCTGCTGCGACGAGGACCGACCCGCCGATGCGGGCCGTGGTGGCCGAGGACAGCGCGGCGCGCGCGGCAATGGCCTCGATTGCAAGCGCGCCGACATAGGCGACAACCCCCGCTAACGTCCACACCAGAATGTAAGCAGCTATGAAGACCCAGATGGAGACGAACGCGTCACCGTTCTCGCGCTTGTCCGCCTGCACTTTATGGAAGGTGAGGATCACGGGTGCGGCGGTCGGAAACATCATTGCCGCCATCATGATCACCCAGAGCGCCAAAAACACCAGCGCACGCATGCCCATGGTTGACGACACCATCGTCATATCCATCCTGGCGTGTGTGCTTTGCCAGACGAGCACGGCCCAAGCCGCTGCCGCCAGGGTTAAGAGCAGGCCCAAGATGACGTTGCGTTGAACCCAGAGCGGGTTAGCGTGCGCGTTATCCAAAGTCGCATCTCCTGAGATGCGACATCACGGTCGCAAGGGTCGCGAGAGCGGGAAAGTCGGCCCTGGATCCGGCACGCGGCCGGCCCGCGAGTTGGTACTGCATGTCGTGTACCGATCATTTGGCGCCATGCACGGATCCACTGGGACGGACTATGCGTCCAACAATGGCAACGTGAATTGAAACACGGCACCACCCTCCACCTTGTTCTTTGCCCAGATCTTGCCGCCAAAGACCTCAACGATCCCGCGCGACGTGGACAATCCAAGCCCCGAGCCACCTTGTTTAGAGGCGAACGGCTCAAAGATGTTAGCAAGGCGGTCGACCGGGATGCCTGTTCCCGTATCAGAGACGGAAAGACCTGCCTTGGATTGACCAACCTGCCGAGTCTCCATCACGATGCGACGCTGGCCCGGAAGATTGTCCCTCATGGCCTCCATCGCGTTCAATGCCAAATTCAAAACGACCTGCTGCAGCCAGGTTGGATCAGCACGCACCGTTAGCATACTTCGCCAGGGGCGAATCTTCATTTCGACTCCCACTTCAGCCGCTTGTGGTTTCAAGATTTCATGAACCACGCACACGATATCGTTCAAATCGATTTTTTGAACCTCCGCCTCGTTGCTTCGCAAGAGCCTCTGCATATGGCCTATGATTTCGGCCGCGCGCAGGTTGTCACGACGAATGTCCACGAGGATGTCCCTTAACACGCCAACAGGAGCAGGAAGTTTCTCGACGTGTAGTTCAGCAGCTTCGATATTGCTCAAGATTGCTGCCAAAGGCTGGTTCAATTCGTGCGCAACCAACGAGGCTATGGCCGCAGCATCGGCTCGTCGCGTCAACCTGGTGATCTCGATGAGGCGACGGCGCAGTTCGCTCTGAGTTTCCCTGTACTCGTGGATATCCGTACAGGAGCCGATGTATCCCAGAAACGAACCATCCCGTGCATAGCGCGGAATTCCCGTGTCATCAATCCAACGATAGGTTTGATCATAGCGACGCAGCCGATACTCCATCCGGAATTCTTTCCGTGCGTCAAAGTGGCTGACGTAGGTTTCCAGGCAACGATCGAAATCCTCTGGATGAACGCCCTCCGACCAGCCGCTGCCGAGTTCCTGCTGCATTTCGCGGCCGGTAAAAGCCAACCATGGCTGGTTAAACCAGACGCATTGCTTGTCTGTGCCGGACACCCAAATCATTACCGGGGCGGCATCCATGACCTCACAGAACCTCGCGTCCAGTCCGCCTGGAAGCTCGACAGGGAAATTTGTTGGAATCGAAGTACTCATGAGAAGCGCCAGTCAGAGATTTCGAGCCCGCTGGTGGCGGCGCTCGCGGTATCGCACGAGGGCCCGCTCAATGGCTTCGAGAAGCGTGGATTTCGACACCGGTTTTGTTAGGACATCTTCAGCGCCGGCCTTCATCGCCTCCACGCTGGTCTGAACGCTGCCGTGCCCAGTCAAGAACACGACAGGCAGGCTGCAAGCGATTTCGTTCAGCCGCTCCTGAACCTCGAGCCCATCGAGTTCGGGCATACGCATGTCGAGCAATATACAACCTGCTTCCAAGCCCGGCATATTTGCGAGGAGCTGTTGGCCGGATTCATAGAGCAAGACCTGGTAGCCAGCAGCCCGAAGCAGCCGGGCAACCGCAACGCGAAAAGATGGGTCGTCGTCGACTACGTGGATGGTCGCCGGTGTCGTGGTCATCCTGGTATGCAGGCGGAACGAAATACCGCCAACTCCGGTTGCCTAACTTGTCAGCTCACAGGTGAGACGAAGAGACACGTTGATTTGCATCAAGCGGCCGTGACTTTGAAAACCGGAATCGATGGTCGGCGGTGGCCATGCCCTGCCTAGCCGGGACGCGGAGTGTCAGACGTACCGGAGTTCCATCATTTCACCTTGATCTTATTATTCTTTTTCGACTGAAAGCGTCCCTTTTCAAGGGGGGTTGGAATCGATAGAGACGTCCGACTTGCCAACTCAAGGGGGATCAAAATGAGCTACATGCGGTTGCGGCAGATCTGCCTGGTCGCGCCGCAGCTCGAGCCCGTGATTGCCGACATCGCCGGCATCATGGGGCTTGCGGTATGCTATCGCGACGGCAACGTCGCCAAATACGGCCTCGTCAACGCGCTCATGCCGGTCGACACCATTTTACTGGAAGTGGTCGCGCCATTCCGCGATGGCACTGCGGCCGGCCGCTTTCTGGAAAAAACCGGCGGCCGCGGCGGTTACATGGCGATCTTCGCCTGCGAGGATCCTGACGCGCGGGCGGCACAGGCGAACGCCATCGGCGTGCGCACCGCGAACGTGATCACGCATGCGCCCTATCACGGCGTGCAGCTACATCCGCGCGATTGCCGCGCCGCCTTCATCGAGTTCAACCACACCGACGGCAGCGACGATGTGCTCGGCCCTTATCCGCCTGCAGGGCCTGAGTGGCAAAAATTCATCCGCAAGGACGTGACGCGGATGTTGACTGGCGTGGAGATGCAGAGCCCCGATCCGCTCGCGCTGGCCGAACATTGGGGCCGGATCATCGGGGTTGCCGTCACGAGAAGCGACGCCGGCGATGCCGAGCTCAGACTTCCCAATTGCCGCTTCCGCTTCGTGAAAGGCGAGGCCGAGATCATGAGCGCGCTGGAATTTCGCGTGCGCGATGTTGCGGCTGTTTGCGAGGCCGCGCGTGGGCGCGGCTATTCCGTCTCAGGAAATGAGTTCCTGCTGGGTGGGGTCAGTTTCAGACTGGTGGCGTAGACCCCGCCGCTGTCGTCCCCGCGAAAGCGGGGACCCATACCGCGGAATCTTTCGATCGAGCGTGGTGGCTGACGCTGTGCCCCCAAAGTGCCGCCTGTGGTTATGGGTCCCGGCGCTGCGCTCATTTCGTTCGCTGGGCCGGGACGACGAGACGATCACCGCCCCTTGAACCTGGCGGCGCGACGTTCGGCGACCGCTTTCACGCCTTCCTTGAAATCGTCCGTGCCGCGCAGCCTGTTCTGCTCGACCAGCTCATGATTGGTTGCGGCCAACACGCGCTCGGCCAGCCCGGCGCGCATGGTGGCGCGCGTCGAGATCAGGCCGAGCGGCGAGCATTCGGCGATCTCCTGCGCAAGTCTCATCGCGGCCGAGCGAACCTGGTCCTGCGGCACCAGTTCGTTGGCAAGGCCCCAGCGATAGGCTTCCTCGCCGGTGACGCGGCGGCTGGTATAGAACATCAACTCGGCATTGTTCTTGCCGATCAGTTCGGAAAGCGTCGTGGTCAGCCCGAAGCCCGGATGAAAGCCGAGCTTGGTGAAATTCGCCGAGAAGCGCGCTTCGGGGCAGGTCACGCGGAAATCCGCCGATACGGCAAGCCCAAGCCCGCCGCCGATCGCCGCGCCATGCACCGCCGCGACGAACGGCTTCTTGTTGCGGAAGATCCGCACGGCCTGAACGTAGAGATGATTGATCGGCAGGTTCGACGCCGGATCGGATTTGGCGCGCTCTTCCTGCTCCTGCCGCGCTGGATCGTTGAAATTCGCGCCGGCGCAGAATGCCTTGCCCTGCGCCGCAAGCACGGAGGCGCGGATTTCGATATCGCGATCGAACTCCTCCAGCGCATCCGCGATCTGGTTGATCAGGGAAACGTCGAAGAAATTGAGCGGCGGACGCCGGATCTCGATCAGGCCGACGTGATCGTGCTTTTCGACGCCGATGTCAGTGTAGTTGCTCATTGGGAATCCCTTGGAACGGTTTGGTTACGCCGCTGTGAACTTCGACCACCGCAGCAGCTTGCGCTCGTTTCATGATGTCAACGCAGCCCGAGCCCGCGTGCGATGATGCCGCGCAAAACTTCCGTGGTGCCGCCCTGGATGGTCAGTTTCGGCGCGGTCTTGATCGCGAACGACAGTTGGCTCTCCAGCGTCTCGCGATTGCCGACGTCCTCCTCGACAAAGGCGGCGAGATCACGCACCCGGTGCGGCAATTGCTGTTCCCACACCGTGCCGATGTCCTTGACGATGGCCGCCTCCACCACCGGCTCCTTGCCGGCCTGCAGCATGCCTGCAACCGACACCGACATGCGCCGCATGGTGTGGAGCTGGGCGACCAGCCGGCCGATGCCTTCGGCCGAGCGCGAATCCGGCTTCGCGCCGACCGCGCGCACGAGCTCGGTCAATACATAATAGGTTTCGAGGAAGCGTTCGGGGCCGGAGCGCTCATAGGCGAGCTCGCTGGTGGCCTGCTTCCAGGCGCCGTCGATCTCGCCGAGCATATGGTCGTCGGGAATGAAGTGATCGGTGAACACCACCTCGTTGAACTCGAACTGCCCGGTGATCTGGCCGATCGGGTTCACCTTGATGCCCGGCTGCTTCATCTTGACCAGGAACTGGGTCAGGCCGTGGCGTCGGTTCTCCTTGGTCGGCGGCGAGGTGCGGAACAGCGCGATCATGTAGTCGGCGATATGCGCCGACGAGGTCCAGATCTTGGTGCCGTTGATCAAAAAGCCGCCGTCGGTCCTGGTGGCGCGCGTTTTCGCCGCGAACAGGTCGGAGCCGGAATTGGGTTCGCTCATGCCGATCGCAAAGCACAATTCGCCGCGGCAGATGCGCGGCAGGATGTCCATCTTGACGTGCTCGGGCGCATATTTGAGCAGTACCGGCCCGCTCTGCCGATCGGCGACGAAGAAACGCCGCGTCGGCGCGTTGGCGACCCGCATCTCCTCGGTGACGACATAGCGTTCGAGGAAAGAGCGTTCATGCCCGCCATATTTCTTCGGCCAGGTCATCCCGATCCAGCCGCGCGCGCCGACCTTTCGGGAAAAGTCCGGCGCGTCGGCATCCTCGCGGTTCGGCTTGAACGGGCTGAAGGTGCCGGCGGCGATCTCCTCGGCGAGGAAGGCGCGCACTTCCTTGCGCAGCTCTTCGCATTTGGGCGGCAGGCGGATCGGATCGAAACGAAGGGCTGCGGTCATGATCGGGTCTCGACGTTTGTCTGTCCTGTCAACTCAGCGGGAGGCGACCAGCGGCCAGAGCTCGTCGGCGCCGCGCGCAGCGACGCGCTTGCCGAGCTCGACCGCCCAATAACTCTCCGAGCCGAAATCGTCGCGCCAGGCGAGCGCGCGCAGCGAATAGCGGTGCAGGATATGCTCGATGGTAAAGCCGATCGCGCCGTGGACCTGATGCGCGATGGCGCTGCCCTTCTCGGCGGCTTCCGAGCAGCGGATCTTTGCCGCGACCGCCTCCAGGAACACCGCGTCGTCGTCCAATGATTTTGCATTGGCAAGCGTGTCGGCCGCCGAGGTCGCGGCGGCAAGCGCCGCGGCGGATTCGCCGGCAAGCTTGGCGAGGTTGTGCTGCACCGCCTGAAATTTCGAGATCTTCTTCTCGAAGGCTATGCGTTCGTTGGAATAGCGCACGCTGATATCGAGCATCGATTCCAGCGCGCCCGCGATCTGCAGGCTGCGCGCGACGCCGCCCATCAGCATCAGCGCCGTCTGGTCAATTGCCTTCGGCGCCGGCTTGATCGCAAGGGGCGCGACGCGATCGAAGATCACGCTGTCGCTGTTGTCGCTTGCAAGATTGAGCCCCGTCTCGATCCTGACTGCGGCCGCATCGACGAGCGCGATCGACGCGCCGCCGTTGCCGCTCGCAAGAACCGCGATGTGCTTTGCGGCTTTCGCAAAGGGAACGCCGCGGGCGCGGCCGGAGAGCGTGCCGTCGGCATTGAGGCTGATACGGTCCTTCGGGCTTGCCGGAGCGACCGTCATCTCGCCCTCGGGAGATTTGATCTTCGCCTGCGCGAGCAGCCATCCGGCCAGCATGGTTTCGGCAAGCGGGACAGCGACCGCAAAGCGTCCCGCCGCGCCCAGCACGCCGAATCCTTCGGCAACAGACGCGCCCGAGCCGCCCAATTCCTCGGACACCCAGGACAGCGGCAGGCCGGCCTCGGTCAGCGCCCGCCACAGCGGCGCTTTCCACGCGCCTTGCTTGTCGCGGTTGACCTCCTGCGCATCGGCGAGATCGGAAAAAATCTTCTCCGCGGTCTCGACGACGATGTTCTCGCTCTCCGACACGGCGTTCCCCGGTGTGATCGTCTTGTAGCAGCCCTGTTCTTGGCTTGCATGATGGGGAAAAGCATCTCCCCTGACAAGCGGCCATGACGGCATGCGCGCCTGCGGGGCTGACATGAGGCGTGTGGAACGGATTGACGTTCGCGGCCCCGCAGACCGCGATACCGTGAGGCCAATTCCGCGCAACGGAGTTTCGCGTTTCGCGGCCTGGTATGCTAATCGCAAGCGGACGGATAAGAGACAACCCGGGGAAACGCATGTCAAAGGATGGTTTGTGCGCGATCGTGACCGGCTCGGCATCGGGCCTTGGCGCCGCGACCGCCGGTCTTCTGGCCGAAGACGGGGCACGGATCGTGGTCAACTATTCCCACAGCAAGGCCGAGGCGGAAGCGACCGCCGATCTCTGCCGCAAGCGGGGCGCCGAAGTCGTCGTCGTGCAGGGCGATGTTTCGCGCGACGAGGACTGCCGCAAAATCGTGGCGGCGGCAACGCCATGGGGCCGGCTCGACGTGCTCGTCAACAATGCCGGCACCACGAAACATGTTCCGCATGACAAGCTGGACGAGCTTTCGGCGGAAGACTTCCAGCGCATCTATGCGGTGAACACCATCGGGCCGTATCAGATGATCCGCGCCGCCCGATCGCTGCTGGAGGCTTCCTCCAAAGCCACGGGCAGGCCGGGCGCCGTCGTCAACGTGTCCTCGGTCGCAGGCATCGCGGGCAACGGCTCCTCGGTCGCCTATGCCGCGAGCAAGGGCGCGCTCAACACCATGACGCTATCGCTGGCGCGGGCGCTCGCGCCGCTGATCCGCGTCAACACGGTTTGCCCCGGCTATATCGACACGCCCTGGTTCACCAAGGGTCGCGGCGAAGCCGGCGCCAAGCAGGTGCGCGACATGGTGGTGGCGCGGGTGCCGTTGAAGGTCGCGTCGACGGCAGAAGACATTGCGCGCGTGGTCTGCTTCCTGGCTTCCCCCGCGTCGAGCAACATGACCGGCGAGCTGGTGCGCATGGATGCCGGCATGCATCTGATCGTTTGATTGGGCACATCGTACCGGGGCGACGCTCGCGCGTCGTCCCGGTACGACGCAACCTTGGGGGCGTTATCCGTTGAAATCGCGGATCACGCCGCTGGCGACCAGCCGGTTCCAGATGAACAGCACCAACAGCGCGCCGATGGTGGCGGTTATGAAGCCCGCGCCCTGGTTAGGCCCGTAATGGCCGATCGCCTGGCCGATCCATGTCGCCAGGAACGCCCCGGCAATGCCGAGCACGGTGGTCAGGATGAAGCCGGAGGGGTTGTTCGGCCCCGGCGAGAGCATCCGCGCGATGATACCGGCCACGAAGCCCACAATGATGACCCAGATAATGCCGCTCAATTGATGACCCTCCTTCAAACATCACCAAAGTCTCGCGCCGGCGCGCAACTCAAAGCCGGTCGGACAATTCATCCTCGGTCGGCAGCCGGCCGTCCGGGGTCAGATGGTCGACCACCCTCGGCAGGTATTGGCTGAGGCCGTCGAGCAACTCGTTGCGCGACATTCCGCTTTGCGACGAGAGCTGGTCGATCTGGTCGACGCCCAGCGCGCTGGCGAGGTCGCCCGGCGAGATCGCCTTGTTCGGACCATTACCGACCCATGAATTGGCGGCATCGCCCTGGCCGCCCTGCTGGAGCTGCTTCAAGAGGTCGCCGAGCCCACCGGAGATCACGCTCCCCGCAGCGGCTCCGCCAAGCAGGCCGCCCAGCGGTCCCTTCAGCACGTCGCCCAATCCTCCGCCTCCAGCCGAAGCGGTGCCGCCAGCGGGAGCGGTGCCGCTAGCGGGAGCGGGCGAGGGGGCTGACCTTGGTGCGGCCGACGGCTGCGCGCCAGCGGTCAGATGTTTGACTGCCTTCCATGCCAAAAGACCCAGGATCGCCATGGTCATGGGCGACATCCCGCCGCCGCTGCTCTGCGAGCTTGGAGTGGATGGGCCGCGCGGGCCTTGCTGCATGCCGTTGAGTACGTCGAGTAATCCCATGGATCTCTCCTGCCGCGTGCCCCACCGGAAAAAGCTTAACTGTCCGTCATGACGGTTACAAGGCGAGGCCGTCTTTGCGGGTTCGCGGTGAGCTCTCAAGCGGCGGACGAGGCTGTCGCCCGGCGTCTTGAATTCGCATATCATCCTTCCTCGCACGCCGTGGCCGGAGGATCAGGATGAGCCGATTTTGGGCAGTTTCAGCATTCGCAATTCTGCTTGGGATCGCCGGCGGGACATCGCAGGCGAGCGCGGCGCCGCCAACGGTGACACCCTCCCCCGGATATGACGCGCGCCTGCAGGAACAGCACAAGGCGGCGACGGCAACGCCCACGCCCGCCGATCCGGTTGCGCCGTCTCCGCAGGTGCGCAAGCGACATGTGAAGCGCACGTCGTCGCACTGATCAGGCACGACGGGCGCCGGCCATCGCCGTCTGCTGATCGAGGTCTAGCTGCGGTCGTCGCGCTTGGTCTTGCTCGGCTGCGAGCCGAACAGCTTCTTTTTCAGATCGTTGATGGCTTCCGACAAATGCGGCCACTCGCAGGACAATGAGGGGCGCGCGCATTCGGCCGGGCGCTGGCCCGTTCGGGCATCGCCATTGGTGGGCGGCTTGGGGCGGGGCAGCGGCACCCTGGCGACGTCGCTCTTCAGCGAAGTCTCACGAACTTCCGGCTGCTTGGCCGCAACGGCGGCGGCGAGATTGCTGCGTCGCTGATTTCCCAGATAGATCGCATATTGCTCGTCGATGCGCTTCTGCTCTTCCGTCGTCGGATTGGGACCGGCGATGTCGAAGCTGCGGTTTTGCATGAAGTCGTAATAGGTGTAGCCGCCGCCGGGCTTTCGCCGTCCGGCGAATTTGGCGTTGCACTCGGCGAGCGCCAAGTTCTTTTGCTCTGACGTTGCGGACTTCTCGGCGGCCTCGGCGCATTCCTCGTAATCGGCCGGCGCACGATGCCACCATTGCGCGCAGACACGCACCGGCTGCAGTGCGACCAAACAGGTCAGCGCAGCGACATGAAGCGCGGTCAAACGCAAGGCAATCACAGCCAATAGTCCCCAGCAAATCGGCGGCGACGATTGCCACGAATTGTTACCATTTTGCGGCTTTACGCCCGGGAAGACGGCAATTTCCCCGGCATAACGCGTCGAACCCGGGGATAGAGTCCAGCGACCAAAGGGCGGCCAACAACAAAGTCCAGGGGTGATGTCGTGAGCTATCGTCATACGCAACGGGGAACCACGATCCTGGTCACCTGTCTCCTTGTCGGCGTCCTCAGTGTCGGCATCCTGTGGGGGGCCGGGCAATGGCCGCAGGCAATTGTCCTCGCAGTTCTCTTGGGCGCGCTTGCAGTGTTGTTCTCCTCGCTCACGGTCGAGGTGAGCGATCAGGAGTTGCGCTGGTATTTCGGGCCGGGCCTTTGGACCTATCGAGTGCCGCTCGACGCCATCAAACAGGTGACGGTCGTGCGGAACCACTGGTGGAACGGATGGGGCATCCGGATCGGACCCGGCTTGAGGCTCTACAACGTCTCGGGCCTCGATGCTGTCGAGCTCAGCCTCGGCGCCGAGGATGTCCGCCGCCGCATCGGCACCGACGACCCCGAGGGTCTTGCGGCCGCGCTCACAGCGCGGCGAGGGGCGTAACGCGCGCTGACGGCCGATCGGCAGGGCGGAACCATTGAGCGGCTAAAACGCGATGAATTTTGCGGGAATCGCTGCGTCCGCGAGCCGAGTGACCTCTCCCGCTTGCGGGACCTGAAATCCGACCCCCACCCCAGCCCTCCGCCTTTCAGCGGGAGGGAGTACACTTCCGCTGCGGTTGAAGCGAGCGCAGCAACGAGAAGAGATCGCGCTGCAAGTTCGGCATGGCTCGAGTCGTGGATTTTCGCCGCGACGTGAGAGGTTGATTTTCGGTTTAGTCGTCCCACGGACTCGTCATGCCCGGGCTTGACCCGGGCATCCACGCCTTTCTTTCGATTTGCCACGACGTGGATGGCCGGGACAAGCCCGGCCATGACGATGCGGAAAGGGCCCCGCCCTCTAAGGTCGTAAACAGGGGAGGGAGCGCACCTCCGGCGCAGCAATATCAACCTAATCTCATCGCGCTTTAGTTGCCGCGGTGCCGGCACCTCAAGGCGAAATGATGCGTCGAATTCGCGCGCAGATTGCACGCGCTGGAAGCTTTTTGTTTACCGGTAGCGGTCATGGTTAACCGAAACTTTCGAGAGCCCTGCCGTGCCCCCTTCAGCCCTTGCCGCCGAATCTCCGTTTGATACCGACACCTCGCCTGCCGCAGAAGAACTTCGCGCGGGTCAGGCGCACTATGCCGGCGGCCGGATCGAGCCGGCGATCGAGGCGTTTCGGCGAGGGCTTGCCGCTCGCACCGCCTCTTCGGCGACCGCAACGATCGCCGAGCTTCACGCCAAGCTCGGCAACGCCCACATGCTGCGCGGCGAACTCGACCTCGCCGGCGAGAATTACAAGGCTGCGCTAAGGATCGCGCCGCATCTTTGTGCCTGCTGGTGCAACCTCGGCACGGTGCATTTGAAGACCGGCAAGGCGAACGACGCGATCGCGCTCTATTTCGAGGCGCTCAAGCTCAATCCGGCCCATTGGCCCTCGCGCAGCAACCTGGCCGAGGCGCTGATCGCAACAAGGCAGCATCTCCTCGCGAAAGCCTTGCTGACGGAGCTTGCGGAAGAACGGCCGCAGGACGGCCAGGTCCGGCATCGGCTCGGCCGCGCCTGTTTCGAGCTGAACGAGATCGAGGCGGCGCTGGAGCATTTCAAACAGGCGCTCGCGATCAACGCACAGGATGCCGAGAGCCTTTACTGGATCGGCGGCATCTCCCAGAAGCTTGGACAGCTTGACGCTGCGCAGGCGGCCTACGCACGGGCCGCAGGCATTCAGCCGCTGATCCGCCGGGCAGCTTCGAAATCGCCGGCGGATTTCCGCGCGCTCGCGCTGTACGCTCCCTTCGCCGGCAACACGCCGGCCGACTATCTCTTCAAGGATGCCGCCTACGACACCGATACGCTGGCGCTTATCGCCGGCAGCGAGCCCGACCTCATCCCGCTCGGCGGGATCGATCTCGTCGTGAACCTGATCTCGGATGCGGACCAGGCCGAAGCGGTGCTGCCGGCGGCGGCACGCCTGGTCGCAAAGCTCGGCAAGCCCGTGGTGAATGATCCCGGCAAGATCAGCCGCACGACGCGCGATGCAGTTGCCGCGCTGTTGCCGGGGATCCCGGGCTGCCGCATTCCGAAAATCCTGCGTCTTGATGCCGGTGCAGACGTCTCGGTGGCAGCGCTCGAGAGCCTGTTGCCGTTTCCCTTTCCCGTGCTGGCCCGGCCGGCAGGGACCCACGGCGGCGACGATTTCGAGAAGATCGAGGACCTCGATGCATTGTCGCTGTTTCTCAAATGTCGTCCGGGCGACGACCACTACGTGATCGAATATGTCGCGTACGCCTCGCCGGACGGGCACTTTCGCAAATACCGCTTCATCTTCGTAGGCCACGAAATCCTGCCCTATCATCTCGCGATCGGTAACGACTGGAAGGTCCATCACGCCTCGACCGATATGGCGAACCAGCCCTGGATGCAGCGCGAGGAAGCGGCCTTCCTCGCCGATCCTGCCGCGGTGTTCGCGCCGGCGAATTACGCAGCGCTGCGCGCGGTGCGCGAGCGCATCGGGCTCGATTATTTCGGCATCGATTGCGCGCTGGATGATCGCGGAGACGTCCTGGTGTTCGAGGTCAATGCCTCGATGCTGGTGCACGACGACAATGCCGAATTTTCCTACAAGGACCCGGCTGTTCGCGCCATCAAATCGGCTTTCGATGGCATGTTGCGAGCGCGCGCCGGCGCGTGACCCCAACGCGTGCCCTGTGTTAAACCTGCTTTACTAGCTTCGGAGCGCGGGATGGGGCGGGCAAGACCGGGATTGCAGACGTTTTTCGCCGCGATCGTCGCGCTCTGCGCTGTCGCAATCGAACGCCCGGCATTTGCGAGAATGTTGCTGGAAAATCGCGATCCCGCGCAAGGCAATACCGAGGCAGACGCCACCATCGCCGGCGTCTGGGTCGGGACCTATTCCTACCGGAACGACCGCGCACCGGTAGGCTTCACCTTCTTTTTCCCTCCCGCGACCGACAATAGCTGCATCGGGCGCAGCGAAGAGCAGAACACGTTCGGCAACAGGAGCGCGCCGAAACTTTACGCGATCCTGTCATGCTCGGAGACGGCGCTGTATCCGGGCCAGACCCTGACGATCAGGAAGACCTATGACGGCACCGGGGGCGTGTCGCACACCGTCATGTACACCGGGAAAGTATCGGCGGACCTTCGCACCATTTCAGGGGAATGGGTGCTCAACGATATCAGGGGCACCTTCACTATGTCACGCTGAAGCAGGCTCCGGCGATCACGGCAGATAGAGATATTGCAGCGTGGTCCGCCCGACGGCTTCGAGACTCCCGACCGAACATTTGTCGGCGGTGTCCTGCGTCGTGTTGAAGAACGGCTCGTACTCGAAATCGATCACCAGAAAGCTCGGGATGCCGGCTGCGGCGAGCGCGGTATGGTCGTCGCTGATCGGATAGGAGATCATGTGCGTATCGAAGGCCGACGGCGCTACCGTCTGCCCGGTGCGCCAGTATTTCTGTACTTCCGGCAACGCGCTCGCAACCGATGACGGTTCGGGCCTGAGCTTGAGATCCCTGTCGCAGACCATGTCGAACACCACGGCTTTCTCCGGCTTGGCGTTCGGGTAGAAATCCCTGAGATGCGCGGCAAAGTAGGGCGAGCCGAGCGCTTTCCAGTTGGGATCGCCGGCGCCGAGCGAGCGCGGGCCTTCCTCCCCGTCGAAGAAGATCATGTCGATTCCGACCGCGGGCTTTGGCAGCAGCGACAGCACGCGGGCAGTTTCCAGCAACACGGCGACACCGGAAGCCGAATTGTTGGCGCCGGGCATCGGCCCTTGCGGATTGCTCTTGTCGGCATAGGCGCGGACGATGCTGTCATAATGCGTTGCGACGATGATGCGGCGCGGATTGGATGGGTCCAGTCGCGCGATGATGTTGGTCATCGCATAGGATTTGCCGTCGTCGCTCCTGTATGCCCAGCGCTGGGTCGAAACATCGTCGATTCCGGCTTTGGCGAGCTCGGACTTGATGAAATCGATGGTCTGCTGATGTCCGGGCGTGTCGAGCGAGCGTGGCGTAAAGCGCAGTTGCTCGTTGATCAGCGTCATGGCGCGGTTGCCGTCCCACAGCTCGATCTTGACGTGGTCGGCCTTGCCTTGCTCGCCAACCTCTGCACGGCTGGCAGCCGAAGGCAGTGCAAGCGCGAGCGCTGTCGCAGCCAGCGCGGAAAGCTTCGCTCGTCGGAAGGTATCCATTCTCGGTATCGTCGCCTTCATCTTCTGCCGAACGGCAGAAAGAGCACGCCGGCGCAGCAGGCGAGCGTCAGCGCAAAGATGTAGGTGATCGCACGTGAGCCGATGGTCGGGATCAGCGTAAAGGTCGTGAGCAGGGTGCCGACGACGTTGCCGATCGTGGAGACGCCGTAGACGAGGCCGGCCACGCGGCCGGCTTCCTCCGCCGAGCGCGTCAGAATGCTGACTGCGATCGGAGAGAACGTGCCGAGCAGCGACAGCGGCACGAGCAGCAGCGCGGTCGAGGCGGTGAGCGTCGCCGCCGGTCCGTCGCCGAGCCCGCTCAGGATTTTTTCCATCACGCCGTCGGCGGTTGCGGGCACGCAGGCGAGATAGGCGGCGGCGATCAGGATGAAGACCCCGATGGTTTGTTGCGTGGGGTGATGGGCGATCATTGCGCTGCCCGCGAAATAGCCGATCGCGAGCGCGCACAAGACGGTCGAGATCAGGCTCGCCCATGTGCCGATACCGCCGCCGAAATAGGGGAAAAGATAGCGGCTGCCCAGCATCTCGAAGCCCATCAGCACGCCGCCGACAATGAAGGCGATGACGTAGATCGTGAACGCCAGAACGCGGAAGCGACTCGTCAAGGCAATTTCCTGTTGTGCCGCTCGATGTTCTTGAGCGTCTCGACCGGCGCGAAATCGTCGGTCAGCACCTTGGCGTTGGGATCGATCACGTTGCCGCCTGCGATCTGGATGTGCCGCCGCTGCGACAGCATCTCGAGCAGGCTGTAGCGCAGGCCGTAGGCCTTGTCGCGGTCGCGGGCGACGCCCGCAAGGTCTTCAGGTTTTCGCTCCGCGCCGTCATAGGCGACGGTGACGATGTTGCCGTCCGCCCGGTAGAAGTCGAGTTGCGGGAACACCGCGTTGATCGTCTTGACCGCCGAATCGAACAGCATGGTCGAAGGCTCGACGTTCTGCGCGACCACGCCGCCGTCTGCGAGGTGTTCCCTGACGATTTGATAAAACTCCTTGGTCAGCAGATGGAAGGGCACGAACGGACCGCGATAGGCGTCGATCAGGATGAGGTCGTAATGCTCCTTCGACTCCTGAAGAAACAGCCGGCCGTCGCGGTTCACCAACTGGAAGTTGGGCTCTTCCTTGATCCCGAAATATTTCCTGGCGAGTTCGACAACGGTGGGGTCGAGTTCGACCGAGGTCACCTGGACGTTCGGCAGATAGCGGTGCAGGTACCACGACGTGCGACCGCCGCCGAAGCCGATCTCGAGGACCGAGTGGACGTCCTTCGCATACATCAGGCTCGCGGTCATGAAGCGCGTGTACTCGACCGGCAGGTCGCGGTCGTCGCGGGTATTGTAGACGCTCTCGGTGTAGATCCGCCGGTTGTGGCCGAAGGTCATGCTGACATAGGGCGGCTGTTCGTACACGTAAATGTTATTGTAGAGCGACTCCTTCGACTCCAGCAGATTGCGGCTGTCCTGGGCGGGGGCTGCGGCAACCCCGACCAGGGCGCCCGCTATTGCGCCCAACATGACCGACCGAATGACCATCGACTGTCTGCTTCCCTTCGTGCTCGAATACCGGTTTTTGCGGGCGCCTTATTAGACTATCGCTGCGCACTCGGATAGAGAAACAACTCATCCAAACGGGGGCGTGATGTCCGCCGGAAGGCCCGTAATCTGGCTTGCTGCAATGATGATGGCTGGAACTGGATCGGTTGCGGCGGAGGCGCCTGCATCGC
>Ga0310915_10000597_pt1 | contig 17422 bp, 17 predicted proteins | sample GREbulkMGAN111_FD_202508 | JGI IMG/M metagenome (GOLD analysis project Ga0310915, IMG submission 202508) | Lab enrichment of tropical soil microbial communities from Luquillo Experimental Forest, Puerto Rico - GRE.bulkMG.AN111 | ecosystem: Environmental > Terrestrial > Soil > Tropical forest >...
TTGCGCCACCTGGCGAGCTTGGCCGGCATTTGAGATTCCGAATCCGACCGCGATCGGCAAATTCGAGATCTTTTTCAGCTCCCCAATCTTCTGCGGCAACGCGCTTGCGATTGAATCTTGCACGCCAGTAACACCTTCGCGCGAGACATAGTAAAGAAACCCCTTCGCGCTCTTCACGATCGCTTTGATCCGATCCGCGGGCGTTGTCGGCGCGACCAGCCGGACATGCAGAACATTGCTGCTCGGTAGATCGACATCTTCCTCGGGTGGCAGATCGAGAACGAGTAGTCCATCGACCCCGGCGTCTTCAGCTTCGCGGTGAAACTGGTCAGCGCCGAATTGAAAGATCGGATTGAGATAGCTGTAGAGCACAATCGGGATTTGCGATTTGCGGCGGATCTTGCGAACGCAATCGAAAACACCGCGGATCGTCGTGTCCGCCGCGAGCGCGCGTTGAGCCGCCAGTTGATTTACGGTTCCATCCGCCAGCGGGTCGGAGAACGGTAATCCGAGCTCGAGCACGTCGGCGCCGGCCTTTTCCAAAGCAAACGCGATATCAGTCGTGCGCTTCAAACTCGGATCGCCGGCGCAAATGTAGGGAATGAATCCCTTGCGCTTTTCTGAGCGCAGAAGTGCGAAGCATTGGTCGATCCGATTGTGCATCGAACGGGATAATCTGATACATTTACGGCTGAGTCGAATGGACGAAAAGGCGCTTACGATCAGCGAAATTTTCGAGTCCATCCAGGGCGAGAGCACCTGGGTCGGCGAGCGCTGTGTTTTCGTCCGGCTCACCTTCTGCGATTTGCGCTGCAATTATTGCGACACCGAATACGCCTTTTACGAAGGGAAGAAGATCTCGCTCAAAGAGATTGCCGATCGCGTCGCGAGCTTTAAGTGTCCATTGGTCGAGATCACCGGCGGCGAACCGCTGCTGCAGCCGAACGTGCTGGTGTTGATGTCGATGTTATGCGATGCCGGTCAAACCGTTCTACTCGAAACTAGCGGCGCTCACGACATTTCGAAGGTCGACCCGCGCGTGCATCGGATCATGGACCTAAAAACGCCCGGGAGCGGCGAAGTCGGAAAAAATCTTTGGCTGAACATCGATCATCTAACCAGGCGCGATGAAGTGAAGTTCGTGATGGGCTCGCGGGAGGATTATGAATGGTCGCGTGACAAAGTAGAGAAGTTCAATTTGACCAAACATTGCCGCGCCGTTTTGTTCTCGCCAATCTTCGGCCAAATCGACCCGCGCCAAATCGTGGAATGGATCCTGGCCGACAAACTCGACGTTCGTTTTCAACTTCAGATGCACAAGTTCATCTGGACGCCGACCCAGCGCGGGGTTTAGCGATGAATCAAAACGCTAAGCTTTGGATCGTAATCTCGCGGCCGGACCGGTTGCCGAATGCGCTGGTGGCGGCGGATGCATTGCGCGAGCGGTTCCCAGGCGGAATTTATTTGCTGCGCGAAGAATCGAAGTGGTGGGAGAATGCGAAATGGCAGGAATTCGTGGGCGACTTCGCGGAAGTGCATGGTTTCGCGAAAGTCAGAACCTGTCGCGGCCTGAAAGACCTTCCTCGGCTTTACCGCGAAAATGCGAATCGACAACGCGGCGTTGGCGTATTGCCGATTGATCCGAAAAACGACGTTTTGCTTTGTCTTGCCGGTCTGCTCGGATTGGGAAATGCCGCGCTGTCCGCACATCCTGACGTTTACAAGATTTTGTGCGTTTCGCAGAAAGCTTACGGTGAATTGACGCGCACCGGGGATCGTGCACGGTATCGATTCACCACTTCGGGTTGGCTGCAAAACCGTTTGGTCGAACCGATAGCCGGGGTCCAACGAACGATTCATTACAAACCCCGGATCAATCCTGGCGGCGATGGCGTGCGCTTGCGGCGATTGCAAAAAGATCCGGACGAAGTTTTCGACGTTATCATTTTCATGAGCAACAGTGGTGGCGAACTGCCGGCGCGCGCCAAAGACCAGATCATTCCTTCGCGGTTTCCGAGCATCGGGGAGTTGCATGACTTCGCAGAACTCTGTGGAAACGCCAATCGCCAGTCCGGCGCAAACCATCGGCGCGTGATTTTTTTCGGAACGCCGTTCCTTTTGGTAAAAAATCTCGAACCGGAGGTTTACGTTGATTACTTGAACCGTTGTCTCGATTACATTCGGCAAAATTATGCCGGCCGCGATCTGGTTTACCGGCCACATCCGTTCGAAAAGGGTGAATCGAGCAAAGCCAACCTTACGGGTTTTCGAGTGGAGAACGATCGCGAGGTCGCGGATTTGTATTTTCTGCGGCATTTCGCCGCAATCGAAGCAGTCTATTCAGTTTCGTCCACGGTCTCGCGGACTGCTCTGACTAATGGCTTGAATTCGTACGCGCTTTGGCGCTGTTTTCCGTTTTCAGAAAGACAGACGAATTTCTTCCAGCAGGTGATGGGCAACGTTCCACCCGACTTCGAAATCAACGACCTGGCGAAACCGCCGGTCGCTTACCAGTATCGACAATCACCCGCAGCCGAACACAGCAGCTTCTCAAACGCGCTTGTTCGCGCCGTGGAGCTGAAGAAGAAAATGTCGGTCTAGTGTTTCGGCGCGCGAACGGTGTCGTCACGTAAGCGACTCGTTGTCGTAGCGTGGTCACGCACCAGCTCGGTGCATCGCGTCCAAAATTTCCGAGCATCGAGCCCGAACGCCGGAAAAACCACTGCATCGTGCATGTAGCTCGGGCTCAGCGTTTGGCCGTAATCGTAAACAATCGCGATGGTGTTTTGAGGCGTGCACATACTTCAGACAGAATGAACAGAATCGACAAAGTCTTCTTCTAAAATCATTCAGCTAATTTTGTTCGTTCTGTCAAAGAAGTCTTCGAAGATCGAATCGTAGATCTTGCCGCGCTCGGGATGATACTGGACGCCAATCGCAAAGGGGTAATCACGCAATCGAACCTGTTCGATGATGTCGTCAGTCGCGCACCATGCTTCAATTTCGAGGCCTTCTCCCAACGAATCGAGTGCCTGGTGGTGGCCACTGTTAACTTTGTCGAAGCGATGCTTTGCGCTCGCGTCGGAGCGCAACGGCTGAACGTCACTGGTCTTTTGCCCGGGCAGGTTGTGACCGGAAATGTCGAGCTTGAGAGTGCCGCCAAGTGCGACATTTAGAACCTGAAGACCTTTACAAATCGCTAGGATCGGCAAACCGCGCGCGAGAGCGTCGGCAACGGCCGCAAACTCCCAGCGATCGCGGTCAGGATCAACGTCCTTCTCAAGCACGCTGGGATCGGGAACCTCCTGCCGCAAGAACTCGACCGCAATGTCAGAGCCACCGGTCAAAAGAAGTCCGTCAACGTTCGTGATTAGGATCTCAACTTTGCGTGCGTCGCAGATTTCGATTTCGGGATGTTTATCGAAAAACGGTTGGAACCATGTTTCGTCTTTCTCGCGGAGCCAGGTGGCAAGTTTCGGCACGATGTCGATCTTAGCACATAACTATAGGGCGTCTGCATCAGATGCCGTCGCGTTTCACTGAAAACGCCCTACCTCACAACCCCATTAACTCGCGAACGTATTTAACCGGCGGACTGCCGTAGGAAATCACCTGGTCGTTGTATTTCCGGAGGTCGAAATCCTTGCCCAACTTTTTCTGTGCGTGAGCGCGAAGATCAAGATGTTCGGTCACGCCGACAAAATAAGTCGAGAGCTGGGCCGAGCTAAGCCGAGCGCGTTTCCATTTTGCGACCGCTTCGCCCTCCTCCTGAAACGTTTCCTTCATCATCAATTCCATCGCCTGCTGCTCGGTCATGTTTCCCGCGTGAATGCTTTGATCGAGAATGGTATTGGCGATCGCCCGCAGGCGCATTTTGAGTTGCTGCATTCTCACTTCCGGCCCGCCGTAGTCCTGCTCGGCCATCACCTGCTCGACGTAAACCGCCCAGCCTTCAATGAACGGACCGCTTTGAAAAATTGCGCGGACCAGTGTCGGCGCGCGGAACTCGTTCGAATGCGACAACTGTAAATAATGTCCGGGCATTGCTTCGTGAACGGTCAAATCGCGGACCATGTAGTTGTTGTATTCCCGGAAGAACGATTCCTTGCGCGCTTTCGACCAATCATTAGGCGTAGGCGCAACGGCGAAAAATGTCTTGCCGTTTTTCTCCAGCGGTCCAGAGGAATCACAATAGGCAATCGCCTGACCGCGCTTGAATTCCGGCATCATGATGACATCGAGCGGCGTGGTCGGCACGGCTACGATGTTGTGCGATTTCACGAAATCGGTTGCCTCGACGACAATTCTCTGCGCGTAACCGACGATAGTGTCGTCGTCAGGATGTTGCTCGGCCAGCTTCTTCAGGGCGGCGGCAATGACCTGTTTTTTGTCGGCCAAGGTCTTCGCGTCGGCCTTTGGAAAGTATTTTTTGTAGAGCGGAAGCGCAGTTTCGTAGATCGCGGTCTGGGTTTGCACCAGATCGGCATCGGCGCGCTTTTTGATTTCCTCCATCGACAGATCAGACGCGAGAGCAAAACGCAATTTTTTGCGAAACTTGTCCGCCCCGAGCCGAAAATCGCCATCCGAACGCCTGAGCAAATCGGCCTTCAACCATGTTTCGTAGTCTTCCAGGGCTTTGGCAGTTTTCTCCTGAATGAGCGCCAGATCCTTTTTCAGCTGCGGCGCCTGATTCAGGAGCGGATCGAGGCCGTTGCGGACGAGATTGATTGCGCCCTGAACCTGTTCGATCGCGGTCTCGGTATAAACTGTCGGCGGATGCTGCAGGTTCGCTTCCGCTTGTTTGATCACGTTCGGGATTCCGTCCATCCGCTGGCGCAGATTCGGAATTCGATTTTGGGCAGAAGCGAAATCGCGCGCGACGAGAAGATAAAGACTGTTGGCGAGACTCTGGTTGTAGACGAGTGGGTTCCACTCCGCCTCCCGCAATTCCTCCAAGCGGAAAATTTCGTAGTCGACATTGTCACGGAGGATCCTGACGTCGACCTGATTGGCGCCGGTCAGCTGTTTGTAATCGTCGAATTTTTTCAGGGACTCGCGAACCTGTTTTGCGTCCGCCAGCATTCGCGCCCGGCTTTCGCTCGAATAATCAGTTAAAATGCCATCAAATCGATGATCACCGAGTTCCGTGGCGAATTCCGGATGCGATGACAGATAATCTTCGCAGTAATCCTTGGCGATCTTTTCGAATTCGTCGTCTTGCGAATTGGCGTTGACAGCAACGATCGACAACGGCAAAGACAACGCGGCTGCAAAGATAATTCTTCTCATTTCGTTTTTATGCTTCCGGCTGAACAGCGAACCCGACACTCGGTTCAGCCTCACCAATCACTTCGGTTTGATCCTGCAAATAGGTTCGGCCTCTATAAAACGGCGTAACGAGCGCAAAGACAACCGCGGTTCCCAACATCACCCAGACAAAGAACATGAAGTAGCTTGTGCCTTGCAATTTCAGCGAGCCATCCGGGTTTTGAATAAAGAAATTGACCGCGGCGGTGAACAAATTACCCAGTGACACCGCGAACAAGTAGGTGCACATGACAAGCGATTTGAGTTTCACCGGTCCCTGCGTGTAGGAAAACTCGAGATGCGTTGGGGAAACCAAAGTTTCACCAGCAGTCAAAACGACGAACGCCCAAATCTGCCAAATGACGTTTGGATGTTCGCCGGCATCGATGCGCGTTTGAATCACCGCGATGATAAAAAATGAGGCCGCGGTAACGAACAAACCAGTGCCCATTTTTCGGAGCGGGGTCAGCGCCACGAACTTCTCCACAAACGGATAAAGCCAGTAGGAAAAGAGCGGCAGCATGATCAAAATGAAAATCGGATTCACAGTCTGGATTTGCGACGAAAGCCACTCGACGCCGAATAGATGTCGATCCATGGATTCTGCCTGCACGATCCAGGATGAAAAATTCTGCTGCCACAACGCCCAGAAAATCGCCACGAACGGAACCGGCAGTAAGATATTGAGCAGAATTTTGCCGGTCTCTTTGTTAAAAATCTCGCGAGTGTACGGGCGTAATCCGACCGGGGGGATATGCACGAATTTTTTGCGACCCGACCAGAAGAAAATGGTCGCGATCACCATGAAAATGCCGGGCAATCCGAATGCGACGTCCGGACTGTGCAATTTTGGGCTGACGAGAAAACCTGAAACTGAAGCCGGCAACATGTTCTTGAGCCAGTCCCAAATAGAACCCGGCTCGAGCAACCACGGAATAAGAAGCGTCGAGAGCGCCGAGCCAGCGTTGATCGAAAAGTAGAACCAGTTGAAGACGCGCGTCAGCAGATGCTTGTTCGACTCCCCGAATTGGTCCCCGACGTTTGTCGAAACGCACGGCTTAATTCCGCCCGCCCCCATCGCGATCATAAATAAGCCGATCGCGAGTAAATAGCGCGGCTCAATCGCATGCGCCACCGGCGATCCCATCAACGCCAACGTGAAATGGCCTCCGCAATAAACGATCGACAGCCACAAGACGACCTTGAATTTCCCAAAGACGGCGTCGGCGAGGATCGCGCCGAAGATCGGCAGAAAATAAAGCGTCGTGACAAAGGTGTGATACCAAGCCTCGGCGTTGGCCGGTTGCATCGCGCTCAGGTGCCCCATTTTGTCGAGGAGGTACTTAGTCATGAAGATCGTAAGGATGGAATTCATCCCGTAATAGGAGAAGCGCTCGGCCGCTTCGTTCCCGATGATGTAGGGAACTCCCGGCGGCATCGTCGTGATTTTTGGCGGCGACGTGAGATACTGCGTCTTAGCCATAATGGACGTCCGCTTAATGCGGCGTGCCTTCAGGGAAGAATTGCGCTGGAGTCGGGTTCGGCGTCGCGCTATTCGAAACATCCTCCTTACTTGGCGCGGCGGGATTTTCTTCGCCGCCTTTCGCCGAATCGACATGTTCCTTTTGCACTTCCAGATCTTCCCCAAGACGATGCTTCTCGCACGAGCCACAGAAAATGAGCGCGCCGGCGGAGATTGCGGCGGCGATTTCGTGAACACCAAAATGCATAACGCGCTCGCAAGCTAATGGGGCATCAGCGTATCGCGCAAGATGAAAGCGTGCCGCGCCTGTTGATAAACGCCGCGCTTGCAGCATTAGTATGAGCGATCGCCGGTGTCCCGCAGCTCAAAGAACAACGCCTGGAACGAAGTCGTCGCCATTATTTTACTCGGCGTCGGAACGCTGCTCTTTCTCGCGTTAATTTCCTACAACCCGAAGGACCTGCCGTCGTGGGTGCCGTGGAGTTATCTGTCGCCGCCAAACAGGCCTGCACAAAACCTCATTGGTCCATTCGGCGCCATCCTGGCCGGCTTTTGTTATCTCACGCTCGGCGCAGCCTCGTATTTCCTGGCGGGTGTTCTTCTCTATTTCGGAAGCGGAAAATTATTGCACGCGAACCTTCGGGTCGTGCCGCGTTTGCCGTGGATCGCGCTCTTCATCGCGTCGGGCGGGTGCTTGTTTCAATTACAAACGACGCATCTGCAAGGTTGGAAGCGGGCTTTCAACATTCAAGGACCTGGCGGATGGGTCGGCTATTTTTTCGGTAGGACGCTACTGCTGACTTCGATGGGCAGAGTGGGCTCGATCATTCTGCTGAGCGGAATTTACCTCGCGAGTCTGATCCTGATGACCGGTCTGCGCCCGATCCATCTTATTCAGGAGAGTGTCGTGAGTGCGCGTTCGGTGTTCGCCAAGTTGCAAGAATGGCGACTGCATCGAAGACTACGCAAAGCGGACATCAAAGGCCAGCTTGAGATCAGCCGAAAGGAGTTGGCGAAGCAACGGCGATCGATCGAGAAGCAATTAAAGAAAAAAGGCGCGCCCGTTCCGGAACCCGCAGTGGCATTCATTTCCCCGGAAGAATTGACGGATCGTCCGGCGCCGAAAGTTGTCGACACCACTGCGCTGCCGGAAGAACTGCCCGTTGCGCGAAAGAAGCCGTCGCTTGCCGAACTACGCGGTTCAGCAACCGCTGCGAGATCGACGTCTACCGCGCCGTCGTTGGCTGGTCGCGCCTGGGATCCAAAAACTTACGCATTGCCTGGCCTTGATTTGTTGAACGAACACGATCCCGAAGGCCGCGGCGGCACGGATCCGAGCGAGCTGCAGCGGGTGCAGCAAACTTTGATCGACACACTCGCGCAATTTGGGATCGCGGTCGCGGCGGGCGACATCACGAAAGGCCCCACGATCACGCGCTACGAAGTTTACCCGGCGAAAGGTGTTCGTGTGGATAAAATCGTAAGCCTCGAACGTGATCTTGCGCGCGCCACTCGCGCCGAACGGATCAACATTCTTGCGCCGATCCCAGGCAAAGACACCGTTGGCATTGAGCTCGCGAATACGCGTAAAGTAACGGTGACATTGCGCGAGTTGCTCGAATCAGCGGATTGGGCCGAAGCGAGAGCGCGCAACCGAATCCCGCTAGCGCTGGGAAAAGACGTTTACGGCAAAGCGATCATCGCCGATCTCGCGCAGATGCCGCACTTGCTTGTCGCCGGCACGACTGGTGCTGGCAAAAGTGTCTGCATCAATGCGCTCGTGGCTAGCGTGCTGTTCCGATTCACGCCCGAGGAGCTGCGTTTCATCATGATCGATCCGAAAGTCGTCGAGCTCCAGCATTACAACGCGCTGCCGCACCTAGCCTTTCCGGTCGTGACCGACCCGAAGAAAGTGTTGCTCGCACTCCGCTGGTTGATCGACGAAATGGAACGCCGCTACAAAATGTTCGCGCGCGTCGGGGCGCGAAACATCATCAGCTTCAACGCGCGTCCGAAGAAGAAAAACGCAGGAGAAATGTGCGAGACACCGGAGCAGGATTGCGGCGAAACCAAAGTCCCTCGGGAGAATGCGATCCTGATTCCCGAGAAAATCCCGTATGTCGTGGTCGTAATCGATGAATTAGCGGATCTGATGCAAACCGCGCCGGCCGATGTCGAGAGCGCGATCGCGCGGATCACGCAAATGGCGCGCGCGGCTGGAATTCATTTGATCGTCGCGACGCAAACGCCGCGCGCCGACGTCATCACTGGCGTGATCAAAGCGAACATTCCGAGCCGAATCGCATTTCAAGTCGCGAGCAAGATCGACAGCCGCGTGATTCTCGATGAAAATGGGGCTGATCGTTTGCTAGGCCAGGGCGACATGCTTTATCTGCCGCCTAGCGCGTCGCGATTGATTCGCGCGCAAGGTGTTTTGGTAACGGACGAAGAAATTCGCCGGCTGGTCGAATTCGTTTCGGCGCAAGGCCAGCCGGCGTTCGATCCCGCGATGCACGAAAAACTCCATGCCGCATCAAGTTCCACCGAAGAAGAGATAAGCGAAGAAGACGAAGAGCTGGTGGAGAAATGTTTGGAGATCATTCGGCAGGAAAAACGCGCCTCCACTTCGCTTCTCCAGCGACGTCTCCGATTGGGCTACACGCGGGCCGCGCGTATCGTTGATATTCTGGAGCAGCGCGGTATTTTGGGACCGGGCGAAGGCGCCAAACCGCGCGAGATCCTGGTCGATCTCGATGCCGCCGTTTAGTCGAAGAAACCCGTCATGACAATCGAAGGTCTCGGCAAGAAGTTTCAGGATGCGCGAATAGCGCACGGTTTCACACTCGATGAAGCTGCACGACTAACGAAAATTCGTCCCTCGCGGCTGGCTGAAATCGAGGCGGACGATTTTTCACAATTTCCGAGTCTCGCCTACGCGAAAGGCTTTCTGTCGATCTACGGAAAATTTCTCGATGTCGACGTTACGCCGTACCTCGATGTGTTTGAGACCAAAGACGTAACCTTTGACGGTTATTCTTATTTGCAGGACCAGCCGCCGCCGAAACCGCGCCGGGTTCGGGCGACACACGCGCCAGTCGTGCGCCGTCAGCGAGTGAGTGGCGATCGGAGTTCGTTATTTCCGATTCTCATCGGCGTTGGAGTCATCATCGTTGGCTTCGTTCTAATGCGGCTGATCATGAACATTCAACGGATTTCGCCGCATGAAATGGTGGGCGTTCCACAGCCCACCGCCGCGCAATTGGCTGAACCGCAAGCGCCAGGTCCACAAGCGGCACCTCCACAAGCACGGGCACAAGGGCAAGGACCCCAACAACAAAACGTGCAGTCTCGAGCGCCTGCCGCGTCAGCTTCGGTTGGTCAAGCTCCTTCGCCGCCACCAGCGACCGTTGCCGAAGCTCCAAAGAAATCTGCACCGCCGGTGGCAAATGCGGCTCCGTCAATCGCCCCACCTGCCGCCACGACCGCGCCGGCTTTTGCGAGCGCCAACGCGGCAGCCGAAGCGAGTGCGGCGCCAACAAAGGAGCCGGAAGTTCGTCGCGCCGAACCAGTGCGTCCTGAAGACTTAGCGAAGGCGGAAGCAACGCAGAAATCGCAAAAAACCGCCGCAGCACAAGGGCCCAATCAGGTGGCGATTAAGCCGCTGAAGAAGACCTATATCAAGGTCGTGGTCGACAATGAATCGCTCCAGCCTGCATTCGAACGATGGATTTCGCCGGCCGACGGCACGGTGGAATTCAGCGGCCAAAAAATCGCAGTCCGCGTTTTGGATCGCGACGCGATTCAGATTAAGAAAAACGGTAAGCCGATCGCGAGCGGTGACGAAGACGTTACCGTCGAGTAACACCGACAATTTCGTTTCATCCGAAACATGAGCACAAGAGTCGGCATGATCAGTCTCGGTTGCGCCAAGAATCTGGTCGACGCTGAGATCATGCTCGGAAGCGTGTTGCAGCGCGGCATGGAGATCACGTCGTCCGCAAATGACGCGGACGTTCTTGTCGTGAACACATGTGCGTTCATCGATTCAGCCAAAGAAGAATCAATTAATGCGATTCTAGGGGCGCATCAGGCGCGCGAGCTGACCAAGCGCGCCGGACAAAAATTGATAGTGAGCGGCTGCATGTCGCAACGATTCACACGTGAGTTGCGCGAAGAACTGCCCGAAGTCGACGCCTTCATCGGTTTAGACCAAGTCAAAGAGCTCGGCGCAATCGTTGAAAAAGTGATGGCCAATAAAGGTATCGACCTTACCTTTGCCGAGAGGCGGCCCAGCTACATCCCGGATTACGACACTCCGCGCTTTCGACTCACGCTCGCGCATTCGGCTTACGTAAAAATCGCTGAAGGTTGCAATCACCCGTGCACGTTCTGTGTGATTCCCCAAATGCGTGGGAAGCATCGCAGCCGGACGATAGAATCTGTCCTCACCGAAATCGGCGGCCTCGTCGCTGAAGGTGTGCGTGAATTCAATTTAATCAGCCAGGACACGACGTATTACGGAATGGACTTGTGGGCGGAAAAAGCTGGAGCGCGGCAGCCGGTGGATTCCGCGCGCGGACCGACACTCGCGGCGCTCCTGCGCGAGATCGAAAAAATCGAAGGCGATTTCTGGGTGCGACTGCTTTATACTCATCCGGCTCACTGGAGCGACGAGCTAATCGAAACGATCGCCGCCTGCCGCAAGGTGCCTCGTTACATCGACATCCCACTTCAGCACATTCACGAATCGATGTTGCAACGGATGCGTCGCGAAACTTCGCGCACACATATTGAGAATTTAATCGAAAGATTGCGCACCAGAATCCCGGGAATCGCTTTAAGAACTACGTTCATCGTCGGTTTTCCTGGCGAGACAGACGAAGAATTTCAATCGCTGCTCGAGTTCATCGAGCGCGGCCGATTCGAACGGCTCGGAATCTTTAAATACTCGCGCGAGGACGGATCACGCGCGGCAAAAATGCCTAATCAGGTCTCGACGAAAACCAAAAATGCGCGCTATCGAGCCGCGATGTCGATCCAACAGAAGATCGCGCATGAAATTGCGAGCGAAAAAATTGGGCAAGAGCTGACACTGTTAATCGACCAGCCATTGATCGCGCGGACGGAAGCGGACGCGCCGGATGTCGATGCTCGGGTCATTCTGTCGAACCCGGCACCGGTCGGGGAGTTTGTAACGCGGCGAATAACCGGCGCACGCGGTTACGACTTGCTCGCGTAATCGAACAATTTTTGCTCGCCGAAGATCAACTTCGGGAGTGACACAATCGACGCTGTAAGGCAGCGTGCGCTTCAACTGCGATTTTAATTTTGCAGATTTGGAACTATGGTTCTAAAAGCCATGGAAAATTCAGGGACAATCAATCTCGACGAATCAAATTTTGATCGTGAAATCAACAGCGACAAACCAGTGCTGGTAGACTTCTGGGCCGAGTGGTGCGGGCCGTGTAAGCTGATCGCGCCGTTACTCGATGAAATCGCGCGCGAAAAAGCCGGCGCGCTGAAGGTCGCGAAAGTAAATGTCGATCAAAACCAGAGTCTGTCTTTCAAATACAACATCCGCGCGATTCCTTCGCTGCTCTTGTTCAAAAACGGCCAGCTTCGCGATCAGGTTACTGGCATGACGAGCAAGAAAGATTTGCTCAGCCGGATCGAAGCGCTGGCATGAGGAACGCTGGCTGCGCCGAAGTTCCGGGTACACGTGATATGCAGAATTTTTATGTTTTCGGTCGCTGGTGGCGTATTACTCTTTGAATTCGCCGAAATGAAGACGTGCTGCTTTTTACAAGCAGGTCATGGTTCCCCGAGTCGTTGCTCCATCGGATGAAGATTCTCATCGTCGATGACGACGGGTTTGCTGTTTTAGAAGCACTGCGCGCCGACGTTTCGGAGAGATTTCTTCTAATCTTGGTCCTAACCGCTCACATCACCGAGGATGCGAAGGCTCGCGCGCTGGACCGCTGGCGCCACTGGTTTCCTGGTCAAGTCTGTCAGCCAAGCGGAAGCGCTGTTGCGAATTCGCAATTTGCCGGAAACTCACCGTGTTAACGTCGCGCTTCGATATCAACGCGCGGCATTGGAAGAAGCCGTGCGCGAACGCACGGCGGTAACTGCACGAGAAAATTGCCGAAATTGAGGCCGTGAATCAAGGCTTTCAGAGTTCATCCACATTGACCAGCGCCTAGGAAGTGCGCCCGGCGGGGGTCGAACCCACAACCTTTGGCTCCGGAGGCCAACGTTATGCTAGAAAGAATGACTCAGGTTGCCGTTTTGTTGCCGTTACTGCCTGCCTCTGGCGATAAGAGAGAAAGAGAGTGTGTGTCACTCGCCTCGCGCCGCGAAGCGCGTCAAATGTTGAGATCTGACCCCGTTGTCGTTCTGATTGGACGGCGCGAATCAGTTCTGCTGCGCAAGGACCGCCTGCGGTAACGGACACGGCGGAGACTGATTTGGGTTGCAAGCGAAATTAGTCGGATCGTTCGATGTCGTCAGTGTGTCGTCAGTGTAAATGATGGCGGCTTTGCTGTTTTGTGGATCGATCGCAATCTTGAATAAGTCGAGCAAGTTGCGCGTGCCTTGACCGCACGCGGACCCGTTGGTGCAGATCACGCCAACATGATTCGCCGCGGAGTTCAGTTGCGTTTGGGTAAAGCTGGTGCCGTTGAACTGCGCGAAGTAAACATGCCAGCTCGCGCTCGAATCCAGATTCGAGGTTGCAGTCGTACCATAATAAACAACATCAACAGTCCCATTGTAGGCGGCGACCCACGGGAACAACGCCGTCACTGCTGGAGACTGGCTTACTCCAATCGCGGGCGACCAGGCGTTGCCCTGATCAGTTGAGCTGCTAAACGACACGGTCTGCCCGTCAGACCAAACCGCGTAGAGATTGCCATTCACCGGATCAACAGCGAGAGCCGGAAAAACCTTCCCGAGGTCCGTCCCCGCTGGCGCGGTGAAAGCGACAGTTGCCGTCCAACTCTTGCCCATGTCGCTGCTCCGCGAAACGATGATGTGGTTCGGAGTGAATGTCCGGCCCTTCAGAACACCGGTTTCACCCGCCGCATAGATATCGTAGACGTTGTGCGTCCGCGGATCGGCCACGAGATTTCCCTGAACATTATTGAACGTCGCGTCGGCAGTTGTTGAACCTTGGCCCACGACCGGATCTCCAATCTTTGTCCACGTGAATCCATCATCGTCCGAACGCTGTGCGTGGATAAGCGTGGAATTGCCCGAATCATGATAGGAAATGTAAACGTGCGATCCTTCAGAAGTGATCCAGGGCCGGTCGTCTCTAGTAGTGTCGAGGATTTGTTCGGTGCACTGGCTGATTGAGAAACCGGCGGCCGGACTTGGACACGTAACAGCCGATACGCCGAGCTGCGAATTGCCATTCGAGTTCACGAGGAAAATCAACGTGGTCGCGTGCAACCGGCCGCTCGAGCCGATGTCGACATCCGCGTCACCGGCACCGAAAATTGATTTCCCCGGATGCTGCAATGCCGCGTCGATCACGCCTTGAAAAGTTGGGGTCGAGCCGAACGGTCCGGTCCAGAGATCGGTCCCGAAGTTTGACGGATCGAACAACCATTGCAGCGAAACCATCCCCATCGTTCCATCGAGGCCGATGGAAATTTCCGGCTCGCTTGTGCCGTTAGGCAATATCAGCGGCGTAATCGTGAACGCCGACTTTGCCGGCGCGCTTGGCTTCGCCGGTACTTTGACCACGAACGAGAAAGTTACGATCGCTGTGGTGATCATGATCGCTGCCAAAAAACGCCGAGTCGATGTGAATGAAAAAAATCGCAATGTTTTCATGGTTTGTAATCCCTTTTGATGGTTTCCCTTCCCGGAAAAATTACAAGATATTAAACTGCCCGCATCCGAAAAGTCGCGCGCCTACGCTGACAGGACTGGAAATTGCGAGACGAAACTTGTCGCGTCTTCGATCCCCTCGCTTGATTAAAGATTAACCAATAACAAATAACGCAGCTCTTGCTGGCCTGGTCCCTTCCGAAAATCAGTTCTCAGCGTCTCAGCTTTTCCGCTTTCCGTTCTTCTTGCTGATCACTTGTCACTCGTCACTTCCTCTTTAGCGCTTCCGCGTTTTTCTACTTTCTAATTTTTACTTTCTAATTTGCGCGTCAGCGCCGTCGATGTGACCCAAATTCTTTTCACAAGTCAGAGGCCAGATGTCTGAACGGACTCTGACCGAAGGATGTCTCAACAGAACTGGGCTATTTCATGAAATTAAGACGAACCTTTCAATTGCTTTGCTTCGTTTGTCTCATCGCCGCCACGTCCCGCGGCGCCGACGAACCCCTCATCGGCAAATGGAAGCTCAATCTTTCCAAGAGCAAACTTGCGGACCAGATGACGATCGCGCCCGCGGGTGCAAATCGGTATACGCTTACCTTTGCCGGTGTCGGCGAGACCGAGACGCTGGCAGCCGATGGCACCGATCAGCCCGGAGTTTTGAACAGCACCATTGCCATTACTATTGAAGCGCCCAACAACTGGAAAATCGTGCTCAAGCAAGGCGGCCGGACTGTGCTTACCGCGAATTGGAAGCTTTCCGACGACGGCAAGACGCTGACCGACACTTTCCTTGGCAATCAACCGGATGGTTCAACCTCCCGCGTCGACCTCGTCTACAAACGCGCGGAGGGCAGCGCGAGCAACTCTGGCATCCCCGGCACTTGGGAAACCACGGAAGAAAAAGCCGATTCAGCGTATGAGCTTGAAATTCGTCCTTACGAGAGCGACGGCCTTTCTTTCCTCATTTCCGGCGGCGCGCCAGCGAATAACGTGAAGTTCGATGGAAAAGATTATCCACCCGCGGGCGCCAGTCCCGCTGCCGGCAGCACCACATCGGCCCGCCGCCTCGGCGATCACTCGATCGAATTAACCAAAAAACTCAAAGGCAAGATTATCGAAACTCGTGAGATCACCGTTTCTTCCGACCGCAAGACCCTGACCATGACCAGGCACCTCGTGGACCAGCGCGTGCCAAACATCCTCGTCTTCGATCGCGAAGCTTAAGCTCGGCGAAATCGCGCTAAAGCGAATCGGGCCGCGCGCGCAACAGGTCTTTCATCGTTCAGTTGCTTTCCGGTTACCGGTTTCTGTCGTTGTGTTTCACTGACTAAATCGATAGACGGTCACTTAGTGAAGAGGTTTTGTTACTGGTTTCTCTTTGCCATTTTCATTGTGGCAGTGATCCTTGGCGCCATCCGCCCGCTGCGTGTCTCGCCCGCATATCAGCTGATCGGCGTAATCCAGTTCGCGGCGATGGCCTTGGCGGTATGGACTCTCGGTGCGCGAGCGATAACGGCCACGGCTCGCGGGCCGCGATTGCTCGCGCTGGCCGGAATTTTTCTCGTCACACCATTTGCGCTCCTGGCCCTGCTTTGGGTCGGTATTGGTCCACCGTGGGAAGCAACCCCGGCCGAGAACCAAATGCGATATCTGGTGCTCAGCGCCATGAGCATCGCGATCGTTGTTGGATTCGTGGTGCTCAGAGAAGCGCTCAGTGCTGTGGATGAAAAGTTCCGCTCGACTGTTGGCTTCGCAACAATCCTACTCGCAGGTCCGCTCTACCTGATCTTCAACGCCTTTGGGTTCGGAATATCGACCGTGAGATTACACGGTGGCGAAACGCCGCCCGCATATCATGACCTGAATGCGGTGATTGATATGATCCTGTTTCTTGCCGGCGCGCTTACTTACATCGCGACCGCTGCTTTTGCGATTTCGCTCGGGCAAGCCCGGTGGATCGGACGCGGCGCCGCGCGCGCATTCACGATCGTCAGTCTGACCGCGCTGTTGTTGCTTGTGATTCGGGGTCTGCATTTTCCCGACCCGAAAGCCCTCTCCATGCCGTGGTACGCCAGTCCCGGCTTTATCGTCGGGATCCCAGCTGTCCCATTCATCGTTCCATTTCTCTTCGGCGTGGTCTTACTTCGTCGCGCGGGCGAGATCGATCACACCGATGGTTAATGGTGATTCGTGATCAAATCTCGTCACTCGTCACAGGTCACTTGTCACTGGTCACTTCTTCAATGTGTTTAGACTTGACCCCGTTGTCTTTCCCTCTGCGCGAGAAAAGCCTTACCGCAATCTTCCAGATCAAGACATTTGCAGCGATCCGCCTTCTCGAGCAGGCGTTTCATCTTCTTCGCTCTCGCGATCAGATCGTCCATTTCAGTTATTTTGCGTTGCGCGAGTAATCGCCAGCGGCGGAATGCCGGGGGCGCCTTGCCAAATCCGTGGAAGAGGTGCCTGATCTCATCCATTCGGAACCCAGCGCGCTTTGCCACGTCAATCACCTCCAAATAACTCAAGACGCTGTTTTCGTAACGGCGTTGCCCGCCAATGCGCTGGGTTTTAGGCAGCAGGCCAATCTTCTCGTAATACCGGATGGCGGAAGTTTGCAGGCCTGCACTGCGCGCCACTTCACCGATCGTCAGGTTCGCCACATAAAAGAGTCGCTTGACTTAAAGCGCACTTCAAGTCCGAGCGTCGCCACAAAGTATGAAGACATCAATTACACCTTCTTTGCCGCTGATCGCTAAGATCGCCATTGCCATAACATTCATTAATACGTGGGTC
>Ga0310915_10000606_pt1 | contig 17351 bp, 21 predicted proteins | sample GREbulkMGAN111_FD_202508 | JGI IMG/M metagenome (GOLD analysis project Ga0310915, IMG submission 202508) | Lab enrichment of tropical soil microbial communities from Luquillo Experimental Forest, Puerto Rico - GRE.bulkMG.AN111 | ecosystem: Environmental > Terrestrial > Soil > Tropical forest >...
CAGACTAATTCACTGCCTGCCGGCAACGTTTCGAGAGCGATCTTCTCGATCAGCGCTTCGGGCGTCAACGACGTTCGCAACCGACGCATTGGTCACCTCGCTCCGACGATCCTTTGGCCGCCGAGCCGCCTGCCACCGTGCCATCGCTCGATCGTATTCGGCCCACTGCTCGGCGGTGATGCGCTCGTAGCCGCCCGCATGCGCGACCAGCGCTTGCAGATCCGGCGGCTGAGCCTGATTGCCAACTGCAGGGAGGCCTGCGACCCAGCGCTTGTAGTCTTCGACCCAGGCGCGGGTCTGAGCGAGATCGCATGGGTTGGCATCCTTGGCCGTCGAGTTGCCATGGCATCGGTCCTGGATCCGGAGGACGCCTTTCGATGTGTCGATCCCCATGCTAACCTACCGAAGTGCACATCCAGGCCTAGACTAGCTCTTCAATTGCCCAAGCAGTTTGATGGAGCCGGCATCCTTACGGCCCTCGAGCGCAGCCAGGCCGCCTGTGGCGTAGGCCGCGACCGCCTTGAGCAGTTCGGCGAGCTGCTTGGCCGATCCGGCATCAAAGCGCCCGTAGGCGCCGTGCGACGCGAGTGCGATGGCTTTGAACACCGTCGCGACGGTCTCGTTGTCGCCCTCCTGGAACATGAAGGCGGGGACGCCGAGCCCGCCGGCGCGAGCGACGAGGGAATCACCGTTCTCCTCACAGGCGTCGCCGACGAAGACCAGGGCCGAAACCGGCAAGAGCTGGGTCTCCTTGACCACGTGCGTCAGGATCTTGCCGATCTGGGTCTCGCCGGCTTCGCACATGATCTTGGTCATCACTCTCCCAAGCTCTCCAGGATCCGAGAACCAGCGCGAGGAGCGGCATTCCCCCAGGCCGCGGTAGTAGACCAACTGCACGTCGAGGCCCTGTGCCTCCTTGAACATCTCGGCTTGGAGCGTACAGGCGCGGTCCCACGAGGGCTGCCGTGAGCCGGTGGCGTCGAGGGCGAAGACCAGGCGGCCGTGCCGGGCGGGCGCCGCCTTGGCGATCTCGGCTAGGAAGCTATCGACATCGGTCGGCGCCGGCGCGCTGCCGGGGCGGGTGGTGGGCTGGTCGGTCATTGGTCGATCTCCGGTACTCGCAGCCAGGAACTGCGATCATTGGCGAAAACGAGACCGTCCTCCCGAAGGCGTTGGAGCAAACGGCCTAGCGCTTTGTACGAACGGCGGTTGTGCTCAAAGCCATTCTTCCGCCACCACTTGCAACCGGGTAAGGCGGCCTCGATCGCCAAGACGAGCTCCGGATGGTTGCGGGTCTCGCACATGATCAGCACCCTATCGAAGAGCCTGTTTCCGAACACTTCTCGAAGCGCGGCCACGAAGGCGAGCTGCTCAGCGTGGGGTTTGTAGGGGTTTTCGAGTTCGCGCTTACTCTCTATAGTATTTGTCATCCCTGACATTCTCCCGCATTAGTAAGTGGAAAGTCATAAACCCCACCTAACCCCACCTGATGACGGGAGAGAAGTGGACTTAGGTGGGGTTGAAGCAGCTAGCCTCGACAAACTGTCACCTAGACTCGCTTCAACGTCCACAGCGGATAGCCTTGGTTGCTCCCCGCGCGCACGAGCTTAAGTTTGCCGACGATCTTGCCCTCATTCTTCCGCAACCACCGGCCCAGGCGTTCGTTGTTCACCATGGGGCCCGACTTGTTAGCCGCGACCGCCATCAATGCCGTATGAAGCTCGTTATCGATGAGCCCGGCATTGATGATCTGCTGCACGGTCCATTCCCTCCTGATCCCGGCGCTGAGATGCGTTTCCCAGTGCTTCACCACCGCCTCGAACTCCAGGTGATAGGGGTCGCGCGCGTGTACCGCGATCAACGAGCCGCAGGGATCGTCCCTCCCTAGCCAGATCAGCGCCCCGCGCACCCGCCGTGACCAATCCTCGAACCCGCCCATGGGATCAGCCGGTTGCGGTTCACCAGCGACATGCCAGGCCCGCAACACCGTGAGGGCGGCGACAACCAATTGCTCCCGCTCGCGATGAACGTCCTCGATCACGTCGAAATCGAAATGCCGCGCTCCAGGGCGTTCACAACCAGCATCCAACAAGCACAACACGGTGCGCTCGGTCAGATCATTGGCGATCGTCAGATTATTGCCAGTGGCGTAGAACGCCGCGTTGACCATGACCTCGACCTGCTTACTGTGGCCGAGCATGCGAATAACCAGCCGTTGCTGCGTGAGCATCTGGCTCAGATGGTTGCTGACAAGCTCGCGATCACAATTATCGATGCTGATGATGGGATCGGCGGCGATCAGCGCGGTATCGAGGCGCTTGTCGAGTTCCTCCTCCTTGCTTCCCTGCGCGATCACCGGCGCGAGCTGCCCCGTCGCCAGCAGCGAAGCGATGTCGACCAGCAGCGACTTCCCGGTGCGCGGGGCCGGCGCCGTGAACGCGTGCAGCGGCGCGGTCATCATGGCGCGCCGGTCAAGCGCGGTTAGGAACGCGGACAGCGCGACCGAATGGTCGACCTTGCTCACGAACGGGAATGCCCGGATCAGCGTTTCCAGATACCTCAATGCCTCCAAGGCATCGTCTCGCGTAGGCTGCAAGGGAATGGCTGGGAAGATCCGCCCGTTCGGCTCGAATAAAAGCTGACTGGCCGCGTCATATCCCGGCTGTTCGCAGAGCGAACCATCGGCGCGCAGGAACGGCGTATTGGCGACGCCGGCCAAGACCGGCAGTTGCCAGTGCCCAGAACGCGCGAGATAGGTGTCGGCGAGCTTCTCCGGGCAGTCCTTCGGGACGAACCGACGCGCGCGCGCATCCCACTTCTCGAAGTCCGCCGCGCGCATCATGGTCTCGACCATGAACAGGTTCACGACCGGGACCAGGGTCCACCCGAACGTCCGGCGACCATTGGCAGCCCTGAGCTTGGAGAGGATCGGGCGGACGATCAGGCTGCCGCGCTGGTAGAGACCGAGCCCGCCGGCCGCGATCAGCGCCGCCTCGGTCTCGTCGACGTTCTTTATCAGCTCGCCCGACTCCAAGCGTATCTGGCGCCGCGGCTGCAATTGCGGCTGCGCCGGTCCCGGTGATGCCCCCGGCGACGGCGGTGACGCCCCCGGCGGTGGCGGAGGAGGCGACGACGGAGGTGAAATCGTCGGTCCGCCCGGCCGCGTGCGCGGCTGCTGGATTCCAGCCTCGCGCCCGCTCTCAATGGTGCGCCATGCGGCCATCGCGCCGTCGTCGGCGATGAGCCCGCAATCGCCCGCCGCCTTGAGCAGTCGATCCCATACTTCCCGCTCGTCGAGGGCGCCGCCGGCGACGATCTGGAACAGGTTGAACGCGGCCCTATTGAGCGCATCGTTGCGCTTTCCCGGCTGCGTAGCGGCGACCGTGTCGCACTCGTCACTCAGCGCCTTGGCGGCCCATGCTTTGACGCGCCGCAGCCCCCGCGTCTCGAAGCGGACCAGTTCGACGAGCCAGTCAGGCGCATAGATCGCCTTGCCGGTATCGGTGCCCTTATCCCACTGATACACTGCGCCGGTGGCGGTACGGCTCGGCGGTAGGCATGCATAGCCACCATCACCGCGCACGTCGATGCCGTCGGCGACCTTGCCGGCGCTGTTGCGAATATCGATGCCATTAGGCCAGACGAAGAACCGGTGCCGGCCACCGCGCGGCGTAATGCTGGTCAGCGTTCCCGGCAGCGGCCCATACCGCGCGACCAGCTTTGCCAGCTCTGCCTCGCCGTCCTTGTTCTTAGCGGGGTCCTGATCGGTGTCGAACATCCACATGCCGCTCGCCGGTCCCATGGGGACGCCGATCATGGCGTTGGGCCACCGCGTCCACCATGTCTGGATCTGCGTTTCGTCCGTGGTCGCGTCCTTAAAACCGTTCGCGGTGAGCGGCTTCTTGTCGAGTGGGCTACATGGAAAGACCGGGATTCCCTGCCGCGCGTACCAAAGCGCGGCCTCGAGCATGTTGGGCGACGATGGATCATCCTGCGCGCGGTCTTGCATGCTCATGTGATCTTTCCCCCGAGCTTGAGAAACAGCGAACGTAAGTACTCCTGCTGCTTTGATGTGAGCATTGGCCAGTGCTCGCGACGCTCAAGGCGCGAAACCATGTCGTCGATAAACTCGTGATGCCGATCGGGGAGTTGGTGCTTCTCACGCTGCACGAACAGCGCGATTTCAAAATCGCCAAGCGCTACGTTAGTTTGCGGTTGAGCAGGCGTAGTCATGTGATCTTTCCCCCCAGTTTCAAAAACAGCGAATGGAGATACTTGTGCTGGCGTGGTGATGGGTCATGATTCCACACCGTCCGCGAGGCCATGTCGTCGACGAACTGGTGATGCTGCGCCGGCAGCCGCTGCTTCTCGCGCTGCACATAAAGCGCGACCGCCTTCCATTCATCCGACCCATCGGTGCTGCTAAATCCGGCGGTGTTGAACGAGACTCGCTTCTCAGCCGCGCGCACACCCTCGGCGTAGCCGTCCTTGCGCGCCTCCTCGATCGCGGCGCGAATCTGCTTTTTCTGATCCTCGTTCAGGCCGCTCGGCTTCTCGAGGCGGGCGGCGATCTCGTGCAGATCGATGCCCTTTGCGTTCAGCAGCATGCGCTGCGCGCCCGCTGCCCCGGCGTTGCGTTCGCCTTCGTTAGTTGACAGCAGCATACGGAAGCAGGCTGCAAGCCTGCCCACGAAGGCGTCGAACGGATTGCGTGCGGCCGCGCTCATACCTTCAACCACTCCGCGATGATCTTCACGTTGCGGGCGATGTGATCGGGAACGTTCTCACCGCGATCGAGATACATGACGATCTCGGCGATGGCCTCCAGCGGAATGGAGGCAGCGAGAGCCCTCTCCCACATCTCGGATCGGCCATATAGCTCGGCCTCCAGTTCGCGCAGGAAATCAGCCATGTCTCTTTTCCCTCATTGCATTCGCTCTGGCGCGGGAGAAATCTTGGCGAGTTGCTTCGCCGCCGCGCATTCGCTGGGGCTCTTGGCGCCGCAGCCAGGCTTGAACGGGCACGACCATGGCTTGTCCCAGTCTTCCCGGTCGATTTCATAGATGCAGTCGAAGCCGACGAGATCGGGGTCGAGGCCGGCAAGCTCTTCGGACATGGCAGCTCCCAGCAGCGTTTCCGGTATGGGCACATACGGCAGCGGAAATCCTCCGGGTCGTCGAACGCTCGCGGCAACAGTTCGCTCGTGCGCGTAGCTGCGATGATATTGGCCGCGCGATCCGAATAGAATTGTGCAAGCTCAGCGTCGAACGGGACGAGAAAGAACAACAGCTGACAGTCATCGGCGTTCACCGCGATGAATAGCGCGGGATTTGTGATGTCGAGGTACGCCTGATAGAGCGCGACCTGTGCCGCGTACTGCGGGAAAGTCTTGCGCAAACCGTCACGCTCGAGCGCCCGCCAATTCTTGGCGTTGAGCGCCTTCACCTCAAGGATCGCGGGATAGGCGAAATACGGTTTCGGTCCAGCGATGATGATGCCGTCTGCGTGTCCGCGCAGCGCTCCACCGACGGCGGAAAAGGCGAGCGCCTCCTCGGCCGCGAACTTAAAGCCGATCGCCTTCAGGCACTCCTTCACCCTCCCCTCGAAGTAGTGTCCGCGATCGAAGATCGCGCGCACCCGGGCGGGATGCTCTGATTTTATCCACCAAGTAAACTGGACCCTTCGCGCGCACTCGTAGCCGGCAATCGACACGCCGAGATAGGGCCGCGGCTGCTCCGCGGTCGCCATGGCGACGCGCTCGATCTCGGCATTCAACGCGCTGTTGATCGGGTCGAGCGACAAACTCGCTTTATTGAGGTTCAGCAACAAGACTGCACTCTTTCAAAACGTCGGGACCTCGTCGTTGAACTCGGTTGGGTCCATAAGCGGATTGCCTGCCGCGGCGTTAACCTGTCGCGCGATCTGGCTCGCGCCCGCGTTCCGCGTCACGCCTTTGTCGCTCATGTCGCGTGCGATCTGGGCCTTACGGATCAACCGCATCGCGATGAGCAGGAACTCGGTCACGATCTCGCGCGGCCACGCACTGATCGGCTTCGACCAATCGACCTTGCCGGAGCAGGCATCAGCTAGCTCGGGTAAGACCGCCATCACGGCGCCTGCGTCCCACGGTGTGGGATCGAGTGCGGTCATGCGGATAGTGCGTTCGGTGTCGAGCTGTTCGGAGGTTGCCTGTTCAGCGCGCTTGCCGATCCAGGCGAATAACATCGCGGCCAAAATCCACCCCCACTCTGTGTCGCTCAATCTTCCGATCGGTGTAAGAGGCGGAATGGGGCCGCCAACCTGAACGACCCCTTTCGCGCTAGCGATAGCGGCGGCGGTTGCGTCGCGCTGCCACTGGTCTTCGATGGCGGAGAGCGACACCTCTCCGATGCTGCGGACCTTCTTCATCGCTCAGGCCCAATCCGGGCGCTGCACAACCGCGGAGGAAGCGCCGCCGCCATTGCCCGCCTGCGGGGCCCCATCGAAGGGCGGCGGCTGCTCGATCGCCTTCCAATCCGACATCCCGCGCGTGACCACCGCGGCGACGTTGTTCTTGTCGGGCCAGGACTCGCCGGTGGGTTGGTTGGAGCCGTCGAGCTTGGGCTTGCCCTTCTCGACGCCGAGCTTAACCATGAAGGTCGCACCCTCGAAGTCCTTGAGCTCGACCGTGCGCTTGGCGCGCGCTTCCGCCGACATGTCGTTCGGCTCGAGCCCGCGCGTGGCGTCGAGGATCGCCTTGAGCGTGGAGCGCGAGATCTCCGCCGCCTGCTGCTGGCCGGCGCTGGTGCCTTCCAGAATCCAGTATTCCCAGATCTTCCGCCCCTTGAACTCGCCGTCGATGACGGTGAGTTCGGCATCGATCATCTCGCAGTCGCCCTTGGCCGAGCGCTTGAGTATGCCGTCCTCGCCAGCACCGCCGGGGCGGAGGTGGAGCGAGACCGTCACGACGGAGCCCGCTGGCATGATCGTGAACTCGCGCGCGGGCTGCGCGGTAGAATAGTCATAGGGCATTGGGGACTCCTCTTACTCAGCGGCCGCTTTGACCGGGGCGACCATGACCGGATCCGTGGTGATTTTCGCGATGAGCTTGCCGAGGTGTGGCGGCTCGACCTGCTGGAGCCGGCCGGAACGGTCCTTGGCGGGATAGCTCCAAGCGTTCGGCGAGGTGCATACGAAGCCGCGCGTCGGCGACTTGCCGTCGCCGAAGTTCAGGAACTCATAGATGATGAACTCGTCGACGACGGCGCCGATCTCGCGCGGGACCTTGGCGCCTTCCGCTTGAAGCTCGTAGCCGGTAAATCGATTGAGTTCGTCGGTTACCCGCTCGAGGATGCCTGTGTAAACGACGTGCGTGTTGCGCGCGCGCTGCATCTGAAAAAGCCAGGCCAACATCTCGCGCGCGTGCAGGCCGTAGGCCGCGCGGGTGTCCTTGGTGCCATTGCGTGCAAAGCATTCCGGTTGCTGCTCGCTCCAACTGTATGAGAGCCGGCTCAACGCGGTGAGGCCATCAACGAAGACCACCCGATAACGCTCAAGGTTTTCGAGCGCTCCGCCGACCGCGCTGTGATGCGCCGATGAATAGGTATGCGTGGCCGCGTAGCCCGGGTGCGGACCACCGATCCGACATGCGAGATCACGCGCCGCCGGCCAGTCGTCGATCTGCACGGTGTCGATCTTGAGATCCTGTATGGCCAGATCGCCGTGATCGATATCGACGAACAGCACGCTCGCCGGCTCGTCGATGGTGCGCGCAAGCGTGGTCTTGCCCACACCGGTCGGGCCGAGGATCAGGAATTTGACCCCGCGGGCATTCCTGAGCCGCTCATCCGCCGAGATGATTTTCACAGTGGGAGTTCCTTCTGCGCGGGATCGTGAAGCACCTCGACGCTGGACCTCGCCGGCACCGGCGCAAGATGACGGAGGCCGACATAGGCGATCAGTGCCGCCTCGGCGCGCTGATGATCGAGTTTCCGCCGTAAGAGCTGATGCGCGTGCGGGAACAGCTGCAGCGCGTACTGCCGGGCGCCTTCCTTGTCCTTGCCGCGCAGGCGCAAGGCCTTCTTCCACATCGCGGGCTCAACGATCTCGATCGGGATGGCGCAGAGCGCGACGGCGGCCTCGATCGCCCCGCTCGCGCGCCCATATTTGAAGCCGCTGCTAGCGCCCTGTTTCGGAAGTGCCTGGGCCCGCTCAATGAAGGCGTGAGCGGGAGCGTGCCCGCGCAGCCACTGCTCCAGCGCGAGAACGTCAACCCGTTCCTTCGCGCCGGTGCCGACTACGGGCACGTCGGCGGCATCGATCAGGCGCGGGGCGCCATCGCGGAGCTCGATGATGGCGAGCCCGCCGCGGACGCCGGGATCTACGCCAAGCGCGCGGATCATGATCGGTTGTCCTGCGGAAGACCGCCCCAGGCGCGCTCGATCGCGTCGGCAAATCGCGCAACTTGTCGGCGACGGCCACGGCGCGCAGCTGACGATCCTGCTTGCGCCGCTCGAGCTCCTGGCCCTCCCTGATCTGCCGGTCGAGCTTGGCGTGGCGCTTCGCCAGCACTGTCGGATCGTTCAGGTGCTTCTCGTACTCACACATGAATCAGCTCCCTACATTTGCCTCGGTATTGAGGAGTGATGGGTTCTGCCGGTAGTAAGACTCGGGGTCGGTGAGCACCGCGGCTACCGCGGCCATGAGTTCGTCGACGCTCTCGGTGAACAGCCAGAACCGGCAGTGGATGAGTTCGCGCTGCGGGCGACCATCGGCAAAGCAAACGATCACCGGCTTGCCGAGCATCGATGCCATCACGGCCTCGCCGTGCGCATCGGTGCCGGCCGGCAGAAGCAAGGCGAAAACGTCACACTGCACGATGGCCTTGCAGTAGGCCTGATAGTGGAGGCGGGCAGGGGAGGCGGGATCGCGCAGCTCGGCGACATGCCGGGCGATCGTCCAGCTTTGGTAGTTGCGATCGATGTCCTCCCAACGGAACGGTGGATCGGACCAGTCGTGGACGCGGTACGGAACCGCGCGCATCCGGGCGACCAACGGCTGGTAGAACGGATTGCGTGTCTTGCTCGACGCGATGTAGATCCGCGCCGCCTGTGCGGAGTCCATGTGTCCTCCTCTCTTCACATCGCAGTTGGCGCCACGCGCCTCGATCCCTCCCAAGCCGCCACCGCGACGGGGGCAATGGGCCTAATCAGGCTCAACATTGCGTCGGCGTAGACTCGAATTTCGTATTGGGCGTGCGCATCACAGCGCAGCGTCAAAAAATGAAACAGGTTGCGAAGATTGGTCTTCGCGAACATGTGGCTGTAGGTGCTGACCGGCAAAACGGAGCGCGCTAGCTCACGAGGCACACCGCGCTCCAGAAGAGCGCGATAGGCGCTGAACGCGTTCTCGCACGTAGCCCGGATCAAAGTGGGCGAGATCGCATCCGGCGCCGCTGCGACGCGTGCCTGCTTAGTATTCGTCGATTGTGCGCCAATTTGATCAGGCGCAGGTACGTAGAAATCCTCCGGCAGCTCGCGGTAACGGGCCGACAGTTCGTTGTAGCTCCAGGTTCGGTGTCGGTGCCATTGTCGCAGGACGAAGATCGGCGCCTTGACTTCGAACTGAAACTCAACCGCTTCGAACGGAGACGAATGCTGAAGCTTCCATAAATAACGGATCAGCCGAGCGTCGGAGCCCTCGTCCTCGCCTGCGCGCCAGGCGGCGTTGTAGGACACACGAGCAGCGCGCACGATGGATTCATCGCCGCCCATGTGATCTATGAGGCGCACAAAGCCGTGGTCCAGCACGTCGATCTTGCGAGGCGCGACATCGATGGTAAGGGTCACAGCGGTAGCTCTGCTTGCGCTTCAGCCAATAGGGGCCGGGGGCGTGACTTCTGGACCCGCCAACGGGTGACCAGCGCGCCGGCAATGCCGCAACGCCGCAATCGCGTGAGTGCTACCTCGCCGAAGGCCGCCAGGATCGGTGGCGCGCCACTGTTCGCCGGCTGTCGCGATCCGTCCGGGCGATAAAAATGAATGCGGTCAGCCATGAACAGAATTCCGCTCGCGCGCTGCCAGACGGGCTCGAACCACTCGGCCTCGGTGCGGGCGTGCAGAAGCGTGATGCCGTTATCGTGCTGTGCGAGGCGAGCGATCCACTTACCAACCACGTAGCGATCGAACGGCGGATTCAAGTAAACGAAGCCGAACCACGCGTGCTCGAGCCCATGCGTTGACCAGCTTACTCGCGCACAGTCCCACGGCCGCGGATCTGCTGCTGCCGGGTCGAGGTCGAACGGTCCCAGCGCCTCGATGATCGAGCGTGGCGTGATATGGCTCTGCGAGAGACCTACCGTGCGCTGATGGCTGCCAATCGTCAAAGCGCGTCCCCCTTTGCCAGATCACAGCCAAGGAATTCGCGCCCAAGCTTGTGAGCGGCATCCAACACTCCGAAGCCACCGGCCGCGGGATCAACAACGAGATCACCCGGCTCGGTGATGGCGCCGATCAATCGCGTGATCAGCCCGATCGGCTTGGTATGCGGGTGGACGCTACGATCAACACGTTCTATCCAGCGGTCCGGGATTCCATGATCACGCCAAGTCGCGCGCGCACGGATCGGCGGTTTCTGCATCACGAGCAAGAAATCGCCGCGGTAGCGCGTGCGATAGCCCATGCCGATGCGCTCGTTGTCGGTAGCGATTAAGTCGACGATCTTGAAGACACTGGAGGGAATGCGGAGATGGTGCTCTTCGCATAGGCAATACTTATCGGTCCAACGCATCAGATACGAAGATGGCTTGAGGACACGCGCGAATTCGATGATGACTGCGTCGATATAGTCCGGGGTCATCGCCGGCAGCCGGAAGCGCGCGTTCTGACGCTCGCCCTCATTTCCATATGTCTGTCGCGTGAGCAGCTCACGGAATTGCGGATCAAAGAACCCCAGCGCTACGCCACCATCCGGCAACGAGCGCAACAGATCGAGCGCGTCGCCGCGCTGCGCAATGTTCGGGATGAAGGTGATGGCGCGGTCGAGCAATTTTCACTCCACTTTATGTGTTGGTAAAAATACGTGGCTCGCCAAGATCGGCGGCGTCCACTTCCTCGATACTTCTGCCTTCGTAGAGTTTTTTCGGACGTAGCCGCAGCCACGTCTCCCAGTAGATTTGCTCGCGGTCATCCGGCAGCGTGAGATTGAACTTTTCCATTATCCGCGCGGCCATCTTGTCGTGGCGCGGGCCCCAACGAAGGATCGAGCGCAGCGTTTCGGGCACGACCTCATTGGGCTTACAGTCAGGAGGTTCGGACCTCGGCCAATTGAGCAGTGCGCGCACCACCGTGCCGATGAGCGAGCTCGGCGTGCCGTCGGAATTGATGGTCAACGAGTGATCGATGCTCTCGAGCGAAATGCCGTTTTGCAGCGCCAGCGATGTTTGGATGGCCTGGTCGCGCGCCATGGCCTCCAGCTCCGAGCCGGCCTTGGCCGCGGTTATGAAAACTTCACCAATGCGACCATCGTTGTAGAAGCCGACCGTGAGTGTCAGCTTGTGACTGCTACCGTTGCTGTAATGAATGACATCGATCGTCTCTGAGCGCCGGCGATTCGGCAGGCGCTCGCACCGATTGGCGGCGAATAGCGAGCGAGGATTTCTCGTTCAGACATGTTGTTGTGTCCTTGATTGATTTCGAGAACGACGAGATCGGCATGGCAGCGGGCCGCCGCGGCGATCACCACGGCGGCCCGCGCGGGCGTGCTGGGGCTGGTTTGTATGTGTTACGTCATGGCGCCCTCCTGTCGCTGGGCGCTCGAGCGCAGCCCGCCTCCGTCGCGCAGCAAGCGACGCAACGTTGCCCGCGAATTAGACCGGCTGCGCCAGTCACTCGGGCTCTGCGGGATGACCAGAACGAAGCGGTGTCCCCAAGCGTCAGACCAGCGGACCTTCACGTGGCGGGCGCTGGTGTCGACGGTTGGCGTGATGCCGTGCGTCGCCAAGATCGCGAGCGCGTCATTCACATGGTCACGGGCGCGCGGGTTCATGGCGCGCCCCTCGTCGCCGCGACCGTCTTAATCTGGCCGAGAAGGGATTCGGTCTCCGAAATGCCGTAACGACCGATGAATTCGGCCATCTCGGCACGGCTGGGCGACCGGGGCGTGCGTCCCAGGGCGCGGCGCACCGAGATAGCGCTGGCCCCGGTCAGACGCGCCGCCTGGGCAGGGGTGGGAAGAACCAGTTGCGAGGATCCCGCGACGAATCCGGCGGCGACCTTGGCGCGCTGCCGGGGGCTCTTGCCGCGCAACATCCGCCGCAGGGTCGTGCCGGTGATCGGCGCGACCTCGGCGGACGCCGGCGGAAAGACCGGCGGGGTGGGCAGGAACTTGCGCCCGGCGACGCCAGGTGCAATATCCTCATCTTCGAGCATTCGCAGCATTGGGGTGACCTCCTTTTGCTGCTGTTTGCAGGTGAGGGCGTTCCGGGCTTCGAACGCTGACTTTTCGGGAACGCCCTCACCGCTCCTAGCCGCGCCTTTACGCGGACACACCCCGACCGAGGCCGCGCAGCGAATTGCCGCGACCGAGGCAAACCTTGAATTTTCACTGGAAATTTCTATAAGGAGCGTGCTCGCTCCCTTTGCGCGGGTTCGTCGGCTCCCAGCCGCGGCCCGCGCTCTCAATTTTCAAACCGGGATGCGGCGCCGCAAAGTCGCAAGCGCGGCATCCCAATTTCCGGTCTGCTTCTTTTTCATACGGCCGTCCCTTCCGAGGGCACACCCTCTAGGTTTCCGGCCCAAGCAGCTAACCGGAAAACGTCCGCGGTCCCATCTTGTGTGGACCTTTGTTGCAGGCTTTACCTGCCTAGCGCTGCCCAGCTTTGGACCCTGGGTGCGGCACCATCAGCGAGCGGGCTCCGAGTAACCAGGCGATATCTGGACGACGCTCCGATCGATATCGCGCTAACCCCGCGCTGGTCTGGCTTTGCGTGTCCACCACCCCGAGGGGTCGGCACGACTTCATCTTGGGTCTGCGTAATTCCGGGGATTTGCTCGCTCCCCGGACCTTCACTCGCGGTTGGCTGGGCAGGCCGTCTTCGCCCGAGACGCAGTCCTTCCTTGTTCGGGCGCGCGCTGAGCGCGGCCCGCGATGGGCAGTCAGAAATTTCGAAGCGCTACTTGTTAATCTTGGTCTTAAGTGCCTTCGCAGGCCCCTCGGGCTTCCAGCCCGGCGGCGCTGGCGGCAGAACCAGCGCGTCGTAAAGCGTCACGACTTTCTTGCGCTTGCCGATCCGCTTCACCAAGTGCGGGTAGTTTCTCTCGAAGGATTCTTTATCCAAGAACTTGTTCAGCTCCGCGGCCTCGTAGAGGCTCAGCCGCTTGTTGAGCTCCATCGGCGTGAAGCCGGCGAGACTGTCGGGAAGCGGGACGGTGGCGCGCTTGTTCATAGATGCAATCACTGACTCGACTGATTGACCAGGCAAGAGCCTTTTTTGGCCTCGCCAGTGGGATGCAACTTATTGGAAAATGAGGACTAACGAGGCCCAGTCGGGTTCAGTCGGATGTTCAGTCGACCTATCACTTTTTATTGCTTCCGAGGCCCCACGCGGCCGGTGATCGGATCACGGACCAGGCGGCCGGCGATCAAGTCGTTCAGCTTTGACTGTATCGACTCGGCGGTTGTCCAAGGAAATCCCCCTTCAACAAATTCGGCTGGCCCCTCCCTAAGGCGCGCGCGACACCACTCCATTTTTTTCAAATAACTGGGTTGATTCTGTTCCATCTTCTCGAGCAGCCAGTCTAGGGCCTCGTCTCTTCTTCGCAGCTTCTTCTCGGGCACCGATACCGGCGCCGATGTTGTCGCTGAGGCTTTCGACTCTTCCTCCGTTGACGGTGCCGGTTGTTTTCGCCACAGCCACCGCGCCAGCGTTTCGAGCCATCTCATGAGAGGCGCCGCGAAGGAAACCTCGATGCGGGACGCGCCCAGCTCCGGGGGCTCGGTGTCTCGCAACGCTGGATATTTCGCGCCCACGGCCTCCCAGTCGAGCATCACATCGGGCAAGGTGAACTTGCAAACAGTAGCCTCCGCGCTGGCGGGGTCTATCAACATGTTGCTGATGTCGGAGGCGTCGATCCTGACGTTGTCCGGTCCCGTGTGCCAGAAGCCGGGAGGCGGGGCCTCGCCTGTGTGATCATAGGGAAGGGTGCCGTCACCGCAGCCTCGAAAGATGCTGCGCGTGATGCTCGCTTCGCTCAGGCCGAGCCTTCTGAGCGCCGTCGTCACCACTTCCAGGTAGACGAGTTTTGGGGCAGGTTGTCGGTCAGCTCTGGCCACGGGGTCCATCCGTCGGCTTGGGTTAGAAGACCGCCCAGTGTTGAATCCGCTGGGCGGTCTTCGCTTATATCACTTCCGGCGCCGTCTCAGATGCACGACCTTGGCTTTCCGCGGCGCACCCCCCGCTAGCTCCATGATATGCGCGCTCCAGCGCTCGAGCGCGGTCGCGCGCTCTTCGAGATAGGCCGCCTTGTTGTAGACACCGGCGACCCCAGCCTTGTGCCCGCTCACGTGTCCCAAGATGGCCTCGACCACGTGCGGCGCCACGTTGAAGCGCTCATGGAGCGCGGTCGAAAGCGCGCGGCGGAAATCGTGCAGAACCCAACCCTTCACATGATGCCCCGCCTCGGCGATCCGGGCGTCGAGCTCGGCCTTACTCTTCGACCAGCCTTGGAATCCACGCTCCGAGCCATTGCCAAAGACGTGATCCCGGGGCGCCCCATCGGGGCCCGTCCGCCGCGGCTGGACGGCCAGGAGCGCGAGCGCCCGCTCTGACAACGGAATGACGTGTTCGCGCCTGTTCTTGGTCCGCGCCGGCGGCAGCGTGATGGTGGCGTCCTCGAGGTCGACCTCGCTCCAGCGCAGGGATCCGATCTCGTCGCGGCGGGCGCCGGTCAGGAGCAGGAGCCTCACGATGGCGCCGTAGTGATCGTCAGGTAGGAGGGCGCGCCAGATGGCGCGCAGCTCGTCATCGCTGGGGACGTGCCCGCGGGCGCCAGTCTCGACCGCCTTGTTGGTGAAGGCGACCGGATTGGTGTCGACGTAGCCCGCGCGCGCCAGCCACATGAAGTAGGTCGAGAGCGACGCCCGCACCCGATTAGCGGCCGCGGGGCCGCTCTCCTTCTCGATCTCCACCAGCCGTCCACCGATAGCGCGCCGATCCAGGCCCTCGACCGGACGCCGGTAGAACACCTTGCAGTGTTTCGTGAGGTGGCGTTCGGTCTCCTCGTAGCTACGGGGCTTCTGCTTGGCCCTCTGGCGCTCCAGGAAGCGCGGCAGCAGCGCCCCGAAGGATTCCATCGCCCGAGCTCGCGTGTGCTCCTTCTCGGCCGCTGGATCGCCGCCGAGCCGCACCTTGGCCAACAGGGTCTGCGCGATGCCGCGGGCTTTGCCGGGGTCGATGCTGCTGAGCTTGCCGATGACGACGCGGCGGGTATGGCCGGCGAGGGCGTACTGCACCATGAAGGAGTGCACACCGCTACCGCGCACCCTGAGCCCGTAGCCGGGCAGCTCGCTGTCGAAATGAACCTTGTCGTAGCCGGCGGACAGCGTTCCCAGGCGGGTCAGCAGCCGGCGGACGCTGGCCATGGTCCGCAGGAAGGTCTGTTCTTCTTTCATGGTTACCTCCGCATCCCCTTCCGATTTGCCCGTCACACTCGTCACACCCGTCATGCCGGGTTGCCTTTTCTGAGAGACATCCAGGAGAGACATCGCGAAACCGATCCTAACCCGGGCTAGCCGGATGAAACTGTGGAGGTCTAGCGAGGAGAGGCCCGGATTGCAAGCTCAAACCGGCGCTAACCCGGTCGAGACCTGAGCTAACCCAGGCCGCGTGCGCTCCCATTCTCACCCTACGAATCTGGGGGTCAGGAGTTCGAATCTCTTCGGGCGCGCCAGTACTTAGGTCATTTTTAATGCCGTCAAAAATCGCTTTGGGTAACGCTAGGGGTAACAACAACCAAAATCCAGGTGGACATGACAGCGCCAGTGGTTGCTCTGCCCGCGCAGTTCAAGGGACTAACACTAGCCAGACTCGCCGGCGACGTCGTTGCTCACGCGCGAGATGGATGAGCGCGCGAGCATGGCGCACGCATAATGCATATAGGAGATCCTGCTCGCGCAAAGTTCAGGATGCGGCTCATCAAGTCGCCGCGAGTGTCCGGTTCTCCCATCCATCAATGATCAGCCAGCGTTTAGATAACTTACAAGCCGCGTCGCAGTAAGCGAAGATCGATACGTTCTCACGCCATCGCGAGTTGATGTCCGCTTTGCCGCCGAAAGCGGACAAATAGAAGACATCTCGGCATGTCCGCTTTGTGCCAAAAGCGGACATTCGCATTGCAACAAATAGCCTCGCTATTCGATCACCTCGTCGGCGATGGAAAGCAGCGTCGGTGGAACCTCGACGCCTATAGCGCGAGCCGTTGCAAGGTTGATGATGAATTCAAACCGCGTTGCCTGCACCACCGGTAGGTCTGAAGGTTTCTCGCCCTTGAGGATGCGTCCGGTATAGATGCCGGCTTGGCGGCCCTGCTCAATTGCGGGTGGCCCGTAGTTCATCAGCCCGCCGGCAGCGGCCCAGTCACGAGAGAAATAGATCGCGGGGATTGCGTGGCGGCTGGCCAGCGTGAGGATTTGCGCTCGTCGGCCAAATAGACGTGCGTCATTGGGAACGAAAAATGCGTCGAGGCGCTTTTGCACAAGCTCCGCGAAGGCTGCGTCGATGTCACGCTCGCGGCCGTGGGCGTGGAGAAGAGTATCCACTTGCCCTCCAAATGTCGCAACCGCCGATTTCGCATCTGTGATCACACGATCGAACCAGACATAGGACGGCCCCATAAGCAGGCCGAAGCGCGTGGCGCGGGGAAGGAGTTCATGTAGAAGACCGAACTGTTTCGGGACAATTTCGCCACCCATGTCGGTGTAGCCCATCCTTCCCCATCGGCTAGCTAACACATGCAGACGCTCTTGCACGGACGGCGTATCCGCGGTTGCGAAGTTGGTTGAGCTTGCGGAAGATCGGCTCCGACGCGCCACGCGGCAGGAAGACGGCGAACCAGGTTGGCGCTTCAAAATCCGCAAGGCCCTGCTCAGAACTGGCCAGATTTGGCAAGGCCGCGTATACTCTCGTCCGCGAGATTCCGTCGCCGTGTCATTTTTCGAAGGAGGGACTGATGGGTTCGGAACGAACTAGCCGCAGGGAGCTCCTCAAGGGCGGCGCCGCGTTGGCCGGTGGGGTCACGTTGGGAGAGTTAGCATCGAGCCAGGCACAAGCACACGACCATCCGATGACCCCGGGCAGCCAAAACGCTTCTCCGATG
>Ga0310915_10000619_pt1 | contig 17247 bp, 16 predicted proteins | sample GREbulkMGAN111_FD_202508 | JGI IMG/M metagenome (GOLD analysis project Ga0310915, IMG submission 202508) | Lab enrichment of tropical soil microbial communities from Luquillo Experimental Forest, Puerto Rico - GRE.bulkMG.AN111 | ecosystem: Environmental > Terrestrial > Soil > Tropical forest >...
TCAGCCTGAACCCCGAAGACTGCCGCGCCTATGCCCAGAAATTCGGCTGGGACCGGGTGGTGGACGAGTTCGTCAGCTATCTGGCGAAGATCGAGGGGTAGGCACTCTCCACAATCAGCATTAGAATGCGGACGGATTTTTCCTTCGGACTTTCCGATCCCATGCGCCGCCTGCTTTTGCTGCCGCTGATTTTGCTTTGCATCGCTTCGCCAGTTCGCGCCGACGATCTGGCGGAGATTCGAACGCTGCTGGAACCCTTGCGGGCTCCCACCAGCGATGAGGCGCAGGGTGTCAAGACGGTCTTCTCCCCGATCAAGAAGCATCTGCGGGCCTGGCTCGAAAGCCGGCTGGAGGGATTTCCGGTGGATGGAAATGCCGGGGCCTTTTCCCTGTCGCTGAATCGGGACTTGGCCAAGGCCGGGTTAATCTGCGGCGAACCGAAGCTGGGCAAGACGACCGATTGCGCATCCCAGGGAGAGGATAGCCTGGGGTTCTTGCGCCGGATTGCGATTCGCAAGGTCGCGGCGGATCAGCCCTTCCTGCTGCTGACCACCAGCCTGGGCATGCGAAACTGCCGACATGACGACTCGGCTTATCTCTATCGTCGGGACGGTGTTCGGTGGCGGCGGGTTTGGGGGCATGAACGCTTGGATATGCCGGTGACGGAGACCCTTGATAACGCCAAGATATCAGCACCCAGAGCGGAAGATGGTCGGCGGCTGCTTCTCGTCTATGGCTTGACCCCCGACTGCGTTTCGATCTGGCCCCAGGTCAATTACGGCCTTTGGTTGGTGGGCGAGGATGAGACGGCTCAGTCCCCTTTGGGAACCTGGAGTGAGGAGGCCGCCGGCGGACATGACGACCTTATTCTTGGGCGGGTGACGACCTCCGAGGCATTGGTGCAGTTCCATGTTCGCGGTATGCCCATCACTTTTGATCTCGAGGTGAATGACCGCTACGCCCTGCGACGCATTGCCGTCGAAGGCAACCATGTGAAGAGGGTCCGCCGCGAGGCTCTTGGCCCCATCGGCGCTTTGCAGGATTATCTCGAAGAACATCAGCCCTATCTGCGGGCCGTCGCCCATGGCTATCCGTTACGCCATTGCGGCAAAGATCGGTCAATCTGGGAATTCCCGCTTCATCACGGCGAGTTGGGCAAGGATAACCGGCCCAACCTCTATGGCTGGTTCCGTTGGCAGGGCGTGAATCGGTTCGAGCTGCTGGGGTTCGGCCTCGAGCCGCGCCAGGATTGCCAGGGTGCCGGTGATGACGACAGCGCCGACCTACCGCCGCCGCTGCATTGAGACAGTTGAGGATAGCCGATCCCATGCACCGCCTGTTTCTGTTGCCTTTGCTGCTCTGCCTCGCCTCGCCGGCCCGGGCCGACGATCTGGCGGAGATTCGCGGCATGCTGGAGCCTTTGCGTGTTCCCAGCACAGGCGAGGCGCGGGGCGCCAAGCCGGTCTTCACTCCGATCAAGCACCGGCTGCGGGCCTGGGTCGAAAGCCGGCTGGAGGGATTTCCGGCGGATGGGGATGTGACGGCTTTAGAAAGACGCCTGAATGCCGACTTGGTGAAAGCTGATTTGGTCTGTGGAAATGAAGACGAGCCTGGGGGCCGGGCTTGTCCATCCTACGATCCGAAGGATGGTGTGCCCTCAGACGGGCAAGGATATCTCTACCGTTTAAACGCAAGTTATGTCGGAGAGCGTAAGGACGCCCTTCTTATCGTGACGCGCTTAGGGGTGGATATGTGCGGTGATGATGATTCCGCCTATCTCTATCGCTCCGTTGCGGGTCGGTGGGTGCGTTTCTGGGAGCAAGAGCAGAACGACTATCGGTCCGAGATTTATCAGCCAAGGGGCCTGACAGGTGTCGAGCTGTCCGAACCCCGCGCCGGGGACGGCAAGCGGCTGGTGCTGGCGATGGGGCAGTTCAATTGGTGCAGTTCGAATTGGCAGTCGGTCTATTACGACCTGTGGCTGGCTGGCCGGAGGCCGGAGGCTGCGGCGCGTTTGCTGGCTGAAAAAGAACTATCCTATAATGGCGTCGATGATCCCATCCTGGGGCGGGTTACGCCCGATCATGCGCTTGTGCAATTCCATGTCGGCAGCTTGGATAGGGATACTGTATTTCAGCGTTACGCCTTGCGGAATTACAAGGTCGAGGGAGATCGGGCCATTCCTGTGGGGCCAAGAGTGCTAGGGCCGCGCGATGCCTTGGAGGAATGGATCGCACGCCGCTGGCCCAAATTGCACGGCATCTGGTTCGAAGATGAGCAGGAGCTTTGTGGCAAAGACGGACTGGAATGGCAGTTCAGCTTTCAGCGGCAGCTGTCAGGGGGCGATCTCGTCTATGGTCATGTGCGCTGGGATGGCTTGTCTGAATTCACGGTTCTGGGCGTAGATCGGCAAAAGCGAACGGACTGCCGTGCGGTCAGGACCGAGGCGACCCAGTTGCCACCGCCTCTGAAAGCTGCCCCCCAACCTCCTGCCACGACTCAATGATTGACTCTGCCCCCGGGCTCGGCGTACAAGCCTAGCCTCTCAGTGTTTCTGGGAAAGAGTTTGCCTCCACGGAGGCCGGCTGGTCCGCGAAGGTTCGCGCACCGGCCTGCGATTTTTTGTGTGTCAACGTTTCACTGGACCGGCGGTTCATGTTCGAAAGTTTGAGTTCACGTCTTGGCGAGGTTTTCGAGCGGCTGAAGAAACGCGGCGCTCTGACCGAAGCCGATGTCTCGGAAGCGCTGCGGGAAGTCCGCATTGCGCTGCTGGAGGCCGACGTCGCTCTGACCGTCGTCAAGGACTTCATCGCCAAGGTTAAGGAACGCGCCGTCGGCCAAGAGGTGATCCGCAGCATCACCCCCGGTCAGATGGTGGTGAAGATCGTCCATGACGTTCTGATCGAAACGCTGGGCACCGCCGAAGACATCAATCTGACCGCCGTGCCGCCGGTTCCGGTGCTGATGGTCGGTCTGCAAGGTTCCGGTAAGACCACCACCTCCGGCAAGATCGCTCTGCGCCTGAAGAAGGACCGCAAGAAGGTTCTGCTGGCCTCCCTCGACGTTTACCGCCCCGCCGCCCAGCAGCAGCTGGAGATTCTGGCGGGTCAGGCCGAGGTCGGCAGTCTGCCGATCATCGTCGGCGAAAAGCCGGTGGCGATCGCCAAGCGCGCCATGGAAGTGGGCCGCCGCGAAGGCTATGACGTGGTGATCCTCGACACCGCCGGCCGTCTGCATATCGACGAACAGCTGATGGCCGAAGTGGCCGAGGTCCGCGACGCCGTCAATCCGGCCGAGACCCTGCTGGTGGTCGACGCCATGACCGGCCAGGACGCTGTCAACGTCGCCCGCGAATTCAATGAAAAGGTCGGCGTCACCGGCCTGGTGCTGACCCGTGTCGACGGCGACTCCCGTGGCGGCGCCGCGCTGTCCATGCGCGCCGTCACCGGCCGTCCGATCAAGTTCCTGGGCGCCGGCGAAAAGCTGGATGCGCTGGAAGTGTTCTATCCCGACCGCGTGTCGGGCCGCATTCTCGGCATGGGCGACGTGGTCTCGCTGGTCGAGAAGGCCATGGAGAACTTCGAGCAGGACGAGGCCGAAAAGCTTGCCGCCAAGATGGCGAAGGGCAAGTTCGACCTCGACGATATGGCCTCGCAGTTCCGCCAGATGAAGAAGATGGGCGATCTGAAGGGCGTCATCGGCATGCTGCCCGGCATGGGCAAGATGAAGCAGCAGATCGAGAACGCCAATATCGACGACCGCATGATCAATCGCCAGGAAGCCATCATCCTGTCGATGACCAAGGCGGAGCGAAAGAATCCCGACCTCATCAAGGCCAGCCGCAAGCGTCGCATCGCTGCCGGCGCCGGGGTGAGCGTTCAGGACGTCAACAAGCTGCTGAAGAACTATCAGCAGATGGCCGACGTCATGAAGAAGGTGAGCAAGATGGGGAAAAAGGGCCTGATGCGCGCCGGGCTGGGCAGCCTGCTGGGCGGCGGCGGAGGGTTCCCCGGTAAGTTTGGAGGCTGAGGCAACTTAGCCCCTGAAAGAGGTTCCGGCTCCGTCCCAGACGGCGGCCGGGGAGTGATCAAACCGTCAACGACGAGGAAGTACATGTCGCTGAAGATTCGTCTGTCCCGCGGGGGCTCCAAGAAGCGCCCGTTCTACAAGATCGTCCTGGCTGACTCGCGCAGCCCGCGCGATGGCAAGTTCCTGGAGAAGCTGGGCACCTACAACCCGATGCTGCCCCACGACCATGCCGAGCGTCTGGTCCTGAAGGAAGAGCGCGTCAAGCATTGGCTCGCCGTCGGCGCCCAGCCGACCGACCGTGTGGTGAAGTTCCTGGCCCAGGCCGGCTACATCGCCGCTCCGAAGCGCGCCGAGCAGACCAAGCAGCCGCAGCCGAAGGCTAAGGCTCAGGAGCGTCTGAAGGAGGCCGCCAAGGCCGCCGAGGCCGCTGCTGCTGCCGCCGCTGAGGCCGCTGCGGGCGAGTAAGGCATGTCCAACCTGATGTGCGTCGGCGTCGTCGTAGGCGCGCATGGGGTGCGCGGGGCGGTCCGTATCAAGAGCTTCACCGAAGACCCGATCGACATTGCGTCCTACGGTCCGGTGAGCGACGAGACGGGAGCCAAGCGTTACCGGCTCACTCTTCTTGGCGAGGCCAAGGGCGGAGTGGTGCTGGCAGGGCTGGAGGGTGTTTCCGACCGGAACGCCGCCGAAGCCCTGAAGGGTGTCAAGCTGTGGGTCGAGCGGTCCGCTCTGCCCCCGCCGGAGGAAGAGGAGTTCTATTACTCCGATCTGGTGGGGCTGCGGGCCGAACTGGCCGACGGTACGGAAGTTGGCCGGGTGAAAGGCGTCTATGATTTCGGTGGCGGCGACGTCATCGATATCACCGGACCGGGCGGAAGCCTGATGCTGCCCTTCACCCGCAAGGCGGTGCCGCTGGTGGATGTCGCCGGTGGCCGTCTGGTGGTCGATCCCCCCGAATGGGTGGATGGCGACCGTCAGACCGCCGAAGAGGATGGTGGGGTTGATGGAGACGAGTGATCGCAAGCCCGTATGGACGGCGACGCTTCTGACCCTCTTCCCCGAGATGTTCCCGGGTCCGCTTGGCCATTCGTTGGCCGGTCGGGCTCTGGCCGATGGGATCTGGTCCTGCCGGACGGTCGATATCCGTGACTATGCCACGGACAAGCACCGCACGGTGGACGACAGCCCCTTCGGCGGCGGGGCGGGCATGGTGATGCGCCCCGATGTGGTGGATGCGGCCATTCGGTCGGTTCCCCGCGTCGGACCGTTCATCTACCTGACGCCGCGCGGCAAGCTGCTGGATCAGCGGCGTGTCCGGGAATTGGCGGCCGAACCGGGCGTCACCATCTTATGCGGACGCTTTGAAGGCGTGGATCAGCGGGTGCTGGACGCGCATGGGGCTGAGGAAATCAGCCTTGGCGACTTCGTGCTGTCGGGTGGCGAACCGGCGGCCTTGATGCTGATGGACGCCGTCGTGCGTCTCCTGCCCGGGGTGACCGGGAACCAGGAGTCGCTCGAGGAAGAGAGTTTCGAGTGGGGCCTCTTGGAGTATCCCCACTACACCCGGCCCCAGCAATGGGACGGTCGGGCGGTGCCGGAGGTTCTGCTTTCCGGCCACCATGAGAACATTCGCAACTGGCGGAAACGTCAGGCGGAAGAAGTAACCAGGCAGCGTCGCCCCGATCTGTGGGATCGGTACGTCGCCGCCGGCAAGGCTAAATGAGAAGGGTTCAGCCATGGTCAACATTATTCAGGCTCTGGAAAACGAGCAGATCGAGAAGCTGACGAGCGGCAAGTCCATCCCGGCTTTCGCCCCGGGCGACACCGTCAAGGTCAGCGTGAAGGTTATCGAAGGCACTCGCGAGCGCCTGCAGGCCTATGAGGGCGTTGTCATCGCTCGCAAGAACGACGGCCTGAACAGCTCGTTCACCGTTCGCAAGATCTCCTACGGCGAAGGTGTGGAGCGTATTTTCCCGCTCTACTCCCCGAACGTCGCCGAGATCGAGGTTGTGCGTCGTGGCGACGTTCGTCGCGCCAAGCTGTACTATCTGCGCGACCGTCGCGGTAAGTCGGCCCGTATCGCCGAGCAGACCACTGGCTTCTCCGCCAAGCTGGCTGCCGCCGATCGCGAAGCCGCCGCGGCCGAGAAGAAGGGCAAGCAGGAAGGCTGATCGCCTTCCGGCCAACCTCTCTCATCCATGCCGGGGCGGAGTTCCGAATGCGGGACTCCGCCCCGAGGCATGGGCGAAATTTCCGGCGTGGGGCGGGGTCGGGACCGGCTCCCGGCTTTGATCGTCCCGCGCACCACAGCAAGCGTGGAGCAGCGTAGACCGCCATGGCCAAACCCCGCACTCTGTTCGAAAAGATCTGGGACAGCCACCTTGTCGACGTCCAGGACGACGGCACCTGTCTGATCTATATCGACCGCCATCTGGTTCATGAAGTGACCAGCCCGCAGGCGTTCGAAGGCCTGCGCAATGCCGGCCGCAAGGTCCGCCACCCCGAGGCCACTCTGGCTGTGGCCGACCATAACGTGCCGACCACCGACCGTTCCAAGGGCATCGAGAACGAAGAGTCGCGCATTCAGGTCGAAACCCTGGAAGCCAACGCCAAGAATTTCGGCGTCGAATATCTGGCCATGGACGACATCCGCCAGGGCGTCGTGCATATCGTCGGCCCGGAACAGGGCTTCACCCTGCCCGGCACCACCATCGTTTGCGGTGATTCCCACACTTCGACCCACGGCGCTTTCGGCTCCTTGGCGTTTGGTATCGGCACCTCGGAAGTCGAGCATGTGCTGGCGACCCAGACCCTGGTGCAGAAGCCGGCCAAGACCATGCTGGTCCGCGTCGACGGCAAGCTGCCTGCCGGCGTCGGCGCCAAGGATCTGGTGCTGGCCATCATCGGCAAGCTGGGCACCGCCGGCGGCACCGGCTATGTGATCGAATATGCCGGCGAAGCCATTCGCTCGCTGTCGATGGAGGGCCGCATGACGGTCTGCAACATGACCATCGAAGCTGGTGCGCGCGCCGGTCTGATCGCCCCTGACGAAGTCACTTTCGAGTACATCAAGGGCAAGCCCCGCGCTCCGAAGGCTGCCGCTTTCGAAGCCGCTCTGGCCTACTGGAAGACCCTGACCACCGACGAGGGTGCGACCTACGACGCCACCCTGGTGATCGATGCTCCGTCGCTGGAGCCGATGGTGACCTGGGGCACCAGCCCCGAGGACGTGCTGCCGATCTCGGCCAAGGTGCCGAACCCGGCCAACATCGCCGACCCCGCCAAGAAGGTCGCCGTCGAACGCGCTCTGGCCTATATGGGCCTGACCGCCGACATGCCTCTCTCCGAGATCAAGGTGGACACCATCTTCCTCGGTTCCTGCACCAATGGCCGCATCGAGGACTTCCGCGAAGCCGCCGCCGTGCTGAAGGGCAAGAAGATCGCCGCCGGCATCCGCTTCCTGGCAGTGCCCGGTTCGGGTCTGGTCAAGGAGCAGGCGGAAGAAGAAGGTCTGGACAAGATCTTCATCGAAGCCGGCGCCGAATGGCGTGAGCCCGGCTGTTCCATGTGTCTGGCGATGAACGCGGACCAGCTGAAGGAAGGCGAACGCTCGGCCTCGACCTCGAACCGCAATTTCGAGGGCCGTCAGGGCCGTGGCGGCCGCACCCATCTGGTCAGCCCGGCCATGGCCGCCGCCGCCGCCATCACCGGCAAGCTGACCGACTGGCGCAAGCTGTAAAGGAGACGCGACATGGAAAAGTTCACCAAGTTCACCGGCGTCGCTGCTCCGCTGCCGATCCTGAATGTCGATACCGACATGATCATCCCGAAGCAGTTCCTGAAGACCATCAAGCGGACTGGCCTGGGTAAGAACCTGTTCGACGAGATGCGCTACACCAAGGATGGTGCCGAGATCGCCGACTTCGTGCTGAACCAGCCGGCTTATCGCAAGGCTTCGATCCTGGTGGCCGGGGCTAATTTCGGCTGCGGCAGCTCGCGCGAACATGCGCCTTGGGCTCTGCTGGATTTCGGCATTCGCTGCGTCATTGCGCCCAGCTTCGCCGACATCTTCTATAACAACTGCTTCAAGAACGGCATCCTGCCCATCAAGCTGCCCCAGGCCGATGTGGACAAGCTGATGGACGACGCCAATCGCGGCGCCAACGCCACCGTGACCATCGATCTGGAAAACCAGGTGATCAACGGTCCCGACGGCGGCTCGATCAAGTTCGAGCTGGATCCCTTCCGCAAATATTGCCTGCTGAACGGTCTGGACGATATCGGCCTGACCCTGCAGAAGCAGGACAAGATCCAGGGCTTCGAGGCCCAGCGCAGCCAGAGCTTCCCCTGGCTGTAAGTTTCCAGAAGACGGGCCGCCGCTCCTGACATGGGGGCGGCGGCCCTGACCTTTTTCTTTCGGAGGAAAGTCCTCATGTCCAACAAGAAGCTGCTCATCCTTGCCGGCGACGGCATCGGCCCCGAGGTCATGGCCCAGGTCCGCCGCGTCATCGACTGGATGGCCAAGAAGCGCAACATCAAGTTCGACCTGACCGAGGGCCTGATCGGCGGCGCCTCTTACGACAAGTTCGGCCATCCGCTGACCGACGAGACCATGGCCGACGCCTTCGCCGCCGACGCCGTGCTGCTGGGCGCCGTGGGCGGCCCGAAGTGGGACGACCTGCCGTTCGAAGTGAAGCCCGAGCGCGGCCTGCTGCGTCTGCGCAAGGATCTGGAGCTGTTCGCCAATCTGCGTCCGGCCTTCGTCTTCGACGCCCTGGCCGAGGCGTCCTCGCTCAAGACCGATCTGGTCAAGGGCCTGGACATCATGATCGTGCGCGAACTGACCGGCGGCGTCTATTTCGGCCAGCCCCGCGGCATCACCACCCTGCCGAACGGTGAACGCCAGGGTTTGAACACCCAGGTCTACACCACCTCGGAAATCGTCCGCATCGCCGAGGTCGCCTTCGATCTGGCCGCCAAGCGCGGCAAGAAGCTGCATTCGGTCGAAAAGGCCAATGTGATGGAATCCGGCCTGCTGTGGCGCGAAGAAGTCAGCAAGCTGGCTGCCAAGCATCCGGGCATCGAGCTGCAGCATATGTATGCCGACAACTGCGCCATGCAGCTGGTCCGTAACCCCAAGCAGTTCGACGTGATCGTGACCGACAATCTGTTCGGCGATCTGCTGTCCGACTGTGCCGCCATGCTGACCGGCTCGTTGGGCATGCTGCCCTCGGCCAGCCTGGGTGCTGCCGACGCCAATGGCAACCGCAAGGCGGTCTACGAGCCGGTGCATGGTTCGGCCCCCGACATCGCCGGCAAGGATCTGGCGAACCCGCTGGCCACCCTGCTGTCGTTCGGCATGATGCTGCGCTACAGCTTCGATATGTTCGCCGAGGCCGATCTGCTGGATCAGGCCGTGAAGAACGTGTTGGACGGCGGCCTGCGCACCGGCGACATCATGCAGCCGGGCAAGGCCAAGGTCTCGACCACGGTCATGGGCGAGAGCATCGTCCGCGAACTGGACAAGATCGCCGGCTAAGCCTCTGTCTTTCCAGACAAAGAAAAGCCCCCGCCGGGAGACTGGCGGGGGCTTTTTTGTCATATATCCACTGTCACAATCCCAGGGTGAATTTCATTTGTCTGTCATTGAAAGTGGCGCTATGGTTTTCGGGCAATAAAAAGGGGCAGACCTCTAAAATAGGGCGGGGCGAGTTTCCAGAAATATTGCAGTTTTGTTACAACTCCGGCTGGCCCAATGGGGCTGGGGAGGGTGACTATGCTTGTCTGGATTCGGTGCAGCATTGCCAGAATGCTCAGCGTCACCTTGGCGGCTGTCCTCGGCTTGACGATCCTTGTCTCGTTCGCCATCGGCCATCTGACCATCTCGGCGGTCGAGGATGCCTATGAAAGCGTGATCTTCGGCCAGATACTTCCCGACATCCAACATATGGGCGACGCCCAGTTCGAGGCCGAGGAACGGGCCATCGCCGCCGATGAGTCCGGTCTGGCGGATCAGTTGTTGGCCGAAGCGCAGGCGAAGGCCTCCAGCCGCCGGGACGAGGCTTATGGGCCGGACGATTTCCGCTCGCATATCTCTGATCGCCGTACCCGGGGCGGCATCGACAAGCCGGCGTCGCTGTTCGTGGTGCCGGATGCGGCCAATGGTCTGATCTGGGTCTATCGCGGTCAGCATGACGCCGATGGCAAGTTCACCGGCGTTGCCGCCTCTGCCTTTACCTTGCCGGAACCTACCAAGACCGCCGAGGAATTACTGGCGGCGCATCTGGAGCGGTCCGCCGCCTTCGACCGCCGTCGCTCCGATCTGGCCGACCGCCGCATGGCCTTTTCCAAGGTCAAGGGCGTGGTGGGCGAGACCATCGATCATATCCAGGCCAAGCGCCAATCCCTGGCCGAGATGAAAGCCACCCAACGGCGCAATGGCGCTCTGGCGGTGCTGGCGATGGCGGCGTTGGGCGGGGTGCTGCTGGGGGTGATGCTCTATCGTCTGGTGCGCAGCATCGACGGCCAGGGCAAGGCGATTGCCGCCATTCTGCAAGCCGCCGAAGATCCGGCCGCCCTCGACGCGGTGGCGGTGCCGGAGACGGATCGCATCGACCAGTTGGGCATCGTCGCCCGTGGCATCGCCGCGGCACGGGATGCCTTTCGCCAAGTTCATCGGTTGCGCGAACAGCAGGCCGGCATGGAAGCCCGCGCCGCCGCTGATAAGGCCGCCGCCTTCGAGCGCCTTGCCCGCGAGTTCGAAGCCACCGTCCAGGGCGGCGTCGATCGGGTAGCGCAGGCCGCCGCCGGATTGCATCAGGGCTCCGAGGTGATGATGGAGGCCCTGGGCCGCACCATGTCCGAAGCCGGCGACGCCACCCGCGTTTCCTCGGAAGCCGGGGCCAATGTGCAAAGCGTGGCCGGTGCCGCCGAGGAATTATCGGCTTCGATCCGCGAGGTCAGCGGCCAGATGCGCCGCTCGGTGGAGATTGTCGCCCGCGCCGAACAGGCGGCCACCGCCTCGACCGCCACCATGCAGGACTTGACCGAGGCGGCGGGGCATATCGAGGACGCCGCCCGCATCATCACCGCCATCGCCCATCAGACCAATCTGCTGGCCCTGAACGCCACCATCGAGGCGGCGCGGGCCGGTGAGATGGGTAAGGGTTTCGCGGTGGTGGCGGGCGAGGTCAAGGGCTTGGCAAACCAGACCGCCAAGGCCACCGAGGATATCGGCCTGCTGATCAGCGACATTCAGCAGGACAGTCGGCGGGCGGTCGAGGCCATCCGCTCCTTCTCGGGCGTGACGGCGGAGATCGGGCGTCTGGCTCGCGATGTCGCCGAAGCCATGCATCAGCAAGACGCCGCCACCCACGAAATCGCCCGCAATGTCCAGCAGGCCGCCGACGGCGCGGATGGGGTCACCCGCTGTCTGACCACGGTCTCGGCCACCATGACCCAGGTGGAAACCGCTGCCGCCGAAGTGAAGACGGCGTCCCAGGGGCTGGATCAGGTTTCGGCCAGCTTGCGGGACTCGCTGCGGACCTTCCTGACGCATCTGCGGGCGGCGTGAGGAAGCCTGATCTTCGTCCTTGCTTTGGGTTGCGGAGTCGGGTAGAGGTAACCAGTTCAACGGAGTGACAGAGCATGTCGCAGCGCGCTTGCAGCCAGACTGTCCCGACCCCGGCCCTTTGGGCAGCGGGGCGCTCCGTCGTCGTCACCAAAACCAGCACCACTAAGAAGACCCTGGCGTAAGGCGGGCTGGTCGGTTCATTCCAATACCCAAGGCCCGCGGGAACTCCCGGCGGGCCTTTGTCATATGAGGCCGACCGGAAAATCCCCGAGCCGGACAGCGAAAGAAGGACAGGATTAACATGGGTTACAAGGTTGCGGTGATTGGCGCCACGGGCAATGTGGGCCGCGAGATTATGCAGACCCTGGTCGACCGGAATTTCCCCATCGACGACATCGTGGCGCTGGCGTCCGAACGTTCGGTCGGTCGCGAAGTCTCCTTCGGCGACGACAAGGTGCTGAAGGTTCAGGATCTGGCCAAGTTCGACTTCAAGGGCTGGGACATCGCCTTGTCCTCGCCGGGCGCCAAGGTCTCGGCTCAGCACAGCCCCCGCGCAGCCGCCGCCGGCTGCGTGGTGGTCGATAACACCTCGCATTTCCGCATGGACCCCGACGTGCCGCTGGTGGTGCCGGAAGTGAATCCGGGCGCGATTGCCGGCTATAAGAAGAAGGGCATCATCGCCAACCCCAACTGTTCCACCATCCAGATGGTGGTGGCTCTGAAGCCGCTGCATGATCTGTTCAAGATCAAGCGCGTGGTGGTGGCGACCTATCAGTCCGTCTCGGGCGCCGGCAAGGAAGCCATGGACGAGCTGTTCAACCAGACCCGCGCCATCTATGTGAACGATCCGATCAAGCCCGAGAAGTTCACCAAGCAGATCGCCTTCAACTGCATTCCCCATATCGACGTCTTCATGGATGACGGTGCGACCAAGGAAGAGTGGAAGATGACCGCCGAGACCCGCAAGATCCTGGATCCGGATGTGGCGGTGCATGCCACCTGCGTGCGTGTGCCGGTGTTCGTCAGCCATTCTGAATCGGTGAACGTAGAATTCGAGAACCCGGTGGACGAAGCCGCCGCCCGCGAAGCCCTGTCGAAGGCTCCCGGCGTCGTGGTGGTCGATCACCGCGCCAACGAAGGCTATGTCACCCCGGTGGAAGCCACCGGCGAAGACGCCGTCTATGTCAGCCGCATCCGCCGCGATCCGACCATCAAGAATGGTCTGTCCTTCTGGTGCGTTTCGGACAATCTGCGCAAGGGTGCGGCCCTGAATGCGGTTCAGATTGCCGAAGTCCTGGCTCGCGATTATCTGAAGAAGTAAATCCAGTTCCTGGCGATATTGGATATGTCCCCTGGTCAGAGAAAAGGCCAGGGGGCTTTTATTTGAATATGATGATATGCAGGCAACCGTTTTTCCAATTGAATTACCGGGGGGCGAAGGGTTTAATCCCCAGCGGGTGTGGGAAATAGGGTCAAGGGCGGTGATAGTTCTAATGTCACGGCCCGGCATGTAAAATTAAGACTTCGGAGGCCGTCCATGTCTGGGGGAAGTGTGGCTGGGCGCATCAGCGTCCGCACCCGTATCTATGCCGGTTTCTCGGTGGTGCTGGTTCTGCTGGTGGCGGTTGGCGCGATCGGCGTGGGCAGCATCCGCCACGCCCTGGGCACGTTCGAAAGCTATTCCAACAGCGCTGATGACGAGATTCGTATTCTGGGTATTGACCGCGATGTCGGCAATATCCGCCGCAATGTGCTGTCCTTCGGCACCAGTGGCGATCAGGCTGTGTTGAGCAAGGTCCGAGACGATATCGCTCGCCTGAACAAGGCGCTGGAGGAAGCTCGGGCCGATGCCGAGCAGCCGGAAGTTGGCGTCAAGATCGATCAGGCCAAAGCGGCGGTGAAGGATTATGCCGCCAGTGTCGAACAACTGGCCCAGTTCCGCGTCCGGCGTGACACCGCCTTGGCGCATATGGTCGATGTCGGCGGCAAGGCCGTCGATGGTCTGGCGGAAGTGGTGACCAACGCCGAAAGCGATCAGGAATTCCGCAGTGCGGTTCTGGCCGGTCAGGCGCAGAGCAAGTTGCTGAATGCGCGCATCAATTTCTATCAGTTTCTGCTGAAGGGTGACCCGGCCGCTGCGGATGCCGGTGCGAAAAAGCTGGAAGAGGTCGGGCAATTGCTGGGCGAACTGGCCGACCATCAGAGCAGTGGCGGCCGTAAAGATCGGACCCACGCGGTACAGGCGATGATTGCCGATTACACGCAGGCCATGGGCGAGTTGAAGAGTGCGTCGCTGGACATCGCACAGATGCTCAGCACCACCCTGCCGGCCCAGGCCGAGACGTTCGGTCGCGTCACCGGCGAAGCCAATGCCCTGCAGGCCAAGATTCTGGCCGATACCATGAGCGGCTCCCAGGCGACATTGAACTCGTCCAGCCATTCGGCTCTGACCTTGACCGTCGCCGCCGTGCTGGCGGGCCTTGGCTTCGCCTTCTTCGTGGCGCGCAGCATCGTCGTGCCGGTGCGTTCGATGACCGAGATCATGGGGCTGTTGGCCAGCGGCGATAAAACCGTGCTGGTGCCGGCGCTGGAAAATCAGGACGAAATCGGCGCCATGGCCCGCGCGGTGCAGGTATTCAAGGAAAACGCCATCCGGGTCGAACGCTTGCAGGCCGAGCAGGAAGAGATGAAGCGCCGCGCCGAAGCCGACCGCCGCGCCGTCATGCTGAAGATGGCCGATGATTTCGAAGCCAGCGTCAAGCATGTGGTGGATGCGGTCAGCGCCGCCGCCACTCAGATGCAGTCCTCCAGCCAGTCGATGGCCTCGGTGGCCGAGGAAGCCAGCCGCCAGTCCACTGCCGTCGCCGCGGCCTCGGAGCAGGCGGCCAACAATGTGCAGACCGTGGCCGCCGCGGCCGAGGAACTGTCATCCTCGATCCGCGAGATCAGCCAGCAGGTGTCGCAGGCCTCCAGCGTCTCGTCCGAGGCGGTGACCGTGGCCGATGCCGCCAACGGCGTCATGCATGGTCTGGACGAAGCCACCGCCCGGATCGGCGAAGTGGTCAATCTGATCAATGACATCGCCTCGCAGACCAATCTGCTGGCCTTGAACGCCACCATCGAAGCGGCGCGCGCCGGCGATGCCGGCAAGGGCTTCGCGGTGGTGGCGAATGAAGTGAAGCATCTGGCCAACCAGACCGGCAAGGCGACCGAGGAAATCTCGGACCAGATCGGCGCGGTGCAGGATTCCACCGGCAAGGCGGTGATCGCCATCGGTCAGATCACCAACATCATCAGCAGCATCAGCGAGATCAACGCCACCATCGCTTCGGCGGTCGAGGAGCAGGGCGCCGCCACTCAGGAAATCGCTCGCAATGTCGATCAGGCTGCGGCGGGAACTCAGGAGGTCTCGGCCAATATCGTCGGCGTCAATCAGGCCGCCAGCGAGGCCGGCAAGGCGGCTAACGAAGTGCTGGCGGCGGCCGGCGAGTTGAACCGTCAGGCGGTGCAGCTGTCCAACGAGGTGGATCGCTTCATCGCCACCATCCGTCGCGGTTAAAACAACAGGCTGATCAATATTCCGGCGCCGAACAGCAAAAGGACGGCGCCGGAAATATGGTTCAGCCGGCGCATCCAGTTCTCGTTCAACTTGGAGCGCACGGCCCCGGCCAGAGCCGACAGCACCAGCCACCAGAGAGTCGAACCGGAAAAGACGCCGAAGATCAGCAGGCTGGCTTCGGCGGGCTTACCGTTGTCGATGGCGCCCATCGCCGCGAACACGCCCATCGAGGCCAGGATGGTCCCGGGATTGGACAGGGTGATCAGAAAGGTGGAGACGAAATCCTTCACCAGACCCGGCCCGCTGCCGGCATCGGGGGCCAGCTTGGGGGAGCCGCGCCAAGTCTTGCCGCCCAGCAGCAGCAGGAAGCTGCCGCCGACCAATCTTAATGTGAAGGTATGGTCCAGCAGGAAGCCGCTGATGGCGGTGATGCCAAAGCCGGCGACGGCGCCATAGAAGGTGTCGGCAAAGGCGGCGCCCAGCCCGGCGATGAAGGCGGCATAGCGCCCATCGGCCAAGGCGCGGCGGATACAGAGGATTCCAACCGGACCGACCGGGGCGGCCAAAGCGAAGCCGATGGCCAGACCGCGCAGGTAATTGAAAGACTGCATTCTCTCCGCTCGCAGATGGGCGTGCCCAGTCATAGGCCAAGCGCCCGGCGGGGAAAAGGGGGTTTCTGTCAGTGGCGCTGGCTGATCAGGCTGTTGATCTGATGCTGCGACAGGTTCGCCCGCGCCGAATCCGCAGCATTGCCGCGCCGTTCAACGCCGTCCCAGGGCTTCAGATGCCGCCGGCGGTCAGGGCCGAAAAAATTGTCGGATTTGACGAAGGGGCGGGGGGTGTCGAGGATATTCGACAGGCGGCTGAGGATCACTTGGGCCGACAGCGGCTTGATGACGAATTCATTGACCCCGGCATCGCGGGCGGCCAGCACCCGCTGGCGGTCGGCTTGCCCGGTCATGATGATCACCGGCAGAAAGGCATTGGGGCTTTCAGGCGATTTGCGGATGAAGCGGGCCAGCTGCAAGCCGTCCATATGCTCCATCTCCCAATCCGAGAGGATCACGTCAGGCACCACTTCCTTCATGATGTCGATGGCCTGACGACCGTTTTCCGCCTCGCCCACCTTGGTGACGCCAATGCTGCGCAGGATCACCTTGACCAATTTGCGGATATGTTCGTTGTCATCGACAACCAAAATCCGCAGGTCAGCCAATGACTGTGGCATGGCCCTCTCCCTGATCTATCCCCACTTTTCCGACATATGATCGCATGCAAGTAGGGGCAAGAGGACTATGGCAAAAAGGTTAGGTAATGTGCAGAAGTTGGGGGTGGCAGGCGGGGGTCGCCAGCAAATCCTGGCTCTGCACCAACGCCAATTCCCGCCGGTTCAGCCTCAAGCTGGTCTGCAGCAGATCATAAAGGCCGCCCATCGACAGAGTCAGCGCCTGCTCCGGCAAGGCGTCCTTCAGCAGATGGCCCAGGAACAAGGCGGCGAAGACGTCGCCGCAGCCATTGGGGGCGATGGGGAATTCCAGCAGCGGCGTGCTGGCGAGGAAAGCCTGATCCTTCGACACCAGCAGGGTGCCGATGCTCCCCTCGGCCTCCGCCGGCGGGCGTAGGCTGGTGACGGCCACAAAGCGCGGGCCGCGTGCCACCAGCGATCGGGCGGCGGCGACGGCGTCCTCCAGGCTGGTGACCTTGGACCCGGTCAGCAGCTCCAGCTCGAACTGGTTGGGGGTCAGGATGTCGGCCAGCGGCAGCAGACGCTCGGCGAAAAAGGCCGGAATGTCGGGGCGGACGAAGATGCCGCGCCCTTCGTCGCCCATCACCGGGTCGCAGCAATAAAGCGCCTTGGGATTGGCGGCGCGGATGCGGCGATGAGCTTCGATCACCACCTCGCCGATCGAGGCGTCGCCCATATAGCCGGTCAACAGGCCATCACAAGCCGGCAAAGCCCCGCGTGCTTCGATGCCGTCCAGCAGCTCGGCCAGATGGCTGGCGGCGAACACCTGACCTTTCCAGGCGCCATAGCCGGTATGGTTGGAAAACTGCACCGTATTGATCGGCCAGACTTCATGTCCCA
>Ga0310915_10000625_pt1 | contig 17173 bp, 12 predicted proteins | sample GREbulkMGAN111_FD_202508 | JGI IMG/M metagenome (GOLD analysis project Ga0310915, IMG submission 202508) | Lab enrichment of tropical soil microbial communities from Luquillo Experimental Forest, Puerto Rico - GRE.bulkMG.AN111 | ecosystem: Environmental > Terrestrial > Soil > Tropical forest >...
CCTTGATGGAATCGATAGCCGCCAACGAGGCGTGATCGCCGAACGGACCGGCCAGCGCGGTCTGGTGTCCCGAACACGAAGTTCGCAGGATTTTTACGAGGGGCTGCGAACTTCAGGTTCGAAAGGACACCACACCAGCCGAACTTACGTTGCAGCAGTTCTGATGCGATCGATCAGCCGTGGCGATCGAGAGTAGACGTAGCCGGTGGCCGCATTCGGCCGCCTGTAGGGGCTAGTTGTTCATTCGAGTTCGGCGCCCGAATTTTTGACAATGACCGCCCAGCGGTCGATCTCGGTCTTGATGAATGCGGCAAAGCTGTCGGGCGTTGATGCCGGGAGCGGCTCCAGCGCCATCGCCGCAAAGTGATCGCGGGTCGCCGGATCGGCCAGCAGCCTGGCGATCTCTGTGGCGAGCGCGTCGACGATCGGCCGCGGCGTGCGGGCGGGCGCGACCACCCCTTGCCAGGCGACGAGTTCATAGCCGGCGAGACCGCCTTCCGCGAGCGTCGGTATTTCGGGCGCAGCGGCAACGCGCGCGCGGGTCGTCACGCCGAGGACACGCACCTTGCCTTCGCGGATCTGCTGCAGCGCCGGCTGCAAGTCCACCACCATGAAGGGAATGTGTCCGGCGATCACGTCGAGCATCGCCGGCACGCTGCCGCGATAGGGGACGTGGCGGATATCGATGCCGGCCAGGGATTTCAGCATCTCGGCGCCGAGATGCTGCGGGCTGCCATTGCCCGCCGAGCCATAGGCCAGGCCTGGGTTCGACTTGGCGTAGGCAATGAATTCGGAAAGCGTCTTGGCAGGGATCGACGGGTTGATGATCAGCGCGAACGGCACGGCCGCAACCAGGGCCACCGCCGCAAAGTCCTTTGCGGGATCATAGGCGAGCTTGCGGTAGAGCGTCTTGTTGATGGCAAGCGTCGTCGAGGTTGCCATCAACAGCGTGTAACCGTCGGGCTCGGAGCGCGCGACCTGTTCGGCGCCCAGCGTCGTCGCCGCTCCCGGCTTGTTCTCGACGATCACGGTTGCGCTGAGCCCGGATTTGATCTGGTCGGCAACCAGACGGCCGAGAAGGTCCGTCGTGCCGCCGGGCGGATAGGGCACGATCATCTTGATGGTCCGGTTCGGATAGGCCGGCTGGCCCGAGGCCGGCGCCGCAATCAGCGTGACGGCTCCGCGGCCAAGGCCGCGCATTGCCGCCCGGCGCGTCAACAGCATGGCTCCTCCCCGAAACCGTTATTTTTCGCCAGCCTCTTCGCAAGCTACATTACCGGCTAAAGCGACATATCAAAGGCCCCCAAAGTCCAATCCGCAATTTAGGCGCTGCAACAGCTTAATCAGAACGCAATTCTCTCCGAATAGAAGACCGTGCCTCTTCACCCTTCGCGCGGCTCCTGGGGATCATCCATGCAAAAAATCAAGATCGTTGCCGTTGCAACCCTGCTTGTGGCTGCGCCCGCATTCGGCGAGAGCGTTTCCCCCACTTCGCCTGCTCCAGCCAAGCCGGCAACCGTGCCTGCTGGCCCTGCTCGCCCGACCGCATCCAAGCCGGCCGCGCCCGCCTCCACCCCGGAATCGCGCTCGGCCGCAGCACTCGCGCTGTCGCACGAGCCGACCTATGACGAAGGCACCGCGGAGCGAATGAAGGAAGCGGCGCTCAGCTATACGGATATCGCCGTGCGCGGCGGCTGGCCGACCATCGCCAACGATGCGAAATTCGCGATCGGCGTGGCGGGCGCGAACGACGATGTCCTGCGCAAGCGTCTGATAATGACCGGCGACCTCGCCGACGACAAGACGACGGGCGCGTTCGACGATGCGGTCGCCGAGGCGGTCAAGCGTTTCCAAGTCCGACACGGATTGGCGCCGACCGGCAGCGTCACGCCGCGCACGCTTGCAGCCCTCAACGTGCCCGTGCAGAAGCGCATCAAGCAGCTCGAGGCCTCGCTCGAACGCCTCGAGAGCATGAATTTCACGTTTGGTCAGCGTTACGTCGTCGTCAATATTCCCGCAACCTTTGCGGAGGCCGTCGAGGAGGACAAGGTCGTCCGGCGCTATCGGGTAATCGTCGGCAAGACCGAAAAACCCTCGCCGACCCTGACTGCCGAGATCACCGGCGTCGTTCTCAATCCGACCTGGACCGTGCCGTCGTCGATCGCGAAATCCGAGATTTCCGCGCATATGCGGAGAGACCCGAGCTATCTCTCGCGCATGCATATGGAAGTTCTTGATGCGCACGAGAATCCGATCGATCCGCAGTCTGTGGACTGGTCCGGCGCGCATACGCCGAACTTCACGGTGCGTCAGCAGAACGGCGCCTGGAACGCCCTCGGTACGGTCAAAATCGACATGCCGAATCCCTATTCGGTCTACATGCACGACACCAATCAGCGGAGCCTGTTCAACGACGACTACCGCTTCGATTCTCACGGCTGCTCGCGCGTCGACAATGTCCGCGACCTCGCCGCCTGGTTACTCTCCGAAGAGGTGGCGAAATGGAATCGGGCGGCAATCGATGCCGCAATCGAAACCGGAGTGCATCAGGAAATTCCGCTGCCGAGGAAGGTGCCGGTCGCCTGGATCTATCTCACGGCATGGATGACCAGGGACCAGACCGTGCAGTTCCGCAACGACATCTACGACCAGGACGAGCAGCTTCTGGAAGCGACCGCCGAGGAAGCCGCCTTCCTCAATCAGGCTGCCAATCACCCTTTGACTGCGCATCTGGCGCAATGAACGCGCGTTGCGATGCCCGACGCGCAGAGCTGGACGCGCGCAGGAGCATTTTCGCGCGCCTTGCCATCGGCTAGAGTGAGGTCAGTCGTTCTCACCAAAAGCGCCTTTCAAATGCTGGAAACCCCAAAACACAAGCACAAGTCGACCAAGCAAAAATCCTACGCCGACGGAAAGATCCTGCAGGACGTCACCGACGGCGTCGGCGTCGTCACCTTCAACAATCCCGGCAAGCGCAACGCCATGTCGCTCGACATGTGGGAGGGTCTCGGACATGCGCTGACCGATCTGCGCGACGATGAGGACGTGCGGGTGGTGATCCTCGTCGGCGCCGGAGACAAGGCATTCGTCTCGGGCGCTGACATCAGCCAGTTCGAAAAGACCCGCCACAATGCGGCGGCTTCAGAGGAATATTCCAGGCGCAGCGCCGCGCAGCGGGCATTGCTGGCCGATTATCCGAAGCCGACGATTTCCTGTATCCGGGGTTTCTGTCTCGGCGGCGGCATGCAGGTCGCCATGCTCACCGACATCCGCATCGCCTCCCAGGACAGCCAGTTCGGCATTCCCGCGGCCAAGCTCGGCATCGCCTACGGCTATGACGGCTTGCGCCACCTGGTGTCCCTCGTCGGTCCCTCCTGGGCACGGCTCATCATGTACACAGGCATGAAAATCGATTCCGCCGAAGCTTTGCGGATCGGCCTGGTCGATCGCGTGATGCCGAACGGCGAGCTCTGGGACGCGACCCTGGAGATCGCGCGCACCATTTCCGGCAATGCGCCGCTTGCCATTCAAGCCGCCAAGATCACGATCGCGCAGGTGCTGAAGGATCCCGCCGCGCGCGACATGGACGCGATCAAGAAAATAGGCAGCGCCTGCATGGATTCCGAAGACTTCCGCGAAGGCCGGCAAGCCTTCATGGAAAAGCGCAAGCCGAAGTTCAAGGGACGCTAGTCTGGTGATCCCCGTAGCCGCGGGGGCCGGGAGCCCGGACGTAGCTATCGCGCTTCAAAGCGCCGCAAGCACCGCCTTGGCAATATCGGTGGTGCCGTTCTTGCCGCCAAACTCTATCGGCCTGATCCCATCGGCGTAAGCCCTGTCGACCGCCCGCTCGATCCGCTCGCCGGCTTCGGCCGCACTTTCGATGCCATGCTTGTCGGCGAGCCAGTCCAGCATCATCGCAGCCGAGAGGATCATTCCGGTCGGGTTGGCCTTGCCCTGCCCCATGATGTCGGGCGCGGTGCCATGGCAGGGCTGGAACACCGCATGGCGGTCGCCGATATCGGCCGACGGCGCCATCCCCATGCCGCCGATCAGGCCGGCAGTGAGGTCGGAGAGAATGTCGCCGAACATGTTCTCCATCACCATGACGTCGAAATCCCAGGGACGCTTGACCAGCAAGGCCGAGCAGGCATCGACATAGAGGCGGTCCGCCCTCACTTCCGGGTGACGTCGAGCGGCCTCATCGAACATCTCGCGAAAGAACGCGAAGGCCTTGAACACATTGGCCTTATCGACGCAGGTCAGGGCGCCCGGCCGGCCGCGCGCTTTGCGGCGCTCAGCGAGCCTGAACGAGAATTCGAACAGGCGTTCCGACGTCTTGCGCGTGATGACCAGCGTCTCGCGCGCATCGTCATGGGTGACGACGCCCTTCCCCATCGAGGCGAACAGGCCCTCGGTAGATTCCCGGATCACAACCATGTCGATGCCGCGTTGATCCGCGCCGACGATCGGGCTCGGCACACCCGGAATGAGACGCGCCGGACGCACCCCTGCGTAGAGGTCGAAGTGAAAGCGCAATTCCACCTGCGGCATGATCTCGGTATTGTCGGGGTAGCGAACCGAAGGCAGCCCGCAGGCGCCGAGCAGGATCGCGTCCGCCTCTTCACACAGCCTGACGGTCGAGTCCGGCATCGACTTGCCGGTTTCACGGTAATGGTTGGCGCCCGCCGGCGCCTCGGTGAAGCGGAACGCGAGATCCGATTTTGCCTCGATCTTGCGCAGGACCTCGAGCGCCGGCGCCATCACCTCCGGGCCGATGCCGTCGCCAGGGAGGACTGCGATGTGGAATGCGTTGTTTGCGGGCATGGAATTTCCTCTTGCTCCGGGGTCTTGCACCGTCGTTGCGAGCGAAGCAATCCAGAGCCTGGAAAGAACCGCCCGTTGCTGGATTGCTTCGCAATGAGGAGGAAAGGCCTACGGCACCAGTATCGCGCGGCCGACCAGCTTTCCTTTCTGCAAGTCGACCAGCGCGTCGTTGGCTTTGGCAAGCGGCATCGGCGTCACCGGGATCGGCGCAACCTTCTTGGCGCGAACGAGGTCGAGCAGTTCCTTTGTCTCCCGCAAATTGCCGACATAGCTGCCCTGGATGGTGACGGCCTTGATCGGGATCAGCGGCAACGCCCATGGCGCGCCGCCACCGAACAGACCGACGATCACGAGCTTGCCGCCCTTGGTCAGGCAGTCGAAGCCGAGCTGCGCGGTCTGGGCATTGCCGACAAGATCGATCGCGGCGCGGATCGGCTCGCCTGCCTTTTTCATAAGCTGCTCCAGCGCATCGCCCGCCTTGCCATCGACGGTCGCGAGCGCGCCTGCCTTCTCCGCTGCTTCGCGCTTCCTGGCATCGATGTCGACGACGATCGCGCCCTTGCCGCCCATCGCCTTCAGAAGCGACAGTGCCATCAGGCCGAGGCCGCCGGCGCCAAAGATCACGATAGGCGTGCCAAAATCCTTCTCGACCTTCTTCAGCGCCGAATAGGTGGTGACGCCGGAGCAGGCGTAGGGCGCAGCGGTAACGGGATCGAGCCCTTTGAGGTCGAGAAGATATTTGGGATGCGGCATCATCATGTGGTCGGCATAACCGCCGTCGCAGAATACACCGAGGGCATTCGGCTTCACCGCGCACATGTTTTCGTCGCCGGCAAGACAGGTCGGACATTTGCCGCAACCGAGCCACGGATAGGCCAGCGCCACGTCGCCGATTTTGAGGCCGCCCTTGTCGCTCTCTTTTACGTCAGGGCCGAAAGCCACGACCTCGCCGACGGTCTCATGCCCCATAGTGCGCGGCAGCGACACGCCGCGGTCTTTTAGCGACAGCGGTTTGCGGCCGTGGCCGAGCTCGTAACCGCCTTCCCAGATATGCAAATCGCTGTGACAGACCCCCGCGGCCTTCACCCTGATCAGGACCTGCGTTCCCTGCGGCCGGGGTGTCGGCTGTTCGACCTCTTTCAAGGGGGCATTGAAATCGACAACCTGAAAGCTCTTCATGGCATACCTCCCGATGTTTTTGTTCTTGATCGGATTTTCGCGCCTGCGGCGCTGTCCTGCCGCAGTATCGAACGATACCGTCTCTTTATGAGCGGCGCGCCGCAAGGGCAAGCCGTCAGCGCGACTCTGCGACGAGCCGCCTCTGCGGCGATGACGGCGTCTCCGAAAGCCCGGCCTCCTGGCACAGCGCGCGCGTGTGCTCGCCTAAACTCGCCATCCGCTTCCCCGCCGCCACCCTGGCGTCCGACATCCGGAACGGCAGGTTGAGAACCTTGAAAGTGCCGCCCAAGTCCTCGACCTCGGACAGGGCCTGGCGATGGGCGATCTGCGGATCGGCGAGCGCCTCTGCGACCGTGCGATAGGCCGAGGACGGGACGCCTTCGCCGCTCAACGCAGCAAGACATTGTTCCGTCGCGACCGTTCGCGACCAGGCTTCCACTCCGTCCATCAGCTCCGCCCAGTTGTTGCGGCGATCGGCGTAAATCGCAAAGCGCGGATCGCTCACCCATTCGGGGTGACCGATCACCGCCATCAGGCCCTGGAAGGTCTTTTCGCTTGCGATCGCGACCATGACGTAGCCGTCGGTGGTCTCGATCGGACCGAACATCGGACGCGAGGGCGGCGCCACCTCGAACTGCGACCACTGCACTTCGTTCAAGGTCAAGGTCAGCATCGATTCCAGCATCGATACGTCGATGTGCTGGCCGCGTTGCGTCTGATGGCGCTGATAGAGCGCCGCCGAAATCGCGCCGAATGCATACGTGCCGGTGAGGACGTCGGCGTGATAGATGCCGCAATAATCGGGACGTTCGCGGCCCGGCTGATAGGCGAGATGCGCCAATTCGTAGCCGGAGGCTGCGTGAATGACCGGCGCGTAGGCCGGCAGTTCGGCGGAGGGGCCAGTCTGCCCGTAGCCGGAGATCGAGCAGTAGATCAGCCTCGGATTGAGCGGGGAAAGCGTCTCGTAGTCCAGCCGCAAGCGGTGCATCACGCCAGGGCGAAAATTCTCGACCAGGATGTCCACGGTCGCGACCAGGCGTCGCACCACCTCGCGCCCCTCAGGCGACTTGAGGTCGAGCACGACGCTCTTCTTGCCGACATTGAGCTGGCCAAACGTGGTCGAACAGCCGTTGCGCACCGGCGGACGAGTCCGCATCGTCTCGCCTTCCGCGGTCTCGATCTTGATGACCTCGGCGCCCATGTCGGCGAGCATGCGTGCACAATGGGGACCGGCGATCGTTGTCGAAAAATCCAGCACGCGCAGGCCGGCAAAGCACCCTGTCAAACTGCTCTCATCCTTGTCGGATATTGTCATTCTCGAAAGCTCCCTTCGCGACCTGCGCTCTTGGTGGTGCATCGTCCGACCCTAGATTGGGGCGACGCGACAGGGAAGTGTTTCGCCAAGCGGGTTTTTACGGGGTCGCCTCGTCTCGGAAATTGGACCCATTCTTGCATAGCAGCAAAGCGGGCTCTCGCGAGGGCGGCGTTTTTTGAAGGTCTTGTTCGTCACGACGGAGATGGAGGATTTCGTCCGCGTAGGCGGACTGGCCGCCGTTTCTGCTGCCTTGCCTCGGGCGCTCCGGCCCTGGGCCGATACCCGTATCCTGCTACCCGGCTATGCCGACGTCGTCGAACAACTCACGCATATTCAAATCGTTGGCGAGTGTGCCGCGCGCGCCGAGATGCCGCCTTGCCGGCTCGGGCGATCTGCGACGCGGGACGGCCTGCCGGTCTACGTCCTGCTGTGTCCGCAACTTTACGATCGGCCGGGCAACCCCTATGGCGACGAGTCCGGCCGCGACTGGCCCGACAACGACATCCGTTTCGGCCGTCTGGCATCGGCCGCCGCCGAACTTGCCGCGGGCACTTTGGACAAGAATTGGGCAGCCGATCTGGTCCACGCCAATGACTGGCAGGCCGCCCTGGTACCGGCCTATCTCGCCTGGAGCGGCGCGAAAGTCCCCTCGATCCTCACCATTCACAACCTCGCCTATCAGGGACTTTTCCCGCGGGAGTCGCTGCGGCGGATCGGTGCGCCGGAAAGTGCGTTTCACATCGATGGCGTCGAATTCTACGACAAGCTCTCCTTCCTCAAGGGCGGCATCGTCTACGCCTCGCACCTGACCACGGTCAGCGCGACCTATGCGAGGGAGATCACCACGCCCGAGCTCGGCTGCGGGCTGGAAGGTCTGTTGCGCATGCGCTCGGACGCCTCGCAGCTCACGGGCATCCTCAACGGCATCGATGAAAGCTGGGACCCGCGATTCTGCGCGCAGCTTGCGCAACCGTTCGGCGCCGGCGATTGGGAGGGCAAGCACGCCAACGCCGAGTATGTCCGCAAGCAGTTCGGGCTTGCGGTCTCGCGCGGGCCGATGTTCGCCCTCGTCGCCCGCCTGGTGCCCCAGAAGGGGATCGATCTCGTGCTCTCCGCTGCAGACGAGATTATCGATGCCTGCGGGCAGATCGTGGTCACGGGCTCCGGCGAGCCGGCGTTCGAGGAAGCACTGGTTGATGCGCACCGCAGGCGGCCGAAGGCGTTCGGGGTCGCGATCGGCTTCAACGACGGCCAGGCGCGGCGCATTTTCGCTGGGAGCGATTTCACGCTGATGCCGTCGCGCTTCGAGCCGTGCGGGCTGAGCCAGATGTATGCGCAGCGGTTCGGCTCGCTGCCGATCGGTCACCAGACCGGCGGGTTGGCTGAGACGATCACCGACGGCGAAACCGGCTTCCTGTTCCCGCAGCCTTCGATCGAATCCTTCCTCGGCGGCGTGCGGCGCGCATTCTCGACCTTCGTGTCGAAGGACCGGCTCGATTCCATGCGCCGCAGCGCGATGGCAAGAACCTTTAGCTGGGATTTGTCGGCGGCCTGCTACAGCGCGCTCTATCGCAAGACTGTCTCGCCCTGAAGCGCAACGGCCATCGCGCTTCAGGTTTTTGCTGAAGCATGACCTTGTCGGAAAGCTGGTACGCTTAAACCACGATCGTCGCAGGGTCGCTGCCGTCGCTCCGCCGTGTCTCCGGCATCAGGAGCGAGATCACGCCGAGTCCAAGCGCCGCCACGGCGGCAAGTCCGAGGAAAGCGACATTGCTGCCGAAGGTGTCGCTGGCGAAACCGGCGAGCACGGTCGAAAGCGAAGCGCCGATACCGGTCGCGGTGCCGACGATCCCCTGTGCAAGGTTGAAGTGACCGCTGCCGAACGCGATGTCGGCGACCGTCAGCGGCACGAGCACGCTGAACACCGAGGCCGTGATGCCGTCGAGCAACTGCACCGCGACCAGAAGGTAGGGGTCGCGGACGGTCGCAAACAACACCCCGCGCAGGGCGAGCGCGGCGAAGCCGATCAACAACAACGGCCGCCTGCCCCAGGCTTGCGCCTTGCGGCCGACGCTCGGCGACATCAGGGCGACGATCGCCTGCGGCACGACGATGCAAACGGCAATCAGCACTGGCGCCCATTGGCTCGAGCGGGTCGTCACGATCCCCGCCATCAGCGGCAACATGGCCGCATTGGAAAGCTGCAGCAGCAGTATGCAGCCGGCAAAGATCAGGAGCGGCCGCCGGCATACCAGAGCGACCACGCTGGTCGTCCGAGGGTCCGCGGTCTCGCGCTGCACCGCGCCATGCGCGCGCGCAATATCCACTTCATCCTCGCGAATGCGCGCCAGCGACAGCAGGGTCGGGATCGCCAGCGCGAAGGTGACGAGAAATACCGAACGGCTGGAGAGCAGATAGCCGCATGTGCCCATCACGGCCGCCGCTACGCCGTTGCCAAGCGACGCAAATCGGGCGTTGCGTCCCAACCGCTCGCTGATCTTGAGCGGGCCGACCAGGCCGAGGCTGATTGCGGCGATCGCAGGCCCCAACACGCAGCTTGCGGCGGCGTGCAAGGTCGCGGCCGCCACCACGACCGGAAAGATCGGCCAGGTCGCGTAACACAGCGCGGCGCCGCCGATGGTTGCGACCGCAAGACCCGCGACCAGCCGCTCCGATCGCGCGGCGTCGACGATGGCGCCACCCGGCATCTGGCCGATCAGTGCGACGATGCTTCCGATCGACAGCACCAGGCCGATCTCGGCCTGAGTCCATTTCTGCGTGGTCAGATACACTGCAATGAACGGACCGAAGCCGGTCTGAACGTCGGCCAGGAAGAAGATGAACCAGTCGAGCCCGCGCAGGCTTTGCTGCGAAGGGGCCGGCATGCTGCCGCCGGCTTGCGGCACAAAGTCGCTGCCGCCGGCTGGCTCTTCGCGCCGATCGCCGTCACTCCGCCGCCGCGAATGGATTCGGCCTGCAACCAGGAGGCTTCTCCCTAATTCTAGCGATCTTCCAAAGGCTGCAGACTTCCGCTCGCACCCAGCACCACGATCGATGCGTCCTCCTTGTATTCGGGTGCCGCGGCGACCTGCGCCTTGGTCAGTTCGAGTGTGATGCTGTCGCGCTTGTCGGCGATGCGCCCAAAATGCAGGGCATTCCAGTCGACGACGATCTTGCGGCTTCCGACACCGAGAAAGCCGCCGAAATCGATGACGGCGGCGCGGACGGTTCCGCTACGGTCCACAATGACGTCGACGATGTGTCCCATGTCCTCGTTGGCAGGACTACGGACATCGCGACCGAGCACACCGTGCGCTTCGCGCGGTTCGATGATGGTGACGGACGGCGGTGGCGGCGGCGCCGGCTCCTGCGTCGTCGCGGCCGGCGGATTTTTTTGCGAATCGTTCTCGGCACCCCATGCCGCAGCCCCCGCGACCGCAAGAACGATGGCCAAGATGAACCAGCCTCTTACGCGCATACGACCTCCTTTTTGGTCGAACCGACCTTACTAATGCGCGAGTACGATCGACACCTGGATCTTGCCGCGCCTGCGCAGCACCTCCATCGAGACGTCGTCCTCGTGGCGACTGATCCGAAGATCGACGGTCGAGGAGCCCAACTGCAGCCCGCGCAGGATCACCTCGTTGAGGAATGCGGGAAGGCGCGGGTTGCGCAACCGGATCTCGCTGCGCTCCGTATCGAATTCGAGTCCTAGTGCGGCTTCCAGCAACGTAAAGGGCGTCGCGCTCGCCCAGGCTTGCGGCGCGCAGGCCACGGGATAGAGCGTCGGTCCGCGATTCTTCTCGCGGCGGAAACCGCAGAACAGCTCGGGGAGCCGCCGCAAATCCATGTAGGAAGCGGCATCGAACAGACCCTTGAACAACACTTCGACCGAATGTTTGAGGCCGTAGCGCGCAAACCCGAGCGCGATCATCGCATTGTCGTGCGGCCAGATCGATCCATTGTGATAGGACATCGGATTGTAGCGCGCTTCCCCGAGCGCGATGGTCCGGATGCCCCAGCCCGCGAAGAAGTGCGGGCGCAAGAGGTCGGCGGCAACCAGGTGAGCACGGTGCTCGCGAACCATGCCGCTGAACAAGACCTGTCCGGCGTTCGACGAACGCACCTTGCATGGCCGCTTGTTGCCGTCGAGCGCAAGCGCATAGGTGCCGAGTTCCTCGCACCAGAACCTCTCCTCGAAACGTTCGGCGAGCAGATGCGCCTCGACCTCGAGCCGGCGCGCGACCTCCCGCCTGCCGAGCCTGAGCGCGCTGCGTGCCGCGAGCCGCTTGGCGGCGAACACGTAGCCCTGCACTTCGGCAAGCGCGATCAGGCCCTCCGCGAGACGGCCGTCGGCGTGAAAGATCGCATCGTGGGAATCCTTCCAGCCCTGATTGGCGAGGCCCTTCTCCGTCGCGCGCAGATACTCGACGAAACCGTCACGATCCGGATCGCCGGGGCCGTCGATCCAGCGCAGCGCCGCCTCGATCGCAGGCCAGAGCTCTTCCAGCATTTCGTCGTCGCCGGTGCGCTCGCCGTAAAGGCCCGCGAGCAGCACGAACAGCGGCGTAGCGTCGACGCTGCCGTAATATTGCGCAAACGGTACCTCGTGCAGCGCCGCCATCTCGCCCCCGCGCATCTCGTGCAGGATCTTGCCGGGCTGGGCATCCGACGGCGGATCGGTGACCGTGGCCTGGTAGTGCGCAAGGCGCCTGAGCACGCCACGGGCGACGCGCGGATCAATCCACAGCATCTGCAGTGCAGTGATGAGACCGTCGCGTCCGAACGTGGTCGAATACCAGGGAATGCCGGCGTAGGGGTATCGTCCTTGCGGCGTCTCCGTCATCAGCATGTTGAGGTCGGCCATCGACTGGCACAACACCTCGTTGAGGATGTCGTTCGAGGTTTCGATGCTGGTGACGCCCGCGGTGGCCTCGCGCATCTCGCGGCGGTGTGCCAGCAGTCCCGGAAAGAATTTGGCCGGCCTGGTTTCGGCCTGCTTGTTGCATGACACCGCCAGGAACAGCGACGCGGTCCCATGCGGCGCAAGATCAAGGTGCCAGGTTGCGGCATTGACGGAAAGACGCGTCGGGCGCGGCTCGAAGTGCAGCGCCGTGCGCCGCGTCACATCGTCGAGCCCCCTGTAGTCGAACAGCACGTCGACCGGGCTCTGCAGCTTGCTCGAGCCGATGCCCCGGCGCGCACGCTTTTCCCCGCGTACCTCGAACAGGTCGGCGAAATCATTGTCGAACAACAGCGTCAGATCGAAGCTCGCCCGGCGGTCGCCATGGTTCTGCAATCCGATCCGTTGATACGCCGTGCCGCGCCACAGGAAAATCGTGCGCACGACATGCAAGAGATCCTTCGGCAGCACGAGCCGTTCCTGATGATAGATGTCGGGATTGGTGAGGTCCACGGTCAGCGCCGAATTGTCATCGCGCAGATTGGAGCCCAAAAGCAGTGGCTGCAGGTCGTCGAACAGGAGCTGCAATCGCGCCAGATAGCGCGTATCGGCATGGAACAGCCCGTCCGGGCCGCCGGCGGACGCGCCGATGTCGCCATGACTGTCGAGCACGATGAAGGTGTCGTCATGCTTGAGCGACCGCCGCAGCCGCGCGGCCGGCCCGGTCATGGGGATGTAGAAGGGCTGCTCGACGACGACTTCGTAGGTTCGTGACGTCGCGAGGACCTGGCTCACCGCTTCGCTTGTCATGGCAACCTCGCGCAATTCTCAGGGGCCTGCGGGATGCAAACCAGACCGAACGCGACTGCTCACTTCACGCGGCGAATTTCGCCAGCCGGCTCATTTCCTGCGTCACCAGCTCGCGATATGGCCCCTGCACCTGCATCAGGCGATCCGGAGGACCGTCCTCGAGAATCTTGCCCGATCTCAGCACGACCAGCCGATCGAAGCTGCGCAAGGTGGCAAGACGATGGGCGATAGCGATCACGGTGCGGCCGCGCATCAGGCGGCCCAGCGCCTCGCGGATGGCCTCCTCGGATTCGGCATCGAGCGCCGCGGTCGCCTCGTCGAGCAAAAGGATCGGGGAATCCTTGAGGAAGGCGCGCGCAATCGCAATGCGCTGCCGCTGGCCGCCCGACAGCTTGACGCCGCGGTCACCCACCATGGTGTCGAGGCCGGCAGGCAGCGTCTCGACGAAGTCGCAGCGGGCCGCGATCGCCGCGCGCAAGACCTCGTCGTCGGTCGCGTTCGGGCGCCCGTAGCGGATGTTCTCCAGGATCGAGCGATGAAACAGCGAAATGTCCTGCGGCACCACCGAAATCGCCTCGCGCAGGCTCTGCTGCGTAACCCGCGAGATGTCCTGGCCATCGATGATGATGTGCCCCTGGTCGACGTCATAGAAACGCTGCAGCAGCACGAACAGCGTGGACTTGCCGCCGCCGGAGTGACCGACCAAACCGACGCGTTGGCCGGGCTGCAGGCGCAGGTTGAACCGATCGAACACTTTCGCGCCGCCCGGATACTGGAACGAAATGTTGTCGAAGGCGATCGCGGCTCCGCTCCGCATCAGCGGCTCGGCCTCCGGGTGATCGCGCAGTTCGTGCGGCAGAAGCAGTGTCGCGATCGCTTCCGTCAGGCGGGCGACGTGCTGGGTGACGTCGACGAGCGCAACGGCGAGATCGCGCGTGGCGTTGAGAATCGAAAGGCCGAGCGTGCACACCAGAACGACATCGCCGGTGGTGGCGCCGCCTTGCTGCCAGAGCCGGATCGCCCAGGCGAGCAGCGCGATGGTCAACACCAGCGTCACCCCGGCGTGCAGGATGCGCAGCTTTTCGAGATAGCGCAGGCTGCGGCCGCGCGCGATCAGCTCGCGCCCGACGGTCGCGTCGAACCGGGCATGCTCGTGGCTCAAGCCGCAGAATGCGCGAACCAGCGGCATGTTGCTGATCACGTCGACCATCTCGCCGTCGACGATGGCCGCCTTGTCGGCGAAATCGTCATGCAGCGGCTTGCCGGCGGCGGCCAGACGAAACATGGCAACCACCATGGTCCCCGCAAGCACGATCAGCGCCGCCGACATAGAAAGGCTGACCGTTCCGATCAGCGCGATCGCGGCGACGGTCGCAATGCATGGCGGCAACACATTCCAGACGAACATGTTTTCGACCGTGAACACCGCGTTCGAGGTCGCGGTGATGCGGCTGGTCAACATGCCCGGCAGCCGGTCGGAAAAATAGCTCGGCGCGTGGCCGGTCAGGTGGCGAAACATGTCGCGCCGGAGGTCGCCGGTTACTCCCACGAAGGTAAAACTCGCTGTCCAACTCGCGATGCGCCAAAGAAAATTATCGGCAGCGATCAGCGACATGAGCAGACCGAATGCCAGCCATACGTGAGTCGCAAGGCCCGGCCCCGCCGCCAGGCTGTCGACCAGATATTTCACGCCGTATTGCGTGCCTACCGAACAGGCAACCGCAGCAACAACGGCAGTCAAGATGACGAGATGCGAAACAGGTCGCCGGCGCAGGTAACGCAGGACAAAGTGAAGCGGCCGATGCGCATATCCCGATAACTGATCCATTTGATTTACGACCCCTAAGTCAGAGCAAACACGGCGTACCGGTTCCCCCTGATTGAACGTATGACGCTTCCGGGCGGTTCCCGGGATGCAGCGATTTGTGTTCAACAATCCCAACAATGCTGCAACATCGGGGCCGCGACCCGGTTAGCCGCCGAGGCAACCGTGGTAACGCGGGCCGGTGTCAAAGAAGTGACCGTTGGGGTGAGGAACTTCGCAGATGCGGGAACGTTCACCTGTTCGGCGGTCGGCTGCCTGTCGACCGGGGGGCTCTTCACCCATGATTGTAAACTTGGAGGTCGTGAGATGCGCATTGCGCAGGTTGCTCCGCTGACGGAGGCTGTTCCACCGAAACTTTATGGCGGCACCGAACGCGTGGTGCATTGGTTGACCGAAGAGCTGGTGGCGCTGGGCCACGAGGTCACTCTGTTTGCCAGCGGCGATTCCCACACCTCGGCCAAGTTAGAGGCAACCTGGCCCAAGGCGCTGCGTCTCGACGGCTCGGTCCGCGATCCGAACGCGCTTCATATGGTGATGCTGGAGCGGGTGCGGCGAAAATGTGACGACGATGAGTTCGACTTCCTGCACTTCCACCTCGATTATTACCCTTTCTCGCTGTTCTGCCGGCAGCCGACGCCGTTCCTCACCACCCTGCACGGCCGCCTCGACCTGCCCGAGCACCAGCCCGTCTTCAACACGTTCAATGAGATTCCCGTCGTTTCGATTTCGAACGCGCAGCGCCGCCCGGTACCGCACGCCAGGTGGGTGCGGACCATCCATCATGGCCTGCCTGAGTCCTTGTTGATGCCGAAATCGTCGAGCCAGGGCTATCTTGCCGTGCTCGGTCGGATCGCGCCCGAAAAGGGCGTCGATCGCGCGATCAGGATTGCTACGCGATGCGGCATTCCGCTGAAAATCGCCGCGAAGATCGACCGTGCCGACCAGGACTATTACGACCACGTGATCGCGCCGCTGATCAACAGCAATCGGCTGGTCGACTTCATCGGCGAGATCAGCGACCACGAGAAATCGGATTTTCTCTCCGGCGCGATCGGTTTGCTCGTTCCGATCGACTGGCCGGAGCCGTTCGGCCTCGTGATGATCGAGGCGATGGCATGCGGTACGCCAGTGATCGCCTATAACCGCGGTTCGGTGCCGGAGATCGTCGAAGACGGCGTGACCGGCTTCATAGTCGAGGACGAGACAAGTGCGGTGGCATCGGTCGATCGGCTTTCGGCGCTCAGTCGATCCGTGATCCGGCAGCAGTTCGAGGCCCGCTTCACTGCGCGGCGCATGGCGCTCGATTACCTCGCCGCCTATCGCAGCCTGATGGAAGCGGCCGAACCGCGGATCAAGCTCGTCAGCAGCGCCGAATAGCGGGGATCCGAGCGGTCACTCTGCAGCGCGCGGCAGCGGCTCGGGGCCCTCATGAAGGATCACGCCCGAGAGCGGATCGAACTCGCCGTCCCACGGCGCGCGTTCGAGCGCCGCCTTGGTATGAGCGTAGCCCGCATCCCAGCGCCGCTTGATGCCGGCCGCGCTGAAATCGATGTCCTTGGTGTGGGTCTCGCGATCGAGTTGCGGCGCCTGCAGGCGCACCACATGCATTCGCGTCTGACAACCATAGCCCGCCAGTTCGCGGACAAGCGGCTTGTTGAGTTCGGCGTGGGGCAGCCTTGCAGCAAGCTCGTTGATGACATGACGCAGGCGATGAATCTGCTGCTGGCGCACGATCTGGGTCGCGATCCGGCTGGAATACTGCACGTCCTTCTGCCGGTTGAACACTTCGCCCATGGTAGTCGGCTCGGCGCCAAACGGATTCCAGAGGTGGACGGAGAAGATCAGCGAGTCCTTGCGCGGGTTGTCGTCGAACACCGCTTCGGTCGGCGTGTTCGACAGCACGCCGCCGTCCCAGTAGAGCTCGCCTTCGATCCGCACCGCCGGAAAGGCCGGCGGCAGCGCGCCCGATGCCAGGACGTGCTTGACCGAAAGTGCGCAACGGAGGCTGTCGAAATAGCGCATCTCGCTGGTCCGCACATGGGCGGCACCAACCGTGAGCCGCGGGCTGCCGCGATTGACCAGATCGAAATCGACGAGCTGAAGAAGCGTCTGCTCCAGGGGCGCAATCGAATAATAGCCGGCATGATCCGCACCGAGCGGATAGGAATCGCCGATATGGGCCAGCGGATTGGGCTTGAAGAAGCCGGCAATCCCCTGCGCGATCGTCGACCAGACCGAGAGCCGTTCGTCGAAGCCGGCAAAGGCATCGCTGACATGCCAAACCGACGTCTGCTCCATCCGCTTCCAAAATTCCTTG
>Ga0310915_10000628_pt1 | contig 17133 bp, 14 predicted proteins | sample GREbulkMGAN111_FD_202508 | JGI IMG/M metagenome (GOLD analysis project Ga0310915, IMG submission 202508) | Lab enrichment of tropical soil microbial communities from Luquillo Experimental Forest, Puerto Rico - GRE.bulkMG.AN111 | ecosystem: Environmental > Terrestrial > Soil > Tropical forest >...
AGGCCCGAACGACTCCTGCGCCTCGTCCTGGACGGTGCGCTCGGGCTCGGCGCGGCCGGGGATGACGAGCCGGCCCGCCGGCTTGTCGACGGCGACGACGTGCTCGTCCTGGAACAGCACCGCGAGCACGTTCGGGTCTCTAGAGGGTGCGGCGCGCCGGCACGACCTTGACCGGCCCGAAGCGCTCCAGCGAGGGAGCGATCTGCCGTGCCGGCCCCACCACGACGACCACGCCGTCGCGGAGCGGGAAGTAGCGCTGCGCCAGATCGCGGCACTGCTCGGCCGTGACGGCGCGGACGCGCTCGCGGTAACCGGTCACCTCGTCGAGCGACACGCCGTAGAGCTTCACGTCCGCGATGCGCTCCGCCACCTGATCGTGCGTCTCGAGCGAGAGCGGGTAGAGGCCGGCCAGATAGCTCTGGGCGCGCTCCAGCTCCTCCGCGGTAGGGCCCGCGTCGCAGAAGCGCTCCTCCTCCTCGAAGGCGACCTGGAGCAGCTCGGCGGTGGTTTCCACTTTCGTGAACGACGAGACGAAGAAGATCCCGGCGGCGCGGCTCATGGCGAACCGGCTGCGCACGCCGTAGGACAGACCGCGGTTGACGCGGATGGCCTCCACGAGGCGGGACGTGAAGCCGCCGCCGAACACGGCGTTCGCGACGAGGGCCGGGAAGTAATGCTCGGTGGCGCGTGGAAGGGCGGGGCTCGCCACCCGCACCTGTGACTGCGTGAGGTCGCGCTTGTCCACCACCACCACGCTGCGGGGGACGGGTGCCGCCGGGGGGACGGCCGGCGGCGGGGCGCCGGCGCCCTTCCAGGCGCCGAGCTTGCGCCGGCAGACGCGCAGCGCCTCCTCGGCACGCACGTTCCCGACCACCACCAGCGTGGCGCTGGCGGGGTTGAACCAGCGCCGGTGGAAGGCGACCGCGTCCGCGCGGCGCAGCGCGGCGAGGTGGGCGGCGCGGCCGTCGGTGGGGTGGCCGTACGGGTGGCCCCGGTAGACCGCGTCGACCATGGCGCGGTCCGCGACGGCGCCCGGCTCGTCGAGCACGTGCGAGAGCGCGGCCACCTCGCGCCGGCGAATCCGTTCCCACTCGGGCGCCGGGAACGTGGGCCCGGTGGCGAGGTCGAGCACCACGTCGAGCAGCTGCGGCAGGAACTCCGTCGGGGCGGAGAGTCCGAAGTACGTCGCGTCCTCGTCGGCGCCGGCGCCGAGCTCGGTGCCGAGCGACTCGACGGTGTCGTCGATCTTCGGCCCGGTGCGCCGGGCCGTGCCTCGACGAGCCACCTGCGCCACGAGGTGGGCGAGGCCGTGGCCGCGCGGTGGGTCCAGCGCGGCGCCCGCCGCGACGACGAGGCGGACCGCGACGAGCGGCACGCCAGGCCGCTCCGCCACCACGAGGGTGGCGCCGTTGGGGAGCCGCTCCTCGTGTAGCGTTGGGAGGGGGATCGAGCCCGCTGCGGCTGTCCTCACGGCCTGCCCTCCGGCTGGAGCGTCACGATGCACCGGCGCGAGGCGTCGAGCCAGCCGGCGGCGACCCGCTTCACGTCCTTCGGCTGTACCGCCGCGTACTGCTCGAGCGTGCGCCCCGCCTCCCGCCAGTCGCCGAGCAGCGCCTCGGCCTGCCCGAGCGCGTGGGCCACGCCGTTGTGCGTGGCGAGCTCGTGCAGGATCGAGCTGCGCAGGAGCCGCTGGGCCCGCGTGAGCTCGCCCCCGCTGATGCCCCGCGACGCGACCTTGCCGATCTCCTCCCACAACAGCTTCTCGGCGCGATCGGCGGCGACGCCCGGCGCGAGCTCGGCGAAGACGAGGAAGACGCCCGGGTCGATGCGCCAGCCCCAGGAGACGTGCACCGAGACCGCCACCTCCTCCTGCTCCACGAGCCGGCGCCGCAGCCGCGACGACTCGCCGACGGCCAGCACCGCCTGGAGCACGTCGAGCGCCGCCGAGTCGGGGCTCTTCGCCGCCGGCCCACGCCAGCCCACGAGCACCGCCGCCGCCTGCGCGGGGTAGCGCACGACGGCGCGCCGTTCGCCGCGCTGCGGCGGCTCACCCTGCGGAACGGGTCGCGGGCGCGGGCCTGCCAGGATGTCTCCGTACGAGCGCTCGATGAGCGCGAACGTGTCGCCGGGATCGAGGTTGCCGACGGCGAACACGGCCGCATTGTCGGGTGCGTAGTAGGTGCGGAAGAACTCCAGGCAGTCCTCGCGCGTGATGCGGTCGATGTCGTCCATCCAGCCGATGACGGGCCAGCGGTACGGGTGCGCCAGGAAGACCAGCGCCTCGAGCTGCTCTTCCATGAGGCCGAAGACCGAGTTCTCGGTGCGCAGCCGCCGCTCTTCCTTCACGACCTGGCGCTCCTGCTCGAGCGTCTCGGGGGTGAGCGCCAGCGAGCGCATCCGATCGGACTCGAGGTCGACGACGGTCTCGAGCGCGTCGGAGGCGAAGTCCTCGTAGTACGCCGTGACGTCGTTCGAGGTGTAGGCGTTGGAGCTGCCCCCCCGTGACTCGAGCACGCGGTCGAACTCCTTCGGCCCGTACCGCGCGGCGCCGTTGAACATCATGTGCTCGAAGAGGTGGCTGATGCCGGTCTTGCCGAGGCGCTCGTTCCGCGAGCCGACCTGGAAGAAGGTGTAGTAGCTCACCGTCGGCACGGTGGGATCGGCGAGGAGCCGGACGCGGAGCCCGTTCGGCAGCTGGCGCGCGAGGTCGAGGTCGAGGACGGGGCCTTCAGGCTTGCGCGGCACGCGGCTCCTTTCGCGCGGTGGAAGATAGTGGGCGGCCACGGCGCAGTCCAACGTGCGCCCGCCTTGCTGCGCGGTGGTAAAAAATAAATTATAAAAGGACCGCCCGCGTCCTTTCGCGGGAACCCGAGGTCATGCAAACGGCTCTCAAGACGAGAATCTCAAGTCCAAGGAAGACGAACAAGGCGAAGCTCCAGCGTGACCCGCGCCGCGAGGTCCTCCGCAAGCTCGGCGAGAAGATCCGGCTCGTCCGTCACCAGCGCGCCCTGACGCAGGAAGCGCTGGCGGACGAGCTCGGCCTCTCGGTGGCTTACGTGAGCCTCATCGAGCGCGGCGGGCGTAACCCGCCGTACACGACCGTCGTCGCGATCGCGCTGGCACTGGGCGTCTCGCCTCGCGAGCTGTGCGCCGACTGACCCTGCTTCACGGTTCGAGCGGCCGGCCGCATTCGGCGCAGCGGCCGCGCCGCTTCTTCAGAGGCAACCCGCATCCCGGACAGCGCGGAACCGGCCGCGGCGTCGCGGCGGCCGCTCGGCCGTCGCCCGGCGGCGCGCGCTTCGCCTCCAGGCGCGCCACGCGCTGCTCGAGCGCGGCGATCCGCTCCGCCAGCTCGGCCGCCGTGACGGCGCGGCGCCGCATGGCTCGCCTGGCTCGGTCCGGGGGTTCCCTCACGGCCCAGAACCTGCCCGAGCGCCCGGGCCCTGTCCAGCACACCGACTCGCCAGGCAAGTCATGGTAGGTCGCGGCCAGGCGGGTTAATGTCCGGTGGGATGCGACGACTCGATCGAAGCACCCGTCTCGAGGCCGAGGAACCTGCCGGTGACAGCTACCGCGACGCGGATGTGACGGCGTTGCTCGAGCGGCACCGCCTGCCCGTCCGGGATGTGCCGTTCGCGCGCCAGATCTTCGTCAACCGCAACCTGCGGCTCGACAAGATCGACGTGGTCGGGTTCGACATGGACTACACGCTGGCGGTGTATCACCTGCGCCAGCTCGAGGAGCTCGCCTTCCGCATGACCACGCGGAAGATGATCGAGCACCTCGGCTATCCGGAGAACATCGGCGAGCTGCAGTACGACCCCGAGTTCGTCATCCGCGGCCTGGTCGTCGACAAGGAGACCGGGAACATCTTCAAGATGGACCGGCACAACCACTGCGGCCGGGCCTACCATGGCAAGCGCCCCCTGTCCTACGACGAGGTGAAGCGCCTCTACCGCGACGAGAAAATCCACCTCTCCCTCCCGCGCTTCGCCTGGATCGACACCCTCTTCGCGCTGCCGGAGGCGTGCCTCTTCGCGGAGATCATCGAGTGCCTGGAGGGGCGTGGCGACCAGGTGGCGTACGCAAAGCTGTACGACGACATCCGCGATTCCATCGACACGGTCCACCGCGACGACTCGCTGAAGCAGGTCGTGAAGGCGGATCTGCCGCGCTTCCTCGTGAAGGACCTCGAGCTCGGGCCGGCCCTCCACAAGCTGCGCTCCGGCGGCAAGAAGCTCTTCCTGCTCACCAACTCGTTCCGGGACTACACCGAGGCGGTGATGAGCTTCATCCTCGACGGCGTCCTGCCCGAGTATCCGAGCTGGAAGAACTACTTCGACGTCATCCTCACCGGCGCGCAGAAGCCGGGGTGGTTCTCGGAGAAGCGGCCCGTGATGCAGCTCTCGCCGCGCGGCGAGATCGTCGGCGAGGCGAGCACCTTCGAGCGCGGGGTCGTCTACCAGGGCGGCAGCCTGCAGGAGTTCGAGCGGCTGGGCGGGATCGGCGGCGATCGCGTGCTCTACGTCGGCGATCACATCTACGGCGACATCCTGCGCTCCCGGAAGAGCTCGCTGTGGCGGACCTGCATGATCGTGCCGGAGCTGGAGCCCGAGCTGGCGTGGCTCGAGAAGAACACGGCGTCGCTCGAGGAGATGGCGCGGCTGGAGGAGCTGCGGGCGCGCCTCGACGACGAGATCTCGGCGCGCAAGACCGGCCTCAACGCGCTCGACCGGCGGCTGGAGCGGGACGCGCGCGACCCGGAGGCCCGCGGCCAGGTCGAGGCGGAGCGGCGCGAGATGAAGCACGAGCTGGAGCGGCTGCGGCGCGCCATGCGCGACGCGGACGCCCGCGTCCGCGCGCTGGAGCGCGCGGTCGAGCTCGGGTTCAACCGGTACTGGGGGCTCACCTTCAAGGAAGGGAACGAGAACTCGCGCTTCGGTGAGCAGATCGAGGACTACGCCTGCATCTACACCAGCCGAGTCTCGAACCTCGTCTTCTACTCGCCGATGCAGTACCTGCGCGCCATGCGCGCCGCCATGCCGCACGAGCGGCTCATGTTGAGGATGGCGCCCTACGGCGACGAGCACGCCCCCCCGGCGGCCGGCGCGCGGCCGTCCAAGGCGCGGGGGACCGGCGCGGACGACGCGGCCTCGCCGGGGTGACCCCGCGCCGCCAGGGCGAGCCAGACCGCACTCCCGGCGGCGAAGGCGATCCCGAGCGCGACCCCGCCGGGCCGAGCGGCCGCCAGCGCCGCGCCGGCCGCGACGAGCCGCGCGCCCTCGACCGGCCATGCCCAGCGGCGCGCGTCCATGAGCCCCCCCAGCGACAGGAGCGTCCAGAACACCAGGACCCCGGCGGCCGCGAGCACGGTGGCGGGCGCCGTGGACTGGGCGAGCAGCATGAGGAAGGTCGCCGCCACGAGCGGCGCGAACTGCACGAGCGCGTAGGCCTCGAGCGCCGGCGCGGCCGGTAGGTCGAACCGCGGCCGGGCGTGCAGCTCGGCCTCGCTCGGCGGCGCCCGTCCGAGCGGATCGAGCGACGGCGAGGCGAGCCACAGGCGCAGCCGGTCGCGCCGGCGCGGCAGCGCGCGCGCCTTCTCGGCGATCTCGAACCACGTCTGCACCTGCGCCCAGGCGGGGTTGAAGCTAGCGATCGGCTTGGTCGTGCCGTAGACCGGCGGCTCCCGCTCCTCCCGGAACGTGCCGAAGAGCCGGTCCCAGACGATGAGGATCGCCCCGTAGTTCTTGTCGAGATACTGCGGGTTGACCGCGTGGTGGACGCGGTGATGCGAGGGCGTGTTGAGCACGCGCTCGAGCGGCCCGAGCCTCCCCACGAGCTCGGTGTGGATCCAGAACTGGTACAGCGTGCTCAGCGCCACGCTGGTGGCGTAGACCGCGGTCGGCACGCCCAGGAACGCCATCGGCAGGTAGAACGGGAGCGAGGTGAAGCTGGTCAGGATCGACTGCCGGAGCGCCACCGCCAGGTTGTAGTCCTCGGACTGATGGTGAACGGCGTGCGCGGCCCAGAGCAGGTTGACCTCGTGCGAGAGGCGGTGCCACCAGTAGTACGCCACGTCCACGAACACGAACGCGACGATCCACGGCCAGGGGCTCCCGGGCGCGAATCCGACGAGCCGCGCATGGCGGAACAGCCAGGCGTACGCCGCGAGCAGCGCCGCCCCAGCGAAGACCAGCACCACCTGCTGCCCCACTCCGCAGCCCAGGTCGGCGAGCGCGTCCTTCAGCCGGTACACGGACCGCCGGCGCGCCCGCGCCGCGAGCAGCTCCACCCCGATGAGGAGGAGGAAGAAGGGGATGGCGAGCGCGATGTAGTTCGTCGTGGGCACGGCCACGCACCTCAATGTGCGGACGAGCGCGAGCGGCGGCGCGGTCCGGCGGGGGCGTTCCGGGCGGTGGTGCGCATCCACACTTCGTAGGGGGTGAGGCGCCCGTCGCGCGCGCTGCTGTGCCTCGCGTTTTCGACCGCCTGCGCCGGGCGATCGGGCTCCCCTGCGGCCGCATCGACGGGCCCTGCGCCCTCCAGCGTCGGCGCCCCAGTCCCAGCCGCCACGAGCGTGGTATCCGCCGAGAATGCGCTCGCCGGCGATCCAGACTGGTGGTCTGGCCGCGACGCTCCCAACCACGAGCTGGAGCTCTATCTCGACCGCGCGTCCGCCGCGGCTGGGGAGACGGTGGGCGTCCAGGCCTCGAGCGACGCGCCGCATCGTGCGAACTGGAAGCTGTACCGGTTCGGCTGGTACGTCGGAGCCGGGGCGCGCTGGATCGCCGACGGAGGCCCGGTCGACGTGACGCCGCAGCCCGGGTGTCCACCCTCCGCCGACACGGCGCTCGTCCAGTGCCGTTGGTCCGCGACCTTTCAGCTCACCCTGCCTCAGGCCGCCGTGTCCGGGTTGTTCGCTGTGAAGCTCACGCGCGACGACGGGTTCATCGCGTTCGCGCCGCTCGTCGTGCACGACGGCCGAGGCGCCGATCTGCTGTTCCAGGCGAGCATCGACACGTGGCAGGCGTACAACGGCTGGGGCGGCGAGTCGCTCTACGAGGACACCAGCGGCCGCATGCGGTACCAGGAGGCGGAACAGGTGAGCTTCGACCGCCCGTACGCCGAGCACCACGGCCTCGGCCTCCTCGCCGCGAACGACGAGCCGCTGGCGCGCTTCCTCGAGCGGAACGGCTACGACGTGACGTACACCACGAACGGGAGGGTCTCCGCCGGCGGAGCCGCCGAGCTGGCCCGAGGACGCGTCTTCATCTCGTCAGGGCACGACGAGTACTGGACCGGCGAGGAGCGCGACGCCCTCGAGTCCGCCCGCGACGCCGGGACGCCGCTCCTCTTCTTCGGCGCGAACGCGGGGTACTGGAAGATCCGGTTCGAGCCGTCGACTCGGCCCGACGACCCGCGCGTCATCACCTGCTACAAGGGGTCGAGCCGCGACGACCCCGTCCGCGGCCCGGGCATCACCGGGGTCTTCCGCGCGCCGCCGCTCTCTCGCCCCGAGAACGCGCTCGTCGGCGGCATGTACGACGGGTGGACCACCCTGGCGCACCCGTGGGTCGTATTCGACGCCAGCGCATGGCTGTTCGAGGGCACCGGGCTGCGCGCCGGCGACGTCGTCTCCACGCTCGTCGGGTACGAGTTCGACCGGAGCTTCTCGAACGGCGCCTCGCCGGCGGGGCTGCGCGTGCTGGCGCGCTCGCCGGTGGTCCACGCCGAGGCGCGCCCCTCCGTCCAGGAGACCGTGGCCTACAGGGCGGGGAGCGGCGCGCTCGTCTTCGACGCGGGCACCATCGAGTGGACCTCGGCGCTCAACGGGGGCACCCGCGGTGACGCTCGGGTGGAGCGGATGACCGCGAATGTGCTCCACGAAGCGCTCGGACTGCCGGTCCCCGCCGCGCTGGTCTCCCCTGCTCCGCCCGAGTCGCCCCCCGCCCTGGGGCCGTTCGCAGACTCCGTCGCGACGGTGGTGACCGGTCTCGCTGCGCCCACCGCGGTGGCCGTGCTGCGCGACGGCGCGCTGGCCGTGGCCGAGGCGGGCCTCCAGCGCATCGTGCGCGTCGGGCGCGGCGGCGACGTGACCGTCCTCGCCGGTTCCGGCGAGCCGCAGGCCAGCCTGGCGGACGGGGTCCCTGGCGCGATGGCCCAGCTCGCGGTCCCGGCGGCGCTCCTCGCCCTGGCCGACGGGACCCTGCTCTACGCCGACGCTGCGCAACACGTGGTGCGCCGCATCGCCGACGACGCCCAGCACACGGTGACGACGCTGGCGGACCGCCTCGGGCAGCGCGGCTTCGCGGACGGACCGGGGCGCCAGGCCCTCTTCTCCGCGCCTTCCGGCCTCGCCGTCGATCCTGTCACGGGCAACGTGCTCGTCGCTGACTCGGCGAACCACCGCGTGCGCACGATCGACGCGCAAGGCGGAGTGACGACGCTAGTCGGATCGTCCGCGGGGCAGAACGACGGGCCCGCGGCGAGGGCGCGGCTCCACACCCCCACCGCGCTCGCGACCGCGCCGGACGGCCGGGTGTTCGTGGTCGCGAGCGGCGGCTATCGCGTGAAGGTCATCCAGCCCGACTCCGCGCGGACCGTGGCCACGCTCGCCGGCGCGAGCGAGGGGTTCACCGACGGGCGCGCGGCGGACGCTCGCCTCGCGCCGCAGGCCGGCGCCGTGTTCTCGAACGGCGAAGTCATCTTCTCGGATCCGGGTAGCCTGCGGGTGCGGGCGCTGGTGCCCGGCGCGACTCCGATTCAGGTCGCGGTCCACTCGGTCGCCGGCTCGGGCCAGAGCGGCTCCGCCGACGGTCCCGGCGCGTCCGCGTCGTTCACGCTGCCGCTCGGCCTCGCCGTCGGCCCGGACGGCACGATCTACGTCGCCGATGCCGGGAGCGGGACGGTACGCGCCCTCCACCGTCAGTCTCCTTGACGTCCTCCGACACACCGCGTAGACCCGACCGCGGTAGAGCGTCCTAGGCTGGTGCCGGGCCCGGTCTTCAAAACCGGTGGATGGTGCTGAACGGCGCTGTCGGGGGGTTCGATTCCCCTGCTCTACCGCCATATTCTCCTGCAACATCAGCCCAAGCGGCAGGCGTACAGCACCGTCCGCGACCTGGCTCGCGTGCTTGAGAGAGGCTCGACGCGGTCGGTGCCCTCGCGTCGCGCGAGGTCGCGGCCCCGCGTCGTTCACGGACTCGTGCTCACAGCGCGGAACCGCACATGCCCGGCGGCGACCCGCTCGTACGCGCGCGCGGCGCCTCGTCGAGCTGGTACCGCGCTGTCATTACCTTCACCTCGCCTCCAGCCCCGAGGTGGCGGTCATCGCCCGCTCGATGTCACGTTCGCTCTTCATGGCGGGTTCGACGGCCTTCCCGGTCGCGAACCGACCTCGTCGAGCACGGTCAGGCTCAGGGGATCAGCCATCGCCAGCATCTAGCCCATGAACGTGAACGACGATGGAACGCTCTCGTACGAGCAGGACACCGTCCTCCAGGTGGCGGGCGGCCCAGATCCGTTTCACCACGCCGGCAAGAACGTGCTCCGCAGGACAGCGGGGCCGCAGCCTAACCCCGCGCGCTAGCCGACGTCCGGAATCGCACTGCGGCACGCGGATCGAATTCGGCTGGCGCCATTTGATTGCAAAACGAGTGCATACGAGGTCGGCGATCCCCCGCGCGAACGATGTCCGTCGCGGCACCAGAAACTGTTGGTACTCAGGAACCCAGCGCCAGTTCGATATCCTCCGGGCTCGTCGGCTTGGCGAGGTGCCGGTCGAACCCGGCCTCCAGAGCCGCGCTCACGTCCTCGGCCTGGGCATAGCCCGTCAGTGCCACGAAGCGGACGCCTTGCGGACCGCTCGCGCGAAGGATCTTCACAACGTCGTAGCCGCTCATATCGGGGAGTCCCACGTCGCAGAGCAGGACATCGGGTGGGTACACACGGACGTGCGCGATGGCGGTAGCGCCGTCGTAGACCACCTCCGCGGAGTGTCCCAGCATCTCGACGAGTTGCGCCAACGTGTCTGCCGCATCGCGGTTATCATCGACGACGAGGACGCGTCGCCGCTGCCCATCTCCGTGCGTCACCGTGCGCGGCTTCTCCCGCGCGGCCTCGAATTCAGCGGTGGGCAGACACAGGACGAACTCTGCTCCCCTCCCCTTTCCTTCGCTGGCGGCGCGCACCGTTCCCCCGTGCAACTCGGTGATACCTTTCACCAGCGCGAGCCCGAGCCCGAGCCCGCCGTCGGTTCGCGCGAGCGTCCGCTGTCCCTGCACGAAGGGGTCGAAGACGTGCGCGAGCAGCGCAGCCTCGATTCCAGCTCCGGTGTCTCGCACCTCGATCTCGGCGTGGTCGACTGCCGCGCGCAACGAAAGCGCAACCTCGTCGCCGCGCCGCGTGAACTTCGCCGCGTTGTGGAGCAAGTTGCCGATGACTTGCGTGATCCGCGTCGTGTCGGCGTCGGCCCACACGTGCCCGTCCGGCAACGAGGTGCGGAACACGATCCCTCGCTCATTCAGCATCTGCCAGAAGTCGTCGGCCGCCCGCCGAACGACATCTCGCAGATCGACCCGCGAGCGCTTCATCACGATCTTGCCGCGCGCGATGCGAGTCACGTCCAACAGATCATCAACTAGGCGCGTCAAGTGCTCCGTCTGGCGCTCGATGATGCTTCGGGCGTGCTGCGCCTGTTCGCTGGCTGGGCCCGCGTGCTGGAGGATGTAGACCGAGTTGCGAATCGGGGCGAGCGGGTTCCGCAGCTCGTGCGAGAGCATCCCGATGAACTCGTCCTTGCGGCGGTCAGACTCGCGGATTGCGGCTTCGGCGCGCTTGCGTTCCGTGATGTCCTGCCAGACATTCAGAAAGAACTTCTCGCCGCCGATCTCGACGGGGCGTGTGCGAACGAGCACGTTGCGAGTTTCGCCACACTTCGTGCGATGGAATACCTCGTACTCGTCTCCGCCAGCCGCTGCGATCTGAGCGATGTGGCGGCGCACGTCCTCCGGTTGCTCGTTCGCATCGATGTCGGAGAGCTGTAGGCGTTCGAACTCCTCGCGCGTATAGCCGAGCTGCTGGTGAGTCTTGTCGTTGAACGCGACGATCGCACCTTCGGCGTCATTCAGGACGACGCCACTTGGAGCGAGAGTGAACAACGATCGGTACAGCGCCTCGTTCTCACGCAGCCGTTGCTCACTGCGCTTCCGATCGGTGATGTCGACGTTTAGCCCCCGGACGTACAACGCCTCCCCGTTGGGCCCCCACTCGACGCTGCCTGCTCCCAAGATCCAGCGAGTGCCGAGAACGGGATGCTGGACGCGATACTCGGCGTGGTAGTCGGGGGTGCGGCCCGCGATGGCATCGCACATGGCCGCCTCGGCCGAGCCGAGGTCATCGGGATGCACGCACTGCTTCCAGCGCGCGCGATCTAGCGTCGCGGCAGGCGGCACGCCGAAGAGTTCGAAATTCTCTGGCGACCAGATGAGTGCGCCCGACGCGAGGTTCAACTCCCAGATCCCCGCTGCCACGTACTTCAGGGTCAGCCGCAGCCCCTCGTCGCTGAGTCGCGTCGCTGCGAGCGCCTGTTCGCCCGGCAGCTGGTGGATGCGCTGCTTGGTCCTCCAAGCGGTGCAGGGCTTGCTGCCGTCCAGCTCGCGAGGCACCTCGCGAGCAGTGATGAGCAGTCCTGTGCCTCCCTCCATGGAGACCGGCGCGATGCTTCCTTCCCAGTAGGTCTCCCGCCCATCGATGAGCTGCGTTCGGCGAGGGACTCGGATGCAGCGACCGGCCCGAGCGCGGGCGTGCATCGCGAGCGCCATGTCGCGCGTAGCAGGGAAGAGGTCGATGATGTTCTCCCCGACGACCTGCTCCTCGGTGAAGCTGGCCGAGCGGAGCCACTCGGAGTTCGCGCGGACGACGGTGCCGTCGGGCGCGACGAGGCAGAGGCCGGCGTCCACCTTCTCGAACAAGAGGTCGGTGAGCGTCGCTGGCGTCGGGTTCGCGACGGGCATGGTGCCCCCGGTTGTCGCAAAAGAGGGGGAGGGTACCACGGGCAGAGGTCGGCCTTCTGTACCGGGCAGGAGAGCGCGTGACTGGCGTGCTGCTGGTACGAGCGGGGCAGCGCCCCGCGTACAGCCAACCCGGCGACTGTTTCGTGGACATCCTGTCTGGCTACTTCCTTCGCAGACGGGCGGGTCCGCCAACGTCACGACCACCGCGCTGGGTTGTCGTCGGGCGGAGCACGAGCTCCGCACCCATCCACTCCCGCTGCGCGACGCCTGGCCCCGTCATCTAGCCGACCGAGGGAGCAGGTGCTACCTCACCGGGTCTGACACAATTTGTCACAGCGCGTTCGCGGTCGCCTCACCTGCCCCGGGCACAGTAGCCCCCGCATGTCCACGTACGTCACCCTCTACTGCGGCGAGAGCCACCGGACTGCCGATGGCGCCCCCGTGGAGCACTCGTGCCGGGTTCTTGACCCGGAGTACCTCAAAGCAGAGCGAGACAAGGACTACGAGCGGGCTGTCGAATTGTTGGAAAGGATGCCGCTCATCCTGCTCGACGGCTGGACTCAGGGCATCGCCGGCTAGGCGCATGTAACCTTGGGTGTTCTCGGACTGAGGGTCATGTGGTACCGAAGCGCGCATGTCCCTCGTCAACAACGTCGCAGCAGCTCCACACCGCGCGCACCGCCCGGAAGCTCTCGCAGGCCAGAGTCCCCAAGGCCGCCGGCGTCTCGGTCAGCTACATCTCGATGCTCGAACGCGGCCAGCGCTCCCCGCCGCTAGAGACGCTGGAAGCCGTCGCCAAGACGCTTCGAGTCTCGCCGCTGAGCCTGATGGCGGAGCCCTCGTCCAGGCGGTCTCGTTCACGGGGCCGGTAACCAGCCTGCGGCCATCTCGCTGAACCCTACTGCCGCCGCCGGTATGGCCACCCGGCGCGCCCTTTTAGCGCCCGCTCGACAACAGGAACCGCACCTCGCAGACGACGGCCGGCTCAAGCCACACGACGGCCCGGTGCCCGCATCGACAGGGCGACGTGGCGCGCCTGAGCTACGGCACGACATCGGCCAGCGCCTCCAGCTCGTTCCGCCCGATTGCGGCGCGCCCGGTGTACCGCAACCCGTGGTTCGTCCCGGTCGCGAGGACGAGGCTGGCGCGCCCGAACGTCTCCTTCGACGGGTCGGCGACCCCGATGACAACGAAGTCGGCAGTCTCCTCAACCTTGAACTTCAGCCAGGAGCCGGTCCGGCCAGGCGCGTAGGCCGAGTCCGCCCGCTTGGCGACAACTCCTTCGAGGCGCAGTTCGCGCGCGCCGGCCAGGAGCCGCTCCCCTTCCCTTTCGACGTGCTGAACGTAGACGAGGGGACCGGCCGCGGGCAGCAGCTCGCGCAGCATCGCCTTGCGCTCAACCAGCGGGAGTTGGCGAAGGTCGTTGCCGTCGAGCGCGAGGAGGTCGAAGAGGCACGCGCTGGCTGAGTCACGCGTCCGGCGTCGGTCGTCCGCCAAGGCGCGTTGCCGGAAACGTTCGAAGTCTGGCGTCCCGTTCCGGAAGACGACCCGTTCGCCATCGAGGAGGGCTTTGCGGGCTGGCAGCGCCGCGAGCGCCTCGACGACCTCGGGGAACGCGCGCGTGGCGTCCCGACCGCTACGGTACCGCAGCGTGACGGTCCCCTTGTCCTTCGCGGCAAGGACCCTGAAGCCGTCGTACTTCAGTTCGAACAGCAGCCGGGCGCCGAGAACGGCTCAGCCCGCGACGCGAGCGCGAGTTCTGAGACGAGGGGACCGCGCCAGACCGGTAGCGGGACGCACCGTCTCGACCCGCGGTTCCTCGCCGCTGACTCTGCGCGCACAGACACGGCCCAGAGGTAACCGTGCGCGATGGGCCGCGCCCGACCGCCGCGTGCGCGGTCAGCCGCTGCGCGACCCAATGAGCCCAACCTGTTCGGCGCAACCTGGCTCAAGAGTTCAGCGATGCTCGGTCGACTCCCCGACGGCCCGCGGCCCCCGGATTTCGCGGATGAGCACCGGGGCCGGGGTCATCCGTGATCTCAGCCACCAGCGCCAAGGCGCAGTGTCCTCAGGAGCCGGAGCGATACGGCCGCTCCTCACGCCCGCTGCCCTGAATCGGTCCACTGCGCCCGCCAGGCGGCGGCTTCAAAGGGCTCGGTGAAGTACTGCGTCTCGAGCACAACTTGGGCCGCGCGAAATTCCATGATGCTTACGGTGACGTACGGTTTCCCATCGTAGGTGATGACCAGTTCGGTGATCCACAGGTCGCCGCTGCCGCGCACGTGCCGGACGACAAACTCTCGCCGTGCCGGGTGGTGGCCACGCTGGCCCTGGATGTTGCGTCGCCCACGGAACCGTTCGCCCGATTGCGGATACTCAAGGACCGCATCATCGGCATAGATCGCCTGCTCCGCGGCCTCGTCTCCCGCCTGCGACGCGGCCCAATGACGCTCGATGGCGGTCCTACGATCTGCATCTGTCATCGGAGCTTGACCCCTCCTCTGGGACATCCCTCATGGCCCCGAGGAGGAGAACGAGCGTGGCCAAGAAGGGGGTACGAGGCTCGCCCGAATTGCTAGCGTGGTGCTGGAACTCGACGAGGGAGCCCACGCACATGGAGTCCGACACAGACTTCGCCGAAGTCAAGCGCGTGCTGTTGCCGCCGACTCGCACCGAGCAACGGGGCTCCTTCCACTGGATGTCCTGAACGATGCACTACCCCGTGATGTGTCAGTTGGGGCGATGGACCACGCGTTGGTGTTTCTAGCCAGAAGGACCCGCGGCTGAGGCGTCGTGGGTCCTCGTTCGCGCAACGGACCTACGGGCTCGTCCACACCTCGCGCTGGCGGAGCTGCTCGTCGAATTCGCGAGCCGAGGTTTGTTCACGAGCGCGTGCGTCCGCCTTGGCATGAGCGTCTGAGCGCGTGGGTTCGCCACTGGCCGCCCCAACATCAGCTTCACCCTTGTCGTCGCTCGGCGTCATCGCGTTGGTCGTCGCGCTTGTGTCTTGGAGTTTGACACTCTGCTGATCGTCTCCTGAAGAGCTCGCGTCATTTCCTTGCGCAAACGCTGCATTCGAGGACGCCGCCACCGCTATGCACACAGCCAGGCGAATCACCGCTCGCATACCTGCTCCTATTCGTGCCGAAAATTTGTCGCCGGCACGGTACGGCTGTACGGAGGACGCTTGATCAGTATCAAGCGTTCCGGCTTCCCTTGGGCTGGCTAGAAGAGCCTAAGCAATCCGCTCGACGTCATCGCCGAGGCAGCGCACCGCACGTTTGGTTGCTCATTCGCGTGGCGAGAAGCAGCGTTCCGCACCACTGCCTGCGCACTCGCAACGGCGAGACGAAGTGGCAGCACGATTGCACGCCCGCTCACCGCTCTAGGAGCGCGCACGCAGCTAGCCAAGATCTGGTCGGCGAGGCACTGTCACCACGCGGACGGGGCGCCCGATCGCTAGCTGTTGCCCTTGGGCGGGAGCGGCTGACGAGGCGACGCGACCGGCCGCGGCGCCGTCGCGGTACCCTCGATCATCTCGCGCATCGTCTCGCGCAGTTGCTTGCCATCCGGACCGCGGCGCGCGGCCTCCGCGATCTCGGCGAGTTGCTTGGGCGTGAGCGGGCGGCGGCCGCGGGACATGCCGGCAGTCTACGCGCGGCACTGACGCCAGCGCCGATCGCCCGCGGTCACGCTGGGCTCCACCGCGCGTCAGTGACGCGCACAGTGAAGGCGCCAAGTCTGGGTCATCTCCCCAAGCAGTCGCGCGCTGCACGTGCAGTTATCGCAATCTGGCGAGGCCTGATCGCGGGCGCACCTCGCGCCGACAGCACCTGTGGGGGCCCCTGCCAAGCTACCTGGCGAGATCGACGCTAACTTTTGGCACGCGGCCCTCTACGCCGGGGACGCGTCTGTGCGTCCTGCATCGCCTATTTTCTGCAAAAGGCACGGCGTCAAAGGCCTGAACGATTACGGCGACGCACTACTACCAGCTTGCGGGCGCTTCACGAGCACATTCAGGAACCGTTCTTCGCCGAGCAAGCGCCCCGCCTCCTGCAGCGAGAAGAAGGGGACGAAGGCCACGAATACCAACAGCGCGTATGAGCCGATCTCAGCGGGCTGAGCGGCCAGACGAGCCAACGCCGCCACCGCCGATTCTCCCTTCACGAGCGCATGAATCACGTGCTCGAGCACGTGGAAGGCGAACACGAGGACCCCGAAGGCGAGCGACTTGTAGAGGGCGATCACGATCAGCGGCTTATCTTGGTACCGCTCGCCGAAGTGGAGTACCTCCCCGATCAGGATGATCTTCGCCAAGACCAGTGCCTCAATTGCGGCGTATCCATAGTGCAGATAAGACAAACCGACCTCGGACATCAGGAGCCGTCGGTAAGTGGTGAGGGCGCCCAGCAGGGCAAACAGGAAGAGGGCGACGACTAGGTACTCCTCCATCTCCCTAGCCGCTTTCTGCTTCAGACTTACCGGCTTCGTGCTCTCAGAGCCCATGGGCCCTCCGGGTCACGCCACCGGTAATTGCTCGTGCAGTACGTCGTCAACTACAACGTCTGAACGCTCTCGTAGTTCATGCCCACGGCGGTGGCTCGCCCTGGGGACGAGCCGCCAAGCTCCGCACGACCACCACCAGTTCGGCCCCGGCCCGCTCGCGCCGCGCGACGTACTGCTTCAGCGCCTCCTCTTCGTCATCCGCGTAGGCGACCACCGCCCCCTGATCGCCCGCACGCGCTCGCCTCACCTCCGCAAGTTGCTCCTGCAGGCGTGCAAGCCGCGTCGCCGCTGACGTTGACCTTCGCGCCACGGTCAGTTCCTCACCGGGCCCCCGGCGGTCCATCGTCGTCGTGAGCTTCGTGTGTACCCGTTCCGCTGTATCCGTTCCCAGCCGCCCCGACGGCGACCAAGGGACGCAGCTCAGCGGTACCTGCGCGCGGAGGACGAGGGCTGGCAGGTGCGGGAGGCGCGCAACGGCACGGAGGCCGTGGAGGCCGTCGCACATTTCGAGCCCACCGTGATGCTCCTCGACTACAGACTGCCGGGGTTGGACGGTGGCGGGGTGCTGCGCCGGCTCGGTGCACTCGAGGAGGAGCCGCGTGTCGTCCTCATG